>Ga0334722_10003491_pt1 | contig 16868 bp, 14 predicted proteins | sample C3_bottom_MG_FD_207210 | JGI IMG/M metagenome (GOLD analysis project Ga0334722, IMG submission 207210) | Sediment microbial communities from Yellowstone Lake, YNP, Wyoming, USA - C3_bottom | ecosystem: Environmental > Aquatic > Freshwater > Lake > Sediment | place: USA: Wyoming | collected...
GGACGTTATTTGTTGGGGAGACCGCAAAGAGCTTTCTTTTTGCGGTTTTTTGTGGCACATTTCCGCAGCTTCAATTTCACAAGAAGGAGACAGCTCGCTATGGAAAAAGGTACCGTGAAGTGGTTCAATGATTCAAAAGGTTTTGGATTCATTACCCGTGAAAAGGGCGGAGATGTATTCGTACATTTCGGCGACATTCAGGACAGCGGATTCAAGTCCCTGGCAGAAGGCCAGCAGGTTGAGTTCGACGTTGTCGACTCACCCAAGGGCCCCAAGGCCGCTAATGTCGTAAAGCTCTAAACCTGCGCATTACCCGATCAAGCAGGTCCTGATATTCAGGACCTGCTTTTTTTGTGTCTCGCTCGATCTATTCCCCTTGCCCTGCGACTGCGGAAGCTGCCGATTTCTATGGTGCGCATATCCGGAATTTGCTATAGTATCCCCCATGCGGCGGGTCCAGCCGCACCTCGGCCAGAGATGACACATACACCATTATCGTCGCTTGAATAAGAAAACACCTCCAGCGAACTACCGCATGACCTGCTCGGACACCCTGACGCTCAGCTATCGTGTACGGATCTCCACCCGGACGAAGCGTGTCAGGCTCACGATCTCCGCACGAAACGGATTGGTCGTTGTTGTGCCCCGGGGATACGGTCTTCAGCGAATCCCAAGTATCCTGGAAGAGAAAAAGGAATGGATCGCTGCGCACCTTGAGCGCTTTGCCGAACTCTCGAAGCGCGCAGCACTCGAACCAGCCGACACACTGCCGGTAGTCATCACGCTCCCCTCGCTCGGGGAGCAATGGCTGGTTACCTATTCGCCGACCGCGGCAAAGACCGTCAGCCTGCGGACAACGACTTCCGGACAGCTTAGGGTTCAGGGGGCGGTCACCGATACCCGCGCCTGTCACGGAGCTTTGAAGCGCTGGCTGGCCCGCCGCTCGCGAGAGCAGCTCGTTCCCTGGTTGACGCGCCTGAGTTTGCAGTCAGGGCTTGCTTATTCCCGTGCCGTGGTCAGAGGGCAGCGGACGAGATGGGCAAGCTGCTCCGGACACGGCACCATCAGCCTGAACTACAAACTGCTGTTCCTCCCCGCCCACCTTGTCAACTACATCCTGATGCATGAGCTTTGCCATACACGACACATGAACCATGCGGAAAAATTCTGGGCGCTGGTAATGAGCTTTGAACCTGCTTGTAAAAACCATGACAAGGAACTGCGAAAAGGCTGGCAGCTGGTGCCTGCGTGGGCGGACGAGGCGCCGGGGGATGGTTGTCCTGGTTGATGCGCACCGTAGTCCTGCAGTTCGAAAGCATTCAGCAGAAGTTAATCCGACAGCTCCCCGACCAAAGAAAAACCCATTGCCGTGTGAATAGGGAAGCAGTTCGCGATGTCACTGCCGGTGCGGAGCGAGGGAGGAACCGTCTTTTTTTCAGAACAGCGTCGTAGGGTATGGGCGTATAGAAGATTATCCACAGAAGACTAATATCCGGTCATCCTTTTACAACTCCAAGCGGTTCAAGCCGCACCAGAATATCCACAAGGTCTGCCTGCTCGGCCATCACAACATCAATATCCTTGTACGCTCCTGCCGCCTCATCGAGATCGCCGACCCCTCGAAGGGCATGAATAATTCCCTTATCATCCAGGCGCTTCTTTTCCTCTTCGAGATTGAGCGTCCGCTCGGCCTGCTTGCGCCCCATCTTTCGACCGGCCCCGTGAGAGCATGACATAAAACTCTCCGGGTTCCCCTTGCCTCGCACGATATAACTTGACGTGCCCTGCGACCCCGGAATGATGCCGGTTTCACCCTCCAGCGCCGACGTTGCGCCCTTCCGGTGAACAAGGACCTCCCGGCCGAAATGATTTTCAATGCGCGCATAGTTGTGGGCAATGTTTATCATCGGTTCAAAGGTCACGGGTCCAACCGTTTCCCTAAATATGGCGATTATCCTGTCCATCATGAGTTTGCGGTTTGCCAGGGCAAAGTCAACGCAATACTGCATTTCATGCAGATACAATTGACCCTCTGAACTGCTCATCGGGAAAAAGGCCAGGTCCCGCCCTTTCAAAACCTGCCTGAAATACCGCTCGTTGAACGCTACGGCTTTTTTATTGTAGTGGTCCGCCACCTGTTTGCCGAGGTTTCTGCTTCCCGAGTGTACCATGATCCAGATATGGCTGTCGTCGCCCTTCTGGATCTCGATAAAATGGTTGCCGCCTCCGAGCGTGCCGACCTGTGCGCGGGCCTTTTCATATTCCGAAAGCACAACAGGCATGTCATTGGAAGTGCACCCCGGCAAAAGCTCAACAGCCTGCCGTTCCTTGTGCCGATTCATCCCGAGCGGAATGCGCCTCCTGATCTCACCCATGATCTTTTTCAGTGAATCAACGCTGATCGCAGTGAGCGATGTTTTCACCGCGCACATGCCGCAGCCGATGTCAACGCCCACGGCGTTCGGCACAATCACGCCCTCCGTAGCCATGACCCCGCCTATCGGCATACCATAGCCCTGGTGCGCGTCGGGCATAAGGCAAATCTGGCGGAAGGCGAAGGGCAAGCGGGAAATATTCTTCGCCTGTTCAATCGCCCCTTCTTCGGGAGCATCACACCAGCTCTTGATGATCAATCCGTTTTCAACAGTAATATATTTCACGTCCTAAGCGCCCCCATACATTGTTTATTGTACTATCCGACAATTAACACCTCTTGGCAAGTCCCAATTGCTTTTTATGTCTAAAAAAACAGTTAGCCACAAAAGAATGCAGAGATTACAAAGAAGAATCAATATTAATCGTCTCAGAATAGAAACGGCATAATCAGATAATCTCCCCTCGCCCCTCTTTGTCAAAGAGGGGTATCCCTCCCTTTGGAAAAGGGAGGTTAGGAGGGATTTTATAAATTGGATGTCAATACTATTACGAGACCGTTAATAATTTGGTCGTAAAATCGCATCACCACAATGGTGAGTGGGCATTACGTGCTAAGTATCTTTTTTTCTTTGCGTTCCTTTGCGGCTAAAAAAAGCATTCGCTGTTTTTAGGTTTATGAGAGTATGACAGGACAGGACTAAAATACGAGAGGAATATAACGTGTGGGAGGGCAATCCCGCTGGAAAGCAGCGAAGCCACGTGAACGGCGTTGCAGGAACAATCAAAAGTATGCGCGGGAAGAAGCTTCCCATGGCGCCTGGAGCGCCAGGGAAAAACCGGCTCAAATCCCCGGCTTCATACCCACGCCGCCCTATCCCGGCAGAATATCGCGCACCAGCTGTTCCCTGATGAAATTTCGCAAACAGGTTCGGTCATCATCATGCATCTCGATGAACTTCAGGCCCATCCCGGGCTGCTGGAAGGTCCTTCGTTCAAGCGTACTGCTGTACCGCACCTCCGCCGTTGTCCGTATCTCACGGTCCAACAGGAATATCCGCAACGGGGTCTTTGTCTGATTCGGCGGCGGCGAATAGGTCTGCAGGAACATCCCGCCTTCGGAGATCGTTGAGGTGTAGGCCTCTTCTCCGCTCCTGTCGACCCCGGACCCCACAACGGCCTTGAGTGACAGGTTGAGCCGGATGTGTGCGCGGGGAAAGGCTTCCGTAGCAGCCTGGATCGCATGGTAGAGAAGATGGGGATCGGCGGGCTTTGCAATGCATGCAGCGTAGCCTCGTTTCAGACAGGACAACCTGACCTCCGGGTCCTCCCTCTCTGAAAGAGCTATCACGGGAACTGCCCCCAGACGGTCATTGCTCCGTATCGCTGCAAGCAGGTCTTTCCCATGGGTCTCGGGAAGCGTAAGAGACGAGAGAACAACGGACGGGGCGGAACGTTCCATATTGGCAAGCGCCTCCCTAAAACTATCAGCGGTCAGGACCACATAATGAAGCCGCATCAGCAGCAATCCATGGTAGTAGCGCATGGATGCGTTTTCCTCAACGATCAATACGGTCCTCAAGGACCTGCCCATACCTTCCGCCCTTTTTGTCGAGATGTCCATGATGTTGGTCCTTATGGGGGCTCATGCTGAAGGGAATGGCCCGTTGAAGTTATCCACACATTTTACGATATCAGCACTCCTGTTGATCGCTGTTGCCATGAAACGACGCCTCATACTGCACCCGGGAAGCAACCTCATGAATGCAAGTTTACTATACCGAATGCAGGATGGCAAGCGCTCCAGCGTTTTTTTCTCAGGACATGAGCCGTTTTCTTCGTATATTCATCTTATTATCATCCGGGCCGACTGCCCTTGTATGCGCCGAAAGTGTCCATTTTGATACTTTTGCGGAGACAGACAGGTCAAAACAAGCTTGTCATGCACCATTTCATATAGAAAAGTACCTTCAGGGTTAAGAAGCATTTCATTAAAAGCATATTTTCTGCTTGGTGGGCGGGAATACCTGCTTAAGGAGGGATACCAATACCTGGTGGTGGACGATTTTGTGAAGGCGAAGATCATTACCGATGCGGGCATCTACATTTGCTATCTTTATGCTACAACCAGCTCGGGCACGGCAGCGACCTCGGTCGTCAAGACCGCCAACAACAAGAAAGCGATCAAGGCTTTGCGGAAAGCAGCGGTAGTGATCGCTCCCCTTTGCTGCTCGCTGCGCTAGGCCTCACTCCGGCTGCGCCTTCTCCTTCTTAAACTTCCTCGTCCCTTCATACAACTCATACTCAAGCAAGCGGCATTCGATGCCGCTGTTATAGAACTGCAGGCTCCGCTTCGGCTTGAGGCTCACCTTCTTGGAGAGCGCGGGATTGCCCGTGAACACGTAGCCCATGAAGCCTCTGCACTTCTGCTTGAAAAAATCGCCGATGCCTTTGTAGAGCGCGGTGAGCTGGTCGAGCTCCCCCATGCGCTCGCCGTAGGCCGGGTTCAGCACGATAACTCCCCCGCCTGTCGGCAGCGGCGTGGCAGCGTAATCGCAGACGCTGAAATCGATCATCTGCTCTACACCGGCTGTGGCAGCGTTCCGCTTCGCAGCTTCCACGGCATTGGATTCGATGTCCGTTGCGATGATCCTGACGGGCAAGGACTTTTTCATTTCCTTCTTTGCCTGGTCGCGCAGCTCGTTCCAGCGCGCTTCGTTGTAGCCTTTGATATGCATGAACCCGAAGTTGTTCCGCAGCAGCCCCGGTGCGCGGTTCAGACCGATGAGCGCCGCCTCGATGGCGAGCGTGCCGCTGCCGCACATGGGATTGATGAAGGGCGTGCTGCCGTCCCAGCCTGTGGCGAGGACGACCGCTGCGGCCAGCGTTTCCTGCATGGGCGCTGCGAGCGGTATCTTCCGGTACCCGCGGCGGCTTAGCGGTTCGCCCGAGGTGTCGAGGTAGATCGACCCGCGTTCGCCGTTCCAGTAGAGATGCACCACGGTCCGGTTGCGTTCAGGGCCGGAGTCCGGCCGCGTTCCCCGTTTGTCCTTGATCTTGTCCACGATCGCGTCCTTCACGCGCAGCGTCGCAAAGCGCGAGTCCCTGATCGTCGGCGTGTCCACACTGGAGGTAATGCAGACATAGCCGTCCTCGGCAATGAGTTCCTCCCAGGCGATGGAATAGGCGGCGCGGAAAAGCTCGTCCGGGTCGTTCGCCTGGAACTCCTTGAGCAGCACCAGCACGCGGTGGCCGGTCCGCAGATGCAGGTTCAGGCGCATGGCGTCGTCCATGGTGCCTTCGGTCTCGACACCGGAGATGCCTTCAGAGGTGATCGGGAACCCCAGAATGACGATCTCCTGCTTCAGAATGGGCGGGATTCCCTTGGGAGTCGAGACAAAAATTCTGTGTTTTTCCATGCGTCAGTATACCCTTCAGAGCGGCCCTTGTCCAGCTGAACAGCCTTTTTTGCCCTTGAATTAGGCTTTTCATTCTGTTATGATGTGCGGGCTTAGGAGGCGGTGTGCAGAAGGCAGATCTCACAACCAGGATTGTTGCAGGTTTTATCGACCTCCTCATCATCATCGGGCTTACGAGACTGCCTGATGTGATCGGATTTCTGTCGGCCTCGGGATACCTGCTCATCCGGGACGGTCTGTTCGCACGCCAGAGCATCGGAAAGAAACTGATCGGCCTGCGGGTCATAGCGTCGGACGATCCTGAATTCGTCGTCACCTACCGTGAATCGATCATCAGAAACGTTCCGCTGGTCATGGCCTACACCCTCTTTCTCATTCCTTATGCAGGCTGGATCCTCGGTCCCGCGGCCTTCGGCATCGAGTGCCTGACCGCGCTCGGCGATGAGCGGGGAATGCGCATCGGCGACATGCTGGCACGGACCAATGTCATTCCAACTTCGCCTGCTGCTGCAGCCGCACCAGGCCCGGCAGCCGCGGCGCCGGATAAAGCAGAGACGCCGCCTAACCTGCAGCAGTGACAACATAACTTCAGTTTTCGCAACTGATTTCGTTCTGAAAGGAGCACTCTCCAACAATGTTTATCAACACTATCATGGGCTGGTTCTCGAACGACATGGCCATCGACCTCGGCACGGCCAATACCCTGGTCTACGTGCGCGGCAGGGGCATTGTTTGCAACGAACCCTCGGTGGTCGCCATCTCGGTAAAGACCGGCAAGGTCCTTGCCGTGGGCTTCGAGGCCAAACGAATGCTGGGCCGCACACCCGGCGACGTCAAGACCATCCGGCCCATCAAGGACGGCGTGATCTCGGACTTCGACATCACCGGCGAGATGCTCAGGTACTTTATCCGCAAGGTCCATAACCGCAAGTCCTTTATGCGGCCCCGCATAGTCATCGGCGTGCCTTCGGGCATCACGCAGGTGGAACAGCGCGCGGTCAAGGATGCGGCCCTCTCCTCAGGCGGCCGGGAAGTGTACCTGATCGAAGAACCGGTTGCCGCGGCCATCGGCACGGGCCTGCCCATCTCGGAGCCTTCGGGCAATATGATCGTCGACGTGGGCGGCGGCACCACGGACATAGCAGTCATCTCCATGGACGGCGTGGTCTACAGCAAGGCCATTCGCGTGGGCGGCGACAAGATGGACGAAGCCATCATCAACTACATCAAGCGCAAATACAACCTGCTTATCGGCGAGATGATGTCCGAGTCGATCAAGATGGAACTCGGCTCGGCGTACAAGACCGACAACGAGCGCCACACCATGGAGATCAAGGGCCGCGACCTGGTGTCGGGAATCCCCAAGACCCTGATCCTGGACGACGATGAGGTGCGCGAGGCGCTGTCCGAACCCGTGAGCCAGATCATGAACGCCATTAAGCAGGCGCTGGAGAACACGCCGCCGGAGCTGTCCGCCGACATTGTGGACAAGGGGATCGTGCTGGCCGGCGGCGGCGCGCTGCTCAAGGGGCTGGATGTCTACATCCGCGAGGAGACGTCGCTGCCGATCATCATAGCGGAAGACCCGCTCACCTGCGTTGTCATCGGCGCGGGCAAGGTGCTCGACGACCTCGATATTCTCAAAAAAGTCATGATGTAAGAGGAAGGGCCCCGATGCCCGGGTTAATCAGAAAGAACAAGCGGTCCGTCGTCGTTCTCATCCTTTTCGCGTTCCTGTTCTGGCTCGTGACCATCCAGGTCAAGAACGGGCGGTTTCTGTTCATGGAAAAACCCGTGCTTGCCGTAGCGGGGTTCTTCGAGCGGATCATCGCCGCACCCTTCCGGTTTATGGAATCCGCCGGCAGCAGGTATGTTTACCTGGTGCGCACGGAACGGGATAACACACGCCTCAAGCAGGAGCTTGTCCTGCTGCAGATCGAAAATTCGGCCACGAGCGAACTGCTCACCGAGAACGAGCGGCTGCGCGCCCTGCTCGACTTCAAGAAGCAGAACCCGCCGACAGCCATTGCCGTCCAGATCATTGCCAAGGGCAACTCGCCCGCGTCGAGCACGATCACCATCAACAAGGGTTCCCATGACGGGATCGAGAAGGATATGGCCGTGGTCGCCGAGGACGGCGTGGTCGGCAGGGTGCAGGCAGTGCTGGCCGGCACCGCGAAGGTCATCCTGATCACCGACCCCGGAAGCACGCTGGCCGTCCGGGTGCAGCGGAACCGCGAAGAAGGCCTCCTGGAAGGCAAACTGGGCCTGTGCGCCCTGAAATACGTCTCCTTTTACGCCGACATCCAGGAAGGCGACCTGCTCGTCACCTCGGGCCTCGACGGGCTGTTCCCCAAGGGGCTGCCGGTGGCGACCGTGCTGCATGTGGCCAAACACGAAGCCAGCGCGTTCCAGACCGTGACGGCCCGGCCGATCGTCAGCTTCTCCCGCCTGGAAGAGGCGCTGGTACTCAGAAAATGAAACCCCGCTACTATCTTGGCATCTTCCTGCTGATAATCCCTGTTCAGGCAAGTCTGCTCTCGCCGCTGTCGCTGGGAGGCATCGGGCCCGATCTGGCCCTGGCCCTGCTCTTTATCCTCGGCCTGCTGACCGGCCCCCGGGAGGCTGCGCTGGCCGGCATGGCGCTGGGGCTGCTGCAGGACGTGAGTGCCGCCAGCCTGATCGGGCTCACGGGCTTCACCCGCGGCTTCGTCGGCCTCGGTGCGGGGCTTCTGGGCCGCAGGATGTTCGACCTTACCAGCCCGTCGACCGTGCTTTTTTTAACTGCCTTCAGCCTTGCCGAAGGCATCTTCATCGCCATCCTGCTCCAGGTGTTCTACGGTTCCGTTCCTTTCTGGAACCTGCTGTTCACCCGCCTGATCCCCCAGGCGCTCTATACCGGGCTGCTCGGATATTTTCTGCTGCAGCCCCTCAGGAACAGGAAGCTCGTCCTCGCATTGAAGCGTCGCAACATTCAGAGGGAGTTATAAATGCAGCTGCAAGACAACCCGGCCGATATCCAGCGCAGACTTCCCCTGCTGGCGGCTTTTATCATCATTTTCACCGTGGTCCTCTTTGTCCGACTGTGGTACCTCCAGGCGGTCAAGGGAGATTTTTATCTGGAGCAGGCGGAAAGCAACCGCATCAGGCCGGTGAAGCTCAGGCCTCCGCGCGGCATCATGTACGACCGCAAGGGGCGGCCTATCGTCGAGAACGCGCTCACCTTCGACATCTCGCTCGTACCCGAGGACGCGCCGGACCTTGACGCCTCGATCCAAAGCCTCGCTGCCTACCTCAAGATCAAACCCGAGGACATTCACACAGCGCTCGACGATGCAGCGCCGATCCGGGGAAAGTATGAGCCGGTCAAGATCGCGGAAGAAGCGCCGTGGGAACAGGTCGCGGTCGTTGAGTCGCACCAGGAGGATCTGCCGGGCGCGCTTGTTGAACCGGAACACCGCCGCCATTACCCCTATGGAGGACTGGCGTCGCACCAGCTGGGCTACATCGGGAAAATGACCGGGGCACAGCGCAAGACGGATACGGGAGATATCGGACTGCTGACCGGCCAGGGCGGCCTCGAAAAGGTCTATGACAAGCTGCTGCGCGGCGTCGCGGGCAGGCGCATGATCCAGGTGAACGCAGCAGGCCGGAAGGTCAAGGACCTGGGCATCGAGGAGCCCCAACCGGGGAACGACCTGTATCTCACGCTCGACCTCGATGTGCAGCGGGCGGCCGAAGATGCGCTCGGCGACCGTGCCGGCGCCGTTGTGGCCATGGATCCCAACTCCGGAGAGATCATCGCTCTGGCAAGCCACCCCAACTATGATCCGAACCTCTTCCCGCGGGGCATCTCGCCCAAGGACTGGGTGCGGCTTTCGAACGACCCGATCCATCCGCTCTATAACCGGGCGATCCAAAGCGTCTACCCGCCCGGCTCGATCTTCAAGATCGTAGTTTCGCTGGCAGGGCTCCAGACCGGCGTCATCAAGCTTGACGACAAGGTGACCTGCAACGGTTCCCTCAGAAGCGGCAGACAAACCTTCCGGTGCTGGAAAAAGGGCGGGCATGGTTCGGTCTCGTTCCATGACGCGCTTGTCGGGTCCTGCGACGTTTATTTTTACACCATGGGCGAGCGCATCGGGTACGACGTCATCGCGCAATATGCGCGGAACCTGGGGCTGGGAAAGCTGACCGGCATCAAGCTCGCTGATGAGAAAGCTGGGAACATCCCGACCACGGAGTGGAAGAAACAGCACACCGGCGAGGCCTGGTACCCGGGCGACACCTATATCAATTCGATCGGCCAGGGCTTTGTTCAGGTCAGCCCGATACAGGCCTGCCAGATGATCAGCGCCATTGCCAACGGAGGGAAGTTCTTTCAGCCGACCCTGCTCCGGCAGTCACGCAGCCGGGAGACCGGGGTCGTGACGCCGGTGACGCCCGAGCAGAAGCGTGTATTCAAGATCGACCCCGCTGCCCTTGCCGAGATCAGACGGGCGCTGCTCGGCGTGACGACCGAGTCGAACGGAACTGCCCACGGCGCTGCAACCCCCTTCGCGACCGTGGCCGCCAAGACCGGCACGGCGCAGGTCATCGCCCAGAAGGTCGCCGGCAGGAAGCTCTCGGAATCCACGCAGGACCACGCCTGGCTCGTGGCCTATGCGCCTGCAGACAACCCCCGGATCGCCGTTGCCGTGCTGGTAGAGCACGGGGGCCATGGCGGCGCGGCAGCCGCGCCGGTGGCCAGAAAAGTCATAGAGGAGTTCATGAAAAATGCTGTCCCCCCGACGGTTCGCTAATATCCCCTGGGGCATGGTCGGACTCATCGCCCTTATCGCGCTCATCGGCCTCTCTGCGGTGTACAGTGCGACCTATACGGCAAAAGGTCCGTCCACGCTGTTCTACAAGCAGATGGTCTGGATCGCTACAGGCATGTTCGTCATGTTCCTGATGATAATCCCGGATTACCATACGGTGGGGCGCTACGCCTACATCCTCTATGCCGCATCGATCATCATGCTCATCCTCGTCATGGTCATGGGAAAGACCGGCATGGGCGCCCAGCGCTGGCTCGCCATCGGCTCCTTTGCGTTCCAGCCCTCCGAGTTGGCCAAGCTGGCGCTCACGCTGGCCCTGGCGCGCTACTTTGCAGAGGACCCGCGACGCGACGGGTACGCACTGCACGACCTCGCAATCCCGGGCGCCATGGTCCTGGTTCCGCTGCTCCTCGTGCTGAAGCAGCCCGACCTCGGCACGGCCATGATGCTGCTGCTCACGTCATCGCTCATGATCATGATCGCCGGCATCCATCTGCGCTCGGTCATCACGATCGTCCTGCTCGTTGCCGTGATCGCCGCTTCGGTTTTCCTGGTGCCGCCGGTGCGGCATAAGATCTGGGGCTCGCTTAAACCGTACCAGCAGAACCGGATCAAGGCCTTCATCGATCCCGGCTCCGACCCGCTGGGCAGCGGCTATCACGCGAACCAGTCAAAGATCGCCGTCGGCTCCGGCCAGATCACCGGCAAGGGCTTCCGCAAGGGGACCCAGAGCCAGATGGCCTTTTTGCCCGAACGCCACACGGACTTCATCTTTGCCGTGATCTCGGAGGAGCACGGTTTTATGGGTTCGGGCCTCATGGTCATCCTCTACCTTATCCTGCTGCTCATCGGCGTTGATACGGCCCGGAATGCCAAGGACCGCATGGGCGCCTTGATGGCGGGCGGCATCGTCTCCATGCTCGCGCTCTATGTGTTCATCAACATCGGCATGTCCGCAGGCATCGTGCCCGTGGTCGGTGTGCCGCTCCCGCTGGTGAGCTACGGCGGCACCTCGGTCATCACCACCTTCCTCGCCCTCGGATTACTCTTGAATATCCAGACCCGAAGATTTATGCTGTTCTACTAAAATCAGGGGCCAGGGTACAGGGTCCAGGGGCCAGGAACTGCTCAAGCAGAATCGACCCTGACCCCGCTGGACCCCGGACCCTGTACCCCGAACCCTGCCCCTCAAGGAGCCCATGCTCGAAGACTTTCTGCCGCTGGTGACCAAACCGGCACGGTACATCAACAACGAGATCCACAGCGTGCACAAGGATCTTGCGGCCGTGCGGACGAAGGTCTGCCTGTTCTTCCCTGATACCTACGAAGTCGGCATGTCGCACCTGGGCCTCAGGATCCTGTACCAGGTCCTGAACAGCAGGGACGACACGGCCTGCGAGCGCGTATTCTCGCCCTGGACGGATTACGAAGAAAAGCTCCGTGCATCGGGCAGGCCGCTCACCAGTCTTGAATCGAACCTCCCGCTTGCGGAATTCGACATCATCGGCATCACGCTCCAGTACGAGCTGTCCTACTCCAATATCCTTGTGGGACTTGAGCTGGGGCGGATTCCCATCAGATCCGTTGATCGCACCGATGACCATCCAGTCATCATCGCCGGCGGCCCCTGCGCCGTGAACCCCATGCCGTTGTCCGCGTTCATAGATGCGTTCTTTATCGGCGAAGCTGAAGAAGCCATGCACGAGCTCGTCGAACTGCGTCAGCAGCATCCGGGCCGAAAAGCTTTCCTTGCTGCGTTGGCTGATCGTGAAGGATTCTACGTGCCCGCCCTCGGCGTGAAATCCGTAAAGCGCCGCGTCATCCGGGACCTAGAGTCGGCAATCTGGCCTTCCCAGCCGCTCATCCCCCTGCTCAAACCGGTGCACGACCGGGTCACGGTCGAGGTCGCCCGGGGCTGCATCCGCGGCTGCCGCTTCTGCCAGGCAGGCATCATCTACCGGCCTTACCGCGAGCGAAGCCCGGAACGCGTCAAGGACCTTTTGCAGCAATCCATCGAATGCACGGGCTTTGACGAATTGTCGCTGGCATCGCTTTCAACGGGAGACTACTCATCCATCCAGCCGCTGATGGAGGACCTCGTCGAACGCTACCGGGCAAGCCGGGTCTCGATCTCGCTGCCTTCGCTCCGCATCGGCACGCTCACACCGGAGATGATCCGCGCAGTGGCCGGGGTACGCAAGAGCGGCTTCACCCTGGCGCCCGAAGCAGGCACCGAACGCCTCCGGTGCGTCATCAACAAACCGCTTGCCGAGCAGGACCTCCTGGACGCCGCTGCCGTCATCTTTTCGAGCGGCTGGAGCGTGCTGAAACTGTACTTCATGATCGGTATGCCCACCGAGACCGACGAGGACCTGGACGGGATCATCCGGCTCGTCACCAACATTTTTAGCGTGGGCAAACGCGCATCACGGCGGCCCATCCAGATCAACGTCAGCGTCTCGACCTTTGTGCCGAAACCGCACACGCCCTTCCAGTGGTTCGGCCAGGCCACGCGCGAAGAGATCAAGGCAAAACAAGCCTACCTCGAACGGGGGCTCAGGAAAAAGGGCATCGCGCTCAAGCCGCACCATGCGGAAACGAGCGTGCTCGAAGGCGCGTTCGCGCGCGGCGATGCCGCCATCGGCAGGGTGATCGAAGAAGCGGTCAAGCTTGGCTGCAGGTTCGACGGCTGGACCGAGTGTTTTGACTTTAAGAAATGGACCGAGGCGTTCAGGATCTGCGGGTTAGATCCGGCAGCGTACGCGAGCCGGAGCTTCAGCCTCGAAGAAACGCTGCCCTGGCAGTTCGTGCAAACCGGGGTAACGCAGGAGTTCCTGAAGCGGGAGTACAACCGGGCGATCAAAGCAGAGGTGACGCCGAACTGCCGTATAAAATGCGAAGCCTGCGGCATGGCGTGTAAGGACGGCGGCAGTGAATCCTTTGGCAAGCCGGTATCGGCGATCGCCGCACCGATCGTACAACCTGCAAGAACATCGGCGTCGGCTCCCTCGGGCGAAACGCTGGTCACAAAAATACGCATGCGCTACACGAAGACCGGGAGGCTGCGCTTCCTGTCTCATCTCGATCTCATGACACTCGTCCAGCGCGCAGCCGTCCGCGCCCATGTCCCGCTCGCTTTTTCACAGGGATTCAATCCGCACCCCAAGATCGCCTTCGGCCCTGCACTGCCCGTGGGCATGGAGAGCGAAACGGAGTACCTCGACATGGAGACTGACGCGGGCATTGACCTCCTCACCACCACAAAAAAGCTGAACAACACCCTGCCGCAAGGTATGCGCATTCTCGAAATGCGGGTCGTCCCGAAGAAGTCAGCCTCCCTCTCCGCCTGCATCGAACGCTATAGCTATGCTGTTGAGGTCCCGACAAGCTTTGCCGGGGGTCTGGAAGAGCGGGTGCAGGAGTTTCTGTCGAGGACCGCGGTCATCGTGGAAAAGGACGGGAAGCAGAAGGACATCAGACCCTGCATCGAGGCTATTGCCGTGGGCCTTTCCGAGGGACCGGCGCTGCTTTCAATCACGCTTCATGACCAGGACCAGCTGAAACCGCGCGTGCAGGATGTGATGCAGCAGTTGTGGGGAATAAGCAAAGAGCAGTTTCTGCTCTTCCGGGTGAAGCGGATAGGTTTATACTGCAAAGAGAACAGCCAATGGCGCGATCCCATGGACGTGTAGCACCGGGGTCGATGCGGAAAATTCTGCCATCCGGGAAAAATTTTTCCCGCTCTTACGCCACCTGCGACGCACCTGCGCGAACCGGCGCAAGACCTTGCGAAACAAAATAGTGATCAGCGAAACAGGGCAGCATACTGGGGACCACGTTGTTCTTGCCTACTGATTTAGCTTTGTACAGCCGCTCATCAGCCTCCTGAAAAAGGCTGGTATGGTCAGCCTTGTTCTCAAGGCCTGCGACGCCGAAGCTTGCCGTTGTTCTGATGGTTTTTCCGTTCATAAGCACCGTGAGTTCAGAGATCTTTTTCCTGAGCTTGTGTGCCAGCTGCACCGCATTATACAGAGAGGTATCGGGCAGGACCAGCATGAACTCCTCGCCGCCATAGCGCGCCAGATAATCGCATTTCCGCACACTTTCTTGCAGCACCAGGCTCACGCACCGGAGCACCTCATCCCCTGCCAGATGACCGTACACGTCATTGATCTCCTTAAAATCATCCAGGTCTACCATGATGACCGACAGCTCGGCGCGGTGTCTTTGCGCAAAGGCAATGTCGTTACCGATGAAGCCGCTGAGCGCCCTGCGGTTGTAGCAGTTCGTCAGAGGGTCCATGGCAGCTGCATTCTCAAGCTGCATGATGTTCAGGTTCTTTTCAAGCGCAATGCTGATGGAGCTGATGATCGTATTTATGATCATGTCGTGATGTGCCATCATCATCCTTTTCGGCAGGATATAGAGCTTCGAAACATACTGATTAACAATAACTTTATAGGAAATAAGGCTGCTGATATCTATTGCGTCATTATTATGACGTATTTCGACAATTTTTTTATCAAAGTAATGCAGCTTATAGTCATTTTTTTGACCACCAACGTCTGCGGCCACGTAATCTACAAAAGGTAACGTGTAAATGCTGGGGTCTATCCAGACGTCGGTCTCGTTCCCGTTTTTCAGCACAAATCCGAAAAGCTCATAGTCCAGGATATCTTTCAAACATTGAGAAACCTCAAGCAGTATGCTGTCCATATCCTTTTGTTCATTGATCTTAAGGATATAGAGGCTCAGGGTCCGGTAATCTATGCCGCGAACGATCTTGTATACCAGTGCAGCAGTCGCGAGAGCCTGATCGAGCAGTTTCTTTATTGGATTTATCATGGCCCGTCCTTTCTCACTCGTTTTCCACTCTTTATTAAGCAATTTCAATGCCAGAAAATTGATCCCTGTCGTAAGCGCCGCCCGAAGACTGTTCTCAGGACGCTAATTCCCTGTTTTAAATCTTGTATTCATTGATAACCTGTTATAAAATAGTTCACATGACCATCAAGATAATAATATTTTTTAGGAGACATCATGCCATCTGAGATCATCGTAAACGCCGGCCGGGAAGAGACCCGTGTGGCCCTTCTGGAGAACGGCCTGGTCACCGAAATATTGATCGACCGCAAAAAAGACCGCGGCGTTGCAGGGAATGTCTACAAGAGCCGGGTCATGAAGGTGCTGCCCGGCATGCAGGCCGCGTTCGTGGATGTGGGCCTTGAAAAATCAGCGTTCCTCTATGTGGGCGACGTCTTCGACAGCACGTCGGGATATACACCCATGATGGAGGACGAAGGATTGGAGCTCGAGGTCGATACGAAGCGCAAGCGCACCCATGCCACGCAGATCGAGGACCTGGTGCAGGAAGGCCAGGAGATCCTCGTGCAGGTCGCCAAAGAGCCGATCAGCACCAAGGGCGCGCGCGTCACGACCTATATCAGCATCCCCGGCCGCTACCTGGTCATGATGCCCGGGGTCAACCATATCGGAGTCTCGCGCCGCATCGAGAACGGCGAAGAGCGGAAACGGCTGCGCGAGATCGTGAGCCGGCTGCGGAAACCGCATATGGGCTACATCATCAGGACTGCGAGCCAGGGCCGGAGCGAAGACGAATTGAACGCGGACATCGAGTTCCTGGTCCGCTTATGGGAAACCATTCAGCGCAAGATGGAGCGCGCCTCGGCGCCGGCGCTGCTGCACAATGAACTTGACCTGGTCTTCCGCGTGGTCCGCGACGTGTTCACGCGTGACGTGGACCGGATGGTCATCGACTCTCCTGATGAATACCTGCGCGTCAAGGAATTCATCGACTCCTACATTCCCGGACTCAGCAGGCGCGTGAAACCCTACGACGGCGACGAGCCCATCTTCAGCCACTACGGCGTGGAGATCGAGATCTCGCGCGCATTGGGCCGCAAGGTCTGGCTCAAGTCGGGCGGCTACATCATCATCGACCAGACCGAGGCGCTCACGACCATCGACATCAACACCGGCCGGTACGTGGGCAAGCGCACCCTGGAGGACACGATCCTGAAGACGAACCTCGAGGCCGTGCGCGAGATCGCCTACCAGCTCCGGCTCAGGAACATCGGCGGCATCATCATCCTCGACTTCATCGACATGGAGCGCGAGGACAACCGGCGCAAGGTCTACTCGGCGCTGCAGGAAGCGCTCTCGAGCGACAAGGCCAAGACCACGATCTCGCACATCTCGCCGCTGGGTCTCATCGAGATGACGCGGAAGCGCATCC
>Ga0334722_10003492_pt1 | contig 16867 bp, 21 predicted proteins | sample C3_bottom_MG_FD_207210 | JGI IMG/M metagenome (GOLD analysis project Ga0334722, IMG submission 207210) | Sediment microbial communities from Yellowstone Lake, YNP, Wyoming, USA - C3_bottom | ecosystem: Environmental > Aquatic > Freshwater > Lake > Sediment | place: USA: Wyoming | collected...
ACCCCGGAGGGCACCGCCACCGTCGTCAAGCTTGGAAGGCGATGGCCCTCCTGGGCGGCCAGCGCCAGCCCCATCGCCGCCAGCCCAGCGTGGAGGGCTTCGGCGTTCCGCCGATGCCGCGCGTAGCGCTCGGCCAACCCCTCGGCTTGAACCAGACGAAGCCCCTCGCGCAAGGCATAGATCATATTGACCGGAGCGGTGTGGTGATAGAACCGTTCTTGCCCCCAATAGTTCTGGATCATGTTCAGGTCCAGATACCAGCTCTGGACCTTGGTCCTGCGGCCGGTGACGACCCGGCGCGCGGCCTCGTTGAGGGTCACCGGGGCCAACCCGGGCGGGCAGCTGAGACACTTCTGCGTGCCCCCGTAACAAGCATCAATGCCCCAGTCATCGACCCGCAGCTCAACCCCACCGATGGAGGTCACCGCATCGACCACGACCAGGGCCCCGTTATCGTGCGCCAGGCGGATGATCTCATCGAGCGGCTGCAGAACGCCGGTCGAGGTCTCGGCCTGGACGATGGCAAGCAGCTTAGACGGCCCTTTGGCGAAAGCCTTCCTGACCTCTTCCGGCTCGATGATTCTGCCCCAGGGGGTCTGGACGACTTCAACCATCGCCCCGCAGCGAGCGGCGATCTCCGCCATCCGCTGGCCGAAGAGGCCGGCGATGCAGATGATGACCCGATCCCCAGGCTCGATTAGGTTGACGAGAACCGTTTCCATGCCGGCGCTCCCGGTGCCGGACATCGGCAGAGTCAATTGGTTTTCCGTCTGAAAGACATACCGTAGGAGCTCGACGGTATCGTTCATGACGGCGATGAAGTCCGGGTCCAGGTGGCCGATGGTCGGGGCGGAGAGAGCTCGCAGGACCCGGGGATCGACGTCGCTCGGTCCGGGGCCCAAGAGGATCCGCGGTCCCAACTTCAACTCACCGTATTCCTTCACCATTGACAGGTTGTCGTCTCCTTTCCCAAATTGAGCCGCGACTGGGGCCCAAAAACGCTCGGTCAAGTGGGCCTCCGTGGCTACCTCGTTCGCCGTGGCCGCCGTTGGCGTCCGCCCCCGGGGCCCGGCTTTCCTCGAGGCGATGCATCGGTCATCTTCTTGGCGTCTTCGGAAACGAGACCGGCGGCCCGTCGTAACGCCTCCACTTCACTTTCATCGAGGGTCCTGAATTCGCCGACCCGCAGGGATCCGAGGGTCAGCGGCCCGATCCGGGTCCGTTTCAGATCGATGACCGGGTGCCCGACAGCCTCGCACATCCGTCGGACTTCACGGTTGCGCCCCTCATGGATGGTCAGCTCGAGGATGGCGTTTCCGCCGTGCGCTCCCAGAAGTCGCACCCGGGCTGGCGCCGTCCGGCCATCCTCCAGCCACACCCCCTCGGCCAGGCTCTTCAGGGCCGTCCGCCCAGGGTGCCCGCGGACCAAGGCAACATAAGTCTTGATGACCTGGCGGGAGGGGTGCGTTAACCCGAAAGCCAGCGGCCCGTCGTTGGTCAGGAGGATCAGCCCGCCGGTGTCATAGTCCAGCCGCCCGACCGGATAGATGCGTCGCCCGAGCCCGGGAAGAAGATCCAGGGCCGTCGGACGGCCCCGATCATCCCTGACCGTGGAGACGTAGCCCGGGGGTTTATTGAGGATGATGACGACCTTGGGCTCCTCGCCGATGACCCGGCCGTCGACGGCAACGCGATCGCGTTCCGGATCGACCCGTGACCCGAGCCGCTGGACAACCCTACCGTTGACGGTCACCCGACCGGCGGTTATGAGCTCTTCCGCTTTCCGCCGGGAAGCCACGCCGGCCTGAGCAATCACCTTCTGCAGCCGGACGAGGGGCAAACCCCGCACCTCCAACCGACGGGTGCCGGTCGAAGAAACAGCCGGCACCACACCTATTCGGCGATCTCGACGACCATCTCCACCTCAACCGCGGTGTCCATCGGCAGGTCGCTGCAGCCGACGGCTGACCGGGCGTGCTTCCCGGCCTCACCGAAGATCGTGACCAACAGGTCCGAGGCCCCATTGACCACCTTCGGCTGGGCATTGAAGCCAGGGGCACTGTTGACGAAACCGACCACCTTGACCACCCGCTTGACCTTATCGAGGTCGCCCACCGCCGACTTGATCACCGCCAGGCAGTTGAGGCAGCACAGCCTGGCCGCCTCGGCGGCCTGTTCAACGGTGAACTCCCGGCCGGCCTTGCCCTTGTATTTCAGCTCGCCGTTCTCCAGGCAGATCTGCCCGGACGTGTAGATGAGATTGCCGGTGCGGACGAACGGCACGTAGGAAGCCACCGGCTTCGGGGCCTCGGGTAGAGTCAGGCCCATCAATCTCAGGTTTTCCTCGACCTTCAATCATTCCACCTCCAGAGTTTGTCGGAACAGCCATGGTCTTCGAGCCAGCCTTATTCTTCGGGGCGGCGTCGTGGATTCCTCCCCGCCCAATTCATCTTGGGCTCAAGCGTCACGTGGCGACTGCGGGAGGGAACAGCCTGTCCACCCCGGTCCCGCCTGCCGTCAGGCTCCAGCGGGCGGCTAATAACTCGAGAGAACAGTCGTCAGAAGGCAGGCGGCGATGAATCCGACGATGTCCCCCATGATCCCCACCATCGGGGCATAGCGGGCGTTCCTGACCCCGACCGAGCCGAAATAGACGGTCAGGACGAAAAACGTCGTATCGGTGCTCCCCTGAACGGCTGATCCCAGCCGGCCGATGAGAGAGTCCGGACCGAACGACCGCATCAGGTCGGCCGTGTAGGCGAAGGACGCCGAGCCAGATAACGGTCTCAAGATCATCAGGGGAAGGACGGGCAGCGGCAGATGAAGCGCCCGGCTGAGCGGTTCGAGCAGATTCAGGAGAAAGGTCATCGCTCCGGACGAACGAAAAACAGCCATGGCCGTGAGGATGGCGACCATGAACGGGATGGTCTTGATGGCCGTCCAAAAGCCTTCCTGGGCCCCGTCGACGAACTCCCCATAGACGTCGACACCCCGGAGGTAGCCGTAGAGAGGGATCCCCACAAGGAAGACCGGCATGACCCAGCGGGCGGCGTCGTTCAGCAGCTGGGCCATCTTCAGGACCCCCTCCTCCGGGCCGCCGCCCGGAACAATCGGTCCGCCGTCACTGAAACCACGGCCGAGCAGAGCGTGGCCAGGAAGCATGGCCCGACGACGGCCGTTGGATGGTTCGACCCAAGGGCCGCCCGCAGGGCGATGATGGTCACCGGGACCAAGGTGACGGCCGAGGTGTTCACCGCCAGGAAGGTGCACATCGCGTCACTGGCCCGCGCCCCATCCGGGTTCAACTTTTGGAGCTCAGCCATGGCCTTGAGTCCGAAGGGGGTGGCCGCGTTGCCCAACCCGAGGAAGTTGGCGCTCATGTTCATGAGCATCATGCCCACCGCCGGCCCGTCTGGATCAAGGGTTGGGAACAACCACCGGGCGACCGGCCTGAGGGTCCGTCCCAAACTCTCAATGAGGCCGGCCTTTTCGGCCACCCGCATCAGACCAAGCCAGAGGGACATCGTCCCGATGAACCCGATCGCCAGTTCGACCGCCTGCTTGGTGGCCTCGGTGACGGACGTTGTCACGAGGTCGATTCGTCCCGTCACACCCGCCGTGCCGATCCCCACCACCAACAGAAAGAGCCAGATCGCATTGAGCAAGCGGCCCACCGCCCTTTCGTGATCCCCGGCGAAATCATATCGGCGCGATGGGAGGTCAAGAACCATCTGGGGTCGGCAAGACCGCTGCGATTTACTGGGACAGCGGGCGGCCTGGAAACGGCGCCCCGGCCTTACCGCCACTTTCCGTTGGCGGTCGTCACCCGCAAGAGGTTTAAAACTCGGCCGGCCGGGCAATTAATAGCTTCGAGGTCTACAGCAGCCGAGCGCAGACTGTCACCGGTTCCCGTTGGGGATCGGTGATGGTCGGGCAAAGGTCATTACAGGCCGCGCACGATACGGGAACAACCCTCTTGCCGGACGGGCTAGGTTCCGGCTGCTGGAGGGATCGCCCGAGTCGCTCAAGCGGTCTGTAATGGCCGGAGCGAAGATCACCATGGGTTCCCAACGGGTCCGCGACGACCCAACGGCCGTCGCGGGCTCCACAAGGATCTATGGTGGTCGAGCCAAGACTGTTACAGGTCCGGTAGCGGTCTGCGGCGGTCGCACGGATCGTCGCAGGCTGTGAGGGAAAGGCTTGACTCAGGATCGGTAACAGTCGGGCGAAGGTCATCGCAGGTTCCATAGGGGTTGATGGCAGCCGAGAGGTTGTCGTTAGCTCCGTCGGTATCTGCGGTGGCCGGAGCGAAGGTTGCTGTAGGCTTCGCGTCATTTTTGGACAAAGCCACGGACCTCACTCAGGCCGCGGGAGCGCCTTGCTCCCGCGGTACGGTTTCACCACGACCTCCTCAAGCAACCCGGTCAACCGTTGCTTGTCAGTGAGGACCGGGGCAAAAAGGTCGCCCACCCGCTCAAAACGGTCGCGGACCGTCCGGATGGTGAAGGTGCGGGGGTCAAGGTCCGGCAGTTCGTCCCAGCGCACCGGGGTGGAGACGGTCGCCTCTGGCGTCGGGCGAAGGCTGTAAGGAGCGGCGATGGTTTTGCCGAGGACGTTCTGGAGGTGGTCGATGTAGACCCCCCGCCGCTTGGCTACAGTTCGTTCACGGGTCGTCAGGTCAGGCCGGTCGGCCCAGATGAGATCGGCCACGGCGGCCACCAGCCTGGCCAACTCTGAATACGGGTAAAGGCGCTGCACCGGAAGGTAGATGTGGAGTCCGGTGGCACCGGAGGTCTTTGGATAGGCTCTCAGGGATAGGCGATCAAGGATTCCCTTGATGATGAATGCGACCTCGACCACCCACCTGAAGTCGGCGGGAGGCGACGGGTCGAGGTCGAAGACGGCGAAGTCTGGCCGCTCGGGCTGATCACACCGGGACAACCAGGGGTGGATTTCTATCGCCGCCTGATTGGCCAACCAGGCCAGATCGGAGGCGTCCCGGGCGAGAATGAAGGCGATCGCCCGATCGGTCGTCCGGGCCCGGTAAGGAAAGGTCTCCAACCATGGCGGGGCGTAATCCGGGCAGTCCTTCTGATAGAACCATTCGCCGTCGACCCCGTCCGGATACCGCGTCAGGACCAGCGGCCTGTCAGCCAGGTGCGGCAACATCAGCGGAGCCACCCGCAGGTAATACTCGATCATGTCTCCTTTTGTCACCGACGAGGCCGGCCAGAGCACCTTCCCGGGATTTGTCAGAACCATCCTTCGGCCGGAGACGGTCACCACCAGCTCGCGGTTCACCTCGTCGGGCCTCCTTCGAGGACGCACTCCTCGGGGCTCTTGTCGGGTCTCAATCCGCGGTAGGTCGGATGCCGCAGCCGCCCCTCGCTCGTTAGCTCGGTGTACTCAACCTCGCAGGCCAACCGCGGCTCGACCCAGCGCGCCCGGCGCGCCACCTCGGCCGGTGCCTGCCCAGAGAAGGGGGGCGTTTCGACCACCCTCAGACGCCTCAGAAGACGACCGACCTCCGCGGCGTCAAAGCCGGTCCCCACGTGTCCGACATAAACCAGGCGGCCGCCGCTGTAAGCCCCCAAAATGAGGGCTCCAAAGCGGCCGAAGTTGTGCCCTGCCGTATAACCGCAGATGACGCAGTCGATCCGCTTAACGTGACGGACCTTGACCCAGAACGGGCTGCGCGTCCCCGGCAGGTATGGGCTCAGGCGGGCCTTGCCGACCATGCCCTCCAGGTCTCTCTCGACGATGGCTCGGAAGAGAGCCTCGCCGTGCTCCGGGACGGCGTCGGAAATGAGGACCCGGTTTCCCGGGGTGACCACCCGGGCGAGGCGTTCCCGCCGCTCCACCAGGGGCCGCCCCATAAGATCTTCTCCATCGTGGTAGAGGAGGTCGAAGGCGACAAAATAGAACGGCCCCTGTCCGCGCTGCAGACGCCCGAAATCAGGGCGTCCGTCGGCCCAGGCGATGATCTCTCCGTCGATGATCGCCCGCCGCCCGACGACCTGACCGGCCAGCCCGGACAGCTCTGGATAGCGCGCGGTCACGTCCAGGAGATTGCGCGTCTGGAGGCGCACCAGGCGCCCGTCCCGGCCCCGCCCGCCGGCCGTATCGACAAAGGCCAGACAGCGGTAACCATCCCACTTGACTTCGAAGAGGTGGTCCGGCGAATCGAACGGCCGGCTCACGGCGACGGCCAGCATGGGACGAATGGCCGCGGTGAACAGGTCGCCCGGCGGTCCCGGTGAAAGCGGTCTGCGGCTCATCCGTGCCCGGCTCCTCCCGCCGACGGTTGGCCCCCGCGGCGCTGTTCCTCGGCCAGCCTGACACTGGCCCGGAGGGCCTCCATGAGGTCCATGACCCGGCCCGTCTCCGGCTCCCGGGCGGCGAAGACCTCACGGCCCTCGACCTTGGCGTGGATGACCTCAAGCAACGCCCGCCGGTATTCATCGGTGTACTTACCCGGGTCAAAGTGCCCGGCGAGCGTCTCCACGAGGGTCCTGGCCATCTTCATTTCGCTCTCAGCCGGGACGGGTTCGGGACCGAACCCGTCCAGCTCGGCCCAATCCCGAATTTCATCCGGCCAGAACATGGTGTTCATAACCAGGACGCGATCCTGATAGACGCGGATGGCGGCGAGCGACTCCCTGGTTCTGATGGCGACCTTGGCGATGGCGATCCGACCTGTCTCCTCCATCGTCCGGCGGAGCAAGGCATAGGCCTTCAACCCTCCCTCCGCCGGTTCCAGGAAATAGGTCTTATCGAAGTATATCGGGTCGATTTCGGCCAGGTCGACGAAGTCCAGGAGGTCCACAACCTTGGCCGTCGGCACGGGGATGCGGTGAAAGTCCTCCTCGCGGAGGACCACATACTGCCCCTTGGTGTACTCGTACCCCCAGACGATCTCTTCCCGGTCAACCTGTCGCTGACAAGTCGGGCAGAACTTGCGGTACTGGACCGGCGTCTTGCACGGCTCATGGAGGTAATGGAACTTCAGATCCTTGTCCTCCGTGGCCACATACAGCTTGACTGGGATGTAAACCAACCCGAAGGTGATGGCGCCTTTCCACAAGGTCCTCATGGTTGTCCCCCCGGTCCACGGCCGGCCTTTCAGGGCGTTCGACCGATCGCCCGGCCGGCGATGGCCCTCAGTACCGCTCGGAACAGCTCAACGAGCTTACCCCAGAAAGATCGGAACGTTGTCTGGGCCCTCACGTTCTGGACCGCCACCAGGGGCACGGAGGCCAGGTCCTCCCCGTCGACGATGGCCACCAGACGACCGTACTCGGTACCAGCTTGGATCGGAGCCCGCAGGACCTCGTCTCCCTCGAGACGGACTTGAACCCGCCCCGCTTCACCCGAAGAGACCGGGACAACGAGGTCGTCGCGGGCGACAAGCGACGCTCGTTCCAAATCGCCGCCGGCCACCCTGCAGGTGCGGGCCACCTCACCGCGGCTGATGACGACCTCCGGCGTGAACCGCGAGAACCCGTAATCGAGCAGAGCGGCGCCGTCCGCCCAGATATCGGGACTGTCCATGATCACCGCCACCAGGTGCAGGCGGTTTCGCGTGGCCGAAGCAACCAGGCACTTCCCGGCCTCGGCGGTGAAACCGGTCTTGACCCCGTCGGCCCCTTCGTATTCCCAGAGGAGCCGGTTCCGATTCCGCAGGGCGCGGTCGACCCCATGACCTGGCCAGGCAATGACCGCTCGTTTGGTGGCCACGATTCGGGCCAGGATGGGGTCCTGCAGGGCCCGCGAGGCGATCAGGGCCAGATCGCGCGCGGTGGTATAGTGCCCCGTTTCGTCCAGCCCGTGGGGATTGCGGAAGTGCGTCTCAGTGGCCCCGATGGCCGCGGCCTCGGCATTCATCAGGCGGGCGAACCCCTCGACGCTCCCGGCGACATGCTCGGCCAGGGCCACCGCAGCATCGTTGCCCGAGGTCAGCAGAAGCCCGTAGAGGAGGTCCCCGACGCTGATGGTTTCACCCGCCGAAAGCCAGATCCTCGAGCCAGGTGTGGCCGCGGCCCGGGCCGATACGTTCACGGTCTCGTCGAGGCGGGCCCGTTTGAGCACCACCAGGGCGGTCATGATCTTGGTCGTGCTCGCTGGGGCTCGACGCCTCCGTCCGTCCTTTTCCCATAGGATCCTCTGCCCGCCGGCACTGATCAGGGCGGCCGAGGAGGCCCTGATTCCCGGTCCGGCAGCGGTTGTCGGGGCAGCTTGAGCGCCCCGGAAGAACCCCAATGCGAGCAGGCCGGTCAAGCCTATGGCGAGCCACGGTCGCTGGCGCGGAGCCGCCGTTGCCCATCCCTCCCATAAACCACCGGACGGCCGACGGCCGTCCGGCTTGAACGAAAACCGTTAACCCTTCCGGTTGGCTGGGACCCGAAGGGGCTCTCTCCGGTTTCAGGCTCGATACTCCCTGGCCTGACGTCGCTTCGGCGGCTCCTCGCCCCGGCCGGTATCCCCGTCTTCCTCGCCGCTGGGCCCGATATCCCGGGCCGCTCCGGAGCCCGCAGCCGTGCCGCCGAGGAACCCCCGCAGCTCCCCGAGCATCTGCGGGGCCACGTCGATGAGCCGATCGAAGACCGCCCGACCGTCGACGGAAAGCATCCGCACGCTTCGCTGTCCGACAACGAGAAAGCCCATGGGTTGAATGGTGACCCCGGCCCCGCTACCCCCGGCGAATGGCAGTTGACCAGCCTCATGCCCGCCTTCGCCGCCACCGCCGTCGCCCTCTCCTCCTCCTCCTCCTCCTCTGCCCCCTCCGTCCGCGCCCCCTCTGCCCTCGCCACCTCGGTTACCACCGTTCCCGTCGCCGTTCGTCGGGGACCCCCCATACTCCCCGCCACCGGCCGCGAACCCGAACGTCACCCGGCTGACGGGCACGATGACCTGCCCGTCCTCCGTTTGAACCGGATCGCCCACGATGGTGTTCACGTCGACCATTTCCTTGATGCTCTCCATGGCTGTTTTCATCAAACCCTGGATGGGGTGCTCCGCCACTGGAACCACTCCTAACCGCGAGCTGTCCGTCGTCGTCTGTTGCCCTGCAACAGGCGCACCACGGCGCCAATAATATGACCCGCGCGGATCCTGAATATGCAGTCCAGGCTGGCCTCGAAGATCCGATGGCGAAAATCCGGAATGACCCGGACAACCGGGTCGGACGATCCGGGCGGCAGGCTAAAGGCGAGGTGAGCGGCCAGATTGCCGAGGGCGGCCCAAGCCACTCCAGCCGCAAGGCCGGTCGAAGCCGCTTCCCCGGTGCCGACGGCCAGGGCCACCTCGATCCTTACCCCAACCGCGCGTCTCGCCAAGTAGCGCCCGGCCAGCTGATACTCGTCGACGGCTGCCCGCGTTTTCTCAATGAATTCATCCAGACGCCCGAGGCTCGGCAACCGTCGCCCTTCCGGCCGCGGCCGCCCCGACCGACCGCGAGCACCGTGGCTCGCGTGGTAGACGGCTCGTCCACCGAAACCTGCGATCGTGACCTCGAGACCGGGATCAGGGCCCGCATCCCGGTACCTCAGCCGGACCTCGACCCACTGAGCAAGGGCAATGACAAGGGCCGCCAGGACGACGGCGGTCCAAACCAGCGTGGCCATGGCCCACCTCGCTTCCGCGGCCCTATCATCCCCCTGAAGGCCGACCATCAATTCCCGCCCGCCGGCCAAAAAAAGCCGGGCCTCATCCGGTCCGGGCCGACTCATCGCCGAGATATTCTCGGATACCCTCGGCGACAGCCGCTGCGGCTGCCTTCCGAAACTCCTCCCGCCCCAGCATGGCCTCCTCGTCCGGGTCGCTTATGAAGACCAGTTCAATCAGGGCCGCCGGAACCGGAGACCGTCTGAGGACAGCGAATGTCCCGGCCTTTCGGCCCCGATTCGGCAGGCCGCAGGCCGCCGTTACCCTTTTCAGGATCACGTCGGCCAAGCGGGCCGACTCGGGACAGCCCGCCCGGTGATAGGCCTCCGTCCCGCGCATTCCCGGCCTGATCGAGGCGTTCACATGGATTGAAACAAGAACCGACGCTCCCACGGAGGCGGCCATCTCCGTCCGTTGAACGGCGGAGCGCTCTTCATCGCCCTCGCGGGTCAGGAGAGCCGGCCAGCCGGTCGCGTCCAAATGGGCGGCGATCTCCCTGGCCACAAGTAGGTTGACGTCCTTTTCGAGGAGCCCGCGTGGCCCCCTCGCCCCGGCGTCAGGGCCACCGTGGCCCGGGTCGACGAGGACGGGGCCGTGCTTCTTCGCTTCCAGGATCATGCCCTCACCGGTGCCCGACCAGGCTCAGGTACCGGTTCATCTTACGTCAAGAGGGCCCTTCCTGCTCGCCACCGGGACCGATGCCCGGCCTCTCCTCACCGACCACCTCTTCCAACGCCGGTAGGTCGCCCAGGCTCGACAGGCCAAAGTGTTCAAGGAAGAGCGGGGTCGTTCCGTAGAGGATGGGGCGGCCGATGCCTTCCCTGCGCCCCAATTCCCTCACCAGACCTCGCTCGACGAGCGTGCTCAGGGCCTTGTCGATGCGGACCCCGCGGATGGCCTCCACTTCCACTCTCGTCACCGGCTGGCGGTAGGCGATGACGGCCAGGGTCTCTAGGGCGGCCATCGATAGCGTCGGGGGCGGCGGGGCCTTCATGTATCGATTGACCGCCTCGGCGAACTCCGGCCTGGTGACCAGACGATAGCCTCCGGCCACGGCCTGAATTTCAAACCCGCGCCCCTCCCGGTCGTACTCGTCCTTCAACTCGGCCATGAGTGACCCAGCTTCGTCGGCCCCAACGCCAATCGCTTCGGCCAGCCCTTGTAAGGTGGCTGGTCCGGGAGCCACCAGCAGGACCGCTTCGAGGGCGGATTTCGGGTTGAACGGCGCGGGTCGGCTCGCGCTCATGGCTCCACCTCTATTCGACATGTCGGTAGTAGACGATCATCTCGCCGAAGGGCATCGGCTGCTGGACGATCACCCGTTGCAATCGGATCAACTCCAGGACGGCGAGAAAAGAGATGACCACATTGAGCCGGGATGGGTTCGGTCCGAGGAGCTGACGGAAGCTCAACCCGCGCTTGGACGAGCTCAGACGGCGCAGAATCTGACGAATCTTTTCCCGGAGGGTGATCTCGTCCCGCCTGATCATCGCCGGCTCTTCCGGGACGAGACTCTCGGCCACCGAACGGAATGCCGTCACGAGGTCGTTCAGGGTGACCTCAGGCGAGATCCCCGGGGGCATCGGTAGGGTCTCCTCGGCCGCCCGCCAGAACCGTCGGGCCTGCCGCTCTTCAAGTTCGCGAAGGGCCAGCGCCGCCGCCTTGAAACGGCGATACTCCAGGAGGCTGTCGACCAGAGCCCGCTGCAGGTCGGCGGCCTCCTCCCCATCCTCGGACTGGGCGCTCTCCTCCGGTTTGGGAAGGAGCATCCTTGCCTTGAGGGCCAACAGCGTCGCCGCCATAACCAGGAACTCGCTGGCGATGTCCAGGTTCAGTTCACGCATGGATGTAAGATAGGCCAGATACTGCTCGGTCACCAGAGCGATGGGGATATCGTAGATGTTGAGCTGCTCCCGCTGGATGAGGTGAAGGAGGAGGTCCAGCGGCCCCTCGAAAACGGGGAGTTTCAGTTGATAGGGCTGGTCTCCTTCGAGTCTGGCCAAGGACGCTCCTCCGCTCCCAGGTCGCCTCAGATTTTCATGGCCTCGCGGACCTCGGCCATCGTGGTGGCCGCCACCCTGCGGGCCTGCTCCGAGCCAGCGGCCAGGATTTCGTCGACCCGTCCCGGGCGCCCCTCGTAGTGCCTCCGTCGCTCCTGCAACGGGGCCATCGCCGCCTGCAGGCGCCTGGCCAGGTTACGCTTGCACTCCACACAGCCGATCCGACCGGCCCGACAATCGGCCTCAATCTGAGGCAGCTCATCACGACTGAAGGTGCTGTGGAAGCTGTGAACCGTGCAGACTTCCGGATGTCCCGGGTCGTACTTCCGGATCCGGGCCGGATCGGTGATCATCAGGTCAACGCGGCTCCTGATCTCCTCGGCCGTCGCGGCCATGACAATGTCGTTCCCGTAGCTCTTGCTCATCTTCCGGCCATCGATGCCCGGAAGCATGGTGACCTGGTTCAATTTGGCCAGGGGCTCCGGGAAGACCGGGCCGTAGAAGCCGTTGAACCGCCGAACCACCTCCCTGGCCAGCTCCAGGTGGGGTAGCTGATCCTCGCCGACAGGCACGAAGTTGGCCTTGAAAATGATGATGTCGGCCGTCTGCAGCAGCGGGTAACCGAGAAAACCATAGGTGTTGATGTCTTTCCCCGCCAGTTGCTGAAGCTGGTCCTTATAGGTGGGGACACGTTCCAGCCAGGAGACGGGCGTGACCATCGACAGGAGGAGGTGCAACTCGGCCACCTCCTTGACCCGGGACTGCACGTAAAACGTGGATTTCTCCGGGTCAAGCCCAGCCGACAGCCAGTCGATGGCCATTTCTCGGATGTTCCCACGGACCTCCGAGGTGTCTTCATAACCCGTGGTCAGGGCATGCCAGTCGACGATGCAGAAAAAGCATTCGTATTCGTCCTGAAGCCGGACCCAATTTTCGAGGGCTCCCAGGTAATTTCCTAGGTGGAGGCGACCGGTCGGCCGCATGCCGCTCATGATTCTCGGACGAGGCAAGTTGACCATTCCTTTCGCCGGCCGCTCATCTGGCGGCCCGGGGACTAGAGACCGGCGACGGTTTTCGCCGCCCAAATCAAAAAGTTATTGACGAGCCCGACCACGGGCGTCAGGACGACTGAGACGGCGCCGAAGACCACGAGGAGCATCAGTAGCATCGGCCCGGTCCGCTGGAGACCCTCCAGGCCGCGAGCGGCCCCCCGGGGTAAAACGGCGCCGAGGACCCATGAGCCGTCGAGCGGTGGGATCGGGATGAGGTTGAAGACCGCCAGAACCACGTTCAAATAAGCGGCCTGAGTGATCATCAGGTCGACATCGCCCGGGAGGCCACCGGGTGCAAATCGCCAGAACAGGCCTTGACCGGTATAGAGGACCAGGGCCAGGGCCAGATTCATGGCTGGACCCGCCAGGGCCACCAGCATTGACCCGCGCCGCATGTTCCCGCGCAGGCGGAGCGGGTTAAAGGGGACCGGCTTCGCCCATCCGAACCCACCCAAGAGGATCAGCACCGTCCCCAGCGGATCCAGATGGGCCAGCGGGTCGAGGGTCAAGCGCCCCGCCAACCGCGGGGTATCGTCCCCGAGGGCCGTGGCCGCCCTGGCGTGCGCGTATTCGTGGAAACTCAGGGCGACCAGCAACCCGGGGATGGTGAGGATCATCGTCCTGAGATCGAAGAAACGTCCCATCGCCCGCCCCCTCGGACCCAAAAGCGGGAGCTCTCATAAGGCTTCGAGCTCCCGGTGACTACCCATGATTATAACACAAACACCAGGGTGGCAAAAGGATCCGCGTCGCCGCATGGGTCCGCGTCGCCGCATGGGTCCGCGTCGCTCCATCGTCAGCCGCCGCCCGCGAAACGCCCGGTCATAATAATCCACCGGCCCAGGCCATACTAGTCATGACGCAGAGATCCCCCGACCATGACGCGTCAAAGGAGGAAGACCATGACCGACCGAAAACGTCGCCTCCTGGCGGCCCTGACCTTGGTCACTTCAGCCTGTGCGAAGAAACCGGCCGCGCCCCAGGTGATCGAGAAGCCCGTCGTTCAGATTCCGCCCCCAGACGTGGCCCCCAACGGGTGCGCCGACTGCCACAAGGTCGAGGGCAGCAACGATTACACCCTACCGGCCGAGGCCAAGAAGGCCAACCCAAGCCATCCGCCACTCCCCGCCACGGCAACGGTCAACGACTGCATCAAATGCCACGGTGGGTCGGGTAAGAGCGGGGCCAAGCCGTTCAACACCTTCCTGCACAAGGCCCACCTGACCTCGCAGGTCTTCAGCCCCAAGCTCCACGGCTACTGCAACTCCTGCCATGTCATGAACCCGGACACCGGCCTGATCACCGTCAAGGGTGTGACCGCGACGACCAAGTAGGACGGCCTCGACCGCCGAAGCGGGGAGCAGAGCTCAGGTGCTCTGCTCCCCGCTTCTTTCGCCCTCGACCTCATTCCCGTTCGCCTTCGACCTCAGCGGCACCGCTCCCGCGACGCCTGCGGTGGCGATCGGCGACTCGCGAGGCGGCTTCAAACATCTTCTCCAGCGGCTGCCCGCCGGCAGGCCGGTAGCGCCGCCTGACCTCGGGCACCGGGCGGGCCAGGTCCCTCAGGGTGGCCTGGCGGAGATCTTCCAGCAGGTCCTCCGCGCCCTCAACGAGGGGTCTCCGTCTGCGCGCCATGCTTCTCTTACCTCCCAGCCGGCCCTCAGCCACGACCGGCAGAATCATCCGGCGCCTATTCTCCCTCTCTCGGCCTCTGGTTAACGGCCACCTCGGCCCGCAATCGTTTGATCGCAGCGGTCAGGAGGGCCGCGGCTTCCTCGGCCGTCACCAGGAGGCGTTTGGACCTGGCGTCGTCCGGGTCCGGACAGGACCTCAGGCGGCGTCCGATGAGCTGGGCCCGTCGCTCCAGGCGAAAGGCCAGGAGAAGGGCCCGTCCCGGAGCGGCTCGACCTTCGGCCAGTGCCGCGGCCAAGGCCTGCGCCTGGGCGGTCAAGCGGACCAGGATCCGGCTCAGTTCCTCCAGGTCAGGCTGATCCACTCGCTGGACCCCCCACGCCCCACGCTTGGCCCCCTCAGCGGAATCATAAACCGGCCCGGCCCAGCGGTCAAGCCGGTTGCGGGCCCATGGCCCGGACCCATACGGAAAAGGAGAGCATGGGCTGCTCTCCTGACCTTGCCGCGCGATCATGGACCGGACGGCCCACCATCACCGGCGAGTAGTGGTCGTCCCCATCGTCCCGGCGGCCCGGGCGCCGCCAGCGAAGGTTGTCCCCACGCCGCCGCCACCTCCTCCGCCGCCGGCCAGGCTCTGCTCGGCGATCTGGATCAGGTTACGGACCATGTGGCCACCCACCGCGCCACATTGACGGGCCGGAAGATCGCCCCAGTACCCGTCCTGCGGGGGATTCACCCCGATCTGATTCGCCACCTGGTACTTGAAGTTATCGAGGGCGGGGCGAGCCTGCTGGACGAGAGCCTTGTTGCTCCTTGAGCCAGTGCCCATTGATGTCACCTCGCTTTCCGTTCTTTCTGGAGCTATGGTTCACCCGCCCCCGCGGTGCCATACCATGAACTTTCTGGCAGGGATAGCGACAAAACCCTATTTACGCAGGTATTTTTGGCAGCTCTACGGGTGAAGCTCTTTCATCTCGCCCGTTTCCATGTAAATCACCCGCTCGCCGATGTTGGTGATGTGGTCCGCGATCCTCTCCAGGCTCCGGGTGATCATCAAGAGGTGAAGGGCCTGGTAGACCAGGTGAGGGTCCTTCTCCATGAAGCCCATGAGTTCATCGAAAAGGTACTTATAGAGGTGATCCACATCGTCATCGTGCCTGATCATCTGGTGAATGAGATTCAGGTCACGGGTGACAAAGCCCTCCAGGCTCTCCCGAAGCATCTTCTTGACCAGCTCGGCCATCCTCGGGATGTCCACCAGTGGCTTGAATAGCGGCCTGTCAGCCAGTTTGACCGATTCCTTGGCGACGTCAACCGCATAGTCCCCGACCCGCTCGACATCGGTGATGATCTTCATCACTGCGGCGATGGTCCTGAGGTCCTTGGCCATCGGCTGTTGCAGGGCGATCAACTGCAGGCATCTGGATTCGATCTCAAGGTTCAGCCGGTCGACCTCGTCATCCATGGTCACGGTCGCATCGGCCAGGGCCACGTCCCGGTTGGCCAGGGCCTGAAGGGCCTTGTGGACCATGTCCTCAGCGATCATCCCCATCTTCAAGAGATCCTTTTGTAACACCTGGAGCTCGCGATCAAAACTCTCCCGCACGGACAAGCGGACTACCCCCTTGACCCGGCCATCTCTATTATGGTCGCCTCAACGGGCTCCCCCGTCCCCCATGCCGGCGGGCCGGTGACCGGCCGGAGGAACGGATCAAAGTTTTCCGGTGACGTAGCGTTCAGTGCGGCTGTCCCGCGGGTTGGTGAAGAGCTGTCGCGTCTCCCCGTACTCGATCAATTCCCCGTTGAGCATGAAGGCCGTTCGATCGGAAGAACGCGCGGCCTGCTGCATGTTATGAGTGACGATGATAATCGTGTATTCCTTCTGAAGCTCCCGCATGAGTTCCTCGATCCGCAAGGTCGAAATTGGGTCAAGAGCCGAGGCGGGCTCGTCGAGGAGGATCACCTCCGGCTCGACCGCCACCAGGCGAGCCAAACAGAGAAGTTGCCGGTGACCCAAGGACAGCCCCAGGGCCGGCGCGTTCAGGCGGTCGCGGACCTCGCCCCACATCCCAACGGCGGCCAGGCTCCTTTCCACGATTTCGGCCAGCCGCGCCCGGTTCTTCAATCCGTGAACCCTCGGCCCGTAGGCGACATTGTCGAAGATCGAAAGCGGAAAGACGTTCGGTCGCTGGAAGACCATTCCCACCGTCTTTCGCAGGTTGATGAGGTCCTGCCGCCGGTCGTAGACGTCGTTCCCGTCCAGAAGGACCCGCCCCTTGATGCGGATCCCGGGGATATTATCGTTCATCCGGTTGAGGCAGCGCAGGAGGGTCGACTTACCGCAACCCGATGGACCGATGATGGCCGTAATCTGGTTGGCGTAAAAGGTCAGACCCACGTCCCTGAGCGCATGATGCTGGCCGTAGTGGAGGTTCAGGTCTCTGACTTCGATCTTGGGGATTAGCTCGATCTGCTGCCGCGTGGCCAAGAAAGGCTGCCCTCCTTAATCGGACGAGGCCG
>Ga0334722_10003493_pt1 | contig 16863 bp, 16 predicted proteins | sample C3_bottom_MG_FD_207210 | JGI IMG/M metagenome (GOLD analysis project Ga0334722, IMG submission 207210) | Sediment microbial communities from Yellowstone Lake, YNP, Wyoming, USA - C3_bottom | ecosystem: Environmental > Aquatic > Freshwater > Lake > Sediment | place: USA: Wyoming | collected...
CAGCCGCTGGTAGCCGGGCTTGATGTCGAGTTGCTCGAAGCGGAGGCTCTGCGAAACGCCGGAGTTGTCGTTGAAGTACCAGTGGTCGACGTCGATGTAGACGCCGCCGACGTCCTTCACGAGCCTTCGGAACGCATTGAAGTCGACGTTGAAGAAGTAGTCGGGGCGCTCCCCGGTGAGCGACACGACGGTCTCGATCGCGAGCTTGTTGCTGCCGAATGCGTACGCCGCGTTGATCTTGTTCTGGCCGTAGCCCGGGATCGACACGTACAGGTCGCGCGGGAACGACAGCATCGAGATGAAGCCGCGCTTGAAGTCGAGGCGCACCAGGATGAGCGTGTCGCTGCGCCCGCCGGAGGCGCCGTCCCTCGGCCGCCGGTCCGAGCCGATCACGAGAATGTTGGTGGGCCGGTCCGGCAGGTTCCGCGGCGGCGGCGCCAGCACGGTCGCGGCCTCCTTCACCGCCTCCGAGTCGTTCAGCGGGTTCGACAGCGCGCGGTTGGCGACCTGGTTCGCGAACAGGGCGCCGGCGACGCCGAGCCCGATGAGCGCCACCACGGACCAGAAGACGATGGACGGCACCGGGCGGCGGCGGCGCGGGATCGCGTAAAACGACGCGTCGGTGTGATCGAGCGGGCGCCCCGAGGGCGGCTCGACGGGCGGATCCACCGTGCTCACGCGGCCGTCACCCCCGACCTGCTGGCGACCAGACCGGCGAAGTCCACGAGCGCGCGCCGGTAGGAGGCGAGGCAGGCGGCCTCGACGTGCTCCGCGGGGCCGTGATGGCCGCCGCCGCGCGGGCCGAACTCGACCGCCGGGACCCCCGCGGCGAGGAAGGCAACTGCGTCCGACGCCCCGTCGCGCCCCACCGACGCGGCGGACGGCTCGTACGCTCCGACGGCCTCCAAGAGCATTCGCACGTACGGGTCCTCCGGGTCGACGTTCGCGGGCGGGCGCTCCAGGAGGACCTCGACCCGCCACGCGCCGAGGGAGCGGATCTGGGCGAGCACCTCGTCAGGGTCCTGTCCCGGCAGGTACCGCACGTCGATGTCCATGCGGCAGAGGTCGGGGACCTTGTTGATCGCGTCGCCTCCCTTGATGCGGCCGAGGTTGATCGAGGGGCGCTCGAAGAGCTCGGCGGACTCGGCGGCGAACGGCAGCGCCTCGATGGCGCGGTACAGGTCGACCCCGTCGAGGATCGCGGACCTGCCGAGCCACGGGGTCGAACCGTGGGCGGCGATGCCGTCGACCTCCGCCCGCATCATCAGCACGCCCTTCGCCTGCACGCCGACCTGCATGTCGGTCGGCTCGCCGCAGACGACGAAGTCTGCGCGGAGGCCCTCGGCGATCAGCATCTCCGTGCAGTTCGGGCCCGGCTCGGAGCGCTCCTCGTCCGGCACCACGACCAGCTCCACGACGATCCCGTCCAGATCCCTGGCGAGGTCGGCCGTCGCGAGCATCATCGCCGCCAGCGCACCCTTCATGTCGTACGCGCCGCGCCCGTAGATCCTGCCGTCGTCCTGCCGGGCGGCGAACTGGTCGGCATGGCCGGGCACGACGTCGAGGTGGCCGTGGAATACGACGCGGGTCGTGCCCGACCCGACGCGCGCGATCACGCAGTCGCGGTCACGCAACGTACGGCGTTCGACGGCGGCGCCGGACCCCTCGAGCCACCCCTCGACGAAGTCCAATGCGGGACCGAGCCCGGCGACGGTCGAGGTGTCGAAGGCGATGAGGCGCTCGGTGAGCTGCACTTCGTCCAACCGGCGGGATGTTAGCCGAGCCTCCCGCAGGATTCGTCGTTCACCCGTTCCGCCGGGGCCGGTGGCGCCGCGCCAGGATGCCCTCGCGAAGGCCGCGGCCGGCCGGCGCGGCGATCCCGTCGATCTGGGGCACACGGTGGGTGAGGCTCCAGAGACCCCACGCGCCAAGCAGCGCGGCACACATCGCGAGGCTCGCCCGGATCCCGACGAGCTCCGCGAGGACCCCCGCCGCCTGGGCGCCGATCGCGATCGGGCCGAGCACCGCGAGCTGGTAGAGGCCGAGCATCCGTCCAAGCAGGTTGGGCGGCGATCGCAGCTGGATCGCCGCGTTCGTGGCAATGAACATCCAGATCCAGAACACGCCGCCCGCGAACATCGCCGCGAGGGCGATCCCGTAGTCAGGGGCCAGCGCCAGCACCGCCATCGCCACGGCGAACGCGGTCGTGGCGACGGGCAGGGCGTGGTGGCGCGGGTAGCCGGCATTTCCGAGCCGGTTCAGGAGCCAAGCGCCGAAGAGCGCGCCCCCGCCCATGGCGCCCAGGAGCAGGCCGAGCCCCACCTGCCCCGCCCCGAGATTCGCCGCGACGACCGGGACGAGCTCCTGCGTGGGGGCCGCGAGGGCCGCGAAGATCGCCATGCCCACCAGCAGGCGCCGCGGGGCGGGATCGTGGGCCGCGTGCCGGAACGCCTCCGACAGGCGGGCCCGGGAGCCGGGCGCGGCCGGCTGGAAGGGGTGCATCCCCAGCAGCACGACGATGAGCGTCAGGAACGAGAGCGCGTTCAGGGCGAAGCAGACGGTTGGGCCGCCCAGGAAGAGGATGAACCCGCCGATCGTGGGACCGGCGAGGCGGGCGACGTTGATGCCGGCGGCGTTGAGGGCGATCGCCTCGGGCAGCCGCGCCCGGCCCGCGAGCACCCCGACCAGGGCGAGCATCGCCGGGAGCCCGAGCGCGAAGCCGATGCCCACCAGGAACGTGGCGGCGTAGATGACCGGCGGCGTCGCGAGGTCGAGCGCGGACAGCACCGCGAGGCTCCCGGCACCGACCCCCTGGAGCGTGAACGTCACGAGCCCGACGCTTCGCCGGTCGAAGCGGTCCGCGAGCTGGCCGGCGTATCCCGACAGCACCAGCGCCGGGGCCCGCGCGACGAGCGCCAGGGCGCCGACCGCGGCGGGGCTGTGCGTGAGGTCGTAGATCAGCCACCCCGCGCCCACTACCTGAAGCCAGGAGCCGGCGTTGGAGGCGAGGCTGGCGAGCCAGAACCGCCGGAACGCCGGGACCTGCAGCACGCCCGGAACCCCCATGCGCCTCACACTACCGACGGGACCCGCCCGCCCGACTGCTGTCGCCGCGGCGGTTGACCGTGCGAGATGGCCGTCCTGAAGCGCGGTCCGGGCTGCGATCGCGACACCCGCCGACACCCGCACAATGTCCCGTGAGGTGCCAGGCACCGAAGGGGACACAGCCGGCACACGACGCCAGCCGAGCGCAGACATGTCCCGTCAAGTGCCTGGCACCGGACGGGACACACGCCGCAGGCCGGGCCCCCCGAGTGGTTGCGCCCTCCGGCGGCCCCGCAGACATGTCCCGTTCAGCGCCTGGCACCGGCGGGGACGAAATGAGCCAGACGCCCATCGGCACGGCAGCGCTGTCCCATTAAGTGCCTGGCACCGGAGGTGACGCCGGGCGGCAGGCGGCGCCGGCGGGCCCCGAGATGTCCCATTAGGTGCCTGGCACCGGGTGGGACACAGGCCGCCGACCTGGGGGGCCCGAGGCGTTTTGTAGCGTCCCCATGCACTCGACCGGGAGCCCAGATGACCCGCCGCATCCACCGCACCGCACTGCTCACCGGCCTCGCCTTCGCGGCCGTGCCCGCCGCCGCGCTCGGATCGATCGGGCTGAGCCCCGTCCGGTTCTTCGCCGCCGGGAGCCCGTTCCAGGACCTGCTGCCCGACACGACCTCCGCGGCGGTCAACAGCCGAGGTGACGCGGTCGTCGGCGAGCTGATCCGAAGCGCGAGCGGGCGGCTCGCCACCCCCACCGTGCGCACGCGCGGCGGCGGCCGCGGCCCGTGGTCCGCCACCATCCGCCTCGGGAAGGCCACCGCCGACACCTCCGAGCCGCAGGTCGCGCTGAACGAGCGCGGCGACGCGGTCGCGGCCTTCCGGCGCTCCGGCGGCTACGTCGCCTCACGACGCCTTGCGACCGGGTGGCGGCTGCGGCCGATCGGGGCGCCCGCCCCGGCCACCGACGACGCGACCGCCGTCGCGGTGCTCCCGTCGGGCGCCGCGCGGTTCGTCCAGGCGCTCCCCGACCCCGGCTGCGACCCCGCCGCGACCCCGTGCATGTGGACCGTCGCGATCTTCGACCAGGCCGGACCCGCGTCGTCGTGGACGCGGACGGCGGGGGAACTTCGCGCCGGTCCCGCCCAGACGCTGTCACCGGCGCTCGGCCGCCGCGGTGACGTACTCGTCGCCTGGGCCTCACCGGGCGACCCGTCCACCGTGATCGCCTCCCGGCGCCTCGTCACGGACGCCGACTTCGAGCCCGCCGGCCCGGTCGCGCCCCCCGGGATTCGCGGTCCGGTGCACTCCGCCGTCGGCGGATCCGGCGACGCCGTCGTGGGCTGGGTTCGCCCGGACGCCCCCGGCGTCGGAACGACGTTCACGGGCAGCCTCGAGGTCGCGGTGCGCGGCGCGGCCAGCCCTGCCTGGAGGACCCCGGAGATCGTCGCCCCCGCGGGCACGCCGAACCCCGACCTCGCCGTCGCGATCGACGCCGCCGCGAACGTCGCGGCATCCTGGACGTCGCTTCAGGGCGCGGCGGTGACGCTGCGCGCCGCGATCCGCATGGCGACGGCTGCGCAGTGGACACCGGCCGCGCTCCTCGCGATCGCGAGCGGCGACGGCGCGTCGATCGACGATCCCGTCGTGCTGATCGAGAGCGCCAGGGCGTTCGTCCACCTCACGACCCGCCTCGGCCCCGGCGCGAACGCCCCCGCCCTCGCCGTGGGCGACCCCGGCGGCGGCTGGACGGTGCGGCGCCTCACCGGAAACGCCCTGCCGGGAGGCGGACCGGACCCCGTCGACGCCGTCGCCGCGCAGGCCCCCAACGGGCGGCTGCTGCTCGCGGCGAGCGGCCTGCAGGTCCGCGACGTCGACGGCACCGCCACCCTCGCGCCCGCCCGCGCGACGGCGGTGGCCGTGCGGGTCGTGGACGGCCGCGCCGCCGTCGGGTTCCGATTGGCGGCGGCCGCGAGGGTGTACGTGCAACGCGAGAGCGGCCCGTCGCTGCGACGTGTGGGCGAGTACCCGCCTCTTCGACTCGCGGCCGGCCCCCACGTCGTGCAGCTGGGCCGGCTCGCGGCGGGCCGCTACCGCGTTACGATCGGCGCGTGCAACGCGAGCCGCGGCTGCACGACGTCACGTTCGGTGGCCTTCCGGATCCGGTAGCCGCTCCAGCTCGCGTCGCACCATCAGGAGCCGCGCCTCGCAGGCGGGGCCTGCAGCGACGGTCGCGCCGACATCGACGACGGCCGCCGGACCGGATCGGCGCACCAGGACGCAGCCGAGGGCGACGTCCTCGCCCCACCGGACCGGGCCGAAGCGCGCGCCGTCGACGCCCGAGAGCATCCACACCGCGCCGTCCGCCTCGTCGCGGCCCAGCATCAGTCCGGCACACTGCGCCAGCGCCTCCAGGACCAACGCCCCGGGGGCCAGGTCGGGACGATCCCCCTCCCGCGCCGCGCCCAGTTCGCCACCGCCGGGTCGCCACACCGCCTTTGCGCTGATGCCGTCGCACCGCGCCAGGTCCGTGACCAGGCGGTACGGCGCCGTCATTCCGGGTCCCCGTCGGACAGTCCGGGCTCATCGACCGGATTCGCGATGCCGCGCGCCTCGAGCGCCTCCCCCGCCCCGTGGGCGAAGCGGGCCGCCGCGACGATCGTCGGCACCGCGAACGCCCGGAGGTTGCGGTGCAGCCCGCGGGCCCGGCGAGCGTCCAGCACCCGGTGCACGACCACGCCCAGGTGGTCCAGGCTCCGAAGCGCGAGCCCGATGACCAGGCCGACGCGGAACACCCGGGCGGGCCGCATACGGAGGCGAAGGAGCGCGCGCTCCAGCCAGTCCACCATCTGCGTCGAACTCGTGGTGAGCGTCACCGCCAGCGCCAGCGCCGCGACGGCGAGCAGGCGGGCACCCGCCGCGAGCCCCTGCTCGGCCCGGCCGATCAGCGCCTGGAACGCGGCGAGTAACACGACGACGAACAGGATCGGCCGCATGCGCCGGGCGAACTCGCCCAGAGGCACCCCGGCGCTCAGGATGACGGCGGTGAGGACGGCGAGCGTCGCGACGGACGCCGCCGGGCGGTTCACCGCCACGACGGCGGTGGCGCCGGCCAGCAGCGCCAGCAGCTTCACCCCGGCGGGCAGGCGGTGCAGCCACGAGGATCCGGGCCAGTAGAGCGACGGCGGCGCCCCGTCGAACGGCGACGCGGCCTGCCGCAACCGCCGCCACCGGCCGCTCATGCCGCCCCGACCAGGGCGACGTACCGGTCGATCATCTCCCCCGGGTCGCCGTCGCCGGCGACCGCGCCGGCGTCGAGCAGGATCGCCCGGTCGAGTCGCCGCACGAGCTCGAGGTCGTGCGACACGATCACCAGGCGCTGCTCGAGGCCCATCAGGACCTCGGTGACCCTGCGCCGGTTCACGAGGTCGAGGGTCGTGGTGGGCTCGTCCAGGATGATCCATTCGGGCTCCAGCACCAGCACCGCGCACAGCGCGACCAGGTGCTTCTCGCCCGCGCTGAGCGTGTGCACCGCCTGATCGGCCTTGTGCTCCAGGGACACCCCCCGCAGGCACGCGAGCGCCGCGTCCCGCGCGGCGCGCTTGGCGACACCCCGCGCGCGCAGGCCGAGCGCGACGTCCTCCGCCGGCGTCGGGTACACGAGCTGGTGGTCTGCGTCGTGGAACACGAACCCGACGCGCCGCTGCACCGCCCGACGGTCCGCGGCGACGTCCACGCCGTCCACCGTGACCGTGCCGGTGGTCGGGGCGGTGAGCCCGTTGACGAGCCGCACGAGCGTCGTCTTGCCCGACCCGTTCGCGCCGATCACGCCCACCCGCCGCTCCGCGAGCGTCATCGAGACGTCGCGCAGAAGGACGGCCCTGTCGCTGGCAACGACGCCCACGTCGGTGAACCGGATCATGCGCCGACCGCGGTGAACCATGCGGCGGTGCCCATGCCCCCGGCGATCGCGGCGAGCGCCAGGCCGTCCGCCGGCTGCGGCCGCGCCTGCGCGCCGACGAGGTCGGCGTGGAGCCTGACGACCTGGACCGCCCCGGATGCGCCCCAGGGATGGCCGAGCGCGATCGCCCCCCCGGCGGGGTTCACCAGCCGCTCGTCGAGGCCGAGCTCGTCGATCGTCGCCAGCGTCTGGCTCGCGAACGCCTCGGTGAACGCCACCTGCCGCACCTCAGCCAGCCGGAAGCCGGGGGCGCGGACCGCGAGCAGGCGCACGGCGTCGACCCCGCCGATGCCGCACAGGCGCGGGTCGACGCCGGCCGTCGCGCTCCCGGCGTGACGCAGCCCGGAGCGGCCGAGCCTGCGGGCGAGGCTCGCGGACGCGACGAGGACCGCCGCGGCGCCGTCGGCGATCTGGCTTGCGTTGCCTGCCGTGACCGTGCCCTGCGGTGAGACGACGGCGGGGAACCTGGCCAACCGCTCGGCGGTGAGCGTTGGACGTGGGCAGGAGTCGCGGCGCACCTCCCGTGATCCGTCCGGGCCCGGCGCGGCGCACGGCGCGATCTCATCGTCGAACCGCCCGGCGCCGCTCGCGGCGACGGCCCTCGCATGGCTTCGCGCCGCGTGCTCGTCCTGGCGCGACCGCGAGACCGCCCACTCGGCGGCGATCGTCTCGGCCGACTCGGCCATGCCCGGGTCGTCGTGCCCGCCGCCGGCGAACATGCGCCGCGGGAAGAACCTCCGCCCGCGCGCGCCCTCGTCGGGCGAGGCGTCGCGGCGAAGCGGCGACGAGCTCGCGCTCTCGACCCCGCCGGCGATGTAGAGGTCGCCCGCGCCCGCCTCGACCAGCCGGCACGCCAGCACGATCGCGTCGAGCCCGCCGCCGCATTGGCGGTCGACGGTGAGCCCCGGCACCGACACCGCCAGACCCGCGTCGAGGGCCGCGCGGCGGGCGAGGTTGCCGCCGGGACCGGCAGCCGTCGCGAAGATCACGTCATCGACGGCGTCCGGCGCGGCACCGACCTCGTCGAGAAGCGCGCGGATGACCGTCGCCGCGAGCGCCTCGGCGCCGAGCGCCGCCAGCTCGCCGTCGAGGCGTGCGATCGGCGTGCGCCGCGCGGCGATGATGACGGCGGGCTCAGCCATGCCGCGGCCTGGGCGCCCGAGCCCTCATCGAAGCTCGTCGACGGGTGAGCCGTCCATGACGAGCTCGCGCACCCGGCCTCGGTCGACCTTGCCGGCGCGGCCGACGGGGATCGGTCCCGCCAGGCGGACGTAGCGCCGGGGCCGCTTGTGGCGGGCGAGCGACGCCGCGGCGTGGCGGCGCAGGTCGGCCCGCGTGACCCGCCTCCCGGGCTCGACGACGACCGCCGCCACAACCACCTCACCCCAGATCGGGTCGGGGGCCCCCACGACGACGCAGTCCGCGACGCCGGGGCACCGTACGACGACCTCCTCCACCTCCTCGGGCTGCACGTTGGCGCCGCCCGAGACGATCAGGCCGGAGCCGCGGCCCGCGACGAAGAGGTTGCCCGCCTCGTCCAGGCGACCGCGGTCGCCCACGGTCCACCAGCCGCCGTCCACGGCCCGGGCCCCCGTGCTCGGGGGCTCGCCCCGGTATCCCGCGAACACGAGCGGGCCGCGGGCGAAGATCACGCCGGTCGTTCCGGCCGGCACGACCCGGTCGCCGTCGTCGCGCACGCTGATCTCGACCCCGGGGAACGCGCGGCCCACCGCGCCCGGCGGCGTGCGGTCGCCTGGGAGCTGGATCGCGACGAACGACAGCTCGGACGCGCCGTAGTACTCCACCAGGCCGCTGCCGGGGAAGCGCTCTGCCGCGGCGGCCCGAACCTCGGCATCGAGCCGGGCGCCGGCGCAGAAGATGAACCGCGGGTCCGCGCCGCGGGTGGCCCCGTCGCGCGCGAGCTGCGCGAGCATCGTCGGCACCACGTAGACGGCGGCGAGCGGGTCGCCCTCCCGCACGCGCTGCGCGATGCGCCGGGCGGGCTGTTCGGCGGCCCCGACCAGCTCGACCGCGGCCCCCGCGTGCAGGGCCTGCAGCGCCCCGAACAGGAAATGGGAGCTGGAGAGCGGGCCGGGCACCAGCACCGCCTCGCCGGCGGCGATCGGGCAGAGCCCGCCGAGCCCTTCGAAGCTGAGCCACCACGAACGGTGCGATCGGACGAACGCCTTCGGGCGCCCCGAGCTGCCCGACGTGAAACCGACGTAGAACGGCGCGTCAGGGCTCGGCGCCGGAGCAGGCCGGGCGGCGCCGCTCGCGCCGGTGCGGAGGACCGTCCACCCGGGCGCCATCTCCGCGACCGCCCGCCATCCGCGCGCGGTCAGCCCGGGCGTGGATCGCGCGCAGCCGTCGGATACCAGCACCACGCACGGGTCGAGCTGCGCGACCGCTCCGGCGATCTCGTCATCATCCCATGACGGGTCCAGCACCCCCACCGCCCACCCCGACGACGCGAGGCCCGCGAAGACGCGCAGGAACTCGGGGTTCCAGTCACAGAGCACCGCGACGAACGGCGAGCGATCGTCGGCGTAGTCGGACCACCCCGCCCCGGCTCGCGCGACCTCGGCCGCCCCGGCGCGAAGCTCCGCGTATGTGAGCTCCGCGACGGACCCGCGCACCGCGACCAGATCATCTCGAGACGGCTCGCGCGCGAGGGCCCGGGAGCACGCGAGCACGGCGGTCAGGGCCTGGCGCGCGCGACGCTCGGATTGAGGAACGGCGCGGCGCGGAACGCGGCGGTCGCGACGAGGGTCGCCGCCGCCGCCTTCAGCAGGTCGCCCGGCACGAACGTCATCGAGGCGCGGAAGAACGTGTCCAGCGGGATGTCCGCGACCGCGGCGCCCACCGGGATGCCAATGCAGTACAGCACGACGATGCCGCCCAGCACGGCGGCGCTGAAGCAGGCGGCGGTCTCGCCCCAGCGCGACTGCGTGCCCGGCAGTCGTGACAGCCCGCCGATGATCAGGGCGGTGGCGAGCGCGGCGAACGGGAACCCCAGGATGAAGCCGGCGCTGGGACCGGTGAACACCGTCAGGCCGCCCCGGCCGCCTGACAGCAGCGGGAGGCCCGCCGCCACGAGGCCGACGAAGAGCGCGAGCGACAGGAACGCCTCGACCGGCACCAGCATCAGCCCGGCGACCATCACGCCGAGGGACTGCGCGGTGATCGGCACGGAGAACCCGGGCACGCTGATCGCCGGGGTCAGCCCGAGCACGGCCACGAGCGCAGCGAACACCGCGATCCGCGCCATCCGCGGCCCCGTCACGCCGACCCCCCCACCCCGCCGTCGCCACCCGCCTGGCTCATTCCACGCCTCCGTCGTCGGTTCCCGCCCGGCCGTCGGCCGGAGCCCGCCGGGACCCTACCCCATGTCGTCACGGCAAATCTCTCCGAGGCGTGACGATAGTAGGCTCCGTGCGATGAGCGCGAGCGCGGACGAGCGGCGGGAGCGGGTCCTCGAGGCGATCGCGGCCGCCGGCGACGGGGGCATGAGCGGGCAGGAGATCGCCGATCGTCTCGGCTGCAGCCGAGCCGCCGTGCATCGCCACGTCGAGGCGCTGCGCCGCGACGGCCTGGACGTGGTCGGCGTGCACGAGGGGTACCGGCTCGGCCCGGACGCCGACCCCGTGGTCGCCGGGCTCGTCGCGCCCAGGCTCCGGCCGCCGCTCACGGGGCCCGTCCGGTGGAGCTCACGAACGGGATCGACGAACGACGACCTCGCTGCCGCCGCGCGCGCAGGCGAACCGGAGGGCCTCGTGATCGGCGCCGACCTGCAGACGGCCGGCCGCGGCCGCCGTGGACGCGACTGGGTGACGGCCCCGGGCGACGCACTGCTGTTCTCGGTGCTCCTCAGGCCGCAGGTGGCCCCGTCCGACGCGGGCGTGCTGCCGATCGTGGTGGCGGTCGCGGTGGCCGAGGCCCTCGGCGACAGGGCGACGGTCGTGTGGCCGAACGACATCGTCGCCGACGGGCGCAAGGTCTGCGGGATCCTCTGCGAGCTGTCGGCGGACGAGTCCGGCGTGGCCTGGGTGGTCGTCGGCATCGGGGTGAACGTCCGCGGCGCGCCCGCCCTCGCCGACTCGCGCTGGGTGCCCGGCGCGGTCACGCACATCGGCGGCGGGGTGCGGCGCGGGGACGTGCTCGTGGCGATCCTCGGCGCGCTCGGGCGGCGCTACGCGGAGTGGCTGTCGGACGGCGGCTCGGCGGCCCTCGCGGCGTTCGCCGAGCGGGACCCGCTGCGCGGCGAGGGCGTGACCGTCCGGGTCGGCGATGCCGACATCGCCGGGACGGCCGCCGGGCTCGACGAGGCCGGGCGGCTTCGCCTGGTGACCGCGTCGGGCGAGACGGCGCTCGCGGCAGGCGAGGTCGTCAGGGTCGAGCGGGGCGCCTGAGCCGGCCCCGGCGCCCGCGCGTGGGGGAGCGGGGCACCGGCGCAGCGCTCAGCGGCCGAACAGGTTCAGCAGCGAGAGGAAGATGTTGACGATCGCGACGAAGATCCCGGTCGCGAGCAGCACGGCGTCGTCCTCGGTGCCGTGCTTTCGCAGGTAGTTGAAGTCCACGACCAGCGCGAACGCCGACAGCCCGTAGATCACGACGGCGAAGACGGGGCTGATGCTCCCGGCGAAGATCGTCCAGATCATGATGCCGCCGAACACGACGATCATCACGATGCTGAGCGGCCGCATCAACGGCGCCAGGTCCTTGGCCATGAGCATGCCGACGGCGCCCATCACGAGCACCGTGCAGGCCGTGCCGATCGCGGCCTGGACCACCGCGGCCTGATCGACCGACGTGTAGTAGGCGATCATCGGGCCAATGCCGAGGCCGATCACCGCCGCCGTCGCAAACAGCCAGCCGATCGCGAACGAGCCGACCCTGAAGCGCTGCCCGGCGAATGACGTCACCATCAGCATGCCGAAGCCCGCGAGCGACAGCGCCAGCGCCGCGCCGTGCGAGAGGTCGCGCCCGACCCAGGCGCCGATTCCGACAAATCCGATGGAGATGGCGACGAGGCCCATCACCCACCCGAACACCCCGGCAACGGAGCGCTCGCGGGGGACGGCTACGTCACGTGCGAAAACTGTTTCGTCGTTCATGGACGAAACGATAGCGGGATCACCGGGATTGCGGAAGCCGCGCTGCGTCCTCCCGCGGGCCGTCCGCGATCAGCTGCGGGAGCGGGTGCGCCGGGCCGGCGCCGGGGGCGGCGCGACGAGTTGCAGCAGGTGGCCGATCGCGTGCCCCTGCTCGATCGGGTGGCGCAGGGGCAGGTCGTCACGCACAGCGTAGTGGTTGCGGCGCCCGACCCGGGAGCGGGTCACGTACCCCGCCTCCACCAGGTCGCCGACGATCCCCTGCGTCGCGCGCTCCGTGATCCCGACGCGCTCGGCGACGTCGCGGAGGCGGACCCCGGGGTCCGCCGCGATGCACAGCAGCACGTGAGCGTGGTTCGTGAGAAACGTCCAGCGAGACGGACGCTCCTTGACCTGAGTCGCCATGGGTGAAAGCTACCGGTCCGGGTCGGCGGCGACGACCATTCCGGCACCAACGGTGTCGTTCGTCGCCTCGTCGACCAGGATGAAGCTCCCGGTCGTGCGGTTCGCGGCGTAGGGATCGACCACGAGCGGCTGGCTCAGGCGGATCCGGATCCGGCCGATGTCGTTCAGCCCGAGGGAGTCCGATGACTGCCGGTCGAAGGTGTGGATGTCGATGCGGTCCTCGATACCGTCGACGACCGCGCGGGCGTCACGGGTGGTGTGGTGCACCACGTAGCGGGCCCCCCGGCGAAGCTCCCGGTCGCTCATCCAGACCACGTCCGCGACCAGCGCACGGGTCACGACCGGCGGCTCGTCGATGGCGACGAGCATGTCGCCGCGGGCGATGTCGATGTTCTCCGCGAGCCGGACGGTGACCGACTTCGGCGCCTCGGCCTGCTCGAGCGGGCCGTCCGCCGTCTCGACCGACGCGATCGTCGTGCGGTGCCCCGCGGGCAGCACGACGACGCCCATGCCCGGGTGCAGCACCCCCGCCGCGATCTGCCCCGCATACCCGCGGTAGTCGTGGTGCTCGGCCGTCTGCGGCCGGATGACCCACTGCACCGGGTACCGGGCGGGCAGGTCGGCGTCGTCGCGGTCCAGCGGGATGCGCTCCAGGTGGTGCAGCAGCGACGTGCCCGAATACCACGGCATACGCTCGCCGTCGTCGACGACGTTGTCGCCGTCGAGGGCGCTGATCGGGATGGTGTCGATGACCACGTCGAGGTCGGCCGCGAAGTCGCGGAACGCCGCGGAGATCGCGTCGAAAACGCCCTGGTCGAACCCGACGAGGTCCATCTTGTTGATTGCGACGACGAGCCGCGGGATCCGAAGCAGGGCGCAGACGTACGCGTGCCGGCGGGTCTGCTCGACCACCCCGTGGCGGGCGTCGATCAGGATGACCGCGACGTCGGCGGTGGACGCGCCGGTCGCCATGTTGCGCGTGTACTGCACGTGCCCGGGCGAGTCGGCGATGATGAACCGCCTGCGGGGCGTCGCGAACGGGCGGTAGGCGACGTCGATGGTGATGCCCTGCTCGCGTTCGGCGCGCAGGCCGTCGGTGAGGAGCGCGAGGTTGACGTAGCCGTCGCCGCGCCGCTCGCTCGCCTGCTCGATGTGCTCGAGCTGGTCGCTCATCACCTGCTTGGAGTCGTACAGCAGCCTGCCTATCAGCGTGCTCTTGCCGTCGTCGACGGACCCGCACGTGACGAGCCGGCACAGGTCGACCTTGGCCTCCACGGCGCCGATCAGAAGTACCCGACGCGCTTGCGGTCTTCCATGGCGGCCTCACTGGCCCGGTCGTCCGCGCGGGTCTCGCCGCGCTCGGTGATGCGGGTCGCGGCGATCTCCGCGACGACCTCCTCGAGCGTGGCTGCGGTGGACGCCACCGCCCCCGTGCAGCTCATGTCGCCCACCGTCCGGAACCGTACGGAGGCGGTGAACGGCTCCTCGCTCGGCAGCCGCTCCACCACGTCGCTCGCGGCGTAGAGCATGCCGTCGCGGGCGAACACCTCGCGCTCGTGCGCGAAGTAGATGGACGGCAGCTCGATCCGCTCGCGGGCGACGTACTCCCACACGTCCAGCTCGGTCCAGTTCGACAGCGGGAACACGCGCACGTGCTCGCCCTTGCGCACCCGGCCGTTGTAGAGGCTCCACACCTCCGGCCGCTGGGCGCGCGGGTCCCACTGGCCGAAGTCGTCGCGGAAGCTGAAGACGCGCTCCTTCGCGCGTGCGCGCTCCTCGTCGCGGCGGGCGCCGCCGATCGCGGCGTCGAACCCGTGGGCCTCGATCGCGTCGAGCAGCGTCGTGGTTTGGAGCTGGTTGCGCGAGGCGCGCGGCCCGGTCTGCTCGACGACACGGCCGTGGTCGATCGACTCCTGCACCGACGCGACGATCAACCGCTCACCCAGTTCGGCGACCCGCCGGTCGCGGTACTCGACGACCTCCGGGAAGTTGTGCCCGGTGTCGATGTGCATCAGCGGGAACGGAAATCGCGCGGGACGGAACGCCTTCTCGGCGAGCCGGAGCAGCACCGCGGAGTCCTTGCCCCCCGAGAACAGCAGGACCGGCCGCTCGAGCTGGGCGGCGACCTCCCGCATGACGAAGACGGCCTCCGCCTCGAGCAGGTCGAGGTGCTCGTGGGTGCTCATGCCGCGTCTCCTCCCTGCGGCGCGACGACGGGGGCGGGGGCCACCGGCACCTTCCGATGGCGGCGGGCGTCCAGACGCCACGCCCAGATGCCGAGCGCGACGGGGATGCCGACGAGCACGTACGGCGGGATCGGGACGCCGGCCTTGACGATGAGGCCCATGCTGGAGCCGAGAAGGACGATGCCCAGCGCGGGGCGGAGCCCGCGCTCCGGCATCCGGACCGCGAGGTTGCTGCCCACCCACACTCCCGGAACCGAGCCGATCAGGATGGCCCCGGCGAGGGCGAAGTCGATGTTGCCCGACGCGAAGTGGGCGATGCTCGCGGCCCACAGCAGGATCGCGGCGTGGAAGACGTCGGTCCCGACCACCCGGCGCGGGGTGAGGCGGAACAGCATGATCAGGAAGAGGGCGATCAGGGCGCCCGAGCCCGCTGACGTCACGCCCAGGACGAACCCGACGAGAACGCCGACGCCGACGGCGGCGATCTTGTGCCGGGTCTGGAGGTCGATCGTGACGCGCTCCCGGCCGTGGGCGGACACCGAGAACATCGCGCGCCAGAGGACCGCGATCCCGGTGATAAGCAGGGCGGCCGCGACCATGCCGAGGATGATCGAGTCGAACGAGTCGCCGGTCCGTCGCTCGATGATGCCCAGCACCCAGACGCCGGCGATCGTCGCGGGGATGCTCCCCACGCCGAGCCAGAGCGAGATGCCCATGTCGACGGTGCCCTGGCGGAAGTGTCGCCACCCGCCGACCGTCTTGGTGACGGCGGCGTAGAAGATGTCGGTGCCGATCGCGAGCACGGGCTTGATCGAGAAGACGAGGATCAGCAGCGGGGTCATGAGCGACCCGCCACCCATGCCCGTTGTGCCGACCAGCACGCCGACGCCGAAGCCGAAGACGATTAGGAGCAGGGTCTCCGTCATCGGTCGGGCATCGCCTTCGTCATATGCAAGTGTGATCTATCCAATAACGTGAGGTTATATCAGTCGGGCACCCGGGCGGCCACCGCACCCGCAGGCCCTTGCAATAACGCGAATCACAATGGTGTTTGTGGTGTTTTACCTGTATCGTGCCCGCATGGCAAGCCCCGACGGCGAGAACCTCCGCGTCGAGCCGGTGTCCTTCTACCCGGCCTTCATCGACCTGAACGGCCGCCGGTGCCTCGTGGTGGGCGGCGGCCCCGTCGGCACCGAGAAGGCGGAGAAGCTCGTCGAGGCCGGCGCGGACGTGTGCCTCGTCAGCCCCGAGATCACGCCCCGCCTCGCAAGGCTCGTCGCCGTGGGCGCGATCGGCGAGCACCACCGCCGCGGCTACCGGCCGTCCGACCTCGACGGGTGCCTGCTCGTCATCGCCGCGACGAACGTCCCCGCCGTCAACCTGCGCGTCTGGGATGACGGCGAGGCGCGCCGGATGCTCGTCAACGTCGTCGACGTCCCCAACCTCTGCAACTTCATCGTCCCGTCGATCATGCGGCGCGGCGAGCTCGCGGTCGCCGTGTCGACGGGCGGGGCGAGCCCGGTCGTCGCCCGGCGCGTCCGGCGGATCGTGGAGCGGGAGGTCGGCGCCGAGTGGGGCGAGCTGGTGGGGATCCTGCGCGACACGCGGGAGGAGCTGAAGCTGCGGTTCACCGACATGCCGTCACGGGCCGCCGCCGTCGAGGCGCTGCTCGAGACGGACGTCGTCGAGCGGCTCGCCGCCGGCGACCGCGACGGGGCGCTCGACCTCGTCGCCCGCCACCTCGGCACGGCGGTCCCGGCGTGACGCCCGGCACGGTGCACCTGGTCGGCGCCGGCCCCGGCGACCCGGAGCTCATCACCCTTCGCGGCCTGCGGCTGGTGCGCGAGGCCGAGGTGATCGTGCACGACCGCCTGGGCACGGAGGCGCTGCTCGAGTTCGCGTCCGCGGAAGCGGAGCTGATCGACGCGGGCAAGGCCCCCGGGCGCCACGGCATGTCGCAGGAGGAGATCTCCGATCTGCTGGTCGCGCTCGCGCGCTCCGGGCGGCGGGTCGTGCGCCTGAAGGGCGGCGACCCGTTCGTGTTCGGCCGCGGCGGCGAGGAGGCCATCGTGCTCGCGGACGCCGGGATCCCCTTCGAGGTCGTGCCGGGGGTCAGCAGCGCCGTCGCGGCCCCGGCCACCGCCGGCATCCCGGT
>Ga0334722_10003494_pt1 | contig 16862 bp, 16 predicted proteins | sample C3_bottom_MG_FD_207210 | JGI IMG/M metagenome (GOLD analysis project Ga0334722, IMG submission 207210) | Sediment microbial communities from Yellowstone Lake, YNP, Wyoming, USA - C3_bottom | ecosystem: Environmental > Aquatic > Freshwater > Lake > Sediment | place: USA: Wyoming | collected...
AGAAGGACGTGGCCGGGAAGAAGGCCGAAAACCACGACTTCCATTTCACGCGGGTGAAGCACGACGGGTCGCCGTCGATCGAGCAGGCGTGCGCCCGGTGCCACAAGGGGAAGGACGTGAAGGCGACACTCGAGGAGTGGAAGAGCGTGCAGGGGAAAGGGACGGGGAAGTAGATGGCCGAACCGGCCGCGACGACCGCACCCGACCGCCCGTGGTGGGACCTGCCCCCGGAGCGGGTCCGCCTCCTCGCCCTCGCGCTCCTGTTTCTCGCGACGATCCCGATGCTCACCAAGATCTTCACGAGCGATTTCGGAACGCACATCGCGATAGGAAGGTACATATGGCAAACCCGGGAAATCGCCGCGCCGGAATTTTTGAATTACACCGCACTCGGTGTGACGAATTTCTTTCATGAATGGGGGTTTCAGTTCCTGCTGTACGGCGTGTTTTCCCTCGGAGGGCCGATCGGGGTGTCGATCTTCCTGTGGATCATCGTGTGCTGCATTTTCCTGCTCATATACCGTTCCTGCGTCCTGCGGGGAGCGCATCCGTTGTTCGCGGTACTTTCCATCTTTGCGTTTTCCGGCTTCCTGCGGATCCGGGTCCAGCCCCGTCCTGAAATCCTCACATACCTTTTCATTTCGATATCCCTCTATATTTTCTCCGAGTTCTACTACGGAAAGAGGAAGAGACTCGCGTACTTTTTCCCCGTGTTGATGCTCCTTTGGGGAAACGTTCATGGAAGTTACCTGATCGGCTTGATCCTGTGGGGGGTGTTCTTCGTGGACGCGCTTGCCCGTTCCGCCTGGAAAAGGGAATTCCGGTGGGCGGGAATGAAGGGGTGGATCCTTCCCCAAGGAATCATCGGAGCGATGGGGTTCGCGCTTTGCGGCTTGAGCCCGGACGGATACAGCATGCTCCTCATGCCTCTCCGGGTACTGACGAGGGACAGGTCCGGTACCGGCCTTCAAGCCACGTTCATGTCGATATCGGAATTGACCCCCGTCAAGGGGACGGGGATGTTCGTTTACTACAAAGCGGCGATCCTCGCCTCATCGGTGGGTTTGGCCATTGGTGCATGGGGGAGGCGGGTGTTCCTGCTCGACATGCTGCTTGCGATGATGGCTTTCAAGGGAGCATGGGAGTCCGCCCGCGCCGTGTCGATGATCGGTCTCTTTCTCTCCCCGGGGATTTCGATCCAGGGGACGGGGTTTCTCCAACGAATCCGGGAACGATTTGTTGAATCGCAGGCCGGGAAGGAGAAATCGAGAGAACCATCGCAATCCAGAAACCCTGGGAAACACGGAACAAAAGGTAGGAAGCCACCGGGCGGTTCGGACGGAGAAGCGGTTCCACGGAAAGGGAACTGGCCGTTCCGGGCGTCAACCGTGCTCTTGGCGTCGTTCCTGCTCCTGTTCGGAGTCGCAGGGCACTCCTTCTCGTTCAGTCAGCTCGAGTACGGGGTCGGGATGACGGAGCACAAGTTCTCCTTCGCGGCGGCGGAGTTCTTGCGGAAGAACCCGATCCCCGGGAACATGTTCAACTTCTTCGACATCGGCGGATTCCTCGATTGGCAACTGTACCCTCCTGTGCGGACGTTCATCGACGGCAGGGCGATCCGACAAGAGATCTTCCTGGATCATCAGGTCATCTCGGGGGCCATACCGGGGTGGAAAGAAAAATTGAAGGAATACGGAGTCACCTACGCCGTCCTCAAATCGATGGACTCCTCCGGGATGATCCTGCCGATCGTTCCCGCACTCGCAAACGACCCGGAATGGTCCTTGGTGTTTTCCGACGGTCTGTTCCTGATCTTCGTCCGGAACACCCCCGAAACGCGAGAATACGTCCTTCGTCATGGAATTCCCAAGGGGGTCCTGCCGTGGCATGTCATCCGGGAGGCGTACCACTACATGTTTCTCGGGATCTCCCCCGTGGTTGCGTATCAGACGATGAGCAACATGTACCTGATGATGGGGCGTCGGGACCATGCGATCTGGGCTCTTCGTCAGGCGCTTGAAACGGTGGATGACCCGTACCTCCGGGCCCGGATTCAGCAACTCGAAGGTGGTGCCGGACTCCGGTGAATGGGAGTCCACCGATCGGATCCTGCGGAAGACCGTTCATTTCGGTCATTGTTCTTAACTGGAACGGTAAACACCTCCTCGAAGAGTGCCTCCAATCGGTCCTCCTCCAGCAGAACGGATCCATCGAAGTCATTGTTGTGGATAACGGATCGACCGACGGTTCCGTCGATTTCCTGCGTATGGGGTACCACGATCGCCTCCAGGTGATTGCGCTCGATTCGAACCAGGGTTGGGCGGGTGGGAACAATCGGGGGATCGAGGCGGCAACCGGCGAATATCTCCTCTTGCTGAACAACGACGCATGCCTGGGACCTGGTTTCTTCGAAGCTCTAAGGAAAGGGATCGCCCGGCATTCCGGCGCAGGGATGTTCACACCAAAGATCCTCAACTATTACGACCGGACTTTGATGGATAACGCCGGACACGTCGTTTATGGCGATGGTACGGCAAGGGGCCGCGCCAGATCTCGGAAGGATGGGGAGGAATTCAGTCAGGAGGAAGAGGTGCTCTGCCCCAGCGGAGCCGCGGGTGTGTACCACCGGGATGTATTCGAAAAGGCGGGGCTGATCGACGAGCGGTATTTCGCTTACGGGGAGGACACGGAGTTGGGGCTCCGGGCCCGCCGGGCCGGGTTTGCCTGCTATTACATTCCCACCGCGGTCGTATACCACAAATACTCCGCCTCCGGAGGACAGTACACTCCGCAGAAAGTTTATTGGGTTGAGAGAAACCGGGTCTGGACGGTCGTGAAGACTTTTCCTTGGTACTTGATACTGCTTTCCCCGGGATACTCCCTCGTTCGATACGGGATGGGACTGTACTCTCTGCTCTCTGGAAAAGGATCCGTCGGGAAATTCGCCGAGCGGCATACGGTGAAGGATCTGTTTCTCGCCGTAGTCCGGGCGTACGCGGACAGCTTGAAGGGGCTCCCGGAAATGCTCCGCAAGCGGGGGGGCCTCCGGGCTTCTCAGGCCGTGGGGGACAGGGAATTCGCCCGGATGCTCCGACGTTTCCGGGCGAGCGTCCGGGAAGTGGCCTTCAACGAGTAGTCGAAATTCCGGGAGTGCCCGGGATATCGGCCACTTCCAGCAAGACGGTCTCCAGGATCTCCCCGATCTTATCCCAGCGATACCTGGACATTACCTTTTCCCGGGCGTTTTTTCCCATCGCCTTCCGTCGCTCAGGGTTGCCGGCAAGGTCTTCGATCTTGTCGATCAGGTCTTGCAAGTCCCCGGTCCGGGCGATCAGACCGTCTCGCCCTTCCTCCACGAGGGCGGCGGGACCCGGGAGAGAGGAAACGACGACCGGTTTTCCGGAAGCCATCGCTTCCAGGACCACGAGGCCGAACGACTCGGAGTGAGTGGATGGAAGGACGAGGAAGTCACCAATGGTATAGTGGAGCGGAAGGTCCCCCTCCGGCCTCTTCGGACCGGCGAAAATGACGCGGTGTCCGATCCCGAGGTTCCGGACTTGGGTTTTGTAGGTGGTTTCCCCGTATCCCCCTCCGACCACCATGAGGACGAGTTCCGGGTTGTCGATCGCTGCGATGGCGTCGATTAGCAGGTCAAGGCGTTTGAACGGCTGGAGATTGCCGACGAACAGCGCTACCGTCTTCCCTGCCAGGCCGTAACGCTTCACCAGTTCGGGGTCCTTTGTTCGAGGTTGGAACCGATCCGTGTCCACCCCGTTGGGTATCTCCACGACACGCTCCGGGCGAACGACTCCCGCAGCGCGCGAGCTTTCAATGTGCGCCCGGCTCACCGCCCCGACCCGGAAGGCTCCCCGCAGGATCCGTCTTCCAAGGAGCGGTTCGTACATCCCGATCGCCGCCCTTTTAAACGGTGTATTCCCGTGTACGTCCATGTGGTACGTAAGCAGGTATCGCTGTCCGCGGAGGACGGAGGACAGCCAAACGTACTCCCCTCCTCCGTAAAAGGGGTAATGAAGGTGGATCGCGTCGAAACCCGAAATCTTTCGGTACAGGGACGGCACCACGCCTCCATCCCCATAAATGAGGGGGGTTCGAAGCCGAACGACCTGGACCCCTGGGGAATCGGTCCAATCTTGCGGAACCCCGTGGTCCAATGTGAAGACGGTGACGTCATGTCCTCTTTGCGCCAAAAGGAGGGCGTTGTGGTGGCACACGTACCCCATTCCTCCGTGCAAGGGGGGGTAGGTGGACACAACTTCTGCGACCCGCATGGTTTTTACCGCCCCGCCCGGGGCGTGATGCCCCTTCGGAAAATTTTCCGGAGATTCGCGAGGCGGATCATCCGGATGTCCTCCACGTTCATCCCGCGGTTCAGCCGGAGATACTCCCACAATGTCCATAACATCGAAGGTGGAACCGCCAGCCAAACGGCGCCCTGCAATCCTTCCGGGAAGAAAGACCGGACCCTGGTGTTGCAGTAGGCATATACCCGGTTAAGGGGTGCCCGTGCGTAGTGCCGGAGAAGGACGCAGATCGTCTCTCGCTGGAATGCCACAGCATGTCGTCGGGCCGCCGTCTTGGATTCGCCGTGCAGCCGGTATGTGGCGAGGAATTCGGGGAGGTAGGCGGGTTTTCCCCTCAGCGTCATTCGAATCCACAGGTCGTGGTCCATCACATAGTGCAGCGAAGGATCCACTCCCCCAACGGCGTCGTAATCCCGGCGGCGGAAAAACGCCCCAGGTTGGCATATCTCGTTCAGGACGGCCAACCTCTCATGGTCCGTGGGGCCGGTGTCGACTTCCCCCATCGAGCGATCTTCCCCGTCGACGTAGCGTACCCTGCCGTACACGATCCCCGCTTGGGGCACTTCCAGAAACCGTCCTGCGACTTTGGAGAGTGCGCCGGGCAACAGGGTGTCGTCCGAGTTCAACCATGACAGGATCTCACCCTCCGCCATATCGAACCCCTTCACAATGGCATCCGCCTGCCCGCGATCTTTCTCGCTGATCCACCGGTACCGGATGCCGAGACATCGCACGGTCCATTTTCTTTCATCGATGAGGGATGCATAATGCCGGATGATCTCCATCGAGTTGTCCGTGGATCCGCCGTCCACGACGATGTAGTCGAGATTGAAATCCCCCTCTTGACCGAGGACGCTTTCAATGGTTTTGCGTATGAACATCCCTTGGTTGAATGAGGGGGTGACTACGGAAACGGTCGTGGGCGATGGGGTGTTCATCGTTTCATGAGCGATTCATAAGTCATTGGATTCCCGGCAACATTTTTTCCAATGCATCCCATACGGAATCTACGGAAACGTTCAGGATGCATGGTGCGGTCTCCCCGGGCTTCGGGTTGTAAATGCAGATCCAGTTGCAGAGGAAGCACTCCATGGGATACGCAACAGGAACCGGCGTCGGCCTGCAGACCTCAACCTCCGTGCAATATGGAAGGAATCGGCCGTAATGCCCCCCTCCCGTGATGGAGACAGAGGGAGTGGAAACAGCAGCAGCGATGTGGATTGCGCCGGTTTCGTTCCCGACCAGAAGGCGGGCTTTTTCGATGACCGACACCAAGGCGGGGAGGGAGGTTTCCCCGGCGAGATTCAGAACCGGGACTCCCGCCAAGCGGCAAACTCGATCCCCCAAGTTCCTGTCTGAAGCACTGCCGCAGACTACCCCGGTCCAGTGGGTCTGCTGAAACAGTCGTTTCGCGATCTCCGCGAAGAATTCCGCCGGCCATCGACGCAATGCTGCCGTGGCGCCGGGAAACAAAACGTAGTAACCCCGATCTCCCATCTTCGCTGAAGCGGGAAAATCGCTCTGTGGGACATGTAAATCGCTGATTCCCGCCTTGAAGTCGGTGCATCCCACCCCCCGCAAAAACTCGGCATTCCTTTTCAGTTCCATAATCGGTTCCATCGAGGCCGGGATCAACCTTGTATACCAGTGGTCGCTGATCCGCTTGAGGAATGGCCGCTGGTTCAAGGTATCCCCCTGAGAACCGATCCGCTCCTTCGCGCCGGAGAACCTCACGATCGAATCTCCATGAAGGAATTCGCGCGAAAATGTAGGCTGGATTACAAGGTCGAATCGTTGTTTCCTGATCTCCCGAAACAACCGGTGGCGGTACGTCGGATGAAAGTGGAAACGCTTCCTGTCCAGGGAAATCACCTCGTCGAAGTGGGGGAGCGTCGCTGCGAGGGAAGTCCAGACGCGATTTCCGAGCAAGGTGATCCTGTAGCGATCGGGAGGGAACAGGTGCCGCAGTTCCCTTGCGGCGTCCAGCCACAGGATGAAATCCCCGATGGCATCCAACCGGACGATCAAGACCTTCATTTTTTGACTGTATTTCTTCTTTCCTCCCCACGAAGCAAGCAGGGCGGCGTGATCCATTCCATGGAATACAAGGGAGTAGACGATCCAGAGGAAATCCAGGATTCTTCGCACCGCCATGCGATTACCTGGCCAGCGCTTTCAGTTCGAAAGTGAAGATCTGGGGACTGGGCGTGTGAAAAGCGCTGTTGGTCACCAGATTCCAGAAATGGATCCTCGCTCTGTAGTACCGAAGGAATACCTTTTTCGGCAAGCGGAACAGGAGTCTTCCCCCTTCCAGACCCTCCGGATCGAGGAACCTGATGTCTCCGAAGCCTGACGCCTTCAAGACGAAGTAAAGGCTTCCTGCGGTAAACAGGGTGGAGTGTGTGAAGTCCTCGTAGGCCCAGTAACAACCTGTATTGGATTGGGCATTCGGTACCATGACCAGCAAGGATCCACCCGGAACCAGCAAGCCTTCGCGGATACTGCGTACTGTGGGAATGATTCTGGATTTTTCAATATGCTCCAACACATGGCTCATGATGATCAGGTCGTACTCCGGCTTCGGTTTCCCCTTGCAGAAACTTTCCAGGTCGGCGATGGGGGCCACCGTGAGGCCTAACCGGGCGCAATGGTCACAAGCCTCTCGGGATATATCCACACCCTCAATATTCCGATATCCCTGTTTCTTGAGGGCGCACAACATTTGCCCGAAACCGCACCCGATGTCCAGGATCCGGGCTTCCCGTTCCTTCGGTAATGCCTCCTGAAAGTAGGGAGGTAGCCGATAATTATCGTAATATTCCGGAGACACCCCCCTGTACTGGAAATATGCCTCGTCCTTCAAATGTTCTTCATCTCCTTCGACATCCATCTCTTCTTCACGGATTATCCTTCCCACTCTCGTAGCCGGGATAGCCTCGAATGTTTGATCCTTCCCAAGGATTCTTATATCATTATCAAGGTTCCGTACAATGGGGTCAATCAGGGGTTGGAAGGCGATTCTTCCCATGCGAATCTATCCGGACGGTGTGTGGTTCCGGCACACAGGAATCGGCCGGATCTACGAGAACCTTCTCCTTGGCCTGATCGAAGCAGGTGAAGTGGAGCACATTCACACGATCGTGTCTGACAGTAAACGCTCGGAATTTATTCAGAAATTCTCTTACGGCAAGGTGTTGCCCCGTTTTGTAAACTATCCCTTACGACTATCGAGAGATCCTCAGGAAGGGATGGGATCTCAGGAATCTGGAACCAAAACCGGACGTCTACTACTTCCTTTCTTTCAACGGTTCCTATTTGCTCGATGGCAAGGTCGTGTCGACGGTGTGCGACCTGATCCCGCTGACCACGTATTTCGATCTCCCTTGGCACATGCGGATGAGGTTTCGATTTGCTGTGCGACACGCCCTGAAGAGATCTGTCAGGACGGTGTGCATATCACGGGCAACGGGAGATCACGTAGTGAAAGAATTCGGTGTAGGAACCGATATCCTCGAGGTGATCTATCCCCCCATGGAATTTCCGGAGGAGGGCGCTTTTGCAGGGGATAGAGGGGAGCGGCCGATCGTTGAGGGTGACTATATCCTGAATCCACCGAATTCCGGGTTGTGTTGGCGGGCCCCCGGATGCGAAAAAGGGATGACGTGGATGCTATAATAGAAACCCTTGGGCTTCGTGAGCGTGTGATAGAAATTCCCGAGGCCTCTGACATGGAGATCCGGAACCTGCTCTCGTGTTTGTCTTCCCGACACTTATTGAAGGCTTCGGGATACCGCCCTTGGAAGCGTTTATGGCATGGGCTTCCGGTAGTCTGCTCGGACATTCCTGTGGCACGGGAGGTCTACGGGGATGTGGTCCGATATGCGAACCCGTGGGACCCGGCCGATTTTGCCCGCGCCATTCGCATGACGCTTAGAGAACCGGAGAATGCGGAACGACGGGAAGCGGGGAGGAAATGGGCACTCCAATACTCCCGTGAGGTTGGTATACGCAATTATATTTCTCTCTTCCGCTGTTGTATACAAGAAGGATAATTCTCCGGCCTCTTTCGGCATTCCGGATGCGGATTTTCCCGCATAGTATCGGAGCGCACCATGAAATTGGTGATTCTGGACAATTCTCTGAAAAACAAGGCAGGCCATCACTATGAATATGACTCTGCACTCGCAAAAGTGCTTTCTGAAAGGGGGATTTCTTGCGAGATATATTCCCACCGTGATTTGGATAAGTGTTCTAATAAAGTACTAAAATCCGTTCCTCTATTTCCAAAGTCGGAATATGAAGAATATCGTCTGTTCCCTTTCCGAGTTCCATATACGGATTTTCTGTTCGGGAATCCATCATTCTTTCGTGCCCTTGTCCGTTCAAAGATCCACCTTGGCGATCCGGACTTGGTCTTCGATCATACGATTACCCCCAAACATTTGGTCGGGCTATTTGCTTGGCGATCTCTGCTGCTTCGAAAGAAGGAGACTACCCTCGTGGTGCTCCTCCGTTTTGACATCCGGAATCGCCGCGATGAATTGGCATACCGAATCGTGTTCCTCTTAAAAAAGATGATGCCAGGGCGTGTGGTCTTTGCAACAGACAGCGATGAGTTGGCGGCTAGATATTCCCCGATGGTTGGAGATATTGTCCATGTCCTTCCCATCCCCCATGTTCCTCCGGTCGAGTCTCCGAAAGGGGTGCCTCCGGAGCGCTCATCGGAAGTCGTAGTGGCAATCCCGGGGGTAGCAAGCGAAAACAAGGGGTTCCATTTTCTGCCCGAAGTCGTAAATCGATTTGCCGCGTCCGGGATCCCCATCCGGTTTGTTGTCCAGGCGATTACGCCCAAGCCCTCCCAAGTACTGCTTCACGCCCTTAGTCGCATGAACACGTTCGGAAATATTGTTCGAATCCTGGACAAACCGCTTTCCACATCGGAGTATCATGATATGCTTCTACGCGCAAATTGCATTCTTCTTCCGTATGATCCTGTTTTTTATGGCGGTCAAACTTCTGGAGTTTTCACCGATGCCTTGGCTGTCGGCAAGGTGGTGCTCGCCACCCGGACGAGTTGGATGGAGCGGAACATGAAACGATTCGATACGGGCGTGTATATTGAAGAATTTTCTCCAACGGGAATAGTGGAGGCGATAAAAAGGTATCTCGGGAATCGTGTTCTCGAGGAGGAAAGGGCCGGCCGTGCCATCGCGCCGTGGCGTGCGTACCATAATCCCGACTCGTTTGTAAACCACTTGTTGCGGATATGCGGGATCGATGAGCCACCGGTATGGCGAACGGGAGGGGATACCGCGTGATCATATCGAGGACGCCGGTCCGGCTCAGCTTCTTCGGCGGCGGCACCGACTACCGCGAATATTTTAAAGAGCATGGCGGCGCCGTCCTTGGAACGACGATCGACAAATATGTCTACGTGTCCGTCAATCGCCTTAGCGAGTTCTTCGAATACAAGATACGCGTAGGTTACTCGAAGGCGGAGCTTGTGAATCGGGTGGAGGAGATCGTTCACCCGAGTGTGCGGGAAACATTGAAGTTCATGGGGGCCAGCGGAAATCTCGACATCCACATCTTCGCTGACCTCCCGGCACGCACGGGTCTTGGCTCCTCTTCTTCCTTCACCGTGGGGTTCCTCAATGCGCTGTATGCGCTCGAGGGGAAGATCGTCACCAAGCAGCGGTTGGCGGAGGAAGCCATCTGTATCGAACAAGAGATGATCCGCGAAACCGTAGGTTGCCAGGACCAATTCCACGCCGCTTATGGAGGATTGAATGTCATTGAGTTCCGGAACGAGGGGATCTTGGTACGGCCGGTCGTTATCTCTCCAGGGAAGTATGCGCGCCTTGATGATTCATTGATGGTGTTCTTCACCGGTCTTACGCGGTTCGCGAGCGAAGTTGCGAGGGAGCAGGTCGAGAACACATCAAGCCGGCGCCTTGACGGTTTCCTCGTCCGGATGCACAGGATGGTTTTCGATGCGGAAAAGATTATCTCGGAGGAATCTCCGGAGGACATGGTTCGGGGACTCGGCGAACTTCTCGATGAGGGGTGGGAGTTGAAAAAACAGCTCTCCGGAAACATCTCCAATCCATTCATCGACGATATCTACGAGAAAGCGAAGTCTGCAGGGGCATACGGGGGGAAACTCGGGGGAGCGGGCGGAGGAGGGTTCTTTTTCCTGCTGGTGCCGGAAGCGAAGAGGGATGCGGTTCGTGAGGCGCTGAAAGGATTGCTCGAAGTGAAATTCCGCTTCGAGTCGGAAGGATCGAAGATCATTTATCTTCGCCACTGATCCAGCATGACTGCCTATTCGAAGATCGATGTCATCGTCCTTGCGGGCGGACTCGGGACACGTTTGAGAGATGCCGTACCGGACGTCCCGAAACCCCTGGCTCCTGTCGCAGGCAGGCCGTTTCTCGACATCCTGTTGGGCGGTCTCGATGGAAAACCCTGGATCGGAAAGATCGTGCTCGCGATCGGACATATGGCGGATCGAATTGTCGCTGCATACAGTGGGCGCAAGATGTTCTCTTTCGATATCATCTTTTCTGTCGAGTGCGAACCACTGGGAACCGGCGGCGCCGCCCGCCTTGCCCTTGATCGGACGGAAACTCCCGAGGTGCTCGTATTGAACGGAGATTCTTTCGTCGAGGCCGACTGGGAGGATTTCATCGATCGGCACCGGTGCATGGGTTATCCTCTGTCCATGGTTCTCCGGCAGGTTGCCGACGTGGAAAGATACGGGCGCGTCGTTCTGGATGAGCAGGGCCGTGTGTTGCGGTTCGAGGAAAAACGGGCGGGTGCGGGTCCGGGCCTTGTGAACGCCGGGGCGTATTTATTCGACCGGCGTCTGCTGGAAAGGGTTCCGATTGGAAGAAATCTTTCGATGGAGGTCGATCTGATGCCTGGGTTTCTGCAGGAGGGCGCCGGGGGGGTTGTGACCGTCGGAAAGTTCATCGACATCGGTATGCCGGAGAGTTACCGGCTCGCCCAACGATACCTTGAGGACAAAACGCGATGACCGGAAAGAGGGTTCTTGTGACTGGGGGGGCGGGATACATCGGCTCTATCTTGGTCCCTGCGCTCCTCGCAAACGGGTACGAGGTGACGGTGTACGACTCCCTGATGTACCGGCAGACGTCGCTTCTCGACTGCTGCGTGAACCCGGGATTCGGTTTCATTCGGGGAGATGTCTGCGATTACAGACTTCTCCTTCCCCTGATTTCGAAGTTCGACGTCATTATCCCTCTCGCGGCGATCGTGGGTGCCCCGGCGTGCAAGGTAAATCCCGCAGTGACGCGGCTGGTGAACAATGAGGCGCAAAGACGTATCGTGGAATCGGTATCCTCCTCCCAGCAGGTAATCTTCCCGACAACGAACAGTGGGTACGGAGTCGGTGAGAAAGACAACTACTGCACAGAGGAGTCTCCCCTGCGACCGGTTTCCGAATACGGCAAAGACAAGGTGGAGATCGAGAAGGCGTGGCTCGACAAGGGGAATGCCGTCACGTTGCGCCTTGCCACGGTGTTCGGCATCAGCCCGAGGATGCGGCTCGACCTGCTCGTCAACGATTTTACTTACAGGGCATACCGGGATCGCTATATTGTACTTTTCGAGGAGCACTTCCGGCGGAATTATATCCACATCCGGGATGTCGCGGATGCATTCCTGTTCGCCTTGAGGAACCACGACCGGATGAAAGGCCAGCCGTATAACGTGGGGTTGAGTTCCGCAAACCTGACGAAAAGGGAGCTTTGCGAGAGGATCAGGGAGCATGTTCCTGATTTCACGATTCTGTCCGCCCCGGTGGGAGAGGACCCGGACAAGCGGGACTACATCGTAAGCAACGAGAAGATCGAACGAATGGGGTGGATACCGTCACATACGCTCGATTCCGGGATCCGGGAACTTCTGAAGGGTTTTGCGTTGATCCAGCCAAGCGCTTTCTCGAATGTCTGAGCATCCGTCCGGGAGCTTAGAGAGGCTCTTCCACGCCATTTTGGTATTTTTCGGCAAAGCCGGGGTCGACCGGGCGGTTGGTTATACCTTGTTGCGTCAGGGATGGGCGATGGCTTCTCTTCCGGTGACCTTGTATCTTGTCACTACGTACTTTTCGAAGGAGATTCAAGGATTTTATTTCACATTTGCAAGCCTTCTCTTTCTCCAGACGTTTGTGGAACTGGGGTTCGGGACCGTGATGCTCCAGTTTGTCAGCCACGAGTGGGCACAATTGCATTTGAACGACCGAAATGAAATCGAGGGTGCACCGGAGGCATCCTCGCGTCTCGCGTCCATTATCAGGCTGGCACTGAAGTGGTACCTGGTCATGGGGGGGGTGTTCTTTTTCATGGTCGGCGTGTCCGGCGACATCTTCCTTTCACAGCATGCAACGGATATTTCATACCGTGCGCCTTGGTGGCTGCTCTGCGCCTTCGTTTCCCTGTCGTTTCTCCTTGTGCCGTTGAGAGGTGTCCTTGAGGGGAGCAACCGAATTGAAGTGAGCCAGAAAACACAACTTGTATCCGGGATCGTTTCCTCCGTTGCCGGTTGGATTGCGATCTTCTACGGAGCCGGGCTTTTTGCCTTGGCAGTCATCAACGGTATTTCGGTACTTGTCTCCTACGTATTGTTGATCCCCCTTTTCCGTCCGTATTCACGGCTTGTCTCAGGAAGGGCCGCGGGCGAGGTCATCTCTTGGCGAAAGGAGTTCTGGCCGCTACAATGGAAGATGGGTATCAGCTGGCTGTGCGGTTTTTTCATGTTCCAGTCGTTTGTTCCCTTCATGTTCCATTTTCACGGTCCTGTTGTCGCAGGGAGGATGGGTGCAACTCTGGCGGTGTACAACACCGTCAACGCATTCGCGCAATCATGGGTATACGCAGCAAGCCCACTGATGGGCATGTTATCCGCGCGGGGTGATTTCCAGTCCTTGGTCGCCTTGGTCAGAAAGACGTATATCCGGACCGTCGTTGTCTCCACACTGCTTGCGGTTTGCGCGCTCCTGGCAATCTGGGGAATGCGGTCTGCCGGCCTGCCGCAAGCGGAACGTTTTGGAGAACCGGCGATTATTGCGATCCTCCTCTTGGCAGCGGTGGCGATGCAGCTGCCGAACGTGGAGACGCAAGCGATCCGGTTTCAGAAGAAAGAGCCGTTTGTAAAAGTTAGCGTTTTTAGCGCCGCACTCGTGATTTTATCCAACGTTTTCCTGGGGAGGCACTATGGTATGACGGGAGTTGTCGCAGGATTTGCAGCGGTGATGGCGCTATATCTGATCCCCGCGTGTCATATTATTTATAAAAATGAAATGCAGGCCGTTAGATAACTATATGGTGATTTTGGAGTGACGATCGGTGCATAACCGCTTGGTTTCCTGCTACCACGAGATTCCTCGGGACGGCAAGGTGCTGGATGTCGGGTGCGCAAATTTTCGCCAGCCAGAATTGGCACGCGAGTCGGGGCACCAGGAAATCCAGCATTACGGTGTCGATTATTGCGACCCGGAAGGAGAGATACCGGAAGGGTTCTGTTTTCGAAAGGCCGATCTCGACCGGCAGCCGATTCCTTTTGAAGACGACATGTTTGATCTCGTTGTCGCTTCACACATCATTGAGCATATTTCACGTCCCATCGATTTTTTCGGGGAATGTGTACGCGTCTGCAAGCCGGGGGGAATCATGTACTTCGAGGCCCCTTCGGAGCGATCCCTGTTACTTCCGGGCATGCCGTTCGAACACGAGAAGTTTTTCAGCCTTTCATTCTATGACGATCCGACCCATGCATCCCGCCCTTGGACACCCCAATCATTGCATCGATTGGCAAGATATTTCTCTTGCGATCCTGTGGAGGCAGGATATCTTGTCGGTCCGTGGAGAATCCGATGGTTCTTTCCACTATACCTTTTTTACGCTTGGGCGAAACGAAGCGGAAAACTTTTGGAAAGCTATACTTGGGCAGCTTTGGGCTGGGCCTCATTCCTCGTGGTACGCAAGCCAAAGGAGATGATCGGGAAACCTCCGTTCCGGTACTATATCCCGGTGAAACGATGAATATTTTCGGACGATTTTTCAATATTGAGGACAAGCACGCATGAATTGCAGGATTTGTCATGGTTCCAGGCTTGAGCCCGTTCTGGATCTTGGAAACCAGCCTTGGGCGAATCATTTTTTGAAGGAGGAAGAGGTAGGGGAAGAGCCGTATTACCCTTTGCGCCTTCTCCTATGCATGGATTGCGGTACCTCACAGCTGGATTACACCTTGAAGAAGGAGGTCATGTTCTCCGACCACACTTACCTCTCTGGAGTGACGAGGACTCTCAGCGAACATTTCCGGCGGGTGGCGGCGGATGTGGATGGCCGGTTTTTTCGTGATCGGGTAGGGAAATCGGTCCTCGACGTTGGGTCGAACGACGGAACCCAGTTGAAGCATTTCCAGGCGCTCGGCTACGATGTCCTCGGTGTCGAATCGTCCCGCGTGCCCGCGCGGGTCGCCAATGATGCCGGGATCCCCACGATGAACGTCTTTTTTAACTTCGAGACAGCGAAAGGAATTGGGCGGACGTTCGACGTGATCAACGCCTCGGGGGTCTTCTTCCACCTCGAGGAGCTACATTCCTTCACGGAAGGGATCCGGAAACTCCTGAGGCGGGACGGAGTCTTTGTTGTACAGTTTCTTTATATGAAGTCTATCATGGAGAACCTCGCGTTCGACCAGATCTACCACGAGCACCTGCTCTACTACAATGTGAACACCGTGGAACATCTTCTCCGGCGTCATGGCTTGGCACTTTTCGATGCATATCTTTCTCCGATTCACGGCGGATCGATCATAGGTTTCATCGGGCATCAGGACACCGTCCCGCCGCCCTCCGCCAGGCTGGAAGCGCTACGGAAGGCGGAGATCGTAAACAAGAGCAACGAACTGGAAACCTATCGGTTGTTCAGTGGCAAGGTGCGCGACAAAAAGAGGGAGATACTGGGACGTTTGGATAGCCTGAAGGCCGGCGGAAAACGGATCTATGGATTCGGGGCCCCGGTCAAAGGGAACACTCTGCTGAATTATTGTGGGATCGGTACGCAGTACCTCGATTGCCTTGTGGAGAAGAACGAACTGCGGAGAGGATTATACTCGCCCGGGATGCACATCCCGGTGCGAATCGAGTGGGAACTGGAAACATTGCCCGATGCCTACTTCGTTCTGGCATGGAACTTTAAAAATGAGATCTTGGAGAACAACCGTGCACTGCTTGAAAAAGGAGTGGAATTTTATTTCCCGATCGATCTCCGGGAGGTCGCTTGAGCGATGAGGATTCTGGTGACGGGAGCCACGGGGTTTCTCGGCCGATTTCTCTCGGATGTCCTGGAGTCGCGGGGGGCCGAAGTCGTTCGGCTCGGGTCGAAGGACGCCGATCTTTTGCACGAATCGTCTCTTGATACGTACGGAGAGATTCGGTTCGATATCATCTATCACCTCGCGGCATGGACGCAGGCAGGGGATTTCTGCCTGCACCACCCAGGCGAACAGTGGGTGATCAACCAACGGATCAATACGAATGTTCTCGACTGGTGGCGCCGGAGACAACCGCAGGCCAAGATCGTCTGCATGGGAACCAGTTGTTCGTACGACCCGGAACTGGAATTGGTTGAAGAGAATTATCTGGCCGGGTCGCCGATCGATAGCCTGTTTACTTACGCAATGACGAAGCGGATGCTGTACGTCGGCCTTTTGGCCTTGCGGAAACAGTTCGGACTGCGGTACTTGCATCTTGTACCATCCACTCTTTACGGTCCCGGTTATCATGCGGACGGGCGCCAAATGCATTTCATCTTCGACCTCATACGTAAGATCCTGAGGGGGAAACGACTGGACGAGCCGGTCGTACTGTGGGGAGACGGGCATCAGCGTCGCGAGGTGATCTACATCGAGGATTTTGTGAGAATCGCTTTGGATCTTACCGAAAGATGCGAAAACGAAACGGTAAATATCGGATCGGGGCGGGAATATTCCATTCGGGAATTCGCGGGGATGATCTGTCGAATGGTGGATTACGATCCGGAAGCCATTAAATACGACACCAGCCGGTATGTCGGGGCGCGGTCGAAATGCCTCGACGTCCGGAAAATGCATGAATGGATCGCCGAACCGCCGGAGACTCCTGTGAAAGAAGGGCTTGAGAAGACGATCACATGGTTCGAGGCGAACGCTGACAGGTTCCTCTCGAAATGATCATGTTCGATTCTCAATATGGGAATCAATCGTCTCCTGTGCGGAGGGATGCTTTCCTGCAACCATTTTCATCAGCGCGATCTCCTGCGCCATCTTCTTGTTCATCTGGTGGAGCTTCGAGATGGCGATCGAGAAGTGGATGAGGATCAGCAGGATGAACAGGATGCCGATAAGGAAGAGGAACGACGGCGGGTAGACGATCCCCACGGTGTGGGCGAGGACGACCAGCCAGTCCTGCTTCAGCGAGAGCACGAGGATCAACGCGCTGCCGAACAGCCACAGGATCGAGTACTCCTCCCG
>Ga0334722_10003495_pt1 | contig 16861 bp, 18 predicted proteins | sample C3_bottom_MG_FD_207210 | JGI IMG/M metagenome (GOLD analysis project Ga0334722, IMG submission 207210) | Sediment microbial communities from Yellowstone Lake, YNP, Wyoming, USA - C3_bottom | ecosystem: Environmental > Aquatic > Freshwater > Lake > Sediment | place: USA: Wyoming | collected...
CCTTCTCGAGGATCGGGAGCAGGTCGGCGAGCGACGCGATCCTCCGGTCGGTGATCAGGATGAGCGGCTCCTCGAGCACCACCTCCATTCGCTCGGCGTTGGTGACGAAATACGGTGACACGTAACCGCGGTCGAATTGCAGGCCCTCGACGACCTCGAGCTCCGTGGCGATGCCCTTCGAGTCCTCGACGGTGATCACGCCGTCGCGTCCGACCTTGTCCATAGCGTCGGCGATGAGCTCGCCGATGGACTGATCCGCCGATGAGATCGCGGCGACCTGTGCGACGTTCTCATGGCCCTTCACCGGTACGGCGACGCGCTTGATCTCGGCCACGACTGCCTCCACGGCCTTCTCGATCCCGCTCTTCACGAGCATCGGATCGGCGCCCGCGGCGACGTTACGGAACCCGTCATTGATCATCTCCTGCGCGAGCACGGTCGCGGTGGTCGTGCCGTCGCCCGCGACATCGTTGGTCTTCGTCGCCACCTCGCGCAGCAGCTGCGCTCCGATGTTCTCCCACGGATCCTTGAGCTCGATGTCGCGCGCGATCGTGACGCCGTCGTTGATGACGAGCGGCAGACCGAACTTGCGCTCGAGAACGACGTTGCGCCCTTTCGGTCCGAGCGTCACGCGCACCGCGTCCGCGAGGACGTCCATCCCTCGCTTGAGCCCGTCTCGCGCCTTTACGTTGAACAGAACGGCCTTGGCCATGGCCATCTCCCTCCGCTCGCGCGCCGGACGCAGCCCTCCGGCGCGTCGATGCGCTAGCTGTTGCGGCCTGGGCGGACGCGCGGCTTCTGCCGGGCTTCTCCGGTCCGCACGAGGAGGACCGCCACCGGCGCGTGCCGGATCACACCCTCCGCGACGCTGCCGAGGAACACGCGGGCAAGGCCGGTCCGTCCGTGCGTCCCGATCGTGATGAGATCGGCGCGCCAGCGCTTCGCGTGGTCCACGAGGGCCTCGCTCACGTCGTGGGCGAGCGTCTCGAGAAGCTTGCCCTCGGCGCTCACGCGAGCCGCGCGGGCGCGCGTCTCCGCCCGCTTGATGATCTCCCGGCCCGCGGCGAGCATCGAGTCGCGATACGTGTCGAAGTCGATGAATGCGGTCCCATCGAGGCCCGCCGGCGGCAGCACGTCGACGACGTGCACGAGGCGCAGTGCGGCATGCTGCTCCTTGGCGAGCCGGATCGCGACCGCCAGCGCCTTGTCCGATGGGCCGCTGCCGTCTACCGGTACGAGGATCCGTCGGTACATCTCGTCACCGTCCTCTCCTGTTCGTCGTCTTCTTCGTCGCCACTGATGAGGACGCGCGCCGCGCCCGTGGGTGGACCTTCCGGTTCACGAGCCGCTGGTCCCACTGCTCCTTTTCGTGGGCGGCCGCATCCGCCTCGAGGCGACGCTCACCCTTGTCGACCGGACGTCCGGTCGGCGCGCAGCTGCCGCAGGCGCCGCCGGTGAGCGGAGCGGCGCACTCGGTGCAGCGCTCGACCGGGGCCCTCGTCACGCCGGACTCGGCTGCGCCGCCGACGGCCGGATGGTCGGGAGGGACGCCGGCACCGCGCGCACGACGCGCAGCAGATACGTGAGCCAGATCGGGATGCTCATCAAGCCTCCCGCGAGCGAGTCGCCGAAGCCCTGACGGAAGACGTCCGCAGATGCGGTCAGAAGCGCGACCGACAGCATCTGGTAGACCCCGACAGGGAGCAGGACCACGGTGCCGAGGCCGAACACGAAGGTCCCGAGCAGGTTGTACGCGCGGCGCAGGACCGAGGTGCTCTCCTCCTCGCCGCCCAAAAGGGCGCGACGGCCGCGTGCGAAGCGGTGACCGCCCCAGAAGAGCAGGCCGAAGACCATGAGCGTGATGCCCCGCAGCAGGTCGCTCTGCTGGCGCAGCTGCGACTCGTGCAGCCACTGCGCATACGTCGGCGCATAGGGATCGCCCGACGGCGCGATCAGCGGCGCGCGGCCGTAGATCGCGTCGACGCCGAACACGGATGACATACCCCAGTCGAGGATGGCGCCGACGCCGATCGCGAAGACGAGGACGGCGGCGAGCGAGGCGAGATAGAGGTACAGACGGAGCAGGCTGCGAGCCGACGCATCCACACCGACAAGGTCCTTCCGGAAGATGAGGAGCAGCGTGAGCGCGATGACGCCGAAGACGCCGGCGGCGAGGAGAACTCCGATGACCATGGGGCCACCTCCCGGCGGATGGGATCCGCCACACCCAGTGTCGACGCGCATCGTCGACCCCGGAAGGGTCGGTCGGCCCCGAAGCGACGAGTGGGGGGTCCGAGCTTCTGTCGGGCAGACCCGGGCGCGACGACTCCCACCCGCCCGCCATCGCTCGGAACGGGCGGGGTCGAGCATTCGGGTGTGGACACGTTCCGCGATCGCGCTGACGCGGGCCGCCGCCTTGCCGATCAGCTCGGCGGATACAAGGCGGATCGCCCCATCGTGCTGGCACTTCCCCGCGGCGGCGTCGTCACCGCGTTCGAGATCGCGAAGGCGCTGCATGCGCCACTCGACGTCATCGTGGTCCGCAAGCTCGGTGCACCGGCGCAGCCGGAGTTCGGTGTCGGCGCGATCGCGCCCGCCGGCGTCCAGATCGTCGATCGCGAGTCCATGCGGCTGGCGGGGATGGACGAGGAGGACCTGGGCCGTGTCGTCCAGCGCGAGACCGCAGAGCTGCGCCGCCGCGAACGCACGTACCGCGAGGGCCGCGCGCCACTTGATGTGCGGGGCCGCACGGTCATCCTCGTCGACGACGGCATCGCCACCGGTGTCACCGTCCGCGCCGCGATCGCGTCGCTTCGGAAGAGCGGCGCAGGTCGCGTCGTGCTCGCCGTCGGCGTCTGTCCGCCCCGGACGGCAGCGCGGCTGCGGGCGGAGGTCGACGACCTCGTTTGCCCCCTCATGCCCGAGGACCTGGAGGCCGTCGGGCTCTACTTCGATGACTTTGCGCAGGTCGAAGACGAGGACGTCGTCGCGCTCCTCGCCCGGGCCGCCACGGTCGAGACGGAGACGGTGAGAACCTGACGATCGTCGGATCGCGCCCGACGACTTTGGAGATCCCGACACCGCGGGGCTCGCTGTCGGGCGATCTCATGCTCCCCAGGGGCGCGAATGCCGTCGTGGCCTTCGCGCACGGCAGCGGCAGCTCGCGCTTCAGCCCGCGCAACCGGGCGGTCGCGGACATCCTGGTCGGCCGGGGCCTGGGGACGCTGCTCGTCGACCTCCTCACGGAAGAGGAGGGCGAGCGTGACGAGATCACCGCGGAGCTTCGCTTCGACATCCCGCTGATCGGCACGCGCATGGTCTCGGTCGTCGACAGACTGACGAGCGACACGCGGACTCGTCACATGCCCATCGGGCTCTTCGGGGCGAGCACCGGCGCGGCCGCTGCCCTGATCGCCGCGGCGGCGCGTCCGGAGACGGTGCGTGCGGTCGTGTCGCGGGGCGGCAGGCCCGATCTCGCAGCCGAAACGCTGCCGCGGGTCCGTGCGGCGACGCTGTTGCTCGTCGGCGGAGCGGACCCAGAGGTCCTGCGGCTCAACCGCCAGGCGCTGAAGCGGATGCGCGCTCCGGTGCGCGAGCTCGTGGTGATCGAGGGCGCGACCCACCTTTTCGAGGAGCCCGGTGCGCTCGAGCGTGTCGCGGCGCTCGCGTCCGCGTGGTTCGTCGATCACCTCAGCTGATCGCCGCGGATCCTCGCTACTGCTGCGTCTTTGGCCCGGCTCCTGAGGTGATCTGCCGACCGGCGACGAGCACGAACGCGCCGACCGCGATCAGCGCGATCGGCCACCAGATCGTGACGAAGGCCTCGGCGGCGGTGCCACCGATGGCCTGCGATCCGCCGACGACCGCGAGGATCCCACCGGGGACGAGCGGCCACCATGCAGCGGCCACGCCGGTGAGCGCGCTGACCACGTAGATCGCGATGAACCCGGCGGCGAGCCCGAGCACCACGGCGGTGCCGTTCACGCCGTAGCCCGCGTCCTCGAACCCCAGACCCACCGCGAGTCCGGCCAGGATCATCGCCGGCACGACGAAGCCGTACTTGCGCGTGCCGACGTAGAACGCGAGGAACATGACCGAGAGGCCGCCCGTGACGATCCAGTCCGTGTCGGCAGGCTTGAAGAGCTGCACGACGAGCAGGAGCAGTCCGATGGCGATGAGAACGACGCCGGCGATCCACGGCCGTTCGGTGGATGGTGCGGTGGTCATGATGATCCTCCCGGCACTCTCATGGTCGCCCTCCGTGGCTTCCCCGCACGCTCGCCCGCCCCGCGATCAGCGCTCGACGGCCGGGCGTCCTCGGGATCCGGTGCGCCGGCCTCTTTGGCGGCGGCCCGAACGCGTGCGCGGTCTCGAGCAATGCGCCTTCGATGAGCGCGAAGTCGGACTCGGCGACGAGGCGTGCCACGCCGAGAAGATCGGACCGGCGCGCAGTGATCCAGCCACGGGCCGCCGCGAGTCGCGGACCGAGCGAGGACACAGCGATCTCGTGGCCCGCGACCGGCGAGACGCGATGGCGGAGCCGGAGCGTGCGGCTCTCGCGCGAGAGCTTCGAGACACTCACGGTCCCGGCCAGCATGGGCCGGCGTTCGACGCCGCGATCCGGCCAGCTCACGAAGGCGATGCGGTCGTGGGTCGCGAGCTCGTCCGGGACCGGCCGGAGCTCCGCGAACCAGTCGTGGTCGCGGAGGTCCGGCGCGATCTCGATGACGAGAAGCCAGGTGCGGCCGGTCATGCGCTGATGGCGAGCTTGTTGGTCACTTGCTTGACGCCACGGGTCGCCCAGGTCAGCGATTCCGCCTCGCGGTAGATCCGGTACGTCGGGACGGTGCCCTGGAGGATGGCGTCGCCCTTGTCGACGGCGACGTCGATCTCCTCGAACGGGAATCGCCGCACGAGCGCCGCTTTCAGCTCGTCGTGGATCTCGCGGTCGTTTCGGATGGACGGCGCGACCACGATGTGGTTGTTCACGCTGACCACGCCGAGCAGGTGCGCGACCGCGTCGGCCGCTGCCTTGCGCTGGTACCAGTAATCGACGGTGCCTTTGAGCGTGACCACGCCGTTCCTTACGACGGAGTCGATCCTCTCTTCGGGTACGGTCACGTCCCACTCGAGCCCGCTCCGCACCGCACGGCTGATCGCGGTGTCGTCACGCGGAGCGCCGAAGAGCGTCACGGTGAGCTTGTTCGCGATGTCCTTGACCCCCGGGACCATCGATGCGATATCGGCCGCTTCGCCGACCTTGACGTAGCTGGAGACGGTCCCGGTGAGGGTGACGATCCCGCCGTCGACCTCGACGCCGATCTCGGCCGGCTTGAACCGGTAGTCCCGCTCGATCTCGGCGAGCACATCGAGTTGGATCTGCTTGTCGGTCTTGCTGCGGGTCTGTGTGAGCGTCATCGCTTTCTCCTTCGCCTTCACCTGCCCGTGAGCAGGCGGGGCATGTCTGACTCGCTCAGTCCTTGTCGTCCTTGTCGTCCTTGTCGTCCTTGTCGTCCTTGTCGTCCTTGTCGTCCTTGTCGTCCTTGTCGTCCTTGTCGAGCGCGAACGCGATCTTGAGGTCGACGCGATACTCGGTGACCTTTCCGTCCTTCACGGCGAGCGTCATGTGCTTCACGTCAGCACCGGTGATGTTGCGCAGGCTGCTCGCGGCGGTCCTGACGCCCTTGCGGATCGCGTCATCGAAGCTCGTTTCCGACGTCGCGATGATCTCGATCACCTTGACGACCGGCGACACCTGTGTCTCGACGCGTGCTTCCTTCTCTTCTTTGTCCTTTGTGAGACTTCCGAGCATGTGCGCCTCCCTCCCAGCGAGCCTGATGCATCAAGCCTCGCGCCCGGTGCCGCACGTCGAAAGGGCCGAATGACGGCGAAAGGCCACCTCCCATCCCGGCAGCGTGTCGGGGTGTGCCTGTCCGCTCCTCGTATCAGTCCTGGCGCTTCCCCTAGGCCGCGGTCCACCCACCGTCGACGTATACCTCTGACCCGGTCATGTACGAGGCCCGTGGACCACACAGGAAGGCGATGACGTCGCCGATCTCCTTCGACGTCCCAAGGCGACCCATCGGAGTCTTCTCCTCGATCGTCTTCTCAAGCGGCGTGCCCTTGATGGCCGCGATCATCGGCGTGTCGATGAACCCAGGGTGCATCGAATTCACGCGGATGCCTTCCTTCGCGTAGCGGATCGCGGCGTTCTTCGTCATGAGACGGATCGCGCCCTTCGTCGCGTGGTAGGCCACGGAGCCACCGAAACCGCCAACGGCCCCGAAGATCGAGGACACGTTGACGATGCTGCCACCGCCACTCGCCCGCATCGCGGGCGCAGCGTGCTTCATGCCCAGCCACACGCCCATCTGGTTCACCGCGATGACCTTGTCCCAGCCCGCGCGCGACTCCTGCTCGACGTCCTCCATGGAGCCGATGCCGGCGTTGTTCACGAGGATGTCGAGGTGGCCGAACTCGCGCACGATGTCGTCGACGACCTCCGTCCACCGCGATTCGTCGGTAACGTCGAGCTTCACGAAGCGCGCGCGCTTTCCCTGAGACGCGAGCTGCTTCGCGAAGGTCTCCCCCTCGTCGAGCACGTCGGCGACGAAGACGAACGCGCCTTCGGCGCAGAGCGCCTCGACGGTCGCAGCGCCGATCCCGCGGGCGCCACCTGTGACGATGGCGACCTTTCCTTCGAGCTCGACCATGGCGTTACCTCCTCGTGTGTCTCTTCCCGTCGAGTGTCGGCGCGGCGGAGGCGCGCCACTAGGGTCGAAGGGGTCGGGACGATCACGTAGATCGTCCCGACCGAGCGCGGTCAGGCCGCAGCTGACTGCTGAGGAAGGACGAGCAGCTCGGCAACGGTGTTCAGCGCCATGAGAACGGCCACGATCCATGCCATCCACGCGATCTCAGGCACGCTCGTGAAGCTCAGAAGCCATGGCGCCACGAACAGTCCGATACCGAGGATGAGCGGGATCCCTTCGACACCGGCTGTCGGCTCCTCCCTCGAGGCGGCGAACAGCCCGATCACGATCATGAGCCCGCCCATGACGAACGCGGTCCACGACGCGTTGACGTCTCCGGTCCTCGCGAAGACGAACGGGGTCGCGAAGAGGATCACGCCAAGCAGGACCGTTGCCCAGTCCTGCCAACGCCTCCAGGCACCCATATTCGATACCCTCCCTGCGCGCCCGATCTTGCGCTCGCCGTGGGCGCGCTCTCATCCATGAGGATCCATCTCCTTCGGTCGTGTGGCTATGCGGCGATCGATGAGATGTCAGTCGGATGTGGCTCGATTGGCGTGTAGGCCTGCACAACGCACGCCTATGTCGACATTGCGGAACGACGAGCGGCCCTGCGTAACGCGACAGTCGGCACTACTGGGGCCGACCGTGCGCGCCTACGGTCACTAGATGCGCTCTCTCGACGCGCCTCGCGTGATGCTGCTTCCCACGTTGTGATCTTCGTTTCTTCATGAACCTGGCCGTCGACGAGCCCGCGGAACGATCCGCCTCGCAGCCGCCCGGCCTGTCCACAGCAGAGGCGCGGCTGCGGCTCGCCGACCACGGACCGAACGACCTGGTGCCGCCGGTCTCGTCGCACGGCGCGCTCGACTGGCTGCGCCGCGTCGTCACGGACCCGATGGTCGCGCTCCTGCTCGTCGCGGGCGCCGTCTACCTGAGCGTCGGTGACTTCGGCGACGCGGCCGTCAGCATGATCGCGCTCGTCGCCATCACCGCGGTGAGCGTGGTCCTCGAGCTGCGGACGGAGCGCGCTCTCGATGCGCTGAAGCAGCTCACCAGCCCCGTCGCCGCGGTCTGGCGTGATGGCCAGCTTCAGACCATCGCGACGAACGAGATCGTGCCGGGTGATCGCCTGCTCCTGCGGGAGGGCGACGTCGTACCGGCGGACGCGAAGCTCGCGGCGGACGGTCGGCTCATGGTCGACGAGTCTTCACTGACCGGCGAATCTCATCCGGCCGACAAGGAACGCGGCGACGCCGCATGGGCCGGGACCACGGTCCTCTCGGGCCGCGCGGAAGCGCTCGTCGTGGAGACGGGTGCCCGCACGCGCTATGGGAAGATCGGCGTCCTCGTCGCGGGGATCACCGAGCCCCCCACCCCGCTGCAGCGCGGGATCCGCCGTTTCGTCTCGGCGTGGTCGCGGGGGTCGCCTCCGTCCTCGTCGCCGCGATCGAGATCGCTCACGGAGCCAGCTGGGCGGCCGCGATCGTCGCCGGCATCTCGCTCGCGATGGCCGCGATCCCCGAAGAGTTCCCCATGGTCTTCGCCCTCTATCTCGCGCTCGGCGCGTGGCGGCTGGCTCGGGATCGCGCGCTGATCCGCCGGCTGGCGAAGGTCGAGACGCTCGGCTCGACGACCGTCATCGCCACGGACAAGACAGGGACCCTCACCGCCGGCCGTCTGGAGCTGCGCGCATTGTCCACCGCGGACGGGGAGATCGCCGGCGGTGCCGAGCGCGCGAGGCTGCTCGACGCCGCGATCCTCGCATGCGAGCCGAACGGGCACGACCCGCTCGACGCGGCGATCCTCCGCCACGCCGCCGACACCGTTGCGGGCGAGCTCGTGGCGGTCTATCCGTTCGATCCGCGTGGCAAGCACACCGTGCAGGTGTGGCGTCGGGACGACCAGCTCATCTCGTACGCGAAGGGCGCGCTCGAGCCGATGCTCGAGCGGACCGCGGCCGCCTCGGACGTGCGCGCTCGGGCGGAGGCCGCGAACGCGCGTTTCGCCGCACACGGTATGCGCGTCATCGCGCTCGCCTCGGGTCCGGCAGCAAGCGCGGCGACACGCACCGGCGCCGAGGCCGGACTGCGGTTCCTGGGCCTGGTCGCCTTCGCGGATCCGATCCGCGAGGGCGTGCGCGAGGCGCTCGCCGAGTGCACGTCCGCCGGTATCCGCGTGGTCATGATCACAGGCGATCACCCCGCGACCGCGCGCGCCGTCGCGCGGGATCTTGGCCTCCGCGGCGCCGACCAGGTCCTGACGGGTGACGAGCTCGTGCCGCTGTCGGATCAGGAGCGCGCTCGCGCCGTCGCGGAGGTGACGGTGTTCGCACGGATCGAGGCGACGCAGAAGTACGACCTCGTGCGCGCGCTGCACGCGCGTGGCGCGGTCGTCGCGATGACCGGCGACGGCACGAACGACGCGCCCGCGCTGCGCGAGGCGGACATCGGCATCGCGATGGGTCGCCGCGGCACGGAGGTGGCCAGGGCTGCCGCGACGATGGTCCTGCTCGATGACAACTTCGCCACGATCGTTCGCTCGATCCGCGACGGCCGGCGTATCTTCGAGAACCTCCGCCGCGCGTTCGCGTATCTCATCGCCTTCCACATTCCGCTGCTGCTGGCGGCGGTGACGATCCCATTGCTCGGTGCGCCGCTCCTCCTGCTGCCGATCCACCTCGTCTGGCTCGAGATCGTGGTCCACCCGACCTCGTCGCTCGTCTTCGAGGCTGATGCGCCGCCGGCCGACATCATGCGCCGTCCGCCGCGCGCGTCGTCAGCCGCGGAGCTCGTCACGCTCGCCGAGCTGCGACGTCCGGTGCTCCTCGGGCTCACGCTGACCGCGGCGGTCTTGGGTGTCTACCTCGGCGATCTCGGGCGCGGCTCGGCGGTCGAGCACGCGCGAGCGCTCGCGCTCACGACGTTGCTCTGCGGCCAGCTGCTCCTCGTGCTCGTGACGCGATCGCCGCAGCATGTGTTCTGGCGCGCGCCGACCAGGGGGAACCGCGCGCTGCCGCTCGTCGTGGGCGGCGCGGCGGTGTCGCTCCTCGCGGTGCTGTATGTCCCGGCCCTGGGCCGGTTCTTCGGTGTCGTTCCCCTCGACGCGTTCGAGTCGGCCATCGCGCTCGGCACCGCGATCGTGGCGACGCTCTGGTCGGAGCCGCTCAAGGGCTCAGCGCCCGCGGGTGGCGAGCCGCGAAGGCTCATGAGCGGCGAGCAGCCCGCGCCAGTCGATGCGGGTGAACAGGATCACGACCGCCAGGGTGAGGATCTGGACGCCGACGAGGATGCCGCTGCGGAACTCGGCGGCGAACAGGTCACCGAGCCGGCTGACAGCGAGGTGCGCGGTGCTCACCCAGAAGGTGTAGCTCAGCAGCCGACCGACGAGGAAGGCGCCAACGATCGGGGCAAGTCTCGCCGTGGTGAGCCCGGCGGCCATGAATAGCTGATTGGACGGGATCGGGCCGAAGCTATAGATGAGCGTCGCGAGCGGCGCGGCGACCTTGCCCCTCGTGTCGATCCACTCACCGAGTGCCGCGAGGTTCTCGCGTTGGCCGCGGCTCAGGAAGCGGCGGCCGCCGCGCCGGCTCGCGATGGCCAGCGCGAGGCGACCGGCACTCGCCGCGATCGCCCCACCGACGGCAAGCGGGAGCACGGGCAGGTGGAAGGTGACGACGAAGAACGCGAGGATCGACCAGGTCGGTGGCATGAACGCCGGCACGAGGTTGATCGCGAACACCACGAGGTATGCCGCGACCAGGGCCGCCGGGCCATCCGCGCTCAGGCCGCTCGTCGCCTCAAGAGCCGGCGACCGCGGCGCCGACGAGGACGTTCGCGTGTGTCTGGGTGAGCACGCGCTCCGCGGTGCTGCCGTAGAACAGGTCCCGCGGACCCTCGAGGCCGCGGGTACCGATGACGAGCAGATCGGCGCCGATCTCGTCGGCCCTGCGCAGGATGGTCTCGCCGACGTGGCCGCGCTCGTGACGCGTCCGGACCTCGAGACCCGCCGGTAGCAGGCGGCGCTGCGCCTCGAGCATCGCCTCCGACCGCTGCTCCTCGTCGCGCTCGACGTCGGTGCGGTCCCCGATCTCGTCCCAGTCGACCTTCGACTTTGGCCACTCGTGCATGGGAAGCACGTGCAGGAGCTCGACCACGGCGCCCTCGCTCTGCGGCATGCAGGCGAAGGCTGCCAGCGCGGCGCGAGCGGACGGAGAACCGTCGGCGGCCGCGAGGATGCGCAGCGGCGCGACGGCGTGCTCGCGCACGATGAGCACCGGCACTGGGCACGTGATCGCGAGGGCGCGAGCGGTGCTGCCCAGCACGATGCTCGTCCACGGGCCGAGCCCGCGAGAGCCGACGACGATGAGCGACGCATGCTCGTCCTCGGCGAGGCCGATGAGGGCCTCGACCGGATCCTCGCCGTCGCACACGATGCCGCGGGCGGATACGCCCTTCGCCGCCAGCCGCACGGCACCGGCATCGACGTTCACGTGCGCACGATCGCGAGCCGCCTCGCTCGCGCGGGCGATGATCCCTTCACCATTGGCGCGCGCCGCGAAGAGATACGCCGGCCGCGAGGCGACGATCACTTCGTCCCGCGGGCGCATCGGCAGCGCGGCGACGAAGTCGAGAGCTCTATCGGAGCCGGCGGAGCCGACGACGCCGCAGATGATCTTGTAGCCGACGTTCGTCGTCGTCGGGCCCTCGGATCGCATGTATCGAGTCTCGTCGTCACACGCGCGGTGCGAACGTGCTCTCGGTCATCAGCTCTGGCTGCCGACGGCCTCCTTGTTGTCGGGTCAGGGACTACGCGAAGGCCGCCACCTCACAGACCTAATCCGCGGGCTTCTTCCGGGGGGCGGTCTTTCTCGGTGTCGTCGCCTTCTTCGCCCGCGCGGCCGGCTTCTTCGGCGCCGCGATGACCTCGGGCGCGTCGACCTCTTCAGTCGTCTCCTCGCCGTTCCCGCTTTCATCGGCGGCGAGATCCGCCTCGAGCTCGGACTCATCGGCATCGTCGAGGATCTCCATGCCCTCTTCCTGCGGCGTGACCGCCGCAGGCTTCGCAGGCGCGGGTGTGCGCGTGTCCGCGGGCGGCACGTTCCGCCGACGCTGTCGGAGCGCTTCATAGAGGATGACGGTGCCGGCCGCCGCGGCGTTCAGCGACGCGACCGAGCCCTCCATCGGGATGCGGACGACCTGGTCGCAGCCCTCGAGCACGAGGCGCCGGATGCCCTCGGCCTCGCCACCGACGACGATCGCCGTCGGCCCGCGGTAGTCGACCTCGTCGTAGAGCAGGTCACCGGATTCGTCGGTCGCGACGACCCAGATCCCCTTCTCCTTGAGCGCGTCGATGGCCTGCCGGAGGTTGGCGACGTCCGCGATCATCAGGTGCTCGCTCGCGCCGGCGCTCGTCTTCGCGACGGCCGGCGTGATGCCGACGGCGCGATGCTTGGGGATGATGACGCCGTCGACGCCGGCACCCTCCGCCGAACGAAGGAGCACCCCGAAGTTCTGTGGATCCTGAAGTGAGTCGACCGCGAGCACGAGCGCGGGCTCGTTGAGCGCGTCGAGGTGAAGGAGGAATTCGTCGAGCTCGACACCGGCCTTGCCCTCCACGATCGCGACGACGCCCTGATGACCTTCGATCGGCGAGATGCGCGAGATCTCGATCGGCTCGACGTAGCGGACGAAGATGCGACGCTGCTGCGCCTCGGTGATGAGCTCGCTCACCGGACCGGTCTGCGTCCCGCGTTCGTTGGATATGAAGAGGCGCTTGAGAACGCGGCCCGCGCGGATCGCCTCGAGGACCGCGTGTGGGCCGGCGATCGGCTCCCCTGCCTCGTGCGACGGCGCGGCCTGCGAGCGCGGCCCCGCGGTCGCGCGACGGATCTGCTCGGTGTACTGCGCGCCGGTCCCGGGACGCGGTCGGCGCATGCCCGCCATCGGTGGGCGTCCCGCGCTCGGTCCGCGGAATCCGCCACCGGTCCGGAAGCCACCACCGCCAGCGCCGACCCCGCCGCCCGGGCGGAACGTGCCACCGCGCGGCGCGCCCGCCGCAGGACGCGCACCTGCGACCCATCCCGGACCGCGCCACGGACCGCTCGGCCGCCCCTGCTGCTGACGGCGCTCGTAGTTGGCGAGCTCGCGCGCCTGTGACGACTCCTCGTCGCTCTGCACCGGCATCGGTCCGCGTGGCGGCACGGCGCCGAAGCGTGGTGCGCCGCCGCCACGGCCGCGGCGACCGCGACGCCGACCGCCGCGGAAGTCACCGCCCGGTACGAATGGACGTGGCGCGTTCGGGGCCGCGTCACTGCGCGGAGCCGCCTCGCTGCGCTGCGAAGCCTGCTCCTCTTGACCCTGCGGCTCGCCTTGTGGATCGTCTCGCGGCTCGCGCGGCGGATCGTCCCTTTGATTTTCCATGCTCATGCTCCTTTGCGGCCGCCCTGCTCCCAGCGCTGACCGTCCTTTGTGTCCTTGACGCGTATGCCGAACCGGCGTTCGAGCTCGTCGCGGAGCTCATCGGATCGTGTGAAGTCCTTCTTGTCGCGCGCCGCGGCGCGCTCGGCGAGCAGCGCCTTCGCCTCCGCGGGCAGATCGGCCGCGTCCTCGGCACGCCCGCGCAGCGATAGGCCGAGCACGCGGTCCATGTCGAACAGCAATCCGAGCGCGCGGCGCTTCGTCGCGTCGTCGCCCGTCGCGGCGTGACCGACGGCGGCCTCGGCCTGCGCGAGCGCGGCAGCGGTGTTGAAGTCGTCGGCGATCGCCGCGGCGAACGCGCCATGGATGGGGTCCTCGACCGATGGTGGCGTGGCCTTCCCGCCTGTCGTCTGCCACGCCTCGGCGATCACGCCGCGCCACTTCTCCAGGCGGCGCTGCGCCGAATCGAGCGACTCCCAGGTGAAATCGACACCCTTCCGATAGCTCGTCCCCAGCGCGAGGAGACGGAATGCGAGCGGGTCATAGCCCTTCGCCTCGATCTGCGCGAGCGTGAGGTAGCCACCCGCGGACTTCGCCATCTTCGCGCTGTCCATCCGAAGGAAGCGCGTGTGCATCCAGTGGCGCACGAACGGCTTCCCGGTGGCGGCCTCCGATTGCGCGATCTCGCATTCGTGGTGCGGGAACAGGTGATCCTCGCCGCCCGAGTGCATGTCGAAGGTCTCGCCGAGGTACTTCATCGACATCGCCGAGCACTCGATGTGCCATCCCGGATTGCCACGCCCCCACGGCGAATCCCATTGCTGGAGATCGTCAGGCTTGGCCTTGCGCCAAAGCGCGAAGTCGAACGTGCTGCGCTTGTTCGGGTTGACCTCGACGCGCGCGCCGGCCTGACGTGACTCGGGCGGCTCGGGATTGAGGCGCGTGCCGTAACCGGGGAAGGTCGTCGTGTCGAAGTACACGCCGTCGGCCGCAACGTACGCCTTCCCCTTCGCGATGAGCCGCTCTATGAGCGCGATCATCTCGGGGATGTGGTCGGTGGCCTTCGGCACGATGCGCGGCTCCAGGATGTTGAGCTTCGCCCGATCGATCATGAACTGCTTCGTATAGCGCTCGGCGATGACCAGCGGGTCGACGTGCTCGCGGCGCGCGGTCACCGCCATCTTGTCCTCGCCACCGACGTCGGCGTCGCCGACGAGATGACCGGCGTCGGTGATGTTCATCACCTGGTTCACCTCGTAGCCGAAGTACTCGAATGTGCGACGGGCGACGTCGGCCGTGAGATACGCGTAGAGGTTGCCGATGTGCTGGTAGTCGTAGACGGTCGGGCCGCAGTTGTAGACGCCGAGGGCGCCCGGGCGCAGCGGCTCGAACTCACGCACCGAGCGGGACGCGCTGTCGTACATCCGGATGGCCGGGGCGGAGGTCGCTGCGATGGGTCCTCTCCTTATTCGAGGTTCGCGATGGCGAGGGCGGCGATGGCTTCCTCGGCCCCGATGACCCCGAGGCCATCGCTGGTCGTCGCCTTGACGCTCACCCGATCGACGACGATGTCGAGCGCTTTCGCGATCGACTCGCGCATCGCCTGCACATACGGTGCGAGGCGCGGCGCCTGCGCGATGACCGTCGCGTCGAGCGAGCCGACGGTGAAGCCACGATCGCGGACCGACCCGCCGACCCGGCGCAGCAGCTCAACGCTGCGCGCCCCCGCATACGCGGGATCGTCGCTCGGGAAGTGGCGACCGAGGTCTCCGAGATTCGCGGCACCGAGGAGAGCGTCCATGAGCGCGTGCAGAAGGACGTCGCCATCGGAATGACCCACGAGCCCCTTCGGGTGCTCGATCGCGACACCGCCGAGCACGAGCCGGCGATCCGCCGCGAGACGATGGATATCGTAGCCGATGCCCGACCTGCTCATGGCACCTGCAATGCGGGGAAGCCGGCGAGGCCCTTCGCGACGAGCTCGCGCGCATACGCCAGGTCCTCGAACGTCGTGATCTTCAGATTCCGCCTCTCGCCGAGCACCATCCTCGGTACGAGGCCCGCGGCCACGAGCGCGGCAGCGTCATCGCCGAAGGAGCGTTCTCCCGCGGCCGCGCGCGCGCGCGCGAGCAGCTCGCGGCGGAAGACCTGGGGTGTCTGGGCGGACCACAGGCCGTCGCGCGAGACCTCTTCCGTCGCCGCGCCGGCCTCGTCCGCCCGGCGCACGGTGTCCGCGAGCGGCAATCCCGCGACCGCGGAGCCCTCGGCGAGCGCGATGTCCACGCAGCGCGCGAAAAGGCTCGGGGGCACGAACGGCCGTGCCGCGTCGTGGACCGCGATGACATCGGCGTCGGGCACCGCGTCGAGCGCCGCCCACGAAGAGGCCGTGCGCGTCCCGCCGCCGGCGACGATGCGGGCTCCGGGTGCACGGCCGCGCACGGCGTCCGCGACCGCGCCGAGCTTGTCCGCGGGCGCGACCACGACGATCTCGTCGAAACAGCGCGCCGACATGCCCGCCGCGAGCGACCAGGCGATCACCGGCTGGCCGCCGAGGTCGGCCAGGACCTTGTCGAGCCCGGCGCGCGTGGCGCTGCCCGCGGCGAGGATGGCGAGGACGCGGCGCACTAGTGGCTCGGTGCCCTCGGCCTTCGGATGTCGATCACCTCGCCCTTCGGCTGAGCGAAGATCATCCGGCCGCCCACGGTCTGGAGCACCCGCATCACGGTCACGGCGAGCTCGGTGCCCTGGTAGCGCGCGCCGTTCTCGACGACGACCATCGTGCCGTCCTCCAAATAGGCGACGCCCTGTCCGGGCTCCTTGCCCTCCTGGATCACGCGGACGGTCAGCTCATCGCTGGGCAGCACCACCGGGCGCACGGCCTTTGCCAGATCGTTGACGTTGAGCACGGTGATGCCCTGCAACTCCGCGACACGGTTGAGGCCGTAGTCGTTGGTCATGATCGGGACGCCCATGCTTTTGGCGAGGGTCACGAGCTTGCCGTCCGCGCCCGCGCCCGCGGGGTCCGCGTCGAGCAGCTCGATGTGCACGGTCGATTCCTTCTGCATCTTCGCGAGCATCTCGAGACCGCGCCGGCCACGCTCGCGTTTGTTGCCATCGGACGAGTCCGCGAAGTGCTGCAGCTCGCCGAGGATGAAGCGGGGCACGACGAGCGTGCCGCGGATGAAGCCGCTCTTCACGACGTCCGCGACGCGGCCGTCGATGATCACGGATGTGTCGAGGAGCGCGCGCTCCTCACCCACGCGATCGCGCTTGCCAGGACGGATCTCGCGCGCGAGCGCGCCCAGCTCGGCGCGCTTTATCGCCCCCGCGGTCGCACCTCCGATGCCGAGAAGCGCCGCGCCGACGATCGGCGCGAACCTCCCTAGGTCGCCCGGAAGGAACGAGAGCGGGAACGCGAGGAAGAGCCCGAGGATGAGACCCACGCCGCCGCCGAAAGCGCCGCCGACGAGGTCGCCGGCGGACGTCTTCCGGAGCCATGCGGCGATGCGCTGCGCGGGAAGGACCGTGACATATGCGGCACCGAGCCAGCCGAGGATCGCGCATGCCGCCGCGAGAAGAAGGACGACGAGGACCTGGTTGGAGAGCGGCGCGACTTGCGTGACCTCGAGCAGCGAGGCGCCGAGGTAGAAGCCGAAGAACCAGCCGATGAGTGCAACGAAAAGGCGAAGA
>Ga0334722_10003496_pt1 | contig 16860 bp, 16 predicted proteins | sample C3_bottom_MG_FD_207210 | JGI IMG/M metagenome (GOLD analysis project Ga0334722, IMG submission 207210) | Sediment microbial communities from Yellowstone Lake, YNP, Wyoming, USA - C3_bottom | ecosystem: Environmental > Aquatic > Freshwater > Lake > Sediment | place: USA: Wyoming | collected...
AAAACAGTATGCAAGGATCGCGAAAGCCTTAGATGTCACGGTAGAAGAGGTTTTTCAGGCAACCAAGGTCATCGAAGTACTTGAACCGAAGCCGGGACGACCGTTTACGAATACCCAGAACTATGTAATTGTCCCGGACGTGTTTGTCGTCAAGAATGAAGGGGAATGGGTGGTATTACTGAACGACGATGGACTGCCACGCATGCGGATCAGCCCCTACTATAAGCAATTGATGGGGACAGGTGAGAGCGGGTCGGCGGAGACGAAGGCCTATCTGGACGAAAAGCTACGGGCGGCGCAGTGGGTCATTCGCAGTATCGAACAGCGGAATAAGACGATCGTAAAGGTGGTGTCGAGTATCGTGAAGTTTCAAGAGCAGTTCTTTGAAAAAGGCGTGCAGCATCTTAAGCCGTTGGTGCTCAAGCAGGTGGCCGAGGATATTGGGATGCACGAGTCGACAATCAGTCGTGTGACGGCGAACAAGTATATGTATTGCCCGCAGGGGATGCTGGATTTAAAATTCTTCTTCAATGCCGGCCTGCAGCGAGCGGATCAGCCCTCCGACATGATGTCGTCCGTGACGGTGAGAGAGATGATTCGGAAAATGGTGGCGGAGGAAGATGCGAGCCACCCCCTCAAAGATGAAGAGATCGCGGCGCGGCTGCTCACGCAGCAGGTTGTGATCGCGCGACGGACTGTGGCCAAGTATCGAGCGGAAGAACATATTCTCTCCGCTACTCAGCGCAAGCGGTTCTTTTAGCAGGATGCTGAAAAAGTCCGCCAGGAGACGAAGACTGTTATTTGGTTTGTCTGGTCTATCTGGTTTGTCTGGTTTTTTGGTTGAACGAAACTAACCAGATAAAGCAAATCAACCAGATAAACAAAACAAACTAGATGAACCAGACAAACCGGGCTTGCCCCAGATGTGCGGGCCCTTGAATTTCCACCGTGCCACAATAGTTTTTCCGCAGCCTGTTAGACCGTCCCTGTTCAGCTGCGCGCGTACACACCTCTTCTCCGGTGTTTTCCCTGATGTCAGGGGTGCTCAGATCCAACAAGCATAGTCGAATGGCAGAGGTGCGGCCGAGGTTATTCAGCTTGAAAGGATGAATGTCTATGAAAATTACAGGTCGACATCTCGTCGTGACGCCGGCGCTCAGACAACATATTGAAAGTCGGTTTGAGCGGCTCGCGCGATATGAAGTGAAACTTGGCCACCTGGAAGTGATTCTGGGTGTGAGCAAGCTTCAGCATTGTGCGGAGGTCGTCTGCACGATGCAAGGGCGACGGATTCAGGCAAAAGGTTCGACGAGGGAAATGTACGCGACGATCGACCAGTTAGTGGACCGCTTGGGCGTCCAGATACGAAAACACAAGGAACGCCAGGCTGATCATAAAGAACCGACCAAGAGATCAGGCCGCAAGATTCTGCGCCCGGCTATTCGTAAAGAAGAGGAAGAGATTGAAGTGATTCGTCCAGCCAGGGCTGTTCTGACTCTGGAAGACGCGAAGCGCCGGCTAGACCCTCTGCCTGGTTCGCTGGTGGTGTTCACCGCCCTGTCATCAGGGAAATTACAGATTCTACAGCGTGTCGATGGTGATCGAGTGGTCCTGATTGACCCATAAGGGGTAGGCAGGCATGGCTGCGCTCAAGTTGGTCGTGATCAGCGGTCTTTCCGGCTCAGGGAAATCCCATGCTCTCAAGTGCTTTGAAGATGTCGGGTACTTCTGCATCGATAATTTGCCGCCGGCTCTTCTGCCGACCTTTGTCGAGATGTGTCATCAGCGGGGGAGCGAGATTAAAAAAGTTGCGCTTGGCATCGATGTCAGGGAGCGCGTGTTCTTTTCCGATCTTGTGGGGATTCTTGAGCGGGTTAAGGCACTTGGTCATTTGGTTGAATTGATATTCTTTGAAGCTCGTGGGGAGGTGCTGGTTCGCCGATTCTCGGAGTCTCGGCGGCCCCATCCGCTCCTGCCGCATCTCCCGGTATTGGAGGGGGTGCGGTTTGAAAAGGAACGTCTCGCCGATCTGCGGCGCCACGCCGACCGTATTATTGATACTTCCGATTTGACGGTGCATGAGTTGCGAGAGTTGTTGGGCCGGCAGTTTAGAGAGGAGGGGGTGCTTTGCCGGTTGACCATCTCGCTGGTGACATTCGGCTACAAGTTCGGCGTGCCGTACGACATTGACCTCCTGTTCGACGCCCGGTTCTTGCGGAACCCGTTCTTCGTTCCCGATCTCAAACCATTGACCGGGGAAGACCCACGCGTGCGGAACTATGTGCTGACCGATCCGGACGCCATCGCGTTCATTGGGCAGCTGGAAAGCCTTTTCAAATTCCTCATTCCTCTCTTCGAGCGAGAACGCCGTAGCTATGTGAATGTTGGGATTGGCTGCACCGGCGGACGTCATCGGTCTGTGGCGATTGCCGGCCGACTCCAAGAAATGTTTCCAGCACTTGGATATCAAGTGACCGTCGCTCATCGCGATCTCAATAGGCAATAATCCACCGAGCCGCTAGGCACGTCCTCCTACCACTATTATATATAGTCCTCGTCTCCATGCTTGTGCACGGAAAGCGATTTGCTTGACAGGTAGAGCATCTGAACTATACTTAGCACGTGCATGAAGCCAATCCGCAGTGTAGATGCGCTGTCCAGACGTGTGTCTGACGTGATTCAGACCCAAACGGCTCCTCATAGTAAGGGAATGCGGAGCGGAGGGCAGGACGTAGGTGAATAGCCAGAATGGTCTCGATACATATTCTTTTTTTGGGACGTTGAGGTTTGCGGGGGTATGGTCATGATGCACAGTCTGCGCGAAATTCACATAAAGATTTGTCCTGCGTGGATAGTCATGTACAGTCAGAGGCACGTATTATGTTGAGTGCATTCAAGAGTCTCGCCGAAGCCGATCTGTTTTCGATGTTCACCCCGAAGCGACAGCTCGTTGGGTTGGATATCGGGTCGAGTGGTATCAAGCTCGTCCAGTTGAAGGAAAACCGAGGGCGGTACATTCTCCAGAAGTTTGGCTTCAAACCACTCGAGCCGGAAGTCATCGTCGATGGTACGGTGATGGATGAGGGGCGGGTGGTGTCGGCAATTAAGGAACTGTATGAGGAAACAAACATCAAGGTGAGACAAGTCGCCGTGTCGATTTCTGGCCATGCGGTCATCATTAAAAAGATCAGCCTGCCGCCGATGCCTGATGAGGAGTTGGAGGGGCAGGTGAGGCTTGCCGCGGAGCAGTACATCCCCTTCGATATTAATGAGGTGAACATCGACTTCAGTGTGTTGCCCTCTTCCGAGGCCGCGGGCGATCCCCAGGGAGAGATGTCGATCATTCTGGTAGCGGCCAAGAAAGACAAGATTAATGAGCTGACGGAACTCGTCAAAGGGGCGGGGTTGCTTCCGATCGTCATGGATGTGGACGCCTTTGCGATCGAAAACATGTATGCGATCAACTATCCTCTCTCACAGGAGGATACGACCGCACTCGTCAATATCGGCGCCAGTGTCATGAATATCAATATTGTTCGAGGCGGCATCTCGCTGTTCACACGTGATATTCCCATCGGGGGGAATCGCTATACGGAAGCCATTCAGCGAGAAATGGGCATGTCCTACGAAGAGGCAGAGGAAGCGAAAAAAAGCGAGCGTTCGGCAGGGAGCAATCAGGCCGCGGTGACCACGATCGTCGACAGTGTGAATGCCGAGGTTGCGTCGGAAATTGCACGGACCATCGATTATTTCAAATCAACCATGTCGGATGGGGACGTTCAGCAGGTTCTTTTGTGCGGAGGGGGCGCGCAGGTCACGGGCCTGGTCACACAGCTGAGAGACCGAATGCAAGTTGTTGTTGAGGTGGCTAATCCGTTCGGTGAGATCGATGTCTCACGGAGTGATTTTGATGAGAATACGTTAGCCGAATTGGCTCCGCTGGCTGCCGTGGGTGTTGGATTGGCCCTTAGATCGGTAGGGGATCGATGATTCGCATTAATCTATTGCCGGGGCCCAAGGGGCATAAGGCGAAGCCTCAGTATGATGTCAGAGCACAGGCGCTGTTGGGTGTGGGGATGTTGTGTATCACCCTGACGGGATGCTGGTGGTACTCGGCGTCACTCGATGAAGAGATAAACGTGCGGCAGACCGAAAAACTCGATAAGGAGAAGCAGGTCGCGCTGCTGAAGGAACAAGTGAAGCAAGTTGCTGATTTTGAAAGCCGGAAGAAAGTGCTGGAAGACAAAAATCGTATTATTGACGAATTGGAAAAGTCACGTGTTGGCCCTGTCAAGGTGCTCGACCATGTCAGTCAGAGTCTGGAACCGCTGAAGGTGTGGCTGGTGAGAGTCGCAGTCAACGGGAAAGAGATCGATCTTGAGGGTCGTGCGGCAACCAACGATGATGTGGTGGAATTCGTGAATAACCTGCGCCGTACCGACTATTTCGCGAATATCAATCTTCAAGAAAGTCGAGCTGCGGTGGAGAGCCAACTCAATATCTATCAGTTTAAACTTGGTTTCCGTCTCAAAGGGTAAGAATCATGAAGCTGCCGCCTATTAATCTTAACCTATTCCGGACAATCCCATTGGTTCAGAAGGTGGGGCTTCTTCTGATGGTTCTTGCGGGGATTATCGTGGGCTTCTATTACTATGTAGCCGAGCCGAAATCTGCGGAGATTGCAGGGCTTCAGGTAGCAATTGGCACGCTCGACAGCGAGATTCAAACGTTGACCATTAAAGTCAAACATCTTGATGAACTCATTGCTGCGAGTAAGCAACTAGAGATTGAGCTCGCGAAAAAGAAAGAACGATTGCCGCCTGAAGAGGAGGCGGTGATGTTGCTCAAACAGGTGTCGGACTTGGGGATTCGCCTTGGACTTGACATTAAACTGTGGAAGCCGAGTCCCAAGAGCGAGGATCCATCGAAACTATTTGTGCGGATGCCGGTGAACGTAGAGGTCTCTGGCGGCTACCATACCGCAGCCTTGTTTTTCGATCGCATCAACGCGTTGCCTCGGATTGTGACTGTGTCTGGCCTCAAGATGGGATCTCCAAAGTTTGAGAAGGGACGGGTTGTCACACAGACCGTGTTTGACCTTGTCGCCTATGCGGCACCAGAGGAAACCAAGCTGGCTGCGGTAGTTCCGGCGACCCCTCAGAAGAAATAGGGCACAGAGTTGTTGGATATGTGCGAGGCCATGAGCAATGAATGCCATCTGTGAAAACCGGCGGTTGACCATGAAGACAACAAGAATGACACTGATTGGATGTGCCGGTCTGCTCGTCGCAGTTGGCCTGGGCTTTGCTGAGCCAGGTATGAGTTCTCATGTCCGACAAATTAGGCCAATGCGGCAGGATTCCTTAAGAGTGTCTTCTCTCAACGATGTGCCGAGGCACGCACCGTCTCCAACCGTAGCCGCGGCAGCCGGCGATGAGAATGTGCAACCAGTCGTACCCAATTCAATGTTGGAGCCAGTGAGCCCACATTCCTATGACCCTTCCGGGCGGCGCGACCCGTTCGTACCAGTGTTGCAACAGTTGGGACTCGGGCCGATTGACCCCACGTTACCTCCGCTCCAGCGCGTGGGGCTCACTGAGATGAACTTGATCGCTGTGGTATGGGGGGCCTACGGCAATACGGCTATGGTTCAGACGCCGGATGGGAATGGATATACGGTGCGTCGAGGCACGCGTATCGGTCCTAATAATGGCGTGGTGAGTGCTGTGACGGAGAAGGGTATTGTGGTGCAAGAAAGGTTTACAGATGTGTATGGGAGTAAACAGGAGCGGGAGTATGTCAAGCTCCTTCACCCGAAAGAAGGCGCAGAATGACACCTAAGCTGACCATGACAACTACAGCATTTGTTCGCGTACTCTCGGCGGTGGGGGCGCTCAGTGTCCCGATGGCTATGCCATCGATGGGGGCGTCAACCGACGTACCGGCTGTCGATTCAGGCATGCCCTCGGGTATCGAGGGAGGTCCGGCGCAGACTCTGACCGGTGTCGATGTTCAGCGCGGCGCCGACGACATCCGTGTTGTCATCTCGGGGGATGGCAGGCTGGCCCACGAGGTGACACGTCTTGATGAACGTCGTCTCATGATCGACATCCCAGGCGTGGTTTCCGCTATACGCAAGCCACGCATACCTGTGAATCACCAGATTTTGAAGCGAGTGCGTCTGGGTTATCATCCCGATAGAGTGCGAGTAGTATTGGATCTTGCCGGTTCGGTTGCCTACTCGGTTGAACCCCAAGGCGCGAATCTTCTTGTGACGCTTCGGGAAGGTGCCGCTACGGATATAAGCGCAGATACACACCCAAACCCTGGCGAGGTGGTCAAAACCATCGAGTCGGAAAATCCTGTCATGCCGCCGGTCCAGGCGGATGTTACCTCTCCGGTGGCTCAGCGGACAATGGCCACGGTTCGACGGACTTCAATGAAATTTCATGTGCGACCGGTCCAGATGACCTCCGAAGCAGATGGTGGTGAGAAAAGCACGCCAAAGGAAGATTTGGTTGTTGGAGAAACGCGTTATATCGGCCGGCGTATTTCGCTGGATTTCCAGCAGGCCGACATCAGCAATGTGCTGCGCCTCATTGCCGAAGTGAGTGGGTTTAACGTGGTCGTCGGTGAAGGGGTCAAGAGCAAGGTCACGATGAAGCTCGTGAGTGTGCCCTGGGATCAGGCGCTCGATATGATTTTGAAGATGAATGGCTTAGGCAAGATCAGGCAGAGCAATATCCTTTGGATCGATTCGCTGGCGAACATTGCCAAACAGCAGAATGAAGAAGCGTCGGCGAAGGATGCCAAGGTGAGAGCAGAAGAACTGGTCGATCGGGTGTTCTATATTAGAAACCTGCAAGTGACGGAACTCATGACGTCGCTTCGGCCGTATTTGAGCCCGAGAGGGTTGATGCAAATGAGTCAGGGGTCCAATGCCTTAATCGTCCGGGATACGGAAACCAAAATTGGGGTGATGAAACAGCTGGTTGACGGGCTCGATCTCGAAGTACCTCAAGTCCAAATCGAAGCGAGGATAGTGCAGGCTGATACGACCTATTCCCGTTCTCTGGGTGTTCAGTGGGGTATCCAGAATGTGAACCAGCTCGCGGGTACTGGAGTGGCGAACTTCAAGTCGGGTGTTGTCGGACCATTTGGAAATCAAGCATCTGATTTTCTGGTCAATCTTCCCGCCACAGTCGGTGGTTTGGTGGCAACTCCTGGCGTCGGGTTCACGATTGGGAAAACAGATGGAACGCTGTTGGATATGCGGTTGTCGGCAGGTGAGTTGCTCGGTCTGAGTAAAGTCATTGCCGCGCCGAAGGTCACAACCTTGGATAAGCGGGAGGCCAAGATCTCACAGGGGGAATCGATCCCGTTCCAGACGACCTCCCTCCAGGGGACCCAGACAACCTTTGTGGATGCGAACTTGGAACTGAATGTAACTCCCCAGATAACCTCCCGAGATCCCAAGGAAGTCGGTAAACAGATTATGATGAAGGTTCGCGCAACCAGAAATGCCGTCGGTGCACGAAGCAATCCGGCCGGCCCCAGCATCGATCGCCGCGAAGCGACTACCCAGGTCATTATCCGCGATGGTGAGACCATGGTGATCGGTGGGGTCTTTATCGATACACAGAACAACAGCGTGCTTGGTATTCCCTATCTCTCTCGCGTGCCTGTTCTGGGATGGCTCTTCAAGTCGAAGAGCGAGTCTGTAGCGAAACAAGAACTGCTCATCTTTTTGACGCCCAGTATCGTGAAGAGCTAGAAACGAACCTTCTAGCTCTTCATTGATGGGGCGCTCAAGGGTGGTGAGCCTTCGCGGTTGGTGCGTCATCTCGACCCTCCAGTGCGTACTCCCCAGTTCTCTGCGTATTTCCGACATGATCAATGCTGGCACTGTTCGGCGCAAGAAAATGCGACGGGCGATCGGTCGTATGCGCGTGCAAAACGATCGGCAAGCGAATTGACATCATGGCCTGGGAAGCAGGGAGGCGGATCTGAAAACCTTCTAGTTTCCGAACCGTTGTGGTACCATCCCCTCCAATGACAGCCATCGCAATTCATCATCACCGCAGGCGAAGTGGTTCGTGAATCCAGGCCTTCCTATCCAAGAAGAATCGGATGGGCGACTGATAGGTATTATATCGGGTCAGGAGAGACCATCGTTGAGCATGGCCGGTGTGGCAGAACAGATTGTGCCGGTGACCTTGGGGGAGCGGAGTTACGACATCGTCCTTCATCCTGGGTTACTTGCGACAGTGGGTGACAGGCTCAGCGCCCTTACGACTTCTCCGAAGATCGGGATTGTGACAGATAGGCATGTGGCAAACCGTTATCTTCAAGGGACTCTCCGCTCGCTTTGCAAGGCGGGATACGACCCGACTCCGATTATCTTGCCGCCGGGAGAGCGAACAAAGACACTCAGTACAATCGCCAAGATTCTCGATGCGTTAGCCAGGCACAAGTTTGAACGTCAGTCCCTGTTGCTGGCCCTCGGTGGCGGAGTCATCGGTGATGTCACCGGCTTTGCTGCCGCGATCTATCAACGAGGAATCCCGTTCGTACAAGTGCCGACCACGCTTGTGGCTCAAGTGGATTCCAGTGTCGGGGGCAAGACCGGCGTGGACCATCGGCTGGGAAAAAATCTCATCGGGGCATTTTACCAGCCGCGTGCGGTATTGATCGACCCCCTCACGCTGCGCACCCTGCCGCGCCGCGAATGGATTGCTGGTTTAGCTGAAGTGATCAAATACGGCATTATCGCCGACGAGGAGTTCTTCGTCTTTCTGGAGCAGGAGATTCCTGCGCTGTTGAAACTCGACGAAGCGCCGGTTATCCACGCGATCAAACGATCCTGCGAGATCAAAGCGCAGGTGGTCGCCGCGGACGAGCGGGAGTCGGACCGCCGGCGCATTCTCAATTACGGCCACACGATCGGACATGCACTGGAGTCCCTCGCAGGCTATCGCGGGTTGATCCATGGTGAAGCGGTTGGGATCGGATTGGTGCAAGAAGCGGATTTGGCATGTCACATGGGCCTGTGCGGACGAGACGTTGTCGAACGGATAAGAAGTCTGGTGCAGCGTGCCGGGTTGTCCGAACAGGTCTCACAGGCATCCTTTACGTCCCTCTGGGGCGCCATGCAACATGACAAGAAGGTGGCCGGGGGGCGGGTCATCGGGGTATGGCCAGTGCGGATTGGTGAAGTGGTCATTCGGCCAATCGAGCAGCAGGTCTGTGCAGCGTGGTTTCAGAGCAAGCACGGCCATGGGAGCCGACCGTCGAGTGGACGTCAGCCAGGCAAGCATCCTGTCCGTCGAAAGGCCCGAGCACGAAGGTACATCTCATGACGACCAAACGCACGCCATCCGTGGCTCACCTCCAACAGGCCTTGCGGGAAAAAACACGCGAAGTCGATGTGCTCCATCGGATCTCTGCGTCGATCAGCAACCAACTGGATCTCGAAGCGATTCTCAAACATATCGTCGACGTTGTCGTTGAAGTCACCAAGGCGGATGCCTGCCTCCTCTACCTATTGTCGGATAGCCAAGATGAACTCATTCTTCGAGCCTCGAAGAACCCTCATCCGAAATTGATTGGACGCATCACGATCGGTTTGGGGGAGGGCATCACCGGGTGGGTCGCTCAGGAACGAACGCGCGTCGTGATTCCGAGTAATGCGAACGACGATCCACGGTTCAAGTTTTTTCATAACCTTCCAGAAGACCGCCATCAAGCCTTTGTCTCCGTACCGATCATGGCCAAAAAAGAAGTGGTCGGCGTGATCAATGTCCAACATAAACGCCCAAAGCGCTATCGGCCGGATGAGTTGGCGTTGCTCTCGACGATCGCCAATCAAGTCGGCGGCGCGATCGAGAACGCGCGGCTCTACGATCAAATGCAACGCAAAGCCTTGCAAGTGGAAACGCTGTCGCAGGTTTCAGAAACAGTGGCGTCCAATCGGTTGATCAAAGACGTGCTTCAACTCCTGGTGACGATGACCGCGCAAATGATGAACTCCAAGATCTGCTCGATTATGTTATTGGACGAAGCCAGCGGGGAACTGCGGATCGCGGCGACGCAAAGCCTCAGCGAACAGTACCGCCGCAAGCCAAATTTGAAAGTCGGGCAGAGCATCAGTGGACGTGCTGTGAAAGAGCGCCGACCGATCATCGTGGTCGACGTCTCCACAGATCGAGACTATATGTATCCGGAGATGGCCAAGAAGGAAGGGCTGTGCTCATTGGTTTCGGTACCGATGATGGTGCGGGAGAAGGCGCTGGGCGTGATCGATAGCTATACGTCCGTTCCGCACGTGTTTACCAGCGAAGAGGTCAAGTTGCTCCAGGCCATCGCCAATCAAGCTGCCATCGCCATCGAACATACGACCCTGGTCGAGAAGTCCTATGAGATGCAGGAAGCGCTGGCGGTACGGAAGCTCATGGAGCGGGCCAAGGGCTACCTGATGCGCTCGAAGAAGCTGACTGAAGAAGAGGCCTTCAAACTCATTCAGCGGCAAAGTATGGATTTCCGGAAGTCGATGCGCGAGATAGCCGAGGCCGTGCTCTTAGCTGGAGAACTCGACCAACGGGCTGAGAAACAAAGGGGATAGGACAACAGGAGAACCGCGCGCAGGATAGCCGCGCGAAACTGGCTGAGGTCGAGGTCAAGGTTGAGCGAAGACCTGACTTTCTTCATTTCAGCCTTGGCCTCAGCCTTAACCTTCCGATAACGCTGGCGGACTTTTTCAACATCCTGCTGGCCTCTGGCCCGCGCCTCTCGCCCACACAGTGGCGATTGCAGCAGAAACACCCATAAATAATCGGCGCTGGCTCACCTAGGGAAATTCTCTCACGTTACTAGGGAGATGCCTAGTGTGTTTATCGTTCTTCTCAGTGTATAGATGCCGCGCCAGGTACGGATCTGGTCTGGGTTCAGTCACTGGCACAGGTTCAGTCACCGGCACTCTCACCCAACGGGGGTGGATGGAGGAAGAAGATACGGCTCCTTTTCGCAGATGTCCATCCGCTTGGTACTGCAATGGCTCGTCTGTCTCTTATCGGACGAACATCAGGTCGTGGGGAGGGTCGCAGATGGGAGGGCCCTCATCAAGGTGGGTTTTCACTAGAACTTCTACCCTTGTGGAAAAGCCGAGAGGTCTTTCTCTACCTCCCGCACAATTTCCATCTCTGTTTGAGGAATCTTTATTTTTCTTGCTATATGTTGCCGACTGGGGCATATTCCGCACGAATACGTAGTCTAAGAGGTTCGGGCACAGTGGCATACAGATTACTCATGTAACTGCCGGTGTAAAAGAAGGGAGGGATTTTCCATTCGTTTTTCTTACTCACCAGGGAGGCTGTCACCATGAAGGTAGTTCAAACCAGGGAGGCTGTCACCATGAAGGTAGATCAAAAAAGACGGTGGAAAATACTGGTGGTTGCTGGGGCCACCATGGCGCTAGTAGCTGGGATGGTAGCCACGGTCCCCAGTGCGTACGCTGGTGGCACGATCAAGAACGCCGAAAATCCCGACCAGTATATTTCCCTCGGAATGGGCATACGTACGAGTTTCACTACTCAAGAAGATGCGTCAGCGAGCGGTGCACAATGGAACAACAATTTCGCCGTCGACAACGCTCGTATCTATATCAACGGAGGGATCCATAAGTACGTCAAGTTCACGTTCAACACCGAATGCTTTAACTGTTCGGTCAACGGTGGTAATCAACCCCCACAGTTTGCGGGTAATTCTAACATCGGCCTGATCGATGCGATCGGGAAGTTCGAGATTACCCGGCCGGTGAACTTCTGGGTCGGGCGCACCTTGGTGCCGACAGAGCGAGGCGAACTGAATGGTCCATTCTACCACCAAGTCTACGATGGCTTTAGGACGCCGTTCAATCAATCCGACATCAGCGGGGGTTTCGGCACTGGCGGGGCTGGTCAGTTTGGCCGTGACCAGGGCCTGGTCTTCTTCGGGCAAGTCGATCCGGGTGGGACCCATCTGCTCTACGCCGCGATGGTGTCCACGGGACTGCAGTCAAGCGCAGGCGCCGGACCTAATCAAAGAAGCACTCTGAAGTATTCCGGACGTCTCCAGTGGAACTTGCTGAACGATGAGATGACAGGTAATCCTGGGTACTACACCGCCGGTGGCTACTACGGGGACAAGGGGGACCTTTTGGCGCTTGGGGTATCGGGAGAATATCAAAACCAAGGCGTTGGTTCATTCGCCAATCCACATTCGTATGGGACTTTTATCGGCGATCTCCTGTTTGAGAAAGTCCTCCCTGACAAGGCCGTGTTTACGGTCAACGCTGAATACAAACGGTACTGGACACAGTCCCTCGAAGCCTATAATGATGGAGACTGCTTCTGTATGTTTAACGGGACTTCAGTCACCGGATATGCCTTGTATCTGTTTCCGCAGGAGATAGGGATCGGGAGATTCCAACCCTATGGGAGATACACCTTCATAGACAGTATATACCAAAGCCACCACGATGAATTTGAAGCTGGCCTGAACTATGTCATTAGCGAATTCAATGCACGCATCTCGGCCTACTGGCGGACTGGCGATAGTGTCACCAATAATGGGCCTGCGAACGGCGCCGGCTTTAATTCCTCCGTCAACAGTGCTGGTACTGGGCTTAATGAGTCAGGTAAGCATGTAGATTCTTTCGTTATAGGCTTGCAGATGCAGTATTAAGAAGGTGGGTTGTAGCTAGAACGTTTCCCCTTCTGGAAAAGCCGAAACCAGCTGTATGGGGGTTTCGGCTTTTCTTTTGCCCTTCTCTCTAACAGCGAGACGCGCGAGAAAGGCGCGAAGAGCGGGACAGGCGGGACGGGCGAAATAGGTGGGAGCATCCTGCTAAGGAGTCGATCGAGGTGGCGACTTCGGAGATGCCGAGGGGCTGGAACCGGTCCGCGCCGTTTCTTGCTCCGCCAGTTTCTTTTTGATCTCCTGCAACTCCTTCCGAAGTTCGTCCATATCGGTATCTCGCTGAGTGGGTTCCCCGCTCGCAGACGTCGGTGGTTGAGCGGTAGTCGGTTGCATGTCCGATGCGGCAGGCATTGTGGCAAGCATGTCGTAGTCGATCACCAGTGTAGCGTCGGTTGAGCGCGCGTTTCGATAGCTATCGGGGCGCTTGGCGGATTCCGGGACGAAGTGCACCGTGTGGTTTCCCAATCCGGTTGCATCGGCCTTGTTAATCGTTTCGCCCGGTTGCACCCGGTGGCGATACTCGGTCAAGGTCAGATACAGTGACCGTCCGTAGGCGTGGAGCGAACCTTCCGTCAGCAAAGGCTGTTCTGACACACAGGTACCGGGCAAACGGACAGAATCCCAGCAGAAGGCCACCCCGCCGGACTGTGGAGAGATCGGCGCACCGATTTGGACGACATGAAACACAACCTGCTGGTCCGACGCAGCTCTGGTAAGCCCCTCGACCAGGAGAGGCGCCAGGTACTCAACGTCCTCGTCCCTAAACGCTCGAAGGGCCTCTGGCTTGCTGCCGGCAGCCAGAAGGGCCCCTGGCTTGGCAGCAGCCAGGTTTGCTAAGAGCCCTCGGCTATCCGTGACAACCACACCGCGAAGGACCCGGGCCATCGTATCTGCCGATAACGTAATGGGATGAGCTGCGTGAAAGGACCGATCGGGAATCCGTTCCACATACACCGCACCGCGTTCGGACTCATGGATCGTCACGTCCATCTCAGGTCCTGTCGCGCACGCAGCCACAGCCAGGGTGATTCCTGTGAGAAGGACAAGCGCAAGTCGCGGATGATAAGACATGGGCAATTCGTGCTGTTTGTACAAGCGACCAGTCTAGCATAACTGAAAGGGCGAGGACACTGGCAATCCTCCGGATTATGAGCGGGAATCCCACTTGACAGGAGGGCAAATAGACTCCGAAAATACGCCCCCCAATTGTACTGGTTGAGTAATGGACAACCCCGTCCATCGATTCAGCCAGAATGCAAGAGAGGGACAAAGATCTCCTAAAGGCCCAACAGTGTGACCTGGAAGAGTTCTTATTTCTCTGCTGCAAAGCCCTCCGGTGAAACAGGATGGATCGTATCGGACAATTCGCGGGAGGGAAACCACAATTGGGGTGGTTTCCACAGGGCGCTTGAGTGGGGCCATCATCTGACGATAGGGCCGAATGCTGGGGCTCAGTGAGGTGAGTCAGAGAAATTCCATGGCGACGTCTTCATGCTGTCGAGCTGGTCCAACTTCTAAATGTTAGTGAAAGAGGTCTGACCATGGAAACGAACAAACCTAATGAGGCAAGCCCGGTCGACGCAGGCAGTGGTGCTGCGAGCGAAGCGGGTCCTTCGCGGCGTGGCCGTCCAGGATAACGGAGCGCTCTTCCATAACCTGGTCTACGGCAAGCCAGAAGCTGTTCGAGCGTTTAGAGACGAGGATGTGGAGTACCTGGCGCCGCTCCTGGTCGAGGGGCTCACCAGAGCTGCGTCGGACCAGCAGGTTGGGTTTCGCCTCGTTCAGGGGATGCCCGCGGAACCGACGTACGCTCTTTACGATCGCCGAGACTCTCGAAAGGGTTCGCTCTACGCCTACGGACGGTCACTGTATCTGACCTTGCCATGGCTAATCGTCGAGCCCCAGGTCAGAGGCGGTGGGCCCGCTCGATCACACTCGATCCTCTTTATCCCGGAGTCGGCCATACGGCCGGACAGTTATCGCACCACTCGCTCAACTGACGCCACTCTGGTGATCGACTACAACCTGCTTGCCACCATGCCGGCCGCATCGGACATACGATCGACTGCCGCTCAACCATCGACGCCTGCGAAGGGGGAACCCACTCAGCGAGATACGGATCTGGACGAGATGCGGAAGGAGTTGCAGGAAATCAAGCACAAACTGGCCGAGCAAGAAGCGGAGCGGACCCGTTCCACCTCCTCGTCCTCCCCGAAGCCGATACCTTAATCGAATCCTTAGCAGGATGCTGAAAAGGCGCTGGTTTCTCTCGTTTATTTGCTCTGTCTCGTTTGTTTGGTTGAACCCAGACTAACCAGATAGACCAGATGAACCAGACAAGCCACAAACAAAGAGGACGGCCTTTTTGAGCATCCTGCGTGCGGTTCTCCTGTTGCCATAGACGTGCGGGCCATTGAATTTCCACCGTACCACAATAGTTTTTCCGCAGCCTGCTAGACCAACCTTGCTACAATCTAAGGACTCTTGTACACTTCCTTTGAGACCGCTCAGGTAGGTGGACAACCCATGCAACGGCATCACCATCGCATCGACGACGCGCGCATTGCCGACAATCTTCGCCGCACGATCGAACTAACTGAGCTTGGCTTGGCACTTCGCCAATCCGTTCTGCAGCAGGGAGAGCCAGACGGCTATGCCATAAGGGAAGTGATGCGCGAGATTCGGCGCGCGAAAGAGCAGGCATGGCAGCGGAATCCTTCCTAGTCCAGGCGCTATCCACTCTTATCGCTGAGTTCAATCGACGTGGCCTCAACTATGCGTTAGCTGGGGGATGGGCCTACAGTGCGCTCGTCGAGCCACGGGCCACAACGGACATCGATCTGCTCATACTCATCGAGCAGCCCTCCCGTGAAGGTATCCAATCCTTGCTCTCGCCTCAGTTTGACTCGACCCTGGTCCACCCTGCTCCCATGGTATTTCAGGGGATTTCAATTTGGCGCACGGTGGGCATTCGTGACGATCAGGAGGTGGTTGTCGATCTCATCTTGGCGGACTCGGAGTATCTTCGGACGGCACTTGCACGACGATGCCTGGTGGCGTTTGGCTCGCTGCAGGTACCGATTCTTAGAGTGGAGGATCTGATTGTACTCAAGACGCTGGCCGGCCGCCTTCAAGATCAAGCTGACCTTGAAAAAATCAGGGCTCGCCAGGACGAACTTGGTGTGGATTGGGACTATGTCGAGGGGTGGAAGGCCAAGTTGGAGCTTCGCGGTTAAGGGGGCCCCATACTGGCGTTCCAACGTCACGCATAATGAACGCGTCTTTACCCCTCACCCCTTACGTTTCACGTCTTACCGCTGCGAATACCACCGATAGCCTTTGTTTTTCGAGAAGCTGGCTTTCGGAGCCCCGCCTGGTTTTTCGAGTAACAGTACTTTGAAGTCGAGGAGGCCGAACCAGGTGGGGATTGGAGTGGTTGTGATGGTAGCAGGATAGCAATCATCTCTATCGAGTACGGAGCAGGGCGACAAACCCTTCTTGTTTGAAATGCCGATCTGTGGTCAAGGCCTCTGAAAGATGGCGTTCACACATGAGCAGCATGGAGCCGCAGTCGGTCAGACTATGTCCCTTGTCGGGTCTGGCTTTGTAGAACGCCAGACTTCGGTTGAACGTGCGCCGGCTTTGCGGAATCACTGTGACCTGTGAATTGCTCATGATCGCCTCGACCATTTCGACTGCAGCGGCACGGATGAGGGGTCCTTTGTCGGCCAAGGCGTTGAGGAACTCGGTAAGGACTGCTTCTGTTGTGAACAGGCGACAGTTTCCCAAGGCTGAAGACATTTCGACAGCCTTAGCGTGGTATTGGTCGAACGAATTCGTGAGAGCGATCCAGTAGACTGTGTCTGCGAAGAGTCGTTTCACGTCCCACGACTGCCATAGAGGTAGTGGTCGTGGTGGGCTGCGAGATCCGTGGGGAGTTTGTGGAGGTCTGGTTCAGGAATAGATTGGGCAATGCGCAGCAATTCCTCCCATATAGGGCGAGGCTTTTTGGTCTTGGGAGTGCGGCGACTTTGACCGCCACGTTTTGTGGATCTGGTACGCGTAGAAGATCGTGTGCTCATTATGATTGGAATTATAGCGGGGAATGTCTGCGTTGTCTAAGGC
>Ga0334722_10003497_pt1 | contig 16860 bp, 11 predicted proteins | sample C3_bottom_MG_FD_207210 | JGI IMG/M metagenome (GOLD analysis project Ga0334722, IMG submission 207210) | Sediment microbial communities from Yellowstone Lake, YNP, Wyoming, USA - C3_bottom | ecosystem: Environmental > Aquatic > Freshwater > Lake > Sediment | place: USA: Wyoming | collected...
TCACCCATGGAGCGCTCGATGCCCTTGGACGCGGCCAACAGCAGCACGTACGTCACGTACGCCTTGAGTTCGGGGATGGCGCGCGGGTACTCGGCGTACAGCCGGTGCAGCGCGCTGACGGCGTTGGCCATCTTCCAGTGGTCGATCTTGTAGCCGGCGGTGCTGGCTTCGAGCAGGCCGTAGAGCGCGTACGCGGTCATGAACGGGTGGTTCTGGTCCGTCTTCCACCAGCCCCAGCCACCGTCCTCGTGCTGGTAGTCCTGGAGCCGCGCCAGGCCTTCCGTCACCTGCCGGTCCAGGGACTTGAGACTCTCCGTCACCGGCAGTTTCAGGTCCTGCAGCGCGCGGCGCGTGACGAGATTGGGGACAAAGCTCGACAGCGTCTGTTCCGTGCAGCCGTAGGGATAGGACGTCAGGTACTCGAGGGCGCCGAGCAGCGGGCCGGCGAGCGACGGCGCCAGCTGGATGCGGATGGTCCGCGCCGCAGGGTTCGACGAGTCCGGCACCTGTAACTCGGCCTTCTGCTCGCCCGCGCCGACGATGGATCCGGCCGCGCCCGTCTCTCGCTTGAGGCCGTACGGCAGCACCGGGAAGGGCAGTTGCACGGCGTCGGAGTCGGCGGGCGTGATGGCGGACCCCGTCACCGTCGCCGGGCCGACCGTCGTGGCCTTGAGCCGCCAGTCGATCCGCGCCTCGCCGTTCTGGGCGACCGCCAGATCCCGGGCCTGTGTCAGGTCCGGTCCGCCGGCCTGGGGCGCCGGCGTCAGGCCGGTCGCCTGGCCGGTGAGGCTGACGCGCTGATCCGCCCCGGTGTAGTTGTGGATGATGAACGGCAGGTCGAGCGTGTCGCCCTCGGTCAGGAATCTCGGCGTGACCACGCGCAGGATGAGATCCTTCGTCGTCGTTGTCCGCGCGAGTCCGGCGCCGACCCTGGTGTCCGTTGTGACCGCGCGTGCGGTCAGGCGCCAGGTGGTCAGCGCGTCGGGATACGGGACCTCGACGCTGGCCTTGCCCTGGGCGTCGGTCACCAGGTCAGGCAGCCAGAAGATGGCGTCGGGGAAGTCCTTGCGGACCTGGGGGCGCGCCTTCTCGCCCTTGAAGTCGGCGAGGGTCAAGGGACGCCGCCTCTGGGTCAGCAGCAGCTGCTGCGTGCCGGCGTAGCCGGCGAACGAGTAGTCGCGCGAGAACTCGGTGTTTACGCGGCTGTACGTGAGCCGGTAGAAGAAGCGCAGCGGATCCGGCGTCTCGTCGGGTTTGACGCCGTAGACGGCTTCGTCGATGACGCCAACGCTCAGTTGCGCCTTGACGGGCTGGCCGGATGCGTCGGTCACGGTCAGGGTGAAGCGCCCCGGCTGCTTCGGTTTCGAGACGTTCTGGTCGGCGGCGACGCTCACCTGCAGCTGCCGCGGCGTCGCGGGCACCTTCAGCCGCTTCTCGGCGCGGTACAGGCGGTCCTTGCTGACGAACACGACGTTGACGTACACGTCGCCCATGTCCTGCTCGACGATCGGCACTTCGATGGCGGCGTCCTTGCCCGTCCGCGTGACCTTCGCGTACGAAATCTGCTGGCCTTCCTTGGTCACGAGAACCGGCGCCGTCACCTCGCCGCCGCGCACGACGACACGCGCGGTGTCGCCTGGCTTGTACGAGCGCTGGTCGGCAATCAGTTCCAGATAGGTGTCGGAATCGTCGGCGGCTGCGGCGCTCGATCCGGTGACCCAGATGCCCGACGTGTCCTCGACCCGCCGGCCTTCGCTCAGCGTCGAGGCGCGGAACCGGTACGTGCCGGGCTCGCCGGGGACCGTGACGGACCACTCGGCGCGTCCATCCTGGTCGGTCATGACGGATCCGCCGGCGACCGTCACGACGGATGGCGATTCCCAGCGGCCCCGGTTGTAGACGAGGCGCTCGAAGGCGACCGCCACCACGGCGTTCGGCTGCAGCGCGCCCAGGTAGTCGAGCACCTTCAGCGAGACACTTGCACGGCTGCCGGGGCGCTGAACGTACCGGTCCGCCTGCGAGGTGATGAGGCAGCGGCCGTAGGTGGCGTGGACAATCGTGTGCCCGGACACCTCGCGGCTGCTCGCGTCGGTGACGCGCGCCTCGATGCGGACGGAGTAGTCCTGCCCGCGCTCGTTCGGCGCCAGGGGGATCGCCACGGTGGCCGTGCCTTTTTCGTCGAGCCGCACCGTGCGTTCGCTCGCCTGGTCGCCGCCGCCCCACCAGCCGCCGCCCTCCTCGTCGCTGTCGTCATTCCAGCGCCAGGGTGAGTAGTACGGCTGCTTGTGGACCGAGTACTTCACGACGCCCTGCGCGACCGGTTGACCGAAGTAGTAGCGCGCCGAGATCGTCGCGGATACCTGGTTGCCCTGGACGACGAAACGATCCGGGCTCGTGACCGTCACCTCAAATTCGGGCTTGCGGTATTCCTGCACCTCGAACTGGCCCGACGCCTTGTCCTCACCGGACGCGATCGTGACCGTGTAGTAGCCGAGTGCCGCCGTGGCCGGGACGGTCATCGACGCCGTCAGCGCACCAAACCCGTCGACGGGCTTCGTCTCGCGGTAGACAACCTTGTCGTTGCCGTCCGCGACCGAGATCTCGGCGCGTTTGCCGTCGAACGGCACCAGCTGCCCGCCGGCGCGCCACCTGAGGACGGCCTTGATCCGGGCCACGTGCCCGGGGCGGTAGATCGGCTTGTCCGTGTAGACGTAGCCGACCAGTTCGCGGACCGGTCCGTGCATCGCCCAGCCTCCGGGATCGGTGGCCGCCACCTGCGATCCGCACCGGGCCACCGTGACGACGCTCTCCGGCCGGACGGCCGTGACAGCCGTCAGCAGCGTGCCGTCCGCATTCGTCTTGCCCGAGCCGGAGACCTTGCGGTCGATGATCACCTGGACGTCGCAGTCCTTCTGCGGTTCGCCGGTCAACCGGTGGGCGGCGTAGACGAGGACCTGGCCCGGAGCCGTCTTGGTGACCACGCCGATGTCGGAGATCATCACGATCGTGTAGGCGCGCAGGGGCGCGCTGACCGCCTCGACGAGATACACGCCAGGCTCGTGGATATCGAGCGGGATGCGGCGGTTCTCGGAATCGCGGTGGAGCGGCAGGATCTCGCGCCACGACGTCACCAGCCGTGACGCATTCAGGAGCGGGACCTGCGCGAACGTGTTCACGTGCAGCACCTGCCGCTCGGCCACCTTCGTCTTGTCCTGTTCCTCGCTCCGCTTCACCCGGTAGTCGTGGGTCACCTGCCCGCGCAGGAACATCAGGATGTCGCTGCGGCGCGCCGCTTTCCACAGGGCGATGCGTTCCAGCCACGTCCGCTCCTGCGGCACCACTGGCTTCTCGCTGCCGAGCTGGTGCGGATCCTTGAGATTCGCGAAGAACGCGAGCGGATCGGCCACCCGGTAGACCCGGAAGTCCAGGTGATCGAGGTTCTGGAACGTCAGGGAGAACGCCGGCCGATCCTTCACCAGGTAGATCTGGCTGCTCCAGATGTTGAAGCCCGGCGCGCCCCGGTTGTCGCCGGGCTGGGCCACGGCTGTCGCCGGGGCAAGTCCCACCAACGCCAACAACACCAGTCCTACGCGCAGTTGCAGTCGTGTCATAGCCAGGCCAGTCTGAAGATGCCGATGAACGAGGGGTTGTCCGGGATGGGACGCCAGCGGGGAATGGGATGACGCACCAGAAGGGCCAGGCGCGTCTTGCGCACTTCTCCCGGGCTCCGATCCTCTGGGCCAGTATGGTAGACGATCCAGTCGCGCCCGTCGCGATCGAACTGGGAGGGGCCGACATACACCATCAGGTGGTCCGGCGAGCGCTGGTTCTGCTGCCGGAAGTACAGCAGATCGCCGGGCCGGAGGGCCGCGATGTCGCGGCCGAGCGGCCGGGCGTTGAGTTCGATGATGGTGCGGGCGTCGGCGAATTCGGCGTACGCGCCCTCGCCGACCCGGAACAGGGGCCAGCCGTTCGCACGGGGCGTGACGCGCGCGCGCACGTCGGCGAAGGGAGGCGAGATCGGCAGCCGGGCCAGCCGGTGCCACTCGGGCGTGTGCGCCGCCATGGCTTCGCGCACCGCGTGGCGCACCAGCCCCGCGCAGTCGGTGACGTCCGCCGTCGGACGGTAGAACTGGGCGTCGGCCAGGAACGTGAACCACGAACGGAACGACAGCCTGTCCGTCTCGTCGGCGAGGCGGATCTGCGCGACGGGCGCTGCGGCCGTCAGCCAGCAGGCGAGACCGAGGGCGGCGGCGCGGCCTACCAGCCGGTCGAGAGCCATTTCGACGGCTCCGTCTCGCGGTCCGCGTGAGACACGAGGGGGGCGTTCAAAAAGGCGAGCAGGGGAGCCAGGGTCCGGTAGGCGGACACCAGCGTCCGGTAGAACCGCGGCTCGAGCGCGAATGACGCGGGCTTCTCGCAGCCGGCCAGGAACTGCTTGAACTTGAGATAGTCCGCCGCCGGGTGGTCCTTCGGAAAGCCGACCGGCACGCGGGACAGTTGTTCGCCGCCGAGGGCGCCGAACGTGCGGCGGAACGCCGGTGATTCCACGATCGAGCGGAACCGGCGGTGGTTGGCGGCGATGTGTTCCCTGACGAGGTGCAGCTGCGACGGCTCCGGCATGTACATCCCGCCGCCAAACCAGACGTGCTGCGGCGCCACCTCGATGTAGCAGCCGGCCCCCTGGTGCTTGTGCAGCAGGCGGTGCGGGAAGTTGGCCGCGACGTGCACCTTGTAGGGCGTCTTGTCGTGGCTGAACCGCGTGTCGCGGTAGATGCGGTACAGCGACGTGCGGGGCGATGCCACGAGATCCGGCGCAAAGTCGGCGAAATCGACGGCGAGGCGCTCGACCAGTTCAATCATCGGCGCGCGCACGACGGCTTCGTACTGCTCCTTGCGGGGCTGGAACCAGTCGCGCCGGTTGTTCCGCTTGAGGGCCCGGAGGAAGGCGAGCGTCTTCGGTGTAAACATAGGAAACACTGGGGTCAGGTCCAAAACCGCGCGTTTTCCATTACGTTGGATCAGTTGTCCCTCCAACTCAATGGAAAACACCCGCAGCGGGATCCAGCTCCCGGCTCGCGGCGTCCGATAGACTGGGAAACGCTCGGTTTTGGACCTGACCCCAGATTGAGAGAAACGCGCGGTTTTGGACCTGACCCCATGTTGATACGACGGCCCACGGACATTCCGTCCTCCGAGATCACCGACGAGCGGCTGTATCTGCGCCGGCGGGAGTTCATGGCGGCCGCCGCCGTGCCCGCCGTGGCGGCGCTGGCGGGACTCTCCCTCCCGGGCGCGGCAGCCGAAGCGGCACAGCCGGCGCCCGACCCGATTCCGGGCATACGCAAGAGCGCCTGGCGCGTCGACGAGGAGATCAACACGTACGGCGACATCACGTCGTACAACAACTTCTACGAGTTCGGCACCGACAAGTCCGACCCCGCCCGCAACGCGAAGAGCTTCCGCACGAAACCGTGGACCGTCCGGATCGAGGGGCTGGTCGGCAAACCCGGCAGCTACCAGCTCGAAGATCTCCTGAAGCCCGCGGCGCTCGAGGAGCGAATCTACCGGCATCGCTGCGTCGAGGCCTGGTCGATGGTCATCCCCTGGGTGGGCTTTGCGCTCGCCGACCTGCTGAAGCGCGTCGAGCCCGGCCCGAACGCGAAGTTCGTGGAGTTCACGACGCTGGCCGACCGGTCGCAGATGCCTGGCCTGGCCACGCCGATCATCCGGTGGCCCTACGTCGAAGGCCTGCGCCTTGACGAGGCGATGCATCCGCTCGCGTTCATGGCCGTCGGCCTCTACGGCCGCTGGCTGCCCAACCAGAACGGGGCACCGCTGCGTCTGGTCGTGCCGTGGAAGTACGGTTTCAAGAGCATCAAGTCCATCGTGCGGATCCGTCTGGTGGACACGCAGCCGCTCACGGCGTGGCAGGCGTACGCGCCGCAGGAATACGGGTTCTACTCCAACGTCAATCCGCAGGTGGATCACCCGCGGTGGAGCCAGGCCAGCGAGCGGCGCATCGGCGAGTTCTTCAAGCGCAAGACGCTGATGTTCAACGGCTACGGCGACCAGGTGGCCGGACTCTACGCCGGCATGGACCTGAAGCGGAACTACTGAAGTGCAGAAGAAGACGGCCATCCGCCTGGCGAAGGCCTGTGTGTGGGTGGCGTCGCTCGCGCCGCTCGGTTGGCTCGTATCCGGCGCACTTACGCACGGACTGGGCGCCAACCCCATCGAGAGGATCACGCGCGAGACGGGCGTCTGGACGCTGCGGTTCCTGCTGCTGACGCTGGCCGTCACGCCGTTGCGCCGGTGGACCGGCTGGAACGACGCGATCCGGTTCCGCCGGCTCCTGGGTCTCTTCGCCTTCTTCTACGGCACGCTCCACCTGACGACCTACGTCTGGCTCGACCAGTTCTTCGACGTGGCGGCCATGATGAAGGACGTCTACAAGCGTCCGTTCATCACCGCCGGCGCCACGGCTTTCGTGCTGATGCTGCCGCTTGCCGTCACCTCGACGGCCGGCATGATCCGCCGGCTCGGCGGCGCACGCTGGGGGCAGCTGCACCGGCTGGCCTACTTAAGTGCCGCGGCCGGCGTCGTCCACTACTGGTGGCTGGTGAAGGCGGACATCCGCCCGCCGCGCAACTACGCGCTCGTCCTGGGCGCGCTGCTGCTCGCGCGCGTGTGGTTCGTTGCGCGGGAACGGTCCGGCCGGCGCCGTGCGGCTACGGCTTCGGGGCGAATCTCGACTTGAGATAGGCGACCGCCGCCGGCATCAGCGACAGGGCAATCACGATCGCGACGACGATGTGGATGTTCTTGTCGATGTTGGGAATCGTCCGCCCGAGCAGGAAGCCGGTGAGCGTCATGCTCGTAATCCAGACGATGGCGCCAATCACGTTGAACGACGCGAACCGCCGGTAGGTCATGTCGGCGGCGCCCGCCACGACCGGCGCGAACGTGCGTACGATGGGCATGAACTGGGCGAGGATGATGGTCTTGCCGCCGTGCTTCTCGTAGAACTCGTGGGTCCGGATCAGGTGTTCACGGCGGAAGAAGAACGAGTTGGGCCGGCTGTAGAGCGCTTTTCCGGCGCGTTTGCCGATGAAGTAGCCCGTGGCGTTTCCGCAGACGGCGGCCACGATAAGCGCCGGGATCAGCTTGTAGATGTCGAGCAGCCCGCCGGCGGCCGCGACGCCTGCGGTCACGAGCAGCGAGTCGCCCGGCAGGAAGAAACCGACCATCAGGCCCGTTTCCGAGAAGATGACGATGACGAGGCCGATCAGGCCGCCCACCTCGATGAGTTTCGGGACGTTGTAGACGAAGCGGAAGAAGTCCTGAATCAGGTCGAACACGGGCACCCTCTCTCTGGCGTCACTCCGGCCACCGACAATCCGCCAAGTATATAACGCTCTGGTATGCTGAGGGCCGTGCCGACGCCATCCAGCCCGCCACCGAGCACCATTGCCGGCCGCGAAGCCGACGCGCTCGCCTCCCGCCTGCGGTCGCGCGTGAAGGGTGACGTGCGGTTCGATTCGGCGAGCCGCGCGCTCTACGCCACCGATTCCTCGAACTACCGCCAGGTCCCGATCGGCATCGTCTACCCGCGGGACGCGGCCGACATCGTCGAGACTGTGGCGGTGTGCCGGGAGGCTGGCGCACCAATCCTGTCGCGCGGAGCCGGCACGAGCCTCGCGGGGCAGGGCTGCAACGTCGCCGTGGTGATGGACCTGTCGCGGCACTACGACCGGATCCTCGATGTCGATCCGGCGAAGCGCCAGGCGCGGATCGAGCCCGGCGTGGTGCTCGACCGGCTGCGTGACGAAGCCGAGCGTCACCACCTGACGTTTGCCCCGGACCCGGCGACGCATCGCTGGTGCACGGTTGGCGGCATGATCGGCAACAACTCCTGCGGCATTCACTCGGTGATGGCGGGGAAGACCGACGACAACGTCGACGAACTCGACATCCTGACGTATGACGGGTGCCGGATGCGGGTGGGCGCCACGTCCGCCGAGGAACTCGACCGCATCGTCCGGGAGGGCGGGCGCCGGGGCGAGATCTACGCGGGCTTGCGGGCGCTGCGCGATCGGTATGGCGACCTGGTGCGCGCCCGCTTTCCGAAGATCCCGCGGCGCGTGTCGGGATTCAACCTGGACTTCCTGCTGCCGGAGAACGGCTTCAACGTGGCGCGGGCGCTGGTGGGATCCGAGGGCACGTGCGTCACGATCCTGGAGGCGACGGTCAGGCTTGTCCCGAGCCCGCCGTGCCGCTCCCTCCTCGTACTCGGCTTCGGCGATGTCTATCTGGCGGCCGACGCCGTCCCGCTCGTGGTGGAGTTCGGCCCGATCGGCCTCGAAGGCATCGACGACATGCTCGTCGGTCACACGCGCAAGAAGAAGCTGAACGCCAAGGGGCTGGCGCTGCTGCCGGCGGGCAACGGCTGGCTCTACGCGGAGTTCGGCGGCGACACCATCGCGGAGGCCGAGACAAAGGCCGAACGGCTGATGACGGCGTTGCGCATGCGCGGGGATGCGCCGTCGATGAGGCTGTTCCGCGACCCCATCGAGACCCAGCACGTCTGGAGCGTGCGGGAGTCGGCATTGGGCGCGACGTCGTTCGTGCCGGGCGAGCCCAGGAACTGGGAAGGCTGGGAGGATGCGGCCGTGCCGCCGGAGAGGCTCGGCAACTACCTGCGCGACTTGCGCCGGCTGATGGCGGAGTTCGGTGTCCGCGGGTCGCTCTACGGCCATTTCGGCCAGGGATGCGTTCATACGCGCATCAGCTTCGATCTCGACTCTCCGGCGGGCATCGCGGCGTACCGGCGGTTTGTCGAGCGGGCGGCGGACATCGTGGTCGGCTACGGGGGCTCGCTCTCGGGCGAGCATGGGGACGGTCAGTCACGGGCCGAGTTGCTGCCGCGGATGTTCGGCCCGGAACTCGTCGAGGCGTTCGGCGAGTTCAAACGCATCTGGGACCCGGCCAACAAGATGAACCCCGGGAAGCTGGTTCACCCGTACCGGTTGGACGAGCATCTGCGGGAGCCGACGTATCATCCCGCGCCCGTCGAGGCGCGATTGGGCTACCCGATGGAAGGCAGCTTCGCGGATGCCGCGATGCGCTGTGTCGGTGTCGGGAAGTGCCGCAAGACGGACATCGGATCGATGTGCCCGTCGTTCATGGCGACCCGCGACGAGCGGCATTCGACACGCGGCCGCGCGCACCTGCTCTACGAGATGCTGCAGGGCGAGGTGCTGACGGACGGGTTCCGGAACGAGGCGGTCAAGGACGCGCTGGACCTGTGTCTGTCGTGCAAGAGCTGCAAGTCGGAGTGCCCGGTTGGCGTGGACATGGCGGCCTACAAGGCGGAGTTCCTGTCTCACTATCACGACACGCGCCGCCGGCCGCTGCGGTCGTATGCGTTCGGCTTGATCGATCGCTGGGCGGCGATGGCGGAGTCGGTGCCGTGGCTGGCGAATGTCTTCACCCAGGTTCCGCCCTTCAGCTGGCTCGCCAGATGGGCACTGGACATGGCGCCGGAACGCCGGCTGCCGAGGTTTGCGCCCCGCAGTTTCCGGCGGTCATTCGTGCCGGCCCCGGCGGCGGGCGACTCGCGCCCGCGCGTGCTGCTCTGGGCCGACACGTCGAACAACTACTTCCATCCCGAAGTCGCCAGCGCGGCGGTGGAGGTGCTGGAAGCATCCGGCTACCGCGTCGGGATTCCGCAACAACACCTCTGCTGCGGCCGCCCGCTCTACGACCACGGCCTGCTCCGCGTGGCGCGACGCCGCCTGGTCGAGATTCTGGACGCCCTGCGCGAGGACATCGAGGCGGGTGTGCCCATCATCGGGCTAGAACCGAGTTGCGTCTCCGTGTTCCGTGACGAGCTGCTGCGTTTCTTCCCGGTGGACCCGCTGGCGCGCAAGCTGAGCGAGCAGGTGCTGTTCATCACGGAGTTCCTCGAGCGGGAAGGGAAGACCGTGCCCGCGTCGCTAAAGGGCGAGGCGATCGTCCAGGCGCACTGCCATCAGAAGGCCTCGCTCAGGCTGGATGACGAGGTGGCGGTCCTCAAGAAGCTCGGGCTGGACTTCACGCTGCTCGACGCCGGGTGCTGCGGCATGGCCGGCGCGTTCGGCTTCGAGAAGATCCATTACGCGGTGTCCATGCAGGTCGGCGAACGGGGGTTGCTGCCTGCGGTGCGGTCGGCATCAGCCGACACGTACATCGTCTCGAATGGCTTCAGCTGCCGCGAGCAGGTGACGCAGACGACGGGCCGCCGCGTGTGGCACGTCGCCGAACTGCTGCAGAAGGGACTGAGGCGCGGCTGACGCCTACTTCCCATCCCTCCGCAGGACGCGCCCGGCGCGTTCGCTGGTGAACTTCCCGTCCGAGACCGCCGCCTTCCCGTTCACGAACACGTGCACCATGCCCTCGCTCAGCTGGTGCGGCTCGGAGAACGTTGCGCGGTCCTTGACGCGGGACAGATCGAAGACGACGACATCGGCCATCGCGCCGGGGCGAATCTCGCCGCGATCCGGGATGCGGAACACCCGGGCCGGCAGCGTCGTCATGCTGCGGATCGCGTACTCGAGCGTGATCACCGCCTCGTCGACGGCGAAACGCTGGATCTTGCGCGGGAACGTCCCGTACGCCCGCGGATGAGGCACGCCCTGGCCGAACGGTACGAGGTCGCCGTCGGACGCGGTCATCACCCACGGCTTCTGCAGGAAGAGCCGCATGTCGGCTTCCTCGATCGCAAATGACACGATGCCGATGTCGCCACGCTCGAATACGCTCAGCGCGAAGTCGAGCGGGTCGAGGTTGCGGTCGCGGGCCACGGCGTCGAGCGTGCGGCCTTCGATGGACGGGTCCTGTGCGTAGCGGCGGAACTGCATCTTCGTCGCGCCGCCGCGGCGCTTCAGGTTGCCGGCCATCTCGGTGCGGATCCTGGCGCGCGTCGGCGGGTCGGCCAGGCGCTTCCGCAACTCGGCGGTGCCTCCGGCGCTGGCCCATGCGGGCATGAGCGCCGCCGAGAGACTGGTGGAACTCGCCGTGTATGGGTACTGGTCGGCCCAGACCTCGAGCCCTTCGGCGCGGGCGCGCTCGATGCGAAGTGCGATCGCGGTCGAGAACCCGGCCACGTCGGGCCCCATGGCCTTGATGTGCGTGACGATGGAGGGGAGTCTCGCTTCGCGGGCGACGGTGATGACTTCCTCGACTCCCGCCAGCACGCCGATGTTGTAGTTGGACTCGTCGCGGATGTGACTCTGGTACATCCCGCCGAAGCCGGCCGCCACCTTGGCCATCTCGACGAACTCCTGCGTGTCCGCATAGGTCTGTGGCACGTAGAAGGGGCCGCTGGACAGACCCCAGGCGCCTTCCTGCATGCCGGTGCGGACGAGGGCTCTCATGCGGTCGAGTTCCGCCGCGCTCGGATGGCGGTCGGCCTGTCCGAGGACGGCTTCGCGCACGGTGCCGTGCGGCACCATCTGTCCCACGTTGATTGCAATGCCGGCCTTCTGCAGGGCGAGACGCTGGGCCGCGATATCGAGGGAGCCGCCACCATCAGGGTTCACGAACGCCGTCGTGATGCCCTCGGCCAGTTGCGGCTGGGCGGGCGCGAGGGCGGCTGTCGCGAGACCGGGGCCGTAGTGCGTGTGCGTGTCGATGAAGCCCGGCGCGACATAGAGACCCGACGCGTCGATCTCGCGCGCGGCCCTCGCACCGTGCAGGTCGCCGACCGCGGCAATGCGATCGCCCCGAATCCCGACATCGGCGCGGAACCAGGGATTGCCATCGCCGTCGAGCACCCGGCCGTTGCGGATGATGACGTCGTACGGCTGCGCAGGCGACTGGCCCGTGGCGGGACCCGCGGCCGTCGCACCTCCCGTCAGCACGGTGAGTCCCGTCAAGCCGATGACGGCGCATGTCAGGGCAGCGGTGGAGAGGCGCGTCGATGGAGACATATCAATCCTCACTGTAAAGTGGCGGCATTCTGTTCCCGCGCGTCCGGCGCGCCCGGCGCGTCCGGCCGGCCGCGCCATCGGGTCATCGCATAGAGCACCGCACCGGCAGCGATCGCTGCGGCTCCGCCCACGAGCTGCGAGCGCGAGGCCGAGACGATGAGCGTGACGGCGATGAGCGTGCCCAACAGCGGCACCACCTGGTGCCCGGGGACGACGAACTGCGCCTTGTCCGCGCGTCCGGCGAACGACGGCCGGGCCAGCAGCACCGCCGCGCCGCAAGACGCGCCGTACATCACCAGCCGGGCGAGCGCACTGGCGATGGCCAGCCACGCAAACGAACCAGAGACCGCCAGGACGGCCGCGACCGTCGCCGTAAAGAGGATGCACGGCACAGGCGTGCGGTACGACGGATGAATGCGGGCGAAGATCGACGGCAAGTCGCCGCGCTCGGCGAGCGCGAACAGCATCCGCGAGCCGGTCAGGATCTGGCCGGCCAGGTTGCCGGTCATCGCGGCGATGGCGCCCAGCCCAATCAGCAGTGCGCCCGGCCATCCGGCAAACGCGGCTGCGGCGTCGGCGAGCGGGGTGCGCGAGGCGGCCAGGTTGTCGAGCGTGCCCACCGCGACGACCTGACACAGGACCGTGACGGTGCCGACGATGATGACTGTGGCCACGAGGGCGAAGGGCACGTGGCGGCGCGGGTCCCTGGCTTCGCCGGCCGGCACCGTCAGCACTTCGTAGCCGCCGAACATGAAGATCGTCAGCAGGGCGGCCGTCGTCGCCTGCTCGAACGTGATGGGTTGCACGTTGCCGAATCGGGCGGGCGATACGAAGAACAGGCCGACGATGATGAAGATGGCGAGCGGCACCAGCTTGGCAATCGTCAGCGTGTTGACTGTGCGCGAGCCCTGCTGGATGCCGAGGACATTCAGGACGGTGAGGATGGCGGTGATGCCGAGGATGATGCCGACCCTGGCCCAGCCATCAGCGGCGCCGGCCCAGTAGTAGCCGACGGCAAGGGCGAGGCCGTTCGCAACCGAGGCGTGGCTCGCCACGCGGGTGAACCACTGCATCCAGCCGACCTCGAAGGCGGCGAAGCGGCCGAACGCCGCCCGCGCGTAGAGATAGGGGCCGCCGGTCGCGTCGAACCGGCTGCCGACCTCGGCCAGCGACAGCGCGATAATCGCCGTGACGAGGGCGCCCGCGATGATGGCCACCGGGCTCCAGGCGCCGACGGCCAGGGCCACCTGGGACGGAATCAGGAAGACGGCTCCGCCAATCACCTGGTTCACGCCGAGGGCGGTCAGGTCCCATCGTCCGAGTGCACGCCGGAGCGTTGTCTGTCCCACCATAGGCTGACTGACGACGAGCGTTCGCTGCCGTGGACGGGCGTAGTGTCGCAGAGCGTCAGCGGGCGCAGCAAGCGAATTCGGCCGCAGGCATGCGACAATACAGGGACCCAGCGGTCAACGGGAGGCTATGCCCATGAAGTCCTGGACGATCACCCTCGCGCTCATCATGCTCTTCGTGTCCGGCGCGGCCGCGCGGCAGGAAGCGCTCTCGACGGAACTGACCGCCCTCCAGGGCAGTTGGACCATCGTGTCGATCAATGGCCAGGCGGTGGACCCGGACCTCACGCTGTCGGTGTCGTTCGCCGGCAACAAATACACGCAGTCTCTCAACGGCCAGGCGATCGAGTCCGGCACGGTGAAGCTGGATGCGACGAAGAAGCCGATCGCGGTGGACTTCGCGATTCTCACGGGCGATGACGCCGGCAAGCTGCAGTTGGGCATTCTCGAGATCGGCGAGGACACGCTGACGTTCGCCATGAGCGAGGCCGGCGCGACGGACCGGCCGGCCGCGTTCGGCGCCGGCGGCTCGGCAGGCGTCTTCGTGATGAAGAAGATCAAGTAGGCCGCAGGCAACCCGGCGCCGGCGACTGACCGGGCCCCCGGCCCGACCCGGATACGCATGCCACTGGCTCTCGAACCCCCCGTCTTCCGCCCGCCGAGCGAGGCGGACGCGCTGATCCTGCAAGTGACAATCGGCTGCTCGCACAACCGGTGCGGGTTCTGCAGCATGTACCGGACGAAACGGTTCCGCGCGAAGACGCTGGAGCAGGTTCGCGCCGACATCAACGCGGCGCGGCGCGCGTACGGCGATGGCGTGCGCAAGGTGTTCCTGGCAGACGGCGATGCGATGTGCCTGTCCGCCGGGCGGCTCGCGTCGATTCTCGACGCGGTGGGGGAGGCGTTCCCGCACGTGCAGCGGGTCGGCATCTATGCGAACGCCCGAGACATCCTGAGCAAGACGGACGAGGAACTCGCGGACCTGCGGCAGCGCCGCCTGAAGGTCGTCTACATGGGGCTCGAGAGTGGAGACGACGAGACGTTGACGGCGACCGAGAAGGGCGCGACGGCTGCTGAGATCGTGGAGGCTGCCCGCCGGGCACGCGCGGCCGGCCTCTCGACATCCGTGATGGTTCTTGTCGGGCTTGCAGGCCGCGCGCGCAGCCTCGCGCACGCGCGGCGGTCGGCGGACGCCATCAATGCGATGGAGCCGAACTTCACGGCGCTGCTCACCTACACGCCGACGCCCGGCTCACCGCTGGCGGAGCAGGTGGCGAGCGGGGAGGTCGAACTGCCGTCTCCGCACGAGTCCATCCTGGAGATCCGGGAGTTCGTGAAGCATCTCACCTGCGAGACCTATTTCACCTGCAATCACGCCAGCAACTACGTGCCGCTGACCGGCCGGATGCCGCGCGCGAAGGATGAGCTTCTCGGCCATCTCGATGCGGCGCTCGGAGGCGCGGTTCAGCTGAAGCCGGAGTTCCTCCGGGGGCTGTGAGGCGGCACCCGCCGGCCGGGCTTCAGAGGCCGGGGTAGAGCTTCTTCTCGCAGTCCGGGCAGATGCCGTGGGAGAAGCGGGCGTCCGTGTGCCGGGTCACATAGGACTCCACCTGCTGCCAGTATCCCTTGTCGTCCCTGATCTTCTTGCAACTGGCGCAGATGGGCAGGATGCCTTTCAGCGTCTTGATGTGTTCGATCGCGCTCTGCAACTGCAGGATGAGATCCTCACGTTCGCGTTCGATGCGCTTTCGTTCGGTGATGTCCTGAACGACGCCGAAGATCCGGCGGGTCGCCGGGTCGAACTCGGCTCGCGAGTGCACGGAGGCGGCGGCACCATCGGAGGCGCGCCGGATCTCGAATTCCTGGTCGTATGGGGCGCGCCCTTCGATCAGCGCGCGCAACGCGGCGTCAAGGCGCGGCCGGTCTGCGGCGACCGCGCAACGCTGGATGTCCGCCAGCGGAATCTCGCGCTGCTCGAAGCCGTAGACCTCGAGCGCACCGGCCGATGCGCGCATGACCCGATCGTCGAGCGAGAACTCCCAGTGACCGACCCGCGCGAATTTCTCGGCTCGCATCAGGTTCTGCTCGTGCTCGCGAACAGCGGCCTCGGCCTGCTTTCGATCGGTAATGTCATGGATGATCGAGTACAGGCAGGCGCGGCCCTTTGCGTCGAACAGGTTGCTGAATACTTCGACGTCGCGGACGGAACCGTCGGCCGTTCGGTGCTTGAATTCAAACCGTACGTTGCGCTGTTCCGCCGCCTGCACCATCGCCGCCTCCACATCCCCCGGTGAGGCGGCATTGATCTGCTGGATGCGCATCCCGCGCAGTTGTGCGACGGTCCAGCCGTAGAAGCGCTCGGCCGACTCGTTGGCGTCGAGGATCTTGCCGGATTCCCGATCAATCACCAGTTTGACGGCGGCGTGCCCGTAGAAGAGCTTGCGGAACAAATCCTCGCCCAGATCGCCGATTTGGAGGGCGTGCGGCTCGGCGTCGGGCGCCGTTGGGGACGGGCGTTCGTCAGGCTGGTTCATCTCGGCCGTTCCCGGAACAGGTGCACGCAGCATCTGAACCGATATGACCTCCAGCGTCAAGGCCGAACAGGCGTGCCTGTTCAGAAGGGGACAGACGGGGCGCGTGCCATGCCTGTACCGTGACTTGCATCGCGGCCTCGACGAGGCCGCACTCCTGGAGGGTTGTTATGCGAAGCCTGTTCTGGTTGCTGCCACCCGCCCTGCTGTACTCGGCACACGCACTCACCTTCGGGGGGCCGCAGGTGACAGTGGCGCGGGACAGTGGTGACCGCGTGGGCAGTGCGCTGGTCTCCCACCTTGGCGACGGCCTGGCTCCCATCACTGGCAGCCCGGATGCTCAGCCGGGACGCGCGAGGGGGCAGGCCCCGCCGCCGCCAGACCAGGTCCGCCAGGATTTCCGTCGACGGCATGACGCGGACGCCGCCGTTCCACCGCTCGCCGGTTCGGTCAGGGTCCTGGCCAGCGCGCCATGGACGGACAGCGGTATCACGGTTCGCGGAGGCCAGCGCGTGTCATTCGACGCTGTCGGCGTCGTGTTCTACTCCCTCGACGAGGGCGCGAACGCCGGCCCCGGGGGAATTGACAACGGCCCGGCGAACAGGCGCCTGTTTCCGGTGCGGGAGCTTGGCGTGTGCGGGTTGATTGGCCGCGTCGGCAACGGCATGCCGTTTCCCATCGGCTCGAACGCCAGGCCAATCGCGATGCCTGCCGGCGGCCGGCTGTACCTCGGCATCAACGACAGCGACTTCAATGACAATTCCGGGTTCTTCAGGGTCAGGGTCCACGTGGCCGCCGTGATGGGCCGCCAGGATGCCCGTCAGCGGCACGACGCGGACGCCGCCGTCCCGCCGCTCGCCGGTTCGATCAGGGTCCTGGCCAGCGTGCCATGGACGGACAGCCGGATCACGGTTCGCGGCGGCCAGCGCGTGTCATTTGACGCGGTCGGCACCGTGTTCTACTCCCTCGACGAGGGCGCGATGGCCGGCCCGGAGGGAATCGACAACG
>Ga0334722_10003498_pt1 | contig 16859 bp, 35 predicted proteins | sample C3_bottom_MG_FD_207210 | JGI IMG/M metagenome (GOLD analysis project Ga0334722, IMG submission 207210) | Sediment microbial communities from Yellowstone Lake, YNP, Wyoming, USA - C3_bottom | ecosystem: Environmental > Aquatic > Freshwater > Lake > Sediment | place: USA: Wyoming | collected...
CTGAGAACGCAGGATTTCCTGCAACCTCATAACAGTCAGCATGATAACAGGAAGCATAATCCCCGTCAATACTTATGCCCCCTACACGACCGTATCCGTCATACCCACCTTTAATAATGCTACCGTCTTCCTGTAAAATAACAACATCATTCATCCACCTATTTACGTTAGTGGTTGCATCAATGCTTAGTAAAGAATGTCCACAATGTTTGCACTCCCAAGAAAAAAATCCCATTTCAAGCCCCTTGATAATTTATTTCCTACTCTTTATAATAACATTATTAAGTATTATTTGTCAAGTGGTTTATTAAGATAGATAGCATAATATTCTGCTATATCTAAGTTAATATCTTTACAATAATTCATAACTCTGCCATTTTCCCCCATCACCTTAGTCCTATTCTTATGTCTGCCTCTTATTCTGAAGGTTTTGCCCAATACCTTCTTGTTAGTAAACTTCTTGAGTAGTCTGATAAATGTAGCCCCTTCATCGTTGTTAGGAACAGTGAAATCTTGACCCCCATTAGTATTCTTGAGTATCTCTTTAATTCTCGTTTGAGTTATTTCCATTGTTGCCCCCTTGATGTATTTGATACTTAATTAAGCCTCATAAACTACATCATCCTTAACTTTTTCTGCCCACTGTTTATCCACGGAAGCGACCTGTTCAACCTTTTTTTTGCACCCCATTGTTTCTGCTATTCCGAAAGGACAATAACTGCAAACACCGTTACATTTTTCTGCTGACATTGCTTTATGCCCCCTTTATTAATAATTACTTCTTATATTTAATAATAACATAATTAATTAATATTTGTCAATAGATAAAAGTAGTAGGGGCTTGAGTTTAACTTCAAGCCCCTGATGGATGGAACAAATTTTTAATGAATAAACTGAACCTTTACATCCTGTCCGAATTTTTCAATAGCTTGACCGAGATACTTCTTTATTGCCCCTTCTTCAGAAACATCTGAAGTCCAAAAACCTTCCCCCTCAACATAAACCTCTGAGGGTATAGAGCAATCGTCCTTTGAGTATGATGGTAGAGTTGTAATTTCAGCCGTTATAGTATTCATTAGAGTATCCTTGTTAAGAGTTCTCACTTCCCTTAGAGAGAGAGTGGAGAGTGGGGGGGTTGACCCCCCTGAAATTATGCTGTTACTGTATCTTCCGTTACAGAGTCGAGAACAGGAGTCACGGTTGGAATCTCAACCACAGTTTTTGGTTTACGACCCCTCTTGTGAAGTTTTTCCCCTGCCTTAGTATGAGCAGGAACACCCACAAGTGCATTCACCGCATGATAAAATGCGTTCCAACTTACTGCTGACCCTCTGAGATAATTTTTTATCTCCTGTCTTTCAAATGTTGCCCCTTCATCTGTTTTGTGAAACTTCTTCTTAAAGGCATGAGCAGTCTTAGGATGAATACCCATGACAATAGCTACCTGTGCCTCACTATACTTCCTGTTAAACAGACTCCTTGCTATTTCAGCCCTGCCTACTTTAAGTTCAGCCTGACCTTTCAGAAATCCATCTACTACGGTTCTTGTATCGCTCATTTTGTTTCCCCCTTGCGGTTTAGTTTTAACTTCCTATACTTAATAATACCATAATTAGATAATATTTGTCAAGTGATTATCCATAGACAAGTTCATCAAACAAGGCATACTGAATAATTCTATCCGCATCATCAGCATCGTAATTTTCAATATCCCCCCCTTCATTAAGCCAAATTTGAACACCCTTATTAAATTTATCAAGCGTAAGATGCCAAACTTCAATATCCTCATCATAGTCAAGACCAAGCACATTAAGCCCAAATCCCTGGGAGAGCATTTCATAGATACACCGAGCATGACCATCCTCAGTTAAAGGTCGAGCAGAAGGGGCAATATAAATCCCTGCAAAGTTAATATTACCAACCCAATAGTTTACCCCACCTTCAAATGCAGTAACCATAATGTCGTCAATTTCCTGTTCAGTAAGTTTCATTTTCAGCCCCCTTAGATGTATTTGCCCTACTCTTTATAATAGCATTATTAATTAATATTTGTCAAGTGCTTTTTTAGCCCCAAACAGCCCCCTGATCCCACTCAGGCAAAGCTCTTACAATTCTGCCATTAATTTCCCCTTCGACCTGTTCAAGCAGTTTGAATAGTTCAGTATCAGGAACATCCCCTTCACTACACTGATAAATCAAACAGGCTAAAGACTTAGATGCCTGTATTGCCCCCACAGCTACCTGTTTGAAGTTATAGCTTGCATCATAGCATTCATTATCAGTGCTGTATCTCTGATTAACCGCTTGAGTATTGAGATAGAGAAGTTTACGACCAAAGGCTGTTAATGTATTGCTGTCTGCATTTCCAAGTCCACTTACCCCCTCAACATAAGAAGCATTAGCCTGAAGATATGAGAGTATTCTGTCGATTGTTTCATCCTCTACAACGTATGCACTCATTTTTAAGCCCCCTTGAATCGTTATTTACTATACTTAATTATACCATAGTTAATTAATGTTTGTCAAGTACATTATACATAGGGGTCAACCTTTACTTTATACTTCTTCTCCAATGCTCTCCATTCTTTCCAAATAGCTCTTTCCCTCTGCCTAACTTGTGCCTTAGAACATTCCCCATCACAACATAGATTTTCAGGAGAGAGTCTACCCTCAAGATTCCAAAATTCTATCTGAGCAGTTTCAGAGAGATGTTGATACTGAGGATTCTTAAATGCCTGTGGTAAATTCCTATAGTGTTGTCGTACAAATGAATCAATAGCCATTGTATTGCCCCCCTTGTTTGATACTTAATCATATCATTATTAATTAATATTTGTCAAGCAAAGGGGCTATTTCGATGCCCCACCGATTGACCTCAGAACAATCCGCAGGGTAGAGGTACTCTGAGTCCCTGCCAACCGATAGAGCCACGAAATAGCCCCCCATATATAAACCACGCTGTTATTAAATTAATCCATTACAAAAATCCAATAGCTTTATAATCTCTTTAACTGCCCTCACAGGTCAAGGTCTTGCGTGAGAGTCAGGAAGGTTGCGAACCTTCGTTACCTTTAACCGAAAACTTAGCCGTAATCAATCCTCATCGTTATACCCCTTTCTTACTATGAGTTGCAGGAGAGGAAAGGTGTATGTCTGCTCTCTCCTGTAACCCTCATTATATTTAATTATAACATATTACTCTAAGTTTGTCAATACTGTTTTTGCTTCCTCAACAACCTTAGTTATTTCCTCAAATTCCTGAAATGTCAGTAACGCCCTATTCATATTTATTGATACGTTAACATCATCAACTGACCCTGCCCACTTATTAAGATAGTATGATGGAGAGAGAGTAACTTCTATTTTAATCTTGCACCAATAGGTTGTCCTATATTGAGCTTGAGCTTGAACAGTGTACTTTTCATACGATTTCCAAATAACAATTTTTCTGTTCAATCCATTTATAAGTTTTGCTCTCCACTCATTGTTATCAAATACATTCCCCCCTTGAGAATACTCAACAGGGAAATGCCCAAAGGCATTGACCCAAGCATCGTTAGGCATTATTTTATGCGGTGCTTTCCATTTTAATATCATATTATCCCCTTATAAATGAGAGTGTCTTACCTACGAAGGGAACAGTAATCCCCTGTGGAGTTCTGCAAAACCAATCGTACTTGTTCTGATACACGTTAAAATTAAGCCCAAATTCCATAGCAGTCTGATTCATTCTTGCCTTAGTTGTAACTGTGAGATACCCACCATTGTTGAGAGTCACAATATTATTCTCAACATGAACAACCTCAGTTTGATGATACTTAACAGAGATAATTGATTTATCTTTGTTTACCCCAACCTTTGTTGCTTTTCTTCCTACTTTAGACATTTGACCCATTGTATTGCCTCCTTGTTTGTTTGATACTTAATTATAGCATTATTAATTAATGTTTGTCAACCATTGTATCCTGCCACTGTTCGCCACATACACTACACTGATAATAATTAATAAACCACATATTACCCTCCTTCAGCAAGAAATGATGGAATATCAGATTTCTTTAACTGTATATCTTCCGTAAAGTTTAATGCTGTTTCAAAATCTTCGGGATTGTGAATTACCATTGCCTGAATATCATCCCATAAACAATCAATAGCTTCATCAACCATTGCCTGATTATCAAGATCAACTACATAACTAAAATTAACTGATACAGTTGCTAATCTCATATTATTCCCCCAAGCAATTAGCTTTAAGCCAATTAATTAATTTTTCAGCGTTTTCTTTATCGAAGGATATATCACAGTTATGAGGTAATCCCCCTATAACAGAGAGTTTGTTATTCTTGTCTATCCCAAGACTTGAGTTTGTGGTATCCCCTGCTACTGTTCTCTTGACTGTTATGAATTCCATTGTTGCCCCCTTGATTCGTTATTTACTATAATTAATTATACCATTATTAATTAATATTTGTCAAGTATTATTTAATTCTCCACTCCCCATCGAGAGGCAGATAGTTCTGACACGCTTTCTGAGCAGTCGTATAGGTTGAGGCTTCATCAATACTGCACCACCCTATTTCGTTACTCCAATACATTGCCTCATCCTGTATATCTGATTCCGATTTGCTATATATAACCCACTGTAACCCTTTAGCTTTATCCATTTAGTTTCTCCTTGAGTATAGAGTATGATGCGTACACCTTTTCAAACTCAGCACGATCACCCCCAACATCAGGATGATGAATCTTTATGAGAGTCCTAAAAGCCTTCTTGACCTCTGCCCAAGTGCAACCCATAGAGAGTCCGAGTATTCCGTAGGGTGATGAATCTTTTACAATAGCTTGAGCTTCACCAATACCCATAGCAGAGTCAAAGTAATGTTTCCACTGAGAAGTAGAACCCCTCTCACCCTCATTAACTCCGTAAGGTCTGTAGTTATCTGCCCAAATGTTTTTCTTCTTCTTAGCTTTTATGATGGACATATTTCCCCCTCAGTTGTGAAAAATGGTTTATCCTTTACTTTTATAGATAAACTAATATAATTTTGCTTATAACCATTTGAAAACCCATTATTAAACCCATATACAAACATTTTTTTTGGAGTTTTAAGTTTCATAAGATAAATAAAACCCCTATATAATTTTATAAATTTCCTAATTTTATGAGTTACAGTTTTAAGCTGAGTGTTAATATCATTCTTGAAAAAGACACGCACATTAACTACCTCATCTGTAATTGAATCTACTTTTGTAGTTGTGATAAGTTCTACATTACCTATCTTACTAACTAAGGAGTTAAAAAGTATAGTCTGATTATTTGTCATTATCTTAATTTCCTCTGAGTTATATCAGTCCTTGTTACAAGATTAAGTGCCTTGAGATGTTTACAGTGACCATTTCTGATATTTCCTCTGCAACTACACGTCCACCACCCTGACCCTGATGCTGAGTCAAACGAAATCATGTACTTAGCGTTAGAGGATTCAGAGTTGATGGTAAATCTGTGTTTATACCTATCGGTATCAGGAAACCTATCAACTATTGCCCTATCAGGAATTACTAATGCGTTCTTGCCTACAGTTACGTTCATACCAAGCCCCCTTGAAGTTTATGCTTAATTATAACATTATTAATTAATACTTGTCAAGGGGGATCACCCACTGACTGTTATCCAAAAGTTACATAGAATTTTCTTACTACATTATCAACATTGCGTAATCCTGCCTTAGTGAGTTCATACATACCTGATACACACCAAAAGAACCCATCAACTTCATCATACCGATCACCATTATCACTTGAGCTATGATATTCAAGAGAGAGATCAAGTCCTGTCTTTTCCTTAAACTTAGATAAGAGATTATCGTAAGAATTACAGAGTTCAAAATTAGGATTGTTAGCATCCTTGAGAACATCAAGATAATCATATTCAAGAAGATTTCTTATCTCAATCTCTGAGAGAACCTCGGTATTTGTTTCAGCATCATTTATCTTCTCGAACTCTGCCTTAAACGTAGCGAGTTCATCACCTGCAACCTCTCTTACAAACTTTTCCTCAACTACATCTGCATAATTTGCACCGTAACCCATTCCCATTTTATATTCTCCTCATTGTTATAAAAAGTTTTTTACAATTAGTACAATAATCTTCATTATCCTCGGTATAAAAAGTTTCTTCGCAGTACATACAATCACGTTCCATGTTGCCCCCTTTCATACTTAATTATAACATTATTAATTAATATTTGTCAAGCGTTAGCTATGAGTGATTAGAACCTCATAGTCACCCTGTTCAAAATAACCTTCCTCAAGATAAAACTCCTCTGACTCAGGAAGTTCATCAGGCAATACATTCTCTTTAATTATCTTGATAAACAACTGTTCTGCTTCCTCATTACCTTCTTTATCATCTGTAAATGATGTAATATTTGCAATACCATGTTCAATAATCTCGATTACGTTTACTGTCTGAAGTTTAGCCATTATATTGCCCCCGTTGATTGATAATGTTTAAGTGTTCTATAGAGTCCCAATACAGTCTTGTCCCCTGCTGTAGTATCAAACCTTCCAACCTTATTGACTTTGAGGCATGGTCTAAGAAGTTGAAATAAGTTATTTGCTTGTCTTGCTTCCTCTTCTGTTGCCCCTTGTTCAATCATCTCAGCTATAGTTTGTACTTTCATTCAAGCCCCCTTGATTCGTTATTTACTATACTTAATTATATCATTATTAATTAATATTTGTCAAGCATTATCAATAGCCTTAGTTGTTTTTTATATAGACACGATAATGTGAATTGCAGCTAGGCCGCTTTCGCTGGAACTTCATAATCGTTTTAGGTCTTACCTCTTAACTCTATGAAGGGCCAATAGTTTTTATTCGCAGACACTGCAATTTAAAATGGTGGAGATGATAAGGCTTGATAAATATTTGTGGGAGTTTTGAACTTCGCAGTCTTTCGACTCCATCCATCACTCTGACCCTACCACAATCGGGAGTATCCAACCACTCGCTTTTTACAGGAATCACCCTGCTTCATCATCAGGTGTCGCCCTGACTATTCGGGGATTAGCCGAAGTGGACTTTATGATCTATTGGTTAGACAATTAATCATTTCACATCCTTCTTTGAATCCTATGTTATAATTCTTACTCGCTATATCAATAATAAACGTCTGAGCTTCAATACAGTGTGGGCATACCTCATCTACATCATCCCCACATAAAGCACTCCATACATACCCACACACATCACATTCATATCTTCCATCAGAGTTCTCAAATGTCTGCCCTATCTTAATCATCTTCTCCCCCTTCTGATAAATCATAACAGTTCTTTAAACACTCCCTGCATATACCATCAGGAAGATCAGTAAAATCTTCAAACATCTTTCCACAGTCTGCACACTCAACCATTATCGTTTCCATGATTAATAATAACATAATTAATTAATATTTGTCAAGCATTAATCCCAAGTTGTTGCCCAAGTTGTACCACATTTACATTTATAACCACCACGATAACTCTCTTTATCCCCCTTATCCCCGCAGTTAGGACATTCCAAATCAGGGTCAGTCATTGTAGGCATAGGGTCAGGGCAATTCTCACACACAAAAGCACCATCACACTCAGATGGATCACATCCTTTTGTTTCAATAGCTTCAACCTTTGGTTTAGTTAATTCATCCTTACTGCTCTTCAAATATTCCATAGCAAGTTCTTTAGTTTCAAACTCAGTATCCTGCTTATTAATTATTTTATGAGTATCCTTAGAGAGAGTGGCAACCGATACAGAGTTATCTTTGTGTATGGCATACATCACTACAACGTCTTTATCATTATAGAGAGTGCCATGAGAGAGTGATCCTTTAAATAATTTCTTGAGAGTATCTTCAGGAGAGAAGTGATTGACTGATTTTTTCATTATACCTCCAAGATAACAGCATCAGGATATTTATTAGCTAACCACTGTTTAGCTTTTGCCTCATCCCCCGTCTTAACAGTTCTAAACTCCCCTTCAGCATCAGTAGGGAGTACGAAACAATATGTACCCTTCTTATTAAGTGCCTTAATCTGTTTGAGTACAGTGCCAACTTCTATAACATCAGCAACAAACGTATCATCATCATATTCACCTGTTATAACTTTACCACCTGTGAGTTCTATTGACCACTGAGGCTGAGATTTAATATACTGATTTACAATAGCTTCATAAGCCGTATCAACTGTAAGTGTGGCAGGACCGCCCCAATCACCTTCACCTACAAATCCAATAGCCTTACCCTGATACGTTAGAGTAGCTTGAGAGAGGGGTTCACCTTCATGCCCCCTATACGTCTTGAGTCCTTTGACACCAAATGGAAAATTTTTAATATTGGTAAGTTTCATAAAGCCCCCTTTATTAGTTTGATACTTAATTATAACATTATTAATTAATATTTGTCAAGTATTACCCTTGAGAGTTTTGGTAGCACGGGCGGGACTTGAACCCGCATGGAGTTGCCTCCGAGGGATTTTAAGTCCCTTGTGTATGCCAAATTCCACCACCGTGCCATTATACTTAATTATAGCATAAAAATTAATTAGTTGTCAACTACTTAACTACTGTTTCAATTTTATTATCCTTATTCCTTGAGAGAGTCATTAATAGTACCGAGTCATTAGCCCTGACTACCCCAACCTTCTTTGCTTTCCTGAGAGTGAGAAAGGTCTTGGCATCATCTACTGCCCCACCTTTAGTAATGTATCTCTGCCCTTTTCTAACTCTATTGTCCAAACTTAAATAAAACCCTACTGTTCTGCTCATATCGTATCTCCTCTTACTTTATGATACGATAATTTATTTATATTTGTCAATAGCTTTAGTAACATCTGAGAGTTTAACCACTACACCTCAATATCCCCTGAGAGTTCATCATCCTGATATATAATTAAATATTTCATTATTCCCACCTCCGATCTTCAATAGCTTCATCAATCTGATGTGCCATTATATCGTTTGCCCTGTCGAGAACTTCCTGAGTGATTTCATCCTCCTCCATTTCTTCCATAATGTCCATCAACCATGCTTTCATCATTCCCATTTTATTTCTCCTTAGAATACTTTTATTTTGTTAGAGAGTGCTGACTTGTGTTATGGCATTAAGTAAAGCATATTTCCCCCTTTCGTAACCATACTTAATTATAACATTATTAATTAATATTTGTCAATAGATAAAAAGTAAGCAGGGGATTCCTCCCCTGCTGTTTTAAGGATTACTTGCCGTCTGTACCTGTTGCCTGAGTGTCAACCGACTGAATAGCACTCTGAAGTAATGCCATTAAGTCTGCTGTTGCGTTGACCTTCGGTTCAGCCTTCTGTTCAGGCAGAGTGAATGTACCCTTAGTCTGTTTCTCAAGAGCAAGTTTGTTACATTCTTCCCTGAAGGTGTTGACCACATCAGTCTTAGGATTGAACGGTTTTGCTGTCTTGTTCATCAGAGTAGTTACCAAGTTGAGTAACCCTGCATCAACCTCTCCGATAACATTGTCTGATTCGGTATCTACTTCATCACCAAACCAAATCGTTGATACAATGCCATGAGAGTTAAGAATTGCATGATATACAGTCCTACTGTCATACCACCTGATAAGAGCAACCTTACCCGAACTCTCCAAACCTGAGAGTATCAAGTTGAAGTTGAGAACATACTGAGGATTCTTCTTGTCAGGTTTCATTACATAATGTCCCCCCTTGAACCACCTGTAATCAAGTGAGTCAATGACGTTGAGAATCTCAATAGTTGCCTGTGGAATAAATGATGGTCTGAGAGAATCTATCTCAGCCTTAGTCCACGGTTGAGGAATTTCCTCTTTGTCGTTGAATACCCACCCCTTCTCCTTTTCTTCGGGCAGAACTTCAACATTACAGTGATTGCACCACGTCTTTCTGCCGAGTCTATACCCACAGACAGAATGACGTTCCTTGAAACTTAACTCAATCTCTTTTGCTATCCTTGTCATGGATACCTGAGTGTTGAGTATTCCAAACCCTGACATTGTGTAATTCTTTCTTGCCATTTGCTTCCCCCTTTCGTATTTGTTATACTTTCAGTATAACTTATTTTACCTTAGTTTGTCAAGTGTTTTTTAATTATTCCATCAAGAATATTTTTCTGATAAACACAGTCCTCAAAAGTTTCAGTCCTCTTGTCCTCAAGATACCTTACCTTAACGTCTGCCGTTACCTTTGTACTGCTTTGTAGTAAACTCTACCATGTTGCCCCTTTCATACTTAATTATAACATTATTAATTAATATTTGTCAAGTGGGGATGTGCCTTACTCGGCACACCACCCACCGACCAACCACACAAACTTCTTAGGTGATTTAGTTACTTTGTTAAACTGAGCATCAATATACTTAGCATGTGCTTCCCTGTACTTAGCCTCAACCTTCCCCTTCTGTTTCTCAAGTTTAGACCTCTCCTCGGTTAACAGAACTCCCCTGACAGCATCCCAATAAGCCTTATTAGCCTGTTCTTTCTTGAGAGTCAGTGCTTTCCCCTTTGCAGTATCCTTAAATGCTTTTGATGGAGTGAATACTTTAACTGCTACTGCCTCACCCCACTTAGAAGTATTCTCAACCAACCACTCCTCTGCTTCACCAAAGGTTTTAAATAACCTCTCCTTAACATCTAACCCCCTGCACGTTGCGAGTGTCCCGTTATACCCGTCATGCCCGTACTGATATTGAAGTTCCTGAACATAACTCTGATATGCCTTCCTCAACTTTACTGCATCCTTCTCGTTAAACTTTGCTGTACTGAAATTTGCACCCATTGTAGCCCCCTTGTTTGTTTGATAATTAGCTTATCCTTTCATAGAACTCATCCATCAGTTCTTGTTTAGTCATACTCTTATACCCCTTGAACCCATGTCTGAATATGTTATCAATATAGGTATAGTCATTATCCTCGATCATGCTTCTTACAGTATCACAATCATCATCACACAATTTATTAATTAATTCTGCCTTAGTATAAGTTTTAGCCATTCTTTTCCTTCTCCCTTTCTAAATATTTAGCAATGATAATCGCAGCGTCACAGTAGATACAATCAAGATACCCCTGCCCATACAAATCCCCTGTATCCTTACAGTGTTCACAAATTATTGGATATGGTAGTTTCATGTTGCCCCCTTTCGTAATCATACTTAATTATAACATTATTAATTAATATTTGTCAAGTGAAAGGCAAACAAAAAGGGTAGTTTCGTTTTCTGGTATTCAGACTCCCATCCTTCACCAATCAACTACCGCTACCCTTTTACTCAACTACTCTATCGTTATGCGTGTGCTTTTCTACCTCTTGAGGACTTAGGTATGTAATGCTTGTAAGCTAAACGCATTGCTTCTCTCTGGAATTCTGGTACTTTCCTTACTTCTTCCAGAGTCTCACCTATCTTCCGCTCAATGAGTTTAATAAGTGTTTCAGAATCCGCCACACCATACTTTGTGAACAACGCTATCCTGTCCTTCGCCAATTTCTTATTCCTGAGATAATGCTCAATCTCTGCTCTTTTGGCTACCGATAACTTACTCATGTCTGTCGTTTTCATTAGCTTGACTCCTTTCTTAAAACATTAGTGATGGTAAAACCATCCAAGTTAAAGTTACAACTTTAGACCTTTTATTCGTGGTCTTATCTTTACTGTACACTAATATTAAAAGGTTGTCAAGTATTATTCATATCTTTTTTTAATTGCAGGGGGTATTACCCCCCTGCCGTTATGCACCTTCTTTGACGTTTACTGCCCAAACCCAAATCACTAATAAAAGTAGTAGACTCCAAAATACCCCTGTTTCAATCATTGGATGAGCTTTAACCCATGCCGTGTCCTGAGTTAATAACCATATCAAAGATATTGTTATGTACGTAATAATTAATTCTGCCATCAGCACCTCCCTTTAGTATTATAACCCACCTACCATACTTTTGTCAATGGTGAAACTAAGAGGATTAACTCCTCTTAGCCTGTGCTACAGCATGAATCTTTCTCTGAATTGCCTCGTACATCAACCTTCTCCTCTCAAAGCTTAACACCATATGAGTCAAGATCAATGTAAAGGCATTGTAGAACGTCCACAGTGTCCTTGCTTCATCGTACTCAGGATTAGTCATAACAGTCTGATACTCATCCTCAAGAACGTCCCCATCAGCATCATACACAGGTACTACGGCATTAGCGTTCTCAGGATCATCCCAAACTTTTGCAATCGCCAATCCGTATTTCTCAGGCACAGTCTTGTCCTTAATGAACCCCTCGATCAGTGCCTTGCCTTCAGCAGTGGTTATCTCAGTTTCATCCAACAGACTCATCTGATTGACCAAATCCATCCTGAAGGTCTGAATACCCTGTGCCAAATCTTCTACTGCCTTATTAAAATCAAATCCCCCCGTATGTTTGTACATACTGTAAAAAGCAGCTTTAAATAACATCAGTCCATTAGTGCAAACCTTCCTGATGCCTCCAAGTTCATATCCTGCCTTCTTAGAAAGATCATAACTGTTCATGACTGTCAATTTCATATTAACGTAGTCACCCACCTTAAGATTCTTTCTCGGAATCTCTACAACATCATTCGGAAATTCAAACGTATGATAAAGTCTTGCTCCATCACCAATAAGATCAGTCTTCTCAGTGAACGTTAACCCAAGATTGTTGATGATCTCCCTTGCCTTAGTTACAACCTCAACATGAGGTACAATCTTGTAATACCCCTGTTGTTTGTTCTCTACTTTACCGTCCTTCTCTACCTCAATGGTCTGAGCTGATACATACCCAACTATCTTGTTGGTATCAGTCCTGACAATACAATCCCTCTCAGTCTTGAGTTCTACTCCATTGACGTTTACTATTGATGGTACTCTCTGAATCGGAAAATCAAAAATCTCCTTATCTACCGTTGCAGTCGTCATCTTGTTTCCCCTTTCTTGTTTAGTTTTTATTACCTTATATTTGTATTATATCATTTATTAATTAATTTTGTCAAGCCCTTTCTCTTAACCATTTCAATATAAAGCTATCTGGTAACTTATGTTTAATTTCCTTCTTGTGATGCCTACTATGTACTGTGTAATTACTTGTTCCATCATCAACAAACCCACTCCCACCACAGTTACAACAATCTTGCAACGTGTATGCGGGCATCAACCCATGTTGCCCTAACCCTAACGCTATCTCAGGGTCTTGACCTCTGCCGTTACAAACAGGACATACTATCTGCAATTTAATCATCTCCTTTCTTACTTAATAATAACACAATTAATTAATATTTGTCAAGGTATTCAGAAAGGTGGGGATGGGATTTCTCCCACCCCCACAGGGGGCAATGACAGAAAGGATTAGCAGATACAGTCGTTCAACAATTTACCGCAATAGGTACAGAACTTCTCCTGTGGTTCGTCTTCGCAGGTACAATCTTCAACCAACTCCCCACAGTTATCACAATACTCATCTTCCTCATCCGTACAGGCAACCTCATAGTCATTTGCCTCATTGGTGTACAGACTCCTTGTGAGTTCACCTTCAAACTCCTTGACCACAAGATACTTACAGGTTCTCAACTTCTGATAATTGCAATCCGTAGGAACGGATACAACATCAGCAGGATGAATCTTTACAATCAAGCACCTGTCAGTGGTTTCCTTGTCCTCAGTGAACTTACCGTAACCGTTGACATACTCAAGTGTCCCTGCATGAAGACCCTGACTACAACCTACTTCTCTGTTGTCGTCAACCTTCGACCTCGGCACTTCAACAAACTCCCCGACAGTGTTCAGAACCTTGCCTGAATACTTGTCATAAAAGTCGTTCTTGACTGCCTTATATGCCAAGAAATCTCCGTCTTCGGTAATAGGAAGACTCTTGTGATTCAAGAAGTCGAACAACTCATTTTGTGCTCTGAAGGAAGGATTCTCCATCAGTTTCTTCAAGAAGTTTACCAACGGAAGACAAGGCAGACCTTCCTTCATAAAGGTAACGATTCTCTCAGTCAAGGTGTTGTGAACTGCCTCACCCTTGTAAAGAACCTCACCATCCTGAACCTTAACATCATCATCAAAGAAAAAGTCTTTGACCTTTTTGGCAGTATCAACAATGTCAAGAAGTTCATCCTCAGTCTTCCCCTCTTTAATTGCTGTAAGAACTGCCTCGTACTTTGAGTCCCCCTTTGGCACATTGAACTGTTGTGCATTAAGAACTACCGTTATGTTGCCCTCTCCTGTAATCATGTAAGCTACCATTCTTTTGTTCTCCTTTCTGTTTATATGGGTTATAATAACTTATTCCCTGCTCATTTGTCAACTGTTTTGTTTTTCAGGGGGTGAAGATTATCACCCCCTATACTTAATAATAACACACTTGAATCTTATTTGTCAAGACTCTTGAATACATCAATAGCGTTGACCGTGTTGATAATGTTGCTATAAGACTCATTGCTGAACCTGTACTCATGTTCGATAAAGCTAATCACCAAAGGATAGTCCTTCGCAACCCTATCAGCAAGTTTAGAAATCTTAGCAGTATCTGGTCTAATTCCTTCCTTAGCCAGACCTTTAATACCCAGATAATACTCGATGAATCTGGGAGATATAGACTCACTCCCCTTCACAAACGGAATGACCTGTTCAATCAGTTTCCTGAAGTAACTGCCCTCACTAATGGCAGAAACATTAAACCCTTTCCACTCACCAATACTGCTAATGAATCTGTGTGTCTGAGCGATTGTGCTTGCCGTAAGACTGTTGACAACCTTCTCATATACATCATCATCCTCAAGTACGTTATCCTTGAACCATGTCAAGAAATCAATAGCGTTGTCGTTCTTCTTGACCTTGTTCAGACCAACCTTAGTAACACCGTACACAGCAGGAATATCAATCCCTGATGCCTGTATGCCCTTGACAATTTCTTCAAAGTTAAGAATCTCCTTGTCATTCAGTTCAACGGAATAATTGTTGAACTCGACATACACAAACTCATCAATCGCAGATATGTCAAAGGACTCAAATGTTTTCCAAGACCTCTGCTCATACCTGTATCTTCTGCCTGTTGAAGAATCTCCATCCCTGTTCGGTCTAAACTCCCTGATGTTACATACCACAGTGGGTTGACGTTTCCCTCTTGTAACCCCTGATACCTTAACCTTCGGCACGTCAGGCAGTTCAGAAGAATAGAATACAATGCCGTTATCTCCTGTCAATCCCTTCAAATCCCTATATATACCAGAGGCTGTGGCATCTCCGTCTAATGCTACCAGATAATCTTCATCGGGGCTAATCAAGAATACTATCTTTCCAATATTCTGTTTAGCATACCATTTCGCCTTCACGTTGCTCTTGATGGAAGTATCCTTGACCACAAACACAGTCTTGGTATTAATGTCAACATGACTATCTGAATTGTAAATCTCAGTCCTGACCCTGTTATTGTTGTACGTTTCAGCCCAAAACTTCTTGCTGATCGGTACTTCAATATGATGAGCTAATGTTCTGCCCTTCCACCTTAAATCCTGTACCTTGACAAAAGATAATCTGGTACTAAGGTCTTTTGCTCTCAGAACAGCACTCCAATAGTTTGTTTCCTTTTCAACCGATGCAGTAATCTCGGCACATACTTCAGTGTAAATAGCATCCAGATACTTCTTGATTGTCTTGATAGTAAAGCTACTGTACTCAAGACTCTCTCTTGAAGGTGTTACGTTCATCTCACCAATACCAACCGTGAATATTACACCAGACGACAACATAGTGTGATACTTAGAATCAAACTGATACCTGTCAACAGGATATGCAATGTTGCCCATGACAACCATGCTGTTTGAAGTATCTCCATCAGAAAAATACCAACCGTTACCTGACAGAATCTTCTTAACATCCTGACCCTTGTACTGATTGTTACCTGATACCACAGGCTTAACATCAAAATACTTGTAAACATTGGTAGCAGTTTCAATAAACCTACTGTAATCGTTCTCCTTGACCGCAAAGGAAATCTCTACACCGTCATTTTCGGTCGTAGCACTCTCACCAAACTCATTCAGTTCAGGTATGCCAAGTTCATTGTAGGACAAGTTATACAATCTCTTGACCCCTGTAAGAAACGTGGTAATGTTGAACGAATCAGTATAGGCAAAAGGTGTCTTGCTACCAATACCAAAGCACCCTACCTCATTGTTGCTCGTAGTCTTATCAGACTTCATGTAGTTGATATACACATCGTATATCGTTTCAGGACTCATGGATACACCAAAATCCCTGACCTTGAAATGACTGTCCAAAGCATTAGGAAGTTTAACCTTGAAAGGTTCTGTTGCCTTCCCTGCCCTTGCATGACTGTCAAGTGCATTAGCTGACAACTCCTGTACTATTGCCTTGATGGGATTTGAATACTGTCTTGCCAACATCTCAAATGCTTTAGCATTGACGACAATGTTACAAGCAGTCTTCTTGACTACTCCACCTCTCTGAACATCATTTGTTCTTTCTGTCTGAATCATTGTTCAAGCCCCCTTGAAGTTTTTTATTTGTCATTGCCTACTCTTTATAATAACACAATTAATTAATATTTGTCAAGCATTATCCTACATATATAGGAATATATTTTGCCCCTTCTGCATAATCCAATAATCCACCCTCAGTTTCACCATCATTAACTTGTACAGACCCATAACAGGTTGCATTATCACTACAACCATTCCTTGTATCTATCACAAATACCTGAAGCGTCTTGTCCTCTACCTTGTTAAGATTATCTATTATTTCCTGAACTGTCATGCTTTCCCCCTTTTAGGACATTTAGTTAAACAGTAGTAATCC
>Ga0334722_10003499_pt1 | contig 16857 bp, 13 predicted proteins | sample C3_bottom_MG_FD_207210 | JGI IMG/M metagenome (GOLD analysis project Ga0334722, IMG submission 207210) | Sediment microbial communities from Yellowstone Lake, YNP, Wyoming, USA - C3_bottom | ecosystem: Environmental > Aquatic > Freshwater > Lake > Sediment | place: USA: Wyoming | collected...
GATAGACAGCCTGGTGGCGACGGTCAGCGACCTTGACCTCAAAAAACCGATCGCGGTACGCGCGTCGGACTCGATCCAGGCCCTGGCGCTTATGATGCGCGAGCAGAGCGTGCGGTCCGTTCCTGTCGTTGACGACTCCGGCAGGGTTGCCGGCGTGGTAGGGCTCAAGGACATTGCGCGCCACTACATGGACAGCGTGGGCTTCGCTGATCTTTCGAAGGCGCCCATCGAGCTCGACATCCTCGTCAAGACCCTCGATGCCCGCGTCATCAGCAATGCGCAGCGGATTACCGTATTGACCGGCAGGGTCTTTATCGCCGCCATGCAGCGCGGCACGCTCGTGAACCGGCTGCGGCCGGGCGACGTCGTGATCGCAGGCGACCAGAACGACGTCCAGCTCGAGCTCATCCGGGCGGGCTGCTCCGCCGTGATCGTCACCGACAGCGCTTTGATCGCGAATGAAGTGATAGCCGCTGCAGCGGAAAAAGGCATGCTCCTGCTCTCGTCCCCCCATCCCGCCTTTGCAACGGTCCAGCTCATGACCATGTCGGAGCCGGTTTCGTCCATCATGACCACCACCTGCCCCTCGGTCGGCATGTATGCGCCGATCTCGGACGTGCGCGCCAAAGTCGTCGAGTCGGACTATCGCTCCGTGGTCGTCATCGACAGCGATCGCCGCCTCATCGGCTTCATCACCCGCACGGACCTGCTGACGCCGGTGCGGAAGCTTGCCATCCTCGTTGATCACAACGAACTGTCGCAGGCCGTGGACGGCATCGAGGAGGCCGAGATCCTCGAGATCATCGACCATCACCGCGTGGGCGACATCTCCACCACCGCGCCGATCTATGTGTACAATGACCCGGTCGGCAGCACCTGCACGGTCGTGGCCGGCATCATGTTCCTGCACCAGACCCATATCCCGAAGGAGATCGCCGGCATCCTGCTTTCGGGCATTCTTTCAGACACGCTGCTCCTGACGCTTTCGACCACGACCGAGCGAGACCACATCGCGGCGAAGCGCCTTGCCGAGATCGCCGGCGTCGACATTCCGTCCTATTCGAGGGAACTTCTGCATGCGAGCATCAACATGGAGGACCGGAGCGCGGCAGAGCTGATCGCGGCGGATTTTAAGGAATTCCTGCTAGGCGGAAAAAAACTGGGCGTGAGCCAGATGATGTCTCTGGACTGCGCCGAGATCGATCTGCGCGAGCGGGAGCTGGTGGCCGAGCTGGAGCGGCTGCGCGTGGCGAACAATTACGACCTGACCGTGCTCTTGGTGCTGAACCCCCTTGGCAAGGGACAGGAGCGCATCCTGCTCCGGGGCCAGGTCTGGATCGTGGAAAAGGCCTTTGGCGTGACCGTGAAGAACGATACCTGCACGGTGCCGAGGGTCATGTCGCGGAAAAAAGATTTTATCCCTGCCATCGGCCAGGCTCTCAGCATGGGACAGTGAGCTCAATTGCGGATTGCGGAATGGCAACCCCAGTTTCGGATTTGATCTGTTCCTGCAGTTGTCTTCCTTAAGCGCCATCTGCGGCTTTGCGCGAGACAGCCGTTCGCAGGTGACGTTCAGCGTTACAAATGAACCACTTTGTGTATTTTTTCAAGCTCTTCTCCCGGCCTTCTTGGCAAAACATTCCTGCTCGTCCCGCCATGAAAACAGGCAATAATCCATAATATATCAATCACTTTCATGTCTTTTTCCTTACTCCTGCCACTTTAAAAGAGTTAGAGCTTTTTTCCCAAAATAGGTGTATAATGGTCCTTCTTGATACCTTCGTGAAAAACAGGGTATCACGGAATGACGAAACAGAACAAATACCACGCGTAATAACAGGAGGGTTTATGCTCGAAAAATACTCAGCAGGTGAAAACGTTGCATCACTTTGCACCAAGTGCAAACTGAACCTCGACCATACGATCGTTGCCATGGATGGTGAGGCGATCGCCAAGGTGAAGTGCATGACCTGCGGCAGTGTGCACAAGTTCAAGAACCCTGCAGATCCTCCGAAGGTCAGGGCGCCGAGGGCAAAGAAGGCCGACAGCGCAAAGAACGCAGCTTCGCTCTGGGAGAACGGCCTTGCTACTGCGCGCGGCAAAGAGCATTCCTACAGCATGGGTTCAAAGTACCGGGTCGGCGACATTGTCAACCACGATACCTTTGGCAAGGGCGTCGTGCAAAAGCTTTACAGCAACAAGTGCGACGTGCTATTCCAGGACCGTGAACGGCTTATGGCCTCGGCCAACTAACCAATCCGAGAAAACATCAACCTGACGGAACGCAAAACCATTAAAGCCTGAGAAGATTTTTTCTCAGGCTTTTACTTTTGGGTCTGCAGTTTTACTGAACCCTGGCCACCGACCCCTGTACCCTGCCCTCTTCTCTTACTTGAATCTCCGTGACCGGTACGCAGTCCAGATGCCTGCAATGCCTGCAGCCATCGACAGGCAGGCGACCAGCAGCATAAAATAGCCGGCCACCGTATACAATCCGCTCAAGACGCCCTCAATGCCCAGCTGCGAGCCTTTAACACTGATCAGTAGCGAGCCCAGTGCAGCAAAGATGAGCCCCGCCGCCACACCAACAATCGGCCGCTTCGCAACAATACTGGCCATGACCTGTTTCTCCCTCTCCCATGAATCTATGGGCTGCACGCTGCAAGGTATCAGATTGGTGATCATACCCTCGCGTCATGCTACTCGCGACGGTACCGGGACAGTTGTTCGTTCAATGCCTCGTCATGCTGCAGCCCTTCGAACTTCGCCCTGGTCAGGTCGGTCCGCTTCAGGCGTGCGCCGCGCATATCTGCGTTCGTCAGGTCCGCAGCCGTGAGCGTGGCATCAAGGATATCCGCATCCCGCAGGTCTGCCGAGGCCAGACAGGCGCTGCTCAGGTCCGTGCCGTGCAGGTTCGCGCTGCGCAGATCGGCCCGGGAAAGATCGGCGCCGATCATGCTCGCGCTGCGCGCATGGACCGACCGGAGCACGGCCCCGGCACAGCGGACCATGGCGGCATCGGTCATCTGGATGTTCGCGGAAGTAAGGTTGGCGTTCTCGAACCGGGCAGAAGAAAGTTTGGAGTTCGTAAGATCGGCTTTTTGAAGATCGGCGTTCGAAAAATCCGCGCCATCGAAGGTAGAGAACGTAAGGTCGGCATGGTCGAGTCGGGCATGGTCGAAGGAGCATCCCGTAAAGTTCGAACTGCTCAGGTTGCTTCCCGTCAGAACAGCGTTCCGGAAGCTCGATCCGCTCAGGTTGGAGCTGCTCAGGTCCGCTCCCGCGAACAGCGACCCGTCGAAGCACATGCCGAGAAGATCAAGATTGTTCAGCCGAACCCCGGACAGGTCGCAGTTCGAGGCGTCTCCGGTCGAGGACGAGAGCAGGAGCACTTCCCGTTTTGAAAGTTTTTGCATGTATGCGCTCCCTGGTGCAGATGATAGGTGTGGAGAGCCGTTCCGGTTGAAGGTTGTTAGACTGAAGGTGGTAAAACGGTGTGCCTGGCTTTCTGGTCCGGTTTTCCTTGTGTGTTACCTTCAGCCTTCAGCCGTCAGTCTATCCACCTGAACCGTTACCACTCGTTACCTCGCTGCTATACGCTCAAGATACGCCGCGATGACCGGAAGGTCCGCCGCTGCCCAGTCAAGCGACAGCAAGTCGGCAGGCGGCAGCCACTTGATCGATTTGTGCTCATGCAGCGCCGGGGTTCCTGCAGCGATGGTGCAGATGAACGGGTGAAGCGTCACTGAAAAGTCGGAATACGCATGGCACGCCTTCGGCAGGGCAATGTCTATGGCCACGGTGAGGCCGAGCTCTTCCATCACCTCGCGCACCAGGCATGCTTCCGGAGCTTCCTGCTCGTTGATCTTGCCGCCGGGAAACTCCCACTTGAGCGGCAGGCTCATGCGTTCGCTGCGCTGGGCAGCCAGGACCTTTCCGTCATGCTCGATGATCGCACACGCTACCTGCAGGTTCTTCATCTCCCGGAGCTACTCCCCGTCAGGGAGCACCAGCCGCCCGGCGCTGCTCGGCGCCACGCCCTGGGTGATCTCCTCGTGAATGTACTGCCTGATGAGCTCGCGGTCCCCGGAAGCGATGCGGACGAACCCCAGCCCCATGCCCGGCTCCTCGAACAGGCCCTCGAGGTGTCCATAGGTATAGAGAACCATGGTCTCTACCGGGATGATCCTGTTCTTTATGAGGATCGTGACGGGAAGATGGGCGCCTTTGGCGGCGGGCTTCAGGGTGCGGATGTAGATGCCGTGCTCCGAGATCATTGTTGCACATTCGCCGATGGCGCTGTTCAGGACCACGCCGTTCACGGTCACGGGCAGCACCGTCGTGATGCGCAGGTTCTTGCGCGGTTTGAGAACAGCGGTCTGGACTGCCTTGTAGAGCGCCTCGACCGGCACCGGTTTGTCAAGGCAGGCGGCAACGCCTGCCTCGCGGAACCGCTGCGCCATCAGCAGGTCGCCGGCGTGGGTGAGCGCGATGACCGGGACCTCCGAGGTCCGCGGGTCGAGCCTGAGCCGCAGGAGCAGGTCATAGCCGCTCATGTCCCGCACCTGCTGCGAAACGACCACGAGCACCGGCGGCATGACCGCGATCATTTCCAGGGCTTCGGCTGCGGACCCGGCCGTGCAGGCCTGGAACGCAAAGCGCTGGAGCAGGACCGCGGCATAGACCCGGTCGTTGGTATCGCCGTCCGCTACCACCACGAAGCGGTTCATATCCTCGCTTTTACTCTTACCGTTGATCGTCATATGCTTGCGGTCCATTCCATAATGCTCGGTCTGCAACGTACTACAATCAGCTCCAAAAGGCAAGGCGGGGATGAGCTATTCACTGGATGAGCAGCAGCGTGCCGCATTACTGTATGACATCGGCCGTAAAACTGTAGAGCGTCCCCTCTTTCCATGCATCCTCCGGCAGGCCTGCCTTCTGGGAGAGCTGTTTCAGGAACGTGGGCACGTCCCAGCCGAACTCGACAGGCACCTGCGGAAGAAGCAGGCCGGACCCGGCCTTGTGCTTGAGCAGGAGGCCATCCCTGCCGATCCGGATTTTCCTGATATCGCGAAGCTCCACCAGGGGGGAAAGGACCGAGACCACAACTTTCATGTCCGTGAGCTCATCAACGCGCATCGGCGGAAAGCGCGGGTCGCGAGATGCTGCGGACACCGCGTTCCGGACCACGGACTGGTAGAGCGGCATGATCGGCTCGATATTGCCGATGCAGCCGCGCAGGCCGCCATGCTTGTTGATGGTCACGAACGTGGCGCCGTTCGCCTGAAGCCGCGGATCAACCGGGACCGCGGCTGGCGTCGTTCCCTGCTTCACATATTGGCTGATCGTTTTTTTTGCGAGCCTCAGGAGCTCCTGTTGCTGCTGCCCGGTCAGCGCGCTTGCATAAAGTCCCATGGCCGCATATCCCACCACGTTCCTGGTATCGCCGGTCACGTCGCCGGAATTCGCGTACCGGAAGAGCACGCCGTTCGTCGCGCCGAGCTTCCGGGCAACTGCCATGGTCAGGAGCACGGGATAGCCGCCGCACATCTCACCTTTGCCGCTCGCAAGACAGTACTGCAGGTCCTCGATAGACATGCGCTGCACCCCATCGATCGCCTGTTTGTCCATGCTGACAGCCGTTTCTGCGTCGTGATAGTGAGAAAGGTCCGTGCTTGCCACGATGATCGCTCGCTCGTTCTCCCGCAGGACTGTGGCCAGTTTTTCTTCAAGATGGACGTACATCTCCCGGGTCGGCATGCCGATCAGGATCGGCACAACCGTGAATTTTTTGACCGTCTTCTGAAGAAAGGGGAGCTGCACCTCAAGCGAATGCTCCTGTGTGTATGCGATCGGGTCAAAGGTCACGCCTGCCTTTTCGTTCAGCAAGGTCTTTGCGATCTTCTCGTTCACCCGCACCAGTCCGAGCGGCGTGCGCAGGCTGCCCACGCTGTAGACCGAGGCGCCCGTTAGATTCGCGCGATGCGCCGGCCCGATGAGAATGACGGTATCGATCTCGCGGCCGACGATCTGCTTGTACGCGTAGGCCGCCACCTGGCCCGAGTACTCGTATCCGGCATGAGGCGCGATCAACGCAATGAGCCGTCCAGCCTGCTCTGGTGCACTGGCTGCTCCGAGGTACGATTCCACGGCCCGGGTCAGCACCGCCTGGTCAGCGGGATAGAACGCTCCCGCAACAGAGGGCTCCTTCACGATCTGCCGGGACCAGGTGAGCACGCCTGCAGCAGCGCATGCCATCAGGATGCCGCCGAAGATCAGCGTCGTTCTCTTCATGATGCCTTCCTCCAGAACAGAGCGCGCTGTGGCTCCTGCTTCAGTCGCAGTTTCCTGCGAAAAAGAGCGAGCACTCCTCCGAACAGGAACAAGCTCAAAAAGGTCCGTCTCTTCATGGTCAGCTCCATATTCCCGGGATCGCCGTATTGCAGAACCGGCATTTTCCTCCCGCAATGTTGTTCTGTTTCACATAATAGCCGATCCGCTCGATCAGGACCTTTTTGCAGCGCGGGCAGGCCGTGTTTTCGGCATCGCTCCGGATGTTCCCGATGTAGACGTAGCGCAGGCCGGCATCCATGGCAGCCTTTCGCGCGTCGCGCAGGGTCTCAAGCGGCGTCGGCGACAGGTCCTTCAATTTATAGTACGGAAAAAAACGCGAAAAGTGAAGCGGCACGTCAGGGCCGAGGTTCTTCACGATCCAGGCGCTCATCTCGCGGATCTTCTTCGGGTCGTCGTTCAGGGTCGGTATCACGAGGTTCGTGATCTCGAGCCAGACCCCTTCCTGTTTCAGCACCACGAGCGCGTCGAGCACGGGCCCGAGCCTTCCTCCGCAGACCGTGCTGTAGAAGTCCTCCGTAAAGGCCTTGAGGTCCACGTCCGCTGCATCGAGGAGCTTCGCAAGCTGCTGCAGCGGCTTCTTGTTGATATAGCCGCAGGAGTGCATGGTGTTCCTGATCCCGGCCTGGCGGGCAAGCACCGCGGTATCATACATATACTCGTAGAAGACCGTGGGCTCGGTGTAGGTATACGTGATGGTGCGGCAATTGTAGAAGGCGGCCTGGCGCACCACCTCGCCGGGCGGCAGGTCTGAGGAATCCACGTCCTCGGGATTGGCCTGCGAGATCTGCCAGTTCTGGCAGAACTTGCATCCCAGCACGCAGCCTGCTGTTGCGATCGAGAACGCAGTGGTCGCGGGCAGGAAATGGAAAAAGGGCTTCTTCTCGATGGGGTCCACAGCCACGGCGCAGGGCTTGCCGTACACAAGGCTGTACAGCACGCCGCCCTTGTTCATCCGCGCCCTGCATCCGCCGACCTGATAGTCCTCAAGCACGCATTCAGTAGGGCAAAGTTCGCATTGGACCGTAGTTGACATAGATTAATTCCGTCCTGACCCCTGGACCCCGGACCCTGAACCCTGCGTTTATTGTTTCTTTTCCTTCCAGTATAGCCCCTTGTGCAGGCTTAAGTCTTTTTTAGAGATCGTTTTTTCATAGTACAATCTTCGCTCCGCATATTGCGCGATCCCTGTGACCTGCTCCTGCAGCATTGTTCCGGCAAGCAGCAGAAGACAGACGAGCGTTGATGCAGTGATGAGGACCTTGAATTTCTTTTCATCGACCACGATCAGCCTCCCTTGCTGCATAGCAGCGATGGCAGCGGATGCATTCCGAGATCTCGGGGTGCATTCTGTTTGCCATGGGGCAGTCGGCGCTGCCCAGATACCCGGGTGCTGACCGGGAAAGCAGGCCGGACAAGGCGGCAATCGGGCAGAGGTAGCGGCACCAGAACCGCTTCACCCGCAGGTTCGCGACGAGGGTCAGCCCCACCAGCAGCCAGGCGAGGATCGATCCATGGAACGAGAAGAGCGTGATATAGGCCTCAAAGTTGCCGAACTCCGGCTGCCTGCTCACGAAGACAAGGACCACGATCAGGCCGAGCAGCAGATACTTCGCCCTCCGCCACTGTTCGTCCGTATTGGGTGAAATGTTCCATTTCTGAATCGGGACCCTGCTGATAAATTCAGACAGCGCGCCGAAGGGACAGAGCCAGCCGCAGTAGAACCTGCCAACAATAAGAAAGGACAGGAGCACACTCAGAACAAGAACATACCAGAGGATGTCCGAGGACAGCCTGCCGAACAGCAGATTGAATACATGAAGAATGGAAAAGGGCGTCGCGAGATAGAGGCCGATGATCGCGATGCCTGCTGCCAGACAGAGATCGCGAAGCCGGAGCAGTTTCTTCGATCTCCGCGTTATGAAATAAAGGGCAAGGGTGGCGGAGAACAGCAGCGCATACACGATCCATTTCCCTGTGCGGTTTGCAGCGGCGTCGTCGGGTGCTGCCTGGATGTTGTATTCCTGAGCTGCGACGATCCTTGCAGACTCGCGCACGGTCCGTGCGAGCGCCTCGGCACTGACCGTGGCGCGGGTGACGCCGTCGATGTCGCGGTCGACCACGAAGGCATCGGTCACGCGCTTGCCCAGGAACTGGTTCAGGAACTGCGGCGTTTCCAGATAATGGACGTAATTCTTTGTCTCGCGATGCTCGATGATCCTGATCCCGCGGATCAAGCCGTCAGGCCCGAGTACCAGCATGAGCTTGATCGGGCCGGCATAACCCCTGATCGAGGGAGCGATGTCGTGGGAGTTGAAAGCAACGAGACTGTCCGATCGATAGAGCGGCGGGCTGCCCTGCTTTGCGGAAAAGAACCGGCCCGGTTCCCTGTCCCGGAGCATGGCCTTCTCGTCAAGCGCCTGTTCGGAATGCAGCGCATATCCCAGTGCGAGCGACAGGAACGCGAGAGCAAGCAGTATGAGCCGTAACTTCCTCACCCGGGACCTCGTTGCAGCGAGAAAAGCGGCACCAGTGCCGCTGCCTTCAGTAATACCACGAAAAGCACCGTGTTTTCAATACCAAAGAGCGGCACGAGCAGCAGCGTTGTCATGAGAGCGCCGAGCATGCCTCCGGTGAGATCTGCCGCGTAAAGACCGCCTGCTGCATCACCGGCACCCCGCTCGGCCATTGCCTGCATGGCCGCAGTAAACTCGGCGCCTGCTGCCATGCCGAGAAGCACGCTCAGCACGTAGAAGAACGCCTCGTGCCTGAAAAAGATCGAACTGCAAAGGAGCAGCGCAATGGTCAGGCCGTTGATCAGGCGCAGCCGCATCAGGGGCGCGCCCAGGGACCGGAGGACCAGCGCTCCGAACGCGGTGCCGGCCATAAAGGCCGCGGTCAAAGCTCCGATCATCTCGTACACATAGCCATAAGCAGCCTGATAAGCGAGAAGGATGCTGAGCGACATGGCCATGGCGGCATATCCCGTTGCAGCGACTGAAAAGAACAGGGGCTGTTTTCTTTTCCAGAAAAAGACGGACGCGCCGACGATCACCAGGATGAGACCGGCTGCGATCCTGTTCCCCTGTTCGGGAAGCGACAACAAGGACCTGCTCCCCTGCGCCTCCAGCCAGAGCATGAGGTTGTACAGATAGGCAACGGGTCGTGTGTCCCTATTTATTGACCTGATGCTTCCAAGACGGGCCTTGACCATGCTCGTCTTGAGACCGGAGAAGGCGTCGTTAAACACAGAGGGATCAAAGTACGTCGCTACGATCCTTCTCTGCACAAAGCGCTCCCCCAGAACAGCAGGGTCGCTGTTGATCTTTTGCTTTGCTGCAGCCATGATGCCGTACTCTTCCGAGGAAAGTACGACCTCGGGGAACACCTGCTCCAGCGAATGATAGATCGAACCGTTCAATGCCTGCATCCGTTTTCCGATGTAGCCCGATGCCGGGGGAAGCGAGGACACGAGCATGCCGTCGGGAGCGAGCGTCTTCCTGACCAGTTCGAAGAACTCGATGGTATAGAAGCGGTTGAGGTTCGCGGTGGTCGGTTCTGGAAGGTTCATGACCACCAGATCATATCGGCCTGGTTCGGATGCGGCAATGAATCGCCGTGCATCGTCGGCGATAAGGGCCAGCCGCGGATCGCGCAACCGTTCCCGGTCCATGGGGGTCAACAGACGGATCGATATGGCAATGAGCTTCGGATCGACCTCTACGAACTCCAGGTTCGCGACCGGGTACTTCAGTACCTCGCGCGCCATAGCCATTGACCCGCCGATCAGCAGCACCCTTTTCGGGTCCGGGTGCAGGGAAAGCACCAGATGCGTCTTCAGCTCCTCGGTCTGCGGATCCGGGTAGGCAAACAGGAACGAGCCGGAGGAATAGAGGCTCAGCTGGTCACGCAGTCTCATGACCTCGATCTCGCCGTAGCGTGATTCTCTGTGTTCTACAAGAATCGGCTCCGACGGCGCAAGCTTTGCCATCAGCTGCTCTATGCCGGGATGGAGTAGGAATGGCAGCAGAAGCAGCAGCGCCAGCACTCTGGACCGCAGGAGCAATGAGGCCGTCATGACGCAGAGAAGGCTCAGCCCCGTGGCGAGCGTCAGTGCGTCGATGCGGCCTGACAGGAGCAGGGTGAAAAGCAGGCCCGCAGCGCAGGCGCCAACGGCCTCAAGACCGTAGACGAGCGCAGCCCTTTTGTTCGACGCTGCTACGGCGAGCGGGAACTGGGCGCCGACAGCAAGGCAGAGGGGCGTGAGCACCAGGAGGGCTGAAAAATACGTGGTGACCAGAGGGATCGTTTCGCCGAAGGTCGATGCAACAAGCGGACGGATGAGGCCGATGAACAGGATCGTGGGTTGGGCAAGGAAAGCAACGACAAGGAAGGAAAGCGGGAAGGCCCGTTTGTGCCCTATGCGCGAACCGGCAATGCTTCCGATGCCGACCACGGAGAGCCAGACGCTGAGCGTGATCCCGATCGTAAGCTCGTTGCCCGAGAAAACGGTCATCAGCCGCCGGATGACCGTGACCTGCATGAGCAGGGCAGTAAAACCGAAGATGAAAAAGGCGATCCCATGCATCGGCGCTCAGACCTCCGGGCCGGACGAATTCGCTAAAGCTACAGCAGTTATTGGACGCGGATTTTCGCGGATAAGGGCAAAGCAGTAATGATGTCAAATTCGGTTGTCTGGATTATGACTGAAATGCGGAGGGCTGTCAAACAGGAGACATTACGGTTGCTTTTGCTGGGAAGTCTCTTTCTTATGACAGCTGACGCAGAGAGGATCGATCGTCATCTCGTCCTTGCTTTTCGGCGCTTTGCGGTCCGAGGCAGGGCCATGGCATTTGAAGCAGTCCTTGTACTCCAGCGCCTTATGCATGCTGACCATCTTCGGGTTCTTGCTGTGGCACTCGGTGCAGGACCAGGCAGCAATGGGGCTCATGAGGATCGTAACAATGATAAGCGATGTCTGATAGGTGATCTTTTTCATATTGTCCTAATCATGCCAGGCCGGAATGCGGCATCTTCCAAATAAGGCGGTTTTTTACCACTGAGTCACAGAGAACACGGAGAAAACCCGAAAAAACCTTGGACACGGAAAAACCGGATAACGGCTATGATCTTCACGGTTAAGACTGAGCAGTATCCCGCCCCTTCATAGCCTTTCGCTGCCGTTATCCGTGTCAAAGATCCTGATCGTTTCCGTGCCTCTGTGGTGAGATAACCCTGTTCGACGTTGTCTTTAGTCCCAGTCCAGCAGCCGTTTCTGTCCTTCGAGCTTTTTGATGTCCGTCACGTCTTGGCTCACTTCGAGCGTTCCCTGATACACGCCCTGGTCGTCGCGCACGGCAAAATAGCGGATCAGGATGAACTTGCCCTGCATCTGGATCCAGAAATCGGCGGTATGACGCCTGCCGGCCTTGAACTCGTCCAGGATCTTCTGGACCATGTTCATGCTTTTCGGGGGATGGCAGTTCTGGACCTTTCTGCCGATCACGCCCGGGCTCCGCGGAAAGAGCCGCTCTTTGAGCGCCGAATAGTAGAGCACCTCGTCCTGTTCGTTCACGAAGGAGATGTCGATCGGCAGATGCTTCAGCATAAGGTTCAGCTGCGTAAGCGAGAGATGTCCCGTATCGAGCGGCAGGTCCTGTTGGGGAGCTGTGCTGTTTGCCGAAGGCGTCACACCGGGCATCCATCCCGTGCCGGGCGTGATCCAGGAGTACCCCACCTCTGACTCGCCGCTCCTGACCGCGAGCCACTCTTCGTCGGTCAGCAGGTCCTTGGCCATGGGGAAGAGAATATGCTCTTCTTTATAGATCATGTCGGAAATGCTCTTCATGGCGTATTTGATGCTGTTGAACACATCGGGCACCTGCGCGTCGCGGACCCCGGCTCGGGCCGACTTGAGCGCCGTGCGGATATCGTCATGGAGCGCCCACATGACTTGGGAGGGCGCGGTGATGCTGTGCTTCTCCAGGATCGGGAAAAGCTGGTTCTCTTTGCGAAGATAATGCAGGTCGATCTGCGAGAGCTTTTCGACGAGCGTCGCGAGCTGCGGCTGGTGCTGTTTAAAGAGTTCCTTGTCGGACGTATCGTTCAGTTTCGCGATTACATGACCGAGCTCGTGCACGATCCCTTCGGCAGCCCGGTTCTCGAGCATGAACGTGTTGATCGGATGTCCCGGCGGCAGCGAAGGCACGTCCTGCTGGGAGAGCGATTCCTTGAACACCTCCACATGCACGTCGCAGAGCCGGCGCACCTCGCTCTCCGGCATGCCTTCGTTCATGAGCTGCTGTTCCATATGGGCGATCTCGGAAGCATCGATGTCCTTGATAAGCTCATGGAAGCGCTTCTTGAGCACCGCCATATCAGCGCCCTTGTGCAGGTCCCGGATGATGCCTTTCAGCACGGCCTGACGCGCCTTGTCGTCAGCGAGCGCCTCGACCGCGCTGCCGCCTTCCAGGCTGACCGCGACGTCCGACCCGGTCTTCGCTCTGATCTCCGCTGCAATATCGGCAAGCAGCGTTTCGATCGGGATCGCGCCGAGCGCGGACGCCTGCGACAGGGTCGCCATCTTCCCGACGGTCTTTCGCATGACCGGGTTCTTCAGCAGGCTGAACGACGTTGATCTGCCGACGAGATAGTCCAGCAGGTAGGGGTATTCCTTCAAAAGGTCGTCGATCTTTGTTTTCGGGCTCAGTTCCATGGTTCCTCCTTGGCATAGGGTTAACATGAGTGTATCAAATTATTCCTTGCTCTGTACAGATACGCTGCTTATGATACTTAGTATCCCCCTTTTCCGTCGGGAGCGTTATGATGCATATCAGTATGATGAAGATCATCTTTGCAGGCCTGGGGCGGGCACTCAGTTTCAAAAATACCTGGTGATCTTCTTGCAATTTCCCCGCAGGTGCGGTAGTGTCGTGGAGGAGGAATATCACCCATGAACGAAGATCCTTCTCCTTCCGCATTGGAACAGGAAAAACGAGCCAATAAAAACCTCGCCATCGCCGTGGGCATCCTCGGGCTGGGGTTATTTACCGCGTTGTACGTTCTGTTCTTCGTCACCATGATCTTCAGGCCCGGCCTCTTTTTAGATCTCCTGCCCTTGCAATCCATGACAACGAGCGCACTTTCCGATGGCAGCCGTATCTATCTTCTGTCGCAGAAGATCGACACAAGCCGGATCACCCTCAAGGATAAGCAGCCGCCTGAGACCCGTCACGTTCTCTCCCGTCTCGAAGGAACAGGACCTGCTGCTTCCCAGGAGATACCTTCCTACGCTTCCGCAAGCGGCGCAGCCGATCGGCTCGTGCTGTTCAATAGCGGCATGTACCGGTCCTTTGACGGGGCTGCCTGGACGGTCGTGCGGACAGAGGGCATCGGTAACTGCCCCACGGGGATCGCCACTCCAGCAGGACTGTTCGTCATCAGCAGCATCAAGGATAAGACCAGCATAACGCAGATCCGGAACGGCGCGGTAACGACCATCCCCCTTCCGAACGAGCTGCTGCGCGGCGATCAGCCGGTCGTCCGGCATCGGGAGCTCGCCTGGTACCAGGGAAGGCTCTGTCTCTTCTGGGCCGACCAGAATAGCATCGCCTGGTCCATCTGGAACGGCTCGACCTGGGCGCCTGCTGTCTTCGCTCCTTTTTCCGGATCCTTTCAGGTGGTCGCAGACGAGCACCGGATCCATTTTTTTAGCCGTGAACAAAAAGACCCGGGTGGGGTGCTCAGCTATTATGTATTCGAGAACAACGCCTGGTCCGGCCCAACGCAGCTGCCTTTAACGAACGGCATGGCTGCGTGGAGCGCATTCCTGCATCAGGGAAAGCCCATGCTATTTCTGAACAGGCTTTTTTCCCAGACCCTGTACTCCGTCGAGAGCAACAGGCTCGCCAACCCGATCCGCCTAGAGGGCGGCTTCAGCCTGTCCCGCAGCATGGGAAGCATGGCGCTTTTTAGTATCGCCGCAAATCTGATCGTCCTTCTTGCCGTCTTCGGCTTCTCAGCGTTGATCCGCCGGTTCAAGACACGCACCTGGACGGAAAACGGGAGTGAGTTTGAGTTTGCCAGTCTGTTCCGCAGGTTCGCGGCCTTTCTGCTTGATACGTTCTTTCTCCTGCTTCCGCCTGCATCAGCGGTCGCGCTGTTCCTTATCCGGGAGGATATATCGCTTCATCCCTTCCGATTCCTCCTCATCTTCTTCAGCGCCCTGCTTTTCTACGTTATTGGGGGCTTTTTGTACCATTCCCTGCTGGAGGGTTTGCTCGGCGCGACCCTGGGCAAGCGGCTCTGCGGAATTACGGTGCTGAAGGCGGACTTCAGCCCCTGCGGACTCGGCGCCGGGTTCCTCCGAAACCTGCTGCGCATCGTTGACGGTTTTTTTTATTATCTTGTGGCGGCAGTTTCAATGGCGGGAACGCTCAAGTGGCAGCGGCTTGGGGATCTTGCCGCCGGGACCGTTGTGGTCATGAGGAAGAAGGACGCAAATGCGCCTTCCCGACAAGAGGTTTTTGACACGGAGCACGATCCCGTTGAAGAGGGCATTGCCCATGAATAGGCTCGAACGGCTCTACCAGTTCTCCAGCCAGATAACCGCGACCACGGACCCCGGACGCCTCTATCGCACGATCGTAGCGTTCGTGCATGAGATGTTCGAGCTGGATTTTACGACGCTCATGCTGCTTGCCGATGACAAGCAGCAGCTCACGATCTGTGATACCATCGGGTTCCCGGAAAGCATGATCGGCACCTACAGCCTGCTCCAGGGACAGGGTTTGTCCACGCATGTGGTCCAGACGAAAGGCCCGGCAGCGGTCCTCGATTTCACGGCAGAGACCCGCTTTGCCGTGCCGCCGGTAGTGACGCGGAACAACATCACGTCGGCGCTCTGCGTGCCCATGATGATCGAAGACGACGTTTTCGGCGTGCTCATCGGCCATACCCGTGAGAAAAGGACCTTCACCTCCGAGGAAACAACGCTGTTCCAGAACATGGCGAATCTGTCGGCAATAGCCATCGAGAACGCGCTCGGCATGCAACGGCTCAAAAAGTCCCGGGACGAGCTGCAGGCAAGCGAGCAGCGCTACCGCGAACTGATAGAGCAGTCAGTGGGCGGTATCCTGCAAGGCACTCCCGAAGGGATCATCATCGATGCAAACTCCAGAATGCTCGAGATCACCGGACGAAGCAGGGAAGAGCTCATTGGGAAGCATATCAGCGGCATCTTCACGCCTGACAGCCTCAGGAGGACGCCCCTCCTGTTCGACCTGATCCTGCAGGGCAAGACGGTCGTGAATATCCGCGACATCCTGCGGCCCGACGGTTCGGTAGTGACCATTGAGATGCACACCAAGAAGATGCCCGACGGCACGTTCCAGTCCATGTATCACGACATCACCAGCCGCCGGCTGACCGAGGATGCGCTGCAGCAAAGCGAGGCGCGGCTGCGGGTCATCTTCGACACTTCCCAGGCGGGGATCATCCAGGTGGAGCCCAACGGCACGATCTCCTTCGCCAACAGGAGAATGGCAGAGATGTTCGGCATGCCACTCGAGGAACTGATCGGCAGCTCCTACCCTTCGCACCTCCACGAATCGGAAAAGGCGGTTGGTGACGACCGCATGCGACGCCTGATCAAGGGCGAGATCGCGTCTGTTTCTACGGAGCGTCATTATCTCCGCAGGGACGGCACCGATTTCTGGGGCTATCTTTCGGGCAAACGGCTTGAGGCAACCGATGGGAGCCTGCTTGGTCTCGTCGGGATCATTGCCGACATCACCGATCGCAAACAGGCGGAAGCGGAGCGATTGGAACTGGAACGTCGCCTGCTCCATGCCCAGAAGCTCGAAAGCCTCGGCGTGCTCGCAGGCGGCATTGCCCATGACTTCAACAACCTGCTCATGGCCATCCTGGGCAACCTTGATATGAGCCTTATGAAGCTGTCGCCCCTTTCCGCCGCCCGGCCCGGCATCGAGGCTGCCGTCAACGCGTCTAAGCGTGCGGCAGAGCTTACGAGCCAGATGCTGGCTTATTCGGGCAAGGGCCTGTTCGCCGTGAAAGATCTGGAGATCAATGAGCTGGTCTCTGAAAATGCCCATTTGCTGAAGACCGCCGTATCCAAGACCGTCGTGCTCAGCCTCCAGCTCGGCCAGAACATTCCACCCGTCAAGGCCGATCCATCACAGCTTCAGCAGGTGATCATGAACCTGATCATCAACGCATCAGAGGCCATCGGCGACCGGCCCGGCGTCATCACCCTCGCAACCAGCATGAAAGAATGCGATGATACCTGCCTGAAATCAAGCCGCCTTGAGGACAAGCCGCCGCCCGGGCGCTTCGCCATCCTGGAAGTGACCGATACCGGATGCGGCATGGACCAGGCAACGATGCAGCGGCTGTTCGACCCCTTCTTCTCCACGAAATTCACGGGCCGCGGGCTTGGCATGTCGGCCGTGCTCGGCATTGTCAAGGGTCATCACGGGGCCATCA
>Ga0334722_10003500_pt1 | contig 16856 bp, 10 predicted proteins | sample C3_bottom_MG_FD_207210 | JGI IMG/M metagenome (GOLD analysis project Ga0334722, IMG submission 207210) | Sediment microbial communities from Yellowstone Lake, YNP, Wyoming, USA - C3_bottom | ecosystem: Environmental > Aquatic > Freshwater > Lake > Sediment | place: USA: Wyoming | collected...
TGCGTGCGGCCGCTCCACCCTGGATCCGGCCAATCAGACTTGTTGCGTCATCGCGGTCGCGTCCCGCACCGAGCCTGAAGACGATCTCGCGTTCCTCTCCCGCGTCGAGCGGGACCGTCACCTGGATCGCCGCGCATGGATCCAACGCACCGCCCACGCGACCCGAAAGCGTCGACCGCTTCATGGCAGCCGGCCGCCTGAGCGTGCCGTTGCGGCCGAGGAACTCGGTGCGGTCGCCACACACACGGCGAGTCGCTTCGTCTACGTGGAAGAACGCTGTGCGTCCGGCGAACTCCGCGTTGTAGGCGTTCTCCGCGAACACGGCGCCGCTGGCCCCATCGATCGTGGTCACCACGTGAGGCGCGGACTTCGCCCGAAGACCGCCGAGCACCCACTCCACGTAACCGGTGACGGTCAGGCGACGCGATCGGCCCGAGGCATTGCGGATCTTCAACACGGACCACTTCACCGGCAGCAGGACGTCGACGTACATCCACAACTCGGACGTGATGCCGTCCTCGGTGTGCTCGAACACGCTGTATCCGAATCCGTGACGGGTGGTGTACGGACTCGGGCTTCCCGCCGGCAGAGGCGTCGGCGACCAGAAGCGGCCGTTGTCTTCGTCGCGAAGATAGAGCACTTCCCCGCCGGTGTCGGTCACCGCGTCGTTGTTCCACGGCGTGAGGCGGAACTCGTGGGCGTTCTCAGCCCAGCTGTACGCCGATCCGCTTTCGGAGATCACGGTGCCGAATCCAGGGTTCGCCAGGACGTTGACCCAGGGCGCCGGTGTCGTGGCGTCTGGTCCGGTCGTGGTGATGTACTCGTGCCCGTCACGAGTGAATCCGCCCAGCCCATTGAAGAAGATCAGGTCGCCGCGGGGCGGCGCGGCCGTCACTGATACCGGCGCACGATGAATCCGGGTTGGCGAGAACAGCGCGGGAAGCAGTTCGGCCGGCCTGCCGGCGATCTGGTCGGCCAGCGACCCTCGGGTGTCGGTGATGATCGCCCTGGCCGCCGAATGGAACAGCATCCGGTCCTCGCTCGAGATCTGTTCGGCGGAGCGCACGAAGACGGTGCCTGGACGCGAAGGCGCGTTCATTTCGACGCCCGCCGCGATCAGTCCAATGATCTGCTCCTGAAGCTGCTGCCGGTAGCCGGCGCGATCCTCGTTCCAGATCACCAGATCCACGGCCAGCCCCTTCAGGCGCCAGTACGCGTGCGCCTGGACCAGCTGCCGTACCAGATCAATGTGCGCCGCATCGCCGATTTGCAGCAGCACGATCGGCAGATCGCCTGATACCGAGTAGCCCCACAACCCGGACTGGCCACGGCGGTTCGCCGCCACGACGGCAGCATCGGCGCGCAGCGACGGGTTCGCGTAAATGATCGAACTGGCCAGCCGGCAATAGAGTTGCGCATCCGCCTCGCTCGCGTTCAACTGTCTCAGGACGACCTGCGCGTGGGTATACGCCAGCGCGAACACGCGATTGGCGAGCCGTCGGTCCTGATACTTGCCCACGAGGGCCAGGCAGGCGGCACGCGAGTCGGCGATGCCCGAGACGATATCGATCGCGATCGACTCGTCCGGGTCGAGCACGTACTGGCCGCGGATGGCCACAATCGGGTCGAGCACCGATCCCGATGCGCCCGACAGCGGCCCGGGATCGTGCATGGCGCGCGGGTCGGCGGGCGTCTGCGTGCGGCCGAGGAAGCGCAGCCGATCGGTTTCGTACGAGAGTGCGACACCAGCCGCCGCACTGTGCGCGGCCATGAGATGGAACATCCAGGGCGACGACTCGCCACTCGATCGCGGGCGCCGTGTGCAGAGGATGGCGCGTTGATTCGGGAGAATCTCGGTCTGGACGAAGAGATTGCTGAACGCCGGATGCAGCGCGTCGGCATCGGGGGTGGCCAGTGCGACCTCCGCGTAGCTTGTCACCTCGATAGTCCGTCGCGTGCGACCGCAGTTGGTCAACCGCAGCCGGCGCAACTCGATATCGTCCTCGGGCGATACGGCAATCTCGGTGTAGCTCTCGATCTGGCGGTTCCTGCAGCGGAACTCGGCGCGGGCCTCGGAGAACACCACCTCGCACCGATCGGCCGGCTGCAGCGTCGGCTGGTGCGCGGCCGACCAGAAGGCGCCGGTCGAGACGTCCCGGATATAGCAGAACGTCCCCCAATTGTCCGATGTGGCATCCTCGCGCCAGCGGGTGATGCTGAGATCTTTCCATCTGCTGTATCCACCGCCGGCGTTGGTGATGCAGACGTGGTACCGGCCATTCGACAACAGCTGCACATCTGGAGACGGCGTGTCCGGCGTGCTGAACGAGCGCGTCTCGACCTCTGTGCCGGCGGGTGCGTTGCGGATGTCGGAGGCGGGCGTGGCCGGGAGGTAGAACGCGCTGGCGCGGGGGACGCGCTCCTGGAGCAACAGCGCGGTCGCCTGAAACGCGGGGTCCGACGCGAAGCGCTGCTGCATCCGACCGTTGAGCAGCACGTGCGCCAGTGACAGCAGCGTCATCCCCTGGTGATGCGCCATGTAGGATCGCACGACGACGTGCTGATGTCCGCGCGGCAGCCGCGCCGGCGTGTAGTCGATGGCCTCATAGAACCCGAGATCCCCTTCGAAGCCATCAGCGGCGAGCCGCCGCAGATTCGCACACGCCTCATCGGGCGACACCATCAGCGCGAGGGCTGATGCGTACGGCGCGACGACCAGATCATCGGCAAGGCCTCGCTTGAGACCGAGTCCGGGCACGCCGAAGGCCCGGTACTGGTACGTGAGCCGCACGTCCACCAGGTTGTACCCGGATTCGGATATGCCCCATGGCACGCCGCGGCGCCTCCCGTATTCGATCTGGCGTTTGACCGCCGTCTTGTAGGTCTGGTCGAGCAGCGTATCCTCGTAGCTGGGCATCACGACCAGCGGCATCAGGTACTCGAACATCGAGCCGCTCCACGACAGCAGCACCGGCTCACCGGCAGCAATGGTGAGCAGGCGACCGAGCGCGAACCAGCTCTCCTGCGGCAGATGTCCCTGAGCGATCGCGACAAACGTGCTGAGACGCGCCTCGGAGGCGAGCAGATCGTAATAGCTGGAATCGCGACGCCGGTCGGCGACGTTGTATCCGATCGAGAGGACCTGGCGGGTCCGGTCGAACAGGAAGCCCCATTCCATCTCCGCCAGATCGGTGGCCTGGGCTGCGAGCCGAGCGATCGCGGCGATGCGATCCCTGGCCGGGCCGGCCCATTCGCCATCGAGCGCTGCCAGTTCTGTGAGCGTTGGAATGGCAGCGAACACCGGCAGTGGCGGCAGCGGCTTCGCCGAAGCGGACGCCGAGGCGGACGCCGATGTCCATGGCGCCATCGACGTCAGATCGCCAAGAACGTCACCGCACTGTTCGGCCATCGCCGACGCCCACAGGCTCGCGCCCGCATCGGCCGACGTTGTCAGTTCGATTGCGAGGGCGCGACAGTCCACACGTAGTCGTTCGAGGACCAACCGGGCGTCCGCGATCGTCGTGGGCCCGGATTCGCACGCCGCGTCGAGCGCCTCGTCCAGCGATGTCTGCGTGAGCGTCGGCGCACCCTGACCGTACCGGGCCACCACGTCGAGCGTGTCGCGCAATCCCTCAAACGTGCGGGACGGCAGGATCGACTCTCCGGCAAGCGCGAGCAGCCCGGGACGAAGCGTCAGCAGATGGCCGGCCAGGTTGCCGCTATCCACCGAGGAGATGTACCGCGGTTCGAGCGGCGTCAGCGACTCGGTGTCGTACCAGTTGTAGAAGTGGCCGCGGTGCCGCTCCATTTCCGACATCGCCTGGAACGCGCGCATGGTGCGATCCACGAGTCGGCCGGTCGAGATGTAGCCAAAATCGTGAGCAGACAAATTGACCAGGAGTGTCAGCCCCATGTTGGTGGGCGACGTGCGGTGTGCGACTCCGGGTGCGGGCGATTCCTGGTAGTTGTCTGGCGGCAGCCAGTGATCGGCGGGCCCGACATACCGATCGAAGAAGGCCCACGTCCTTCGAGCCGTGCCGCGGAGGAAGCGCACCTGGTCGGTCGACAGCCGCGCGCCGCTCCGCCTCACGGGACGGCTGATCAACCAGGTGATGACCGGGGCGGCGAACCACAGCAGCAGAATGGGGGCAGCGGCGCCGAGACTCGACGGCCGCTTCGTCCACAAGTATCCACACGCCGCGCCAGCAAGGGCGGGCGCGATCCACATCCTCGCCCACGCGCCTGCGAGGCCTTTGCTGGCGGCACGCGCGTGGTCGCCAGAGGGCGTCCACTCCAGCAGATGTCGGCGCGTCACAACCAGCCGCAGGATCGTGCGGAGGGCGGCGTCGAGGCTGAAGTAGGCTTCGTAGGGGAGACAGGCCAGCGTCAGCAGCGCTTGCGTCACCTGCCGGCCGAATGAACGCAGACAGGAGTCGAGGTGCCGAACCACGGGCACGTCGACGGACTTCTTCAAAAGGCCCGGCAGCGATGCGACCACGGCGGGGAGCAGCAGGCAGCTCGCGCCGGCCATCGTCCATGCCCAGGCAGGCGACAGCACCGCCCATGAAACCAGCAGGAGTGCCACCAGCGCGGCGGGAGCGACGCTGCGGCGCAGGTTGTCGAGCAGCTTCCATCGGCTGAGCACGGGCAACGGGTTACGGCCCGCCCGGCCCTGGCTGCCGGGAGCGCCAGGCAAGAGCCAGCGCCAGAGCTGCCAGTCGCCTCGGATCCAACGGTACCGGCGCCGCACGTCTTCTTCGTAGCGGGAGGGGGACTCCTCGTACACCTGTACGTCAGTGACGAGCCCGGCACGCGCGTAGCATCCTTCGATCAGGTCGTGGCTGAGGATCCGATTCTCAGGGAAGCGATCGCCCACGGCAAGGTCGAACGCGTCCACGTCGTAGATGCCCTTGCCAATAAACGAGCCCTCACCGAACAGGTCCTGGTACACGTCCGACACGATGCGGGTGTAGGGATCGATGCCAGGCTCGCTGGTCCACAGTCGGGCGTACGGCGACCGGTTCGAGCCCGACAGACTGACGGCCACGCGGGGCTGGAGAATGCCGTACCCTTCTGTGACGCGCTGTTTGCGCTCGTCGTAACGGGCGCGGTTGAGCGGGTGCATCATGGCCCCGACCAGTCGGCGCGCGGAGTCTCGTGGCAACTGCGTGTCCGCGTCGAGCGTAATGACGTATTTCACCTGCCGGAGGGTCGCCGTATCCCCGACGACGCGCGAGAAGCGGCCTTCGGATCGGCCGCGGAGCAGGCCGTTCAATTCGCCCAGCTTCCCCCGCTTGCGCTCGTATCCCATCCAGACGCGCTCCTCCGGGTTCCAGCGGCGCGGACGGTGAAACAGATAGAACCACTGGCCATACTTCGCATTGAGTTCAGTGACCCGTTGCTCGGCAAGACTCGCCAGCGCCTCATCGTCCGGGAGCGTCTCCTTGGAGGCGTCAGCGAAGTCGGTCAGCAGTCCGAAGTGAACATGGTCGTCCCGATTGCCCAGGAACCTCACTTCGAGGGCTTCGACCAGGCGCTCGACGTTCTGTGCGCTCGTGATGAGCGTCGGAACGACGACCAGCGTCCGCGCCGCCCCGGGAATGCCATCCGACAGATCGATCTTCGGTAGCGCCCGGGGTGTCGCCAACCGAGGCACCAGCGTGTTCACGAGAGCAACGGCCACCTGGCTGGCGCAGGTCAGAACGAGGATGCAGACCAGCCCGAGCAGCCACCCTTCGGTGCCTTCGCCTCGCACCCTCAGAATGAGCGCCGCCGCTGGCAGCAGCGAGAAGGCGACGATGCTTCCCATGTAGAACGTCAGCGGATGGCTGAGGCACGCGCGCCGCACGGTCTCGGCCATCGAGAAGCGCGTGCGCCCCGCCTGTTCGAGTTGAGGAACACCTTTGTCGACGAGGTAGAAGCCGACGTGCGCGGCACGGTCGTCGCGAACTCCGGCCGCTGACCGCTCGCCGGCAAGGTGAATCGCGAGTCTGGCGATCTCCCCCTCGGTCTGGCCACTCTGCCTGGCCATCGTTTCCACGACGTGGCGATACTGGTCCCGCGTGGCAAAGTCCATCAGGGGATAGACGCCGGCCGGGTCCTCTCGCAGGGTCCGCTCCACCTCGCTGCGGGCCTCGACGAAGTCGCGCCAATCGGCGGCTCCGAGGTACCGAAGGCTGCTGATGCTGTTGCTGATCGAGACCTGGTCGGCGGCCTGCTGCTGATTCTCCGTTTGCACCAACTGCTCGATGGTCAGGCCATCGTCTGCCAGCCGCTGTTCGATCCACGTCAAGGGCAGGGCCAACGCCGGGCTCTTTCCCTGCAGTCGGCGAGCGAACTCAGCCACGAACGACCCGACCATCGGCGGATCCGACCGCGCCATGTCGGCGATGAGAAGAATCAGGCTCTTCGGGTCCTTCTCGGCGACTGTCACCATCTGATCGGCCCAGGTATCGGCGCGGTTCCGATCCAGGCGATCGGCCCCGATGCGGGCGGCAACGCGGCGAAGGTTTTCGAGCAGCGCCAGCCGCAGCATGATCGGAACGGCCCACAGCTCGCCGATCGTGAGAGGCGTCACCCCCTGGTAGGCCGACACGAACCCGCCAAGCCCGTCGGTATCGAGGCGGCCATCGCCGTGTGAAATGGTCTCGAGTGCGAGGTCGTAGACGCGAGGCAACCCCGCCGAGGGGCCTTCGGCCAGGCGTGGCAGTTCCCGGCTGTACCCGGACGGGAGATGCCGCCGAGCGGTTCGGATCTGGGCTTCAATCAGGTAGAAGTTGTCGAGCAGCCATTCCCCGGCGGGGGTGATCCGGCGATCGTCGTCGACCGCGTCGGTCAGCAGGGCCCGGACCGCGATCAGCAGGGATTCGTTCTTCGCCAACCGGGCCAGGAGCTTGTCGGTTCCGCGCAGACGGCTCAGATGGTGCGAGGCGGCCAGCACGCGGCCGTGCTGCGCCATCTGCTCCCGGCTGAACAGTTCGGCGCGCAACGGCGGCTCGTCGCCAGCGGACGCCGCCGAGAAGTCGGGCCGGCGACTGATCGCTTCGCGCAACGAGAGCAGAGGGTCTCGAATAGTCTTTCGGCTGATCGCCACGCGGGTATTGGCCCTTCCTTCCCTTCATCTTGGGGCGCGAGACTCGACCGGCGCTGTTCCAAAGTGAACAGGAGGATGCCGAGTGTGACGCTAGTCGTGGAGGACGACGCTCAGCAGGGAGTTGTTGATCGTGATGCCGTCGCCGCCATCGTCGATGAAACCCAGGCGTTTGAACTTGTTCAGGAACACATTCACCCGCGAACGCGTCGTGCCCACCATGCTGGCGAGCGTCGCCTGCGAGATCTTGGGTAGGGTGCGATTCGGCTTGTCTTGCTTGCCGTAGCGGGCGAGCAGCAGCAGGGCGCGGGCCAGCCGCTTCTCGCTCGAGTTGAAGAGCTGATCGATCAGGTCCTCTTCGATGCTGATGTTCCGGCTCAGCATGTACGCGATGAAACGGTCCGACAACGCGTGTTCCGTGTGGAGGACGCGAATCATCTCGGATTTGTTGATGACCAGGGTCGTCGTCGGTGTGATCGCCGTGGCGGTCGCCATGCGGATCGACTGCCCCGCCAGCCCTCCCTCACCAAAGAAGTCGCCGGGGCCGAGCATCGCGACAACGGCTTCCCGGCCGACTCTGGACACCACGGACAGCCTCACGCCGCCCTTTTGAATGTAGTGCACCGTGTCGCCGGTGTCCCCCTGCTCATACACGGTCTCTGAACGTCGAAATGCCACGATCTCGCGCTCGGCACCGGCTGAGTCGAGAAACGCCTGCGCGTCAAAAGGGCTCTCGTGGTGGCGCATGCTCTTCGATCTCATACGTCGATGATCGCCGGTGGCGACTCTGTGCGATGTTCAGAATTGAACAGTTGGTCGAATCGTGCGGTGAATCACGCCTGAATCGACCGTCGCGCCCGTGCGCGAGATCGCCTGGAAATACAAATCGTCACCCGCGATTTCGATCATCAAGAACGAACGGTCGGTATCGAATCCTTTTGCCGTCTGGGCCGAGCGCTTCAGGTTGCCGGCGCGTAGTTGACCGGAGGCGCCTTCGGTGAAGTAGTAGATGCCCAACTGCGGGTGGACCCGCTCGTACACGTGCTCGTGGCCCGCAAAGACGACATCCACGCCGTACTTGACGAAGAGGGGTTCCAGGACCACCCGCAGATCAGTCGCTGGACCGTGGAATCGTCCGTTCGAGTACAACGGGTGATGGAAGAACAACACCTTCCAGCCGCCGCTGCCGGCATCGCGCAACTGCGTCTCGAGCCATGCCGTCTGCGTCCGGTCCATGTAGTTGGTGTCCAGCGCGAAAAAGCGCACGCTGCCCTTCTTGAAGGTGTAGTAGTTGGCGCCGTTCATGTTGAACGGTTTGTAGAAGCGCTGGTTGGTGTTGTCGTGGTTCCCCAGTGTGGCGTAGAAGGGAACGCCAGCGTCCAGCAGCGTCTTGTACGGCACCGCAAAGGTCTTCTCGAAATCGGACGGCTGGCTGCCCGTGTAGATGTTGTCACCCAGTGTGAGAACGAACTCAAAGGGGAAGACGGCACGCGACTTGACCATCTGCTGCGCGACGTCTATTTGAGGCTGATCGCCTGTGCCGAAATCCCCGATGGCCGCGAAACGGACCGAATTCGGCTGGAGCGGAAACGCGACGACGGCCGGGCCGATGACTTGTGGGTTCGGCCTGAGCACTTGCGTCGGCGCGAGCGTCACCGCTGCCGACAGTGCCAGCGTCACGACCGCCAATAGAACAACTGCGAGAATCCTGCGACGTCGCATGGGTATGTCCCGTGTCTAGGGTGTCTGGGGACGGACCAGTTGCGCGAAGTCCACAACGAGGCGCGACTTCACGTCAATCAGGATCAGCGTCCGGCCCACAAAGCGGTAAGCGAGTTCGACGGGCAGCGACGGAAACACCGCCAGCAGTGCAGGCGAAGGAGGCGTGATCGGCTCGGTATCGGGATAGAGCCCGTTCACCGCCAGACGCATGCCCGGGTTGGGTCCGCCCGGCGCGGCGTATCCGCGCGAGTTCGCCGTGCGCGGTCCCTCGAGCAGTGCACGACTGACATGTCGAAACGCCTCCAGAGCCTTGTTCGTGAAGATGTCGCCCGGTTTCGCCTTCGGTCTCGCCTCCCGGATCTTTCTCGCCAGCGCCTGTTGATACGCCGTAATCATTTCAGGCAAGTCCGTGGACTTCAGGGCAGGAAGACCCGCCGTGACCGCCTTCTGCAGTGTGATGTAGGCCTGCACGCGGGCGGTGAACTCCTTGAAGCCTGCCACGTCTTCGGCCCGTGGCTTGCTGCCCGGCGCTGCGGCCTGGTCGGCATTAATCCTGACACCGACGGTGCACACGGCGAGGGCCATCAGCCCTGCAATGCTGCGCCACCGGCACCGGCGCTTGGTCTTCATTCTGCTCTCCCTGGGGGCAGGGCGGCTTCGGCATCGTTGACCGCGTCTTTGACAGCCTCTTTCACGGCTTGCTTGACGACCTGCTTCATCGTGTCCTTGACGTCCTTGTCGTGAAGCACATCGTCGCCGGCTGTCACCACCGCCTGCCTCACGGCCTTCTTCACGGTCGCGGTCAGCGACTGCAGCTCTTTCGTGAACACTCCGACCGCCTTCGCAATTTCTTTCGGCGACGCAGCCGTCGACTCCTCGAGCGACTCGTCCGCCGACTCTGACGGGAGCGGCGCGCTTTTCGTGGTCGTCCTGGACCAGTCGGCGTTGAAGGTGTCAACGAGCTTCTTTACGGCCCTCGGCACCTGCACGATCAGGCCCACCTCGCGGCGCGAATCCAACTCAGCAGGGCGGAGGCTCTGGCTGCCGACGAAGGCATGGCGTTCGTCTCTGATAATGGTACGTGTGTGGAGCCGCATGCCCGCCAGTTTGTGCACGTCGAACGACACCCGTCCCGACACCTGCCCGATGACTTTGACTTCGACACCCGCCTTCGCGCGCGCCTGCAGGATTCCGAGCATCTCTCTGTCCGAGATCTTGGGATCGTAGATCAGCAACTGATGTTTCGCCTGCTTGAGAAACGTGCCGAGGACCCGCCGGGAGTTCACCGGACTGACCACGAACTTCTCGACCTTCGTCGCAAACTTGGTCCGCATGCAGTCTGCCCTGAAGAGCTTGACGGCTTCCTGGAGGCAGTCCGGCCGGCTGGTGAACACGCCGAATCCCCGGCTGTGGTCGATGTCGAGTCGCGTGAAGTTGAACGAGAGGACGTATAGGACGCGACGGTCGATCAGAATGTACTTGCCGTGGTACCGGATCAGATCGTCGGCTGTGCGCGCCACGATGATCCCGGCGTCGAGAAACCGCAGTTCCAGCTGACGGAGGCGTTGTTCGCCCCCGCGATTGGCAAAGGCGATGAGGGCGGTCACCCGAACGCCCTTTGCAGCGGCCGCGATGAGCGCCGCCTCGATGTCCTTGCGATCGAGACGGAAGATCGCCACCTCCACGCTCTTCCTGGCGCGGTTGATCGCCGCGAGCAACGGCGCAACGCCGTCGGCGGGCTCGACGATGATCCTCATGACGGAGTCTCCTTCGTCACCAGATCGCGAGCGCCGAGCCACGTCCAGGTGGTCACAACGCCTCGAGCGCCGCAATCCGCTTCCGGATGGATCTGGTCAGCACCTCAACGTCGGCGGCCCCATATCCGGCGGCGCGGAAGCCGTCGCGGATCTGGTCGTCGGTCAACCTCGACAGCCGCCGCCCGAGCCATGTCGCGTCGGCAAGCGGAATGTTCTGGGTGATCTTTTCCATCCTCGTGCGGTCGCGGTAGTTGGAAGTGGCGACGGCAAACAGAAACAGCGGGCGGCTGTTGAGTTCGAAGTCAACGACACCAGGATGGACCTTCGCGATGAACTTCGAGCCTTCATAGTCTTTCGGGACGCTTCGGGATCGTTGCAGCGCGTTGCCCGTGTGGCCAAACGTCGCCCCGGCGTCACTGACGACATAATGGCGCTCGCCATCCACCACGTAGATGGAATTGTTGACCTGCTTCAGGTCCCAGTTGTTCACCATCGACATCATCACGCGCAGACCGTTCAATTCGCGCGTGCCAAGAAACGGATTGGCAAACCAGTCCCAGTCTCCGAGCTTCTTGACCGTCTTCGACTTCCGTTCCAGCCGGGCGCCTTCGATGATGCCGCCGGGTGACACGAGATCCTTGCCACGATGCAACGTCGGCATCCCTTTCACCGTGAGTGTGGCCAGGTAGTAGTCTTCGTCGACAAAATAGCCGGCAGCCCACAGAAACCGCGTCGCCGCGGTTTCCGACTGCGATTCGTCTCCCAGTTTGACCTTCCACTCGACGCCCTGCCTGTCGATGACCACGAACTTCGGGTTCGACCCGCTCGTGTCTTCACTGACAAACGTATACGCCCCGGCCGGATCCGGCGCGTGCGCTTTCCCTCCAGCCCCGTTCAACAGGTCGAGCGCGGCCGCATCGCCGCGGTCTTGCCAGATCCGATCCGGCAACCCGGCGGCGGCGGCGTTCCGGGCGGTGAGGTCTTTCTTCTGAGCGAGCACGCCTGAGGAGAGGGCCGCCAGGCCCAGCATCAGCATGGCGCACGTCTGCACGATGGTTCGTCTCATGGTCGTATCCTTCCGTCCCTTCGCGGTGACGGTCATCCCGGCACCGCCACCGCTGGATCTTCGTTGATCGTGGCATCCACGGGGTTTTGGATTCTGTGCAATTCGGCATACACGCCGTTCAGGGCCAGCAGCGTCTCATGCGTGCCCTGTTCCGCCAGTTCGCAGTCCTTGACGACGTAGATCACATCGGCGTGGCGGACGGTGCCGAGGCGATGCGCGATGACGACGGAGGTTCGTCCCTTCATCAGTCTGTCCAGCGCTTCCATGACCGCCAGCTCCGAGACCGCATCCAGGCCGGCCGTCGGCTCGTCGAGGATCAGAATCGGGGTGTCTCTGATGACGGCGCGGGCAATGGCGATGCGCTGGCGCTGACCGCCGGAGAGCGAGACGCCGCGCTCGCCCACCATCGTGTCGTAGCCGTCGGGCATCGCGTCGATGAACTCGTGCGCGTTGGCCAGTTCGGCCGCGCGCCGGATTTCGCGGAGCGGCGCGCCAGGTTTGCCGTAAGCGATGTTCTCCCAGATCGTGGCGCGAAACAGCACCGTGTCCTGCAGTACGAAGCTCATCTGGTCGCGCAGCGACTGCAGCCGATACCGCCGGATGTCCGAGCCCTGAATGACGACCTGTCCGGAGATCGGATCGTAAAATCGCGGAATCAAGCTGACGATCGTCGTCTTTCCGGCGCCCGACGGCCCGACAATGGCGGCGACCTGTCCCGCTTCGACCGTGAAGCTGACGTCCTTCAAGATGGGTTTGTCTGGTCCGTAGCCGAAGCTGACCGTGTTGAACTCAATCTGCCCCGTAAACGTCGGAGCTCGCCGGGCCCCTGGTTCGTCGCGGACGAGGCTCTCGATGTCGAGCACTTCCTGAATGCGCTCGTATCCGACCATCGCCTTGGAGACGGTGTCGGTCATCTTCGACAGGTCGCGCATGGGCTTGTACATCTTGCCCAGGTACGTGATGAAGAGCACGAGCGTGCCGACCTCGAGGTGTCCGGACAGGCCGAGTCGGGCGCCATACCACAGCACCAGACAGGTGCCGAGCGCAACGATGATCTCGACCACCGGGGACAACCGGGCCTTGAGGCTTCGCGCCTGCAGGCCGGCCTCGACGTTGGCCAGGCTCTCGGTGTCGAATCGTTTCTGTTCGTAGTCTTCCCGCGCAAAGGCCTTGACCACGCGAATCGACGTCAGCACCTCCTGCACGACCGACAGCAGCTCGCCCTCCTGCTTGCGCACCGCCCGCGAGGCCTTCTTGATCCGCCGTGTGAAGCGGTACACCACGAAGAAGAGCACCGGCATGACCGCCAGCGCGATGAGGGTAAAGCGCCAGTTGAGCCAGAGCATGACCCCGATCATGCCAACGAGCGTCATCACACTGACGAGCATGCCGAAGAGTGCCGAGTTGATGAAGTCCTGGATGACTTCGATGTCGCTCGTGACCCGCGTAATCATGTCGCCGGTTCGCGCCTTGTCGTGCTCGGCAAGACCCAGGCGCTGAATATGGTGATAGAGGGTCCGGCGCAGGTCGTGTCCCACCCACTGCGCCACGCTGGTCGTCAGGTACTTGTCGAAGTACGCGCCGACGGCGCCGGCAATCGCGATCACCGCCACGGCAGCCACGGCGAAGTTCAGTACCCCATACGGGCCCTGGCCAAACGTGTCGGTCACCAGGTGGCCCAAAGGCTCCGGCATGGGCTTCGCGCGCAAGACGTTGTCGATGACCCACTTGATGGGCCATGGCTCGAGAATGGCGGTCAGTGTTTCGGCAGCAACGGCGACGAGCGCCAGCGTCAGCGCCTTCCAGTGCGGACGGACCAGATCCATGATCCTCAGCGCGCGGCGCGAAGATCGAGGTGGCGGAGAGGTGGCTGGCTGTTCTGGCATTCCAGTTCGCGATCCTGGGAAAACCACTCCCGGAGTGGTCTTCCCCGGGAGTATCGGTGTGCAAACCACTCCGGGAGTGGTTATTCAGCTTAGCGGGCGATCAGGATGACGATGATGATGATGAGCAGCAGCGTCGTCACCGAAATCACGATCGTCGTGCTCCCACCAGCCATTTGAGCGTCTGCTATGAGCGCCGGTCCTGCCAGGCGCTCCAGTTCCGCGCTGTCGAGCGTGGATACCGCGTTCTCCGCACGCGTCACGTTCAGCCCGAGTCGAGCGGCCAACTCGCGGACCTGCGTGCGCTGCAACACGTTCAGCACGGCGGCTCGATTCTGCTGGTCGGTCGTCGCCTGATCGGCGATGGCCTGACGCATCTGCGCGGGATCGACGACGTGGCGCCCCTCGGTAGACTCGGGACGTCCTGAGCCCGCCTGCGGTGAGCTCGTCGAAGCCGCCGAAGGACGCTGCTGCGCCATGGCCGACGGGCTCCACAGGAGCGAGGACACCACGAGGGTTACAACGGCTATTCGGATTCGCATACACACCCCCCAAGAAGATCGATACTCCGGCGGTCGAGCCAGACGAGAGTCAGCATAGCGAGCGCGCCGGCGGCGCGCTGTGCCGAACAGCACAGGCGACCAGCATTCACCTGGGCCACGCCGCGGTCCAACCGGCCGAGAGCGTGAGCCCCCCCCCGCCGCCGCGAAGTCCGTCGGCGACGTCGATCCGGATGCCGCCGCCAAGACCCGGCGCACGCACGCGCACGCCAATCCCGGCATCGACGTAGAGCGGTGAGGCGTCGAGCCCATTGAGTCGATGCCACGCCCGTGCGCTATCGACGAAGCCCGCGATCGCAATGACGCCTCCGAACGCGCGTCTCACGGGCCGCGCATATTCCAGCGAGCCGCGCGCGACTTCGCGGCCAAAGACCGATCCCCTCAGGATGTCGTGGTTGAGCAGCGGGTGCGCGCGAAGCAGCCCGCTGCGCCCCTGACCGGTGCCAGCGCCTTGCCACAGCGCGAGCGGTGCGGCAGCGGTGGCCAGCGAGACCTCGGTCACCGCAGACCAGGACGCAGCCATCGGGTCGCTGGTCGAGCGCCACGCCGCCAGCAGTCCGCCCGCCCCGACACGTCGTCCCCCTCCGAAGGATGCCCACCAGCCTGCCGACACTCCGAGTGCGATCCGGTCGCCGGCGAGACGGACGTCCAGCGCACTCTCGATCGCGAGATACTCACGCGTGCCGGACACGCTGCGGTCGCCGTCGCCATACTCGCGCATGCGGTCGAAACTGGCACCGGTCTGCCACCGGAGTGATCCTGACGACCAGTCGGCGACATGCAATCCGATGCGGCGGCGCTCCTGGCTGACCAGCGAAACGGCAGGGGCCCACGGCGTGGCGTCGTACGATTGCCGCTCCCACGACACGTCGAATGAGACGACGCCGGAGAACCACTGTGGGGACGGAAACGCCAGTCCGATCGCCACGAGAGGCCGGCGTGATGACCACCGCCACGCGACGCCCGTCAACTCGCCGGCACCGAGGGGACCGGCCACATCGACTCGCAACTCCTTGCGTAACAGCGCCCGCCCGCCCATCGCCACAAATGTCAGCCACCCGCTTGGCATCATCTTGCGCTCGTCAATGGAGACGTCGAGCGTGGCCAGTCCGCCATCGATGGGCTCGTATTTCATCCGGGCATTCGAGACGACGGGCACGTCGCGAAGGCGGCGCAGCGCGCGACCTAAGGCCGCAGCGGTCAGCACCTGTCTGGGTTGCAGGCCGGCGGCCCGGACGACCACGGGTTGTCGCGTCCGCTCGGCGCCGTGAATGGTGGTGCTGTCGAGACGCGGCTCGCTGGAGTGATTCCAGGCGTCCAGCGCGCCCATCAGGTCACCCATCAGGTAGCGGGCCGTCGCGACCAGTTGCCACGCGTATACGTCGTCGGGCGCCAGTCGAATCGCAGACAGCGCCAGTTCTTGCGCTTCTGACCAGCGTGCCTGCGAGAATCGCCATCCAGCCAGTTCTCGCCACGAGGCGGCGTGGTCCGGACAGAGGCGCGTGCCGGCGACCAGCGCACGCTCGGCCCCTTCGATGTCACCCGAGAGGGCCATCTGCACGCCTTGCTCGACGAGCGCGTCGCAGGGTGTCTGATCGGATCGAGCGGCCTCGTCTGGCAACACCGGGGCAACCCGCGCCGCGTCGTCGCCAGCCGCAATGCCGGCGGGCGGAAGCACCAGCATGAGCCACCGTCCCGTGACTGCCCAGGCGCGATCGAACTCGGCCCAGGGCAGCACGCGAAATGGCGCGCGAGCAGGGTCGTGAATGACGACGTCCTGATCGGTGCTGCCGACGACCACCACGTAGTGATAGGTGCGGGTGCCAACGTCGATGAGCGCAACGAGCGGACGGCCCCGATCGATCTCTGATCGGATTCGCGCGTGAACTGTGTCGTCGTTCGGGGGCACGACAAAGGCCTGCCAGCCGCGATCACGAACCGTTGTCGTCAGCGCACCCGTGAGAATCCCGCCGTCACCCGCTTTCACGAGCGGAGCAAAATCCTCGGGGAAGACGCCGCGCTCGCCCCAGTACCGCAACACCATGGCGACGGCCGCGCCGCCGCACAACTCAGGAGTCTGAGAGACATAGGGTACGTCGAGCAGCGCATGGGCCTTGGTCTGTCCAGGCACGCCTGCAGACACGGGTCGGCCGGCCACCGACAGCATTGCGGCAACGAGCAAGACGGTAGCGGTGCGGTTCATCTTCAGTGATGCTAGGCCTCTGCGGGCCCAGATCGATGTTCACATTGGAACAGGCCCGACAAGACGCCGCAATGGCCACTGGCTGGAACGTTGACCGTTCGTTGTGCTACTTCTTCCCGCTGACGAGAATTCCGCCGCCGACGACCGCGAGTGCGATCCCCGCCCACAACGGCACGTTGACCTGCTGTTTCTCGCTGACCGAGATCTCGAGAGAACCGATCTTCGCTTCGTGGGTCTGCTTGGTGTAACTGAACCCGCCGTACGCAAGGGCGAGAATCCCGGCGACCAGGAGCACGAGACCGACTAACCGCATATCAACCTCCTCGCCGCGAACGGCGGCAGCTTAGTGCTTTTCTTCCACCTCGACCGTCTTGGTGGCTCCCATCGAGACCGACAGCATCACGCCAAGACCAATCGCGATCACAATGCCAATCAGCGTCCACACCGCCCCGACGCGGTCGAGCACGCCGAGTTTCCACAGCGCGGCGATGAGCCCGCCCACGACGATGACGTACCCGACCAGGTACATGTGCATCGATTTCATGATGTCCTCTTCTTCCTAGCGCCTGGAAATC
>Ga0334722_10003501_pt1 | contig 16852 bp, 12 predicted proteins | sample C3_bottom_MG_FD_207210 | JGI IMG/M metagenome (GOLD analysis project Ga0334722, IMG submission 207210) | Sediment microbial communities from Yellowstone Lake, YNP, Wyoming, USA - C3_bottom | ecosystem: Environmental > Aquatic > Freshwater > Lake > Sediment | place: USA: Wyoming | collected...
TGGTGTTCTGGGACCTGTACGGCAACCACGCCGGCGCGAAGTACCCCGGCACCGCGTTCATCGCCAAAGCGCGGGTCCAGTTCCTGCGCGACATCGGCGCCAGCCTGGCGCCGTTCAACTCGTTCCTGTTCCTTCAGGGGCTCGAGACGCTGTCGTACCGGATGATCGCGCATTGCGACAACTCGTTGGCGGTGGCCACCTGGCTCTCGTCACATCCCGGCGTGGCGTGGGTCAATTACCCGGGCTTGCCGGGCCATCGCGACTACATCAACGCCCGGCGCTACCTGCCGAAGGGCGCGGGCGCGATCGTCGGTTTCGGCGTGCGCGGCGGCGAGGCGGCGGCCCGCCGGTGCATCGACAACGTGAGGCTGTTCAGTCACGCGGCGAACATCGGCGACGCCAAGAGCCTGATCATCCATCCCGCGTCCACCACGCACCAGCAGTTGTCACCGGAAGAGCGGTGCTCGACCGGCGTGACGGACGACTTCATCCGGCTGTCGATAGGTATCGAAGACGTCAACGACTTGATCGCGGACCTCGACCAGGCGATCCGCGGGGCCCAGGCGTAGGGGAACCGTCATGGCAAACGACACGCGGGGACTGGGAACCGTGCCGGGCACGGCCATCTGGAGGCTGGAGCGGGCGTTCGATCTCGAGTGCGGGCAGCGGATCGGGGCCGTGGACGTGGCCTACGAGCAGTACGGCACGTTGAACGCGGCCGGGGACAACGCGCTGCTCGTGTGCCACGCGCTCTCGGGCGGTGCCCACGCGGCCGGGCTTCACGAGGGCGCGGCGAAGCCGGGTTGGTGGGACGTCCTCATCGGCCCTGGCAGAGCGTTCGACACCCATCGCTACTGCGTGATCTGCATCAACGTGCTCGGGAGCTGCTACGGCACGACGGGGCCCGCGTCGATTGATCCGTCGACAGGCCGGGTCTACGGGAGCCGGTTCCCGGACGTGACGATCGCGGATATGGTCCGCGTGCAGAAGGCGCTGCTGGACCGGCTTGGCGTCCGCCGCCTGGCGGCGGTCGCCGGCGGCTCCATGGGCGGCATGCAGGCGCTCGTGTGGCCCGTGCTGTACCCGGACGTGGTCGATCGCGTGATCGCGCTGGCGGCGACGGACCGGCATTCGCCGCAGCAGATCGCGTTCGGCGAGATCGCGCGCCGCGCGGTCATCGCCGACCCGGCCTGGCGGGGTGGGGACTACTACGGTCGCGGCAACCCTGCCGCCGGCCTGGCCGTGGCGCGCATGCTGGGGCACGTGACGTACCTGGCGGATGCCGGCATGGCCCGGAAGTTCGGCCGTCGCGTGAAGGGCCAGGGCGTGACCGCGGGGACCACACGGCGCCAGTTCGAGGTCGAGGCGTATCTCGATCACCAGGGCCGGAGCTTCGTCGGCCGGTTCGACGCGAACTCGCTCCTCACGTTGACGAGGGCGCTCGATGACTTCGACCTGGGCGCCGGGTTCGCATCGTTGTCGGACGCCTTCCTGGAGACCGAGGCGGCGTTCCTGCTCCTGACGTTCTCGTCGGACTGGCTGTACCCCCCGTACCAACTGGCTCGCGTGGCGGATGCGTTGAGGCAGGCGGGCCGGCCCGTGACCTATCAGGAACTCCGGACGGACTACGGCCACGATGCGTTCCTGCTCGAACACGAGGCGCAGGCGCCGATCATCCGGACGTTCCTGGACGAGAAACAGGAACGGCTCGCAGACGGCATTGCTGCCATCCGCCAGCCGTGGAAGGGTCAGGGCCCGTGGCCCGCGGCGATCTAGCGGCGACGGGACGTTCCCTCCTCCGGACGAAGCCGGCCTCTCTCGCGCGAGTGTCCCAAGTCCGCCCTGGGATACACTACGCGCGGCAGTCGGAGTTGACCGCGCGCCGGACGCTCCGGATGGCCCATGGTCTACCGGGCCCATGAATAGGACCGGCGTGACGTCATCGCGAGCAGGGTCCTGGCAGACATGTTGACGGGGATTCTCGTACAGGGATAGCGCTGGTCGGCGTATGCGACTTGCGGCACGCCTCTATCTATTGCTCGTCCTGGCCGTCTCGTCGGCCAGCGCATCGGCGCCTGCTGCATCAGGCAGGTCCGGCGCGGTTGGGCAAGCGGCTGGCGCGGTTCCCACGGCGGCTGCGATGGAGGATGAGCTCCTCCGCGAATTGAACGCCGAGAGAGTGAAGCGGAACGTGCCGCCGGTCCGCCTGGTGCCGGATCTGGTGAAGCTCGCTCGGGCTCACAGCGCCGAGATGGAGTCGCACCGCTACTTCTCCCACGACTCGGCGAACGGCAGTACCTATCAGAAGCGGCTATTCGACGCGGGCATCCTGGCGATTGCGAGCGGAGAGAACATCAGCCGCAGCATGACGTTTCTCACGCCCGATATCCACCAGGCGTTGATGGATAGTCCGCCCCATCGCGAGAACATGCTGAATCCGGCGTACGACGCCGTGGGCATTGGCGTCGTTGGGCCGCCGGGAGGGCCCTACTTCATCACCGTCGACTTCATGAAGAGCTTCACGAAGAAGTCGATCGACGAGATCAGGACCGTCGTGCTGGGCGCGTTGAACGAAGCGAGGGCGCAGGCCGGCGCGCCACCAATCGAGAGCCTCGATTCGGCCAACAGGCTGGCCGACGAGTACGCCGGGCAGAAGGCAAGAACGCTCAAGAACCCCGACGTTCCTCAGATCGGCCGCAGGTTCTCGGTAACGTTCGTCTCGGGAATCGACCTCGAGGCGGTCGCGTCAGCCGTGCGCAGGATGAACGTGAAGGGATTCGGCCAGGCAGGGGTCGGCGGCACATTTGGTCGCATACCCGACCAACCCCAGGGCGGCTACGTCGTCTGCGTCATTCTGGTGTGGGACGGCCGATAGACGTGAGGGGCGCCCGGTTGTCCGGGCGCCCCTCCAGGTTGCTGGCCGAATGGTCGGGGCCTGACCCCAGTCCCTTCTACCGGCCGTCGCCGGTGACGAGCGCGCGGATGTACTCGCGGCGCATCCGGGCGATGTTGGAGATCGAAATCTCCTTCGGGCAGACGGCTTCGCACTCGGCCTCGTTCGAACAGTTGCCGAATCCGATCTCGTCCATCAGCGTCACCATCGCGCGGACGCGTGTGCCGCGCTCGGGGTGGCCCTGGGGCAGCAACGCAAGCTGCGAGATCTTCGCGCCGACGAACAGCGCGGCCGACGCGTTCTTGCACGCCGCCACGCACGCGCCGCAGCCGATGCACGCCGCCGCGTCCATCGCCAGCTCGGCGTCCGCCTTCGGCACCGGGATGGCGTTGGCGTCGGCCGGGCTGCCGGTATTCACCGAGATGTAGCCCCCGGCCCCAATCAGCTGGTCGAACGCGCCGCGATCGACGACCAGGTCCTTCTGCACGGGGAAGGGCTTGGCGCGCCACGGCTCGATGGTGATGGTCTGCCCGTCGTGGAACTTGCGCATGTGCAACTGGCAGACCGTCACCCCGCGATCGGGTCCGTGCGGGATGCCGTTGATGACCAGGCTGCACATGCCGCAGATGCCTTCACGGCAATCCGAATCGAACACGAAGGGGGGGTCGCCCTTGGCGATCATGCCTTCGTTGACGACGTCGAGCATCTCGAGGAACGACATGTCGGGCGAGATGTGCTCGGCGGTGTAGGGCACCATGCGCCCAGGCTCGTTGGCGTTTGTCTGGCGCCACACCAGCAGTTTCAGGTTCATGTCACTCATGGTGTCTACTTGTAGCTCCGCTGCGTCGGGTGCACATATTCAAAATCCAGTGATTCGACGTTGCGAATCGGCATCTTGCCGTCGCCCGCGTACTCCCACGCCGCCACGTGCGCGAAGTGCTCGTCGTCCCGCTGGGCCTCGTTGTCCGGTGTCTGGTACTCCTCGCGGAAGTGTCCGCCGCAGGACTCGCGGCGTTCGAGCGCATCGAGCGCGATGAGTTCACCCAGTTCCAGGTAGTCGGCCACGCGGCCGGCGTACTCGAGCACCTGGCTGAACTCTTCGCCGCTCGAGGGGACGGAGACGGTCTTCCAGAACTCCTCGCGGAGGCCCGGAATCGCCGCCAAGGCCCGTTTGAGGCTCGCGTCAGTCCGTCCCATTCCCACGTTGTCCCACATGACCTTGCCGAGCGACCGGTGGACGTCGCGTGGCGTGCGCTTGCCCCTGACGTCGATCAGGCGCTTCAGCTTGGCCTGCACCGTGGATTCGGCTTCCTTGAACGCGTCGTGATCGGTCGCGATCTTGGGCATCGGGGTGCTGGCGAGGTAATGAGGCAGCGTCGACGGCGCCACGAAGTACCCGTCAGCCAGGCCCTGCATCAGCGCGCTGGCGCCCAGGCGGTTGGCGCCGTGATCGGAGAAGTTCGCCTCGCCCATCACGAACAGGCCCGGAATCGTCGACATCAGGTCGTAGTCCACCCACAGTCCGCCCATCGTGTAGTGGACCGCCGGATAGATGCGCATCGGCGTCTTGTACGGATTCTCGTCGGTGATCTTCTCGTACATCTGGAACAGATTGCCGTACCGTTCACGGATGACGTTCTCGCCGACGCGCTTGATGGAGTCCGCGAAGTCGAGGTAGACCGACAGACCCGTGTCTCCGGCGCCGCGCCCCTCGTCGCACACCGCCTTCGAGGCGCGTGACGCGACGTCGCGCGGCACGAGGTTGCCAAACGCCGGGTAGCGCCGCTCCAGGTAGTAGTCCCGCTCGTCTTCGGGAACCTCCAGCGGCGGCCGCTTGTCGCCCTTGGCCTTTGGCACCCACACGCGGCCATCGTTCCGGAGGCTCTCGCTCATCAGCGTGAGCTTGGACTGGTGGTCGCCCGACACCGGGATGCACGTCGGGTGGATCTGCGTGAAACACGGGTTGGCGAACAGCGCCCCGCGCTTGTAGGCGCGCCAGATCGCCGTGGCGTTGGAATTCACGGCGTTGGTCGACAGGAAGTACGTGTTGGCGTACCCGCCCGTGGCCAGCAGCACCGCGTGCGCCTCGAAGCGCTCCACCTTGCCCGTGATCAGGTTGCGCGCGATGATGCCGCGCGCCCGGCCGTCGACGACGACCAGGTCCAGCATCTCGTGGCGCGGGAACATCTTCACCGTGCCGGCGGCCACCTGGCGCATCATCGACGAGTACGCGCCGATCAGCAGTTGCTGGCCCGTCTGGCCGCGGGCATAGAACGTCCGCTGCAGCTGGGCGCCGCCGAACGACCGCGTGTCGAGGAGGCCGCCGTACTCGCGCGCGAACGGCACGCCGGCCGCCACGCACTGGTCGATGATGTTGTTGCTGACCTGTGCGAGGCGGTAGACGTTCGACTCGCGGGCGCGGTAGTCGCCGCCCTTCACCGTGTCGTAGAACAGCCGCATGACGCTGTCGCCGTCGTACCGGTAGTTCTTGGCCGCGTTGATGCCGCCCTGCGCCGCGATGCTGTGCGCGCGCCGCGGGCTGTCCTGGATGCAGAAGCTCAGGACGTTGTAGCCGGCTTCGCCCAGCGTGGCCGCCGCCGCGCCGCCCGCGAGGCCCGTGCCCACGATGATGACGGTGAACTTGCGGCGGTTCGCCGGGTTCACCAGCTTGGCGTCGAACTTGTACTTGTCCCACCGTTCCGGGACCGGGCCCGATGGGGCCCGGGCGTCGAGCTTGCGCGTCCCGGCCGGGGCAATCTGCGGTGCGCCGCTCATGATCGGCTCCTGAGGAAGAAGAGCACCAGGGGAATCGACACGAACCCGGCGCCGATGATGAAGCCCAACACGCGCCCGATCGTCAGGACCCGCGGTGTCAGATTCGGATGATTGAGACCGAGCGATTCGAACGCGCTCGCGAAGCCGTGCCACAGGTGGAACCCCGTGACGGCGACGCCCGGGACGTAGAACGCCACCCACAGCGGGTTGCTGAAGATCTCGCGGACCAGTCGGTAGAGGTCGCGGCCTTCCGTCCCGTGGATGAGCGTCTTGTACTCGGCGCCGAACTTCATCGTCGCGACGTGAACCGCCAGGAAGATGAACATCACCGAGCCGGTCCAGATCATCGTCGTTGAGGCGACCGACTTGCGGCTCTTGCCTCCGGCCCACGTCTTGGTCTCGTACGGGACCGGGCGCGCGTCCCGGTTCGTCCACCACATCGTCACCGTCTCGAGGACGTGGATCACGAGGATCAACGTGAGCCCGATTTCGGCCGGCATGACGAACGGGTTGTTAATCAGGGTGTATCCCCACACGTTGAACGCATCCTGGCCGAGGTAGAGCAGCAGGTTCCCGAACAAGTGCACGCACAGGAAACCCGCGAGGCTCAGACCGGTCAGCGCGATGAGGATCTTCGTGGCGACAGTAGAGAAGAGTGATGACTGGCGTTCTGCCATGAGCAACTCCAGCCCGGTTTGGGGGGAACCGGGACCAGCGGACTGCGGGGTGGACTCGGAATGAGGGGCCGCGTCCTTGACCGGAGATTGTATGTGCCCGCGCCCGCGCGTGCAAATGGGGTCAGGTCCAAACGGGAAGATCTTATCCAAACGGATGGATCCAGAATATTGGAGCGGATCTTCCCGTTTGGACCTGACCCCAGATCACGACTTGCCGATCAGCTTCCAGGTGAGCGTCGCGGTGCCCTTGAGGTCGTTCACCTCGATCGGCCATGTCTTCGCGCCAGACTGTTGAGCCTGCCCCCGGGTGAACGGGATGTTGACGACGACCGCCGCGGTATCGAGCGCCGTCGTGACGGCATCGGTCGAGTGGGTCGTCGTCTCGGGGCCGTGGGGCCTGCCGCATGTCACGCCGCTCACGGTGTCCCGCTGCTTCATGGTCCTCGGCAGGCTGTCGAACGCCTCGATGGAGACCTGGATCCGGGCCCCGTCGAGCTGCAGGCGGACGGACGGCGATGTGGCTCCGCCGCCGGTTGTCACCATCTCCGTGCTCTGGTTCGAACTGTTCGGCAGGTCGCGATAACCGCCGGGCGCCGCGCATTGCGACAGTCGGGTCGGGGTCACCAGGCGGCTCGTGGACGTCTCGTCGATGTCGGCCCGGCCGGCGGAGTCGCGCAGGCCGCGCACCTCAATCGTGTCCTTCCGGTGCGCCCGCGTCTGCAGGGACGACGTGTCACCGGCCTCGTTTGTCTTGCTCTCGGCCTTGTCGAGCGTGACCTCGTAGGTCAGCGTCCCCTCGAAGAAGATCGGGTCGGGAACTTTGCACCCGAGCGCCCGCCCCAGTCTCACACCCGCCCGATCGGCGGTGTTGCCCAGGTCGTCCTGTGTCCGGGAGACCTCGCTGACGCGCGCCACGACCTGGCCTTTGACGATGGCAGAGGCGCTCAGGACGTACGTCGCTCCCACGGCTCCGACCGAAAGCGAGACCACGGTGTCCGCGGCGAGCGTGGCGGCAAGCTCCTCGGTGACGCGGTTGGCGGCCGCCTCGTTGCCGCTGCCGAGTGCCAGCTTCAGCTTCTCGAAGTCGAGCCGGTCCTTGACGTCGACGGATGTCACGACATTCGGGCACTGGCCTTCGTTCTGCAAGCCGCTGGCGAACGCCTGCACCAGGAGGCGTCCCCGTTCGGCGACCGTGTCGCCCTTGGGCACCGTGATCGTGGGGTCGCCCACGATCACGCGCGACTGCGCGGCGGCGGCCACCGGCGTGCACACGCTCAGCATCGACGCCAGGGCGATCGATGCACAAACGGCCATCTCGGGTGACTCCTTCATCGGATCCTCGTCGCACAAAATACCACGGCCAACTCCTTATAATGAGCGCGTCCGGGGAGGGACGGGCGGATGGCGGTTTCGCGCAGGGCGTTTCTCATGACCGGCGCGGCAGCGGGAGCCGCGGCCGTGGTGCGGCCCCTGGCCGCGGCGGGTACGGGGCCGGCGCCCGGGCGGGGCATGCCGATGGGCCGCCCGAACATCGTCCTGTTGATGGCCGACCAGATGCGGGGGGATTGCGTCGGCGCCGACGGCAATTCCGCCATCCGCACGCCGAACCTCGACCGGTTGGCCCGCGACGGAGCGCTCTTCACGCGGGCCTATTCCTCGACGCCATCATGTACACCCGCGCGGGCGGCGCTGCTGACCGGCTGTGCCCCGTGGCGGCACGGGATGCTGGCCTATGGCCGTATCGCGGAACGGTACCCGTTCGAGTTTCCGCAGGCGCTGCGCGGTGCGGGCTACTACACGATGGGCATCGGCAAGATGCACTATCACCCGCAGCGCAACAAACACGGGTTTCACGAGACGATCCTCGACGAATCGGGCCGCGTGGAATCTCCGGAATTCAAGAGCGACTACCGGGCCTGGTTCCAGACGATGGCACCCGGCGAGAACCCGGACGCGACAGGGATTGGCTGGAACGACTATCCCGCGCGGCCGTACGCGCTGCCTGAAGAACTGCATCCCACGCGGTGGACCGCCGACACGGCTGTGCGGTTCATCCACCGGTACGAGCGGCCGGATCCGTTCTTCCTGAAGGTGTCATTCGCCCGCCCTCACAGCCCGTACGACCCGCCCGGGCGATTCTGGACGATGTACGAGGGCGCGCCGCTGCCGGCAGCGCCCGTAGGGCAGTGGGCGGCGCCGCTCGCCGAGCGCAGCGGGAAGGCCGATGACATCTGGCACGGCGATCTTGGCCTGGCGCAGGTGCGGACATCGCGACAGGGGTACTACGGGTCAATCTCCTTCGTTGACGAACAGATCGGGCGCGTGCTGGACGCGCTCGACGCGCGTGGGCGGCTGGACGACACGCTCATCCTGTTCGTGAGCGACCACGGGGACATGACGGGCGATCACCACCTGTGGCGCAAGACCTATGCGTACGAGGGTTCCGCCCGCGTGCCGCTGATCGTGCGCTGGCCCACCGGAATGGTGAGTGCCGCCCGTGGCTCGACGGTGGCCGCGCCGGTCGAGATTCGCGATATCGCGCCGACGTTCATGGCTGCGGCCGGACTCGACGCCGGCGACCGGTGTGACGGGCGCAGCCTGCTGGCGCTGCTGAGCGGCAAGCCCGTGGGGTGGCGGCCCTGGATCGACCTCGAGCACTCGCTCACGTACAACCCGGACAACAACTGGAACGCCTTGACCGACGGGCACTGGAAGTACGTGTTTCACGCTCGAGACGGGCACGAACAGCTGTTCAACCTCGACCGCGATCCCAAGGAGGTCGACGACCTCGCGGGCCGTGCCGACGCGGCGGCCGCATTGGCTCGCTGGCGCGATCGGCTCATCGAGCACCTCGCACCGCGCGGCGGCCGCTACGTCAGCGGCGGCAAGCTCGCGCGGCGTCCGGACGGCATCCTCTATTCGCCGAACTATCCAGGATGAACATGGGGTCAGGTCCAAAACACTAGACTCCTACGGTGCCTTGGATCCAAGGGCGTGGAGAAATCTAGTGTTTTGGACCTGACCCCAGAAACGGGGGCGCGTGGTGGTGGCGAAGCGGTCGGGGGTGCTCGTCGGTTCCCCGTTCGGGTGTGTCTGGCTCCTGAAGCGTCCAGTCTCTTTGCTCGAGTACCTCGTGGAGCGCCTCGCCACCTATCTGATCCATATATCGGCACGCCTCGCCATTGCATGAACCGGCGCCGCGTGCCGCCCGTCGAATCCGGTTAGGTGGATTTGCGCCTGAAACGCGCGCAGGCGGCCTCCAGACGGCTATTCAGTGGACAAACAGGGCCGCCGCGCCTTAACCTAAAGGGACCCCTGACGATCTTCAGACATCTAGCCGTCCTCTCTTGGTGGACGAACTGGCAGGGATGCTGAGGCGCTTCCGGTCTCGGTCGCGCCGGCGGTCACTGTCCATCGGAGATTCTGAATGCGAGTTCATCTCATCAACCCCAGCCACACGTCGTTCGGCGTCGCCGTCATCACGCCGCGCTGGCTGTTCGTTCTGGCGGCCGCGACCCCGCGCGAGTTCGGCACGCCCCATATCGTCGACGAGACGCTTGAACCCCTCGATCCTTCGACCATTTCTGCCGGAGACATCGTCGGGATTGGGATTCACACCGGGAACGCGCTGCGCGGTTATGCGATCGGCAAGATGGCCAAGGCCCGCGGGGCCTCGGTGGTCTACGGCGGCATCCATGCCACCCTGTTCCCGGACGAACCCATCACCGAAGGGGCGGCCGACGCCGTCGTCCGCGGCGACGGGGACGTGGCGTGGTCGCACGTGGTCCGCGACTGCGTGTCGGGCCTGTTGCAGCGGCGGTACGAGGCCGGGCAGGTGCCGGGCGACCAGATGCTGGCGGCACGGTGGGACCTGATCCAGCGCGACAAGTACATGTGGGCCTCAGTGCAGACGGTGCGCGGATGCCCGAAACACTGTTCGTTCTGTTCCGTCTGGCGGACCGACGGCCAGAAGCCTCGCCAGCGCGCGTCAGACGTCGTCGTGGAAGAGGTCGTCGCGCTGCGCCGGCTTGGATTCCGGTTCATCGCCCTGGCGGACGACAACTTCTATCCGGTGACGCTGGCCGACCTCGCCGCCGCGGAGCGGCGTCAGGACAAGACCCGGCTCCACGAGTTGCAGGCGATGCGCGAGGAGCGGCTCGACCTGATGCGTCGCCTGGCGCAACTGCCGGGCGACCTGGTGTTCTACACGCAGATCACGATGGAAGCCGGCGACGACCCGGAGTTCCTGAAGGCGATGCACGCAGCCCACATCCTGGGCGCGCTGGTCGGGGTGGAGTCGATCACGCCGGAAGGTCTGAAGGACGTCTACAAGGGCTTCAATGCGTCTGGCGACGACCTGGTGGCGAGCCTCCGGCGGTTCCGGGAGCACGGCATCCACGTTCTCGGGTCGTTCATCTTCGGGTTGCCGAGCGATCGGATCGAGACCTTTGCCGCCACGGCGGCGCTTGCCGAAAAGGCGGACGTGACGTTTGCCCAGTTCGTGATGCTGACGCCGTTCCCGGGCACAGTAGACTTCGACAAGTGGGCCGCCCAGGTCGACGCCGAAGGCCGAAACGTGGAAGGCATGCCCATCAGCCGGCATTGGCTGATCCCGGACCACAAACGGCCGCGGGTCTACGTGGAACACCCGACGCTGAGCCCGGACGACATCCGGACCCACACCCAGAAGACCTGGGACCTCTTCTACAGCCTGCCGTCGGTGTGGAAGCGGTCTTCGTGCACGCCATCGCTGAAGGCGCGGCTAGTGTTCGTGCTGGTGTCGAAGCTCTACCGGCAGATGTACGCGAATACCGGCATTACCACCGACAGTGGGCGGGTGGCGCGGTCGGTCAAGTGGGCGCGCCTCCTGGCAGCACCGCTGCAGCGCCTGTTTGCCGCCAAGCCGATGCCCGACCTCGAAGTGCCGGAGTCGACCATCCAGATCCGCGCGAGCGCGTAGGGACGATCGCGCGGCGCCAAGCCGCGCGATCCCGTTCGTCCTAGCCGTTGTGGACCAGGTAGGCCTCGATGACGAGGATGTTCCGGTCGCCGGCGGCTTTCACCACCTTCAGCAGGTTCTCCATCGTGGAGACTTCCTCGACCTGCTCGGTCACGAACCACCTCAGGAAGTCCTGCGCCGCGTAGTCCTTCTGCTCGATGGCCTGCGTCATCAGCGCATTGACGCGCGTGGTGACTTCGAGCTCCCAGTCCAGCGAGACCTGCATCGCTTCCTCGACCGACGCGAAGGTCGTCCGGGGGGCCTTGATGACGGGGATGGCCACGCTGCCGCCCACGTCGTCGATGTAGTGGACGAACTTCAGGGCATGCGCCCGCTCCTCGTCCGCCTGCTTGTAGAACAGGCCCGCGAGCTTCTTCAGACCGCATCCGTCGAAGTAGGACGCGATGGTGATGTACTGGTTCGACGCAAACAGTTCGAGCCCGATCTCGTCGTTGAACGCCGCGTTGAGTTTCTTGCTGATGAGCATCTGAATCTCCGTGTCGAGGGCTTCCGCCGGTTGGTGTAGACACCCTACCACAACCCGTCGTGTGCCGGCCGATCGGGCGCGAGGGTGTTACTCGAGGAGCCGCCAGAGATACCAGCAGGCGACCGACCGGTAGGGCCGCCACGGTTCGGCCAGGCGGATCATCGTGCGTTCAGCCGGCCGCCGCTTCATGCCGGCATAGATCTGAAATCCTTTCACGATGCCCAGGTCGCCCGTCGGCAGCACGTCGGGCCGATTGAGCCGGAACATCAGGAACATCTGCGCGGACCACCGGCCGAGTCCCTTGACCGCCGTCATCCGCGTGATGACCTCCTCGTCATCGTGCCCGTCGAGCGCGTGCAGGTCGAGCGCGCCCCCCTGGACCTTCATCGCCAGGTCTCGGACGTACGTGACTTTCTGCCCGCTGAGGCCGGCTCCGCGCAGCAGGGTCGGGTCCACGTCCAGCACCCGGTCGGGCGTGAGATGGTCGTCTCCACCGACGAGATCGGCCACGCGGCTCCGAATCGTCTCCGCCGCTTTCGTCGACAACTGCTGGGAGATGATCGTGCCCACCAGCGATCCGAACGGGTCGTCTGACCGGTAGTCCGCGAGCCCGCAGCGGCCGTGAGCCTTGATCACCTCGGCCAGTTTCGGGTCGCGGCGCATCAACGTCAGGCGCGCGCGTTGAATGGCCGCGTCAGAGAGACGGCGATCCGAGACGGCGGCGAGGCGGTCGGCGTGGTGAGTCATCTGCCCTCCAGCTTATCGAAGTGCGCTGAACCCGGAAAGCCGGGGAGACCTCACCCGCGATGGAACCGTTCCGGCGGGTTCATGCGTATACTGCGGTATGGCCCCGGGCGCCCCACAGGTGCCGGGCTGGCCGCGGGCGCCAATCTTGGCCGGGAGGATGTTATGAAGTGGATGATCGCCGCCGTCGTTGTCGCAGGGTGGAGCCTGGTGAGTCCCGCAGGTGCGTCGGCTCAGACCGCCGACGAGGTCGTGGAAAAGCACCTGGCCGCCGTCGGTGGCCGGGCGGCGCTGGCCAAGATCACGAATCAGGCCGCATCCGGGATGGTGTCGATCGGGGCCAACGGGGTCGAACTGAACGGTACGGTCGAGGTGTGGCGGAAGACGCCCAACAAGTCGCACAGCCGTCTCACGCTGGACCTGACAGCCATGGGCGGCACGTCGATGGTGGTGGACCAGATCTGCGATGGCAAGACCGCCGTGTCGAAGAACAGCATTCAGGGCGACCGAGAGATCACCGGTGACCAGCTCCAGGGAATGCTGAACGCGGAGTTCCCTTCGCCGCTGCTGGCCTACAAGGAGAGCGGGGCCAAGATCGAACTGGCGGGCACGGAGAAGGTGGGCCCCCGAAGCGCCCACGTCCTGACGTACACGCCGAAGACGGGTCCGTCGACGCGGTTGTACTTCGACACCGAGACGTTCCTGATCCTCAAGTCGGTGGCGAAGGTGAACATGCCCGAAGCGGGCGGCGAGATCGAGCAGGTCACGGAGACGTCGGACTATCGGGAGGTTGCGGGCGTGAAAGCGCCCTTCCTGATCAGGTCGAGCAGTCCGTTGCAGACCGTCCTCATCAAGCTGTCCAAGATCGAGTGCAACGCGGCCCTCGACGAAGGCTTGTTTTCGCGGGACGGCAAGTAGGCTGGCCGCGGCGGGTGAATCCTGGCCGTCGCTGACCGAACCTAATCGACTCGAGATCCGTCCAAGCCTCCAGCGGGCCGGTCCCTGGTTCGCGGGGGAGGCGTGTGCGCCGTTTTCAACTACTACTCATCCTCGCGGGTGTTCTGACCCTGTCGGGCCTCGGTGCGCAGGCCGTCGCGCAGCAGATCCAGGGGGCGGAGAAGCCCTCGGCTCCCGCGACGCACGTCGCGCCAGCGGCGGGCAGCCGGCAACTGATAGCCGTGCGTGCGACCGGCAGGATCGTCGTGGACGGCCGGCTGGATGACGCTGACTGGACGCGCGCGACACCGGCGACAGGATTCATCCAGAAGAACCCCGACGAGGGCCAGCCCGCCACCCAGCAGACCGAGGTTCGGATCCTGTACGACGATGACGCGATCTACATCGGGGCGCGGATGTTCGACCGCGACCCGGCGCGCATCGGCACGCGCTTGACGCGCCGCGATGCCGATCCCGCCGGGATTGCCGACGCCATCACGATTGGCCTCGACCCGCTTCTCGACCGGCTTACCGGCGCGTGGTTCCGCGTGACGGCCGCCGGGACGATCGGTGACGGGGTCGTCTTCAACGACGAAGACGACGATTCCACGTGGGATGCCGTCTGGCAGGCCGAGGTGTCGATCGACGAGGGCGGCTGGACTGCCGAAATGCGGATCCCGTTCTCGCAGGTGAGATTCCAGGCGGGCGAACACCAGGTGTGGGGGGTGAACATCATCCGGACGATCCAGCGGAACAACGAAGAATCGTGGTGGATTCTGGTGCCCAAGAAAGAGAGCGGCCTCGTCTCGCGGTTCGGCAACCTCGTCGGTCTCGATGACGTCCCCAGCAAGCGGCACCTCGACGTACTGCCATACGTCACGGCCCGCAGCGAGATTGACGGGACGGCCGCGCCCGGTGATCCGTTTCATAGCGGACGCTCGGCTGGACTCGGTGCTGGCGTGGACCTCAAGTGGGGCGTCACGAGCAACATGACCATGGACGCCACCGTGAACCCGGATTTCGGGCAGGTCGAAGTCGACCCGGCGGTCGTGAACCTGACGGCCTTCGAGACCTTTTACGAGGAGCGCCGCCCGTTCTTCATTGAAGGGGCGCAGGCGTTCAACACGTTTGGCCGCAACGGCGTGAATGGCCGGATGGGGTTCAACCGGACGAACCCGACGGTCTTCTACTCGCGGCGAATCGGCCGTGTCCCGCAAGGCGCCGCCGCGGGTGACTACGTCGACCAGCCCTCCGCCACCACGATTCTGGGCGCGGCGAAACTCACGGGCAAGACGAGCCGGGGCTGGACGGTGAACTTCATCGACGCGGCCACGGCGAGGGAATTTGCCGGTACGGCGACGGGCGACGCACGGGACCGCACGGAAGTGGAGCCGTTTACGAATTACCTCGCGCTGCGCGCCCGCCGCGACGTGGGCCAGCGCGGCGGCTTCGGTGTGCTGACGACCGCCGTGAATCGCGACCTCGGCTCGCCGGCGCTGGCCAGTCAACTGGCCTCGGGGGCCTTCGTCGTGGGCGGTGACGGCCACTGGTTCTTCACGGACAAGCGGGACTACGTCGTGACCGGCAGCTTCACCGGCAGTCGGGTCGCCGGGTCGACCGATGCCATCGCCCGCCTGCAGCGATCCTCGGCCCGCTACTTTCAGCGGCCCGACGCCACCCACGTGTCGATCGATCCGAGCGCGACCGTCCTGACGGGTTGGAGCCTCCAGACGGACTTCAATCGCAACAGCGGGAAGCTCCGGCCGAATGCATCGTTCTGGGCCGTGAGCCCCGGATTCGAGGTGAACGACGCCGGGTACGTGACCAATGTCGACCGCACCGGGCTGCACGCGGCCCTGGTGCTGCTCGAGCAGACGCCGGATCGCTTCAGCCGGAGCCGGATGCTGATGTTCGCCAAGTGGAACACCTGGAACTTCGCACACGACGCGATGGGCAACGGCTACTACGGGTCGTTCCAGGCGACGCTCCTGAACTACTGGTCCTTCAATGTCATGGCGCACGCCGGCGCGGAGGCCTACGACGACCGGCTGACGCGCGGCGGTCCGATGATGCGGCGCCCCGGGTTTGTCATGTCGTCCGCCGCGATCGCGGGAGACGACCGCAAGCCCGTGGTGTGGTCGGTGCAAGGCTCGTACGAGTCGGCCCGTGACGGGTCGTGGTCGGGCACGGGAGGCGTGTCACTGAAGGTGAAGCCGAGCCCGACGCTGAGTGTGGAAGTGGGCCCGACCTTCACGCGGCAGCTCGCGAGCGTGCAGTACGTGCGGTCGGTGACGGATCCGGCCGCGACCGCCACATATGGCCGGCGCTACGTCTTCGGCGAGCTGGATCAGACCGAGCTGGCCATGGAAACCCGGGTCAACGTGATCCTCAGTCCCCGGGCCTCTCTGCAGGTGTACCTCCAGCCGCTGTTCTCGGTGGGGCGGTATGCCGGCTTCAAGGAGGCGGCGAAGCCGGGCACCCGGCAATACACCCGGTACGGCATCGATGCCGGTTCGATTGCGTTCGACGCGGTGGCAGGCGTCTACGCGGTGAATCCCGGTGGATCCGGAACGCCGTTTGTCATCCCGAACCCGGACTTCAACTACACGTCGCTGCGCGTCAATGCGATCTACCGCTGGGAGTTCCGGCCCGGGTCCACGCTGTACGTGGTGTGGACGCAGCAGCGGGAGGGCGACGACACGCAGGGACGTTTTGCGTTCAACCAGGACATCTCGCGGATGATGCGGGCGCCGTCCGACAACGTCTTTATGGTGAAGATGAGCTACTGGTTCAGCCGGTGACGCGCGCCGCCGCGCGTCGGGCAGCGTGCTTGACGCCAGAGACCCCGGCCCGATCGCATCCGGAGTCGGCTTTGTTCCCCCAAACGTTGCCGCGAAGTGGACGGCGGGCCCCTTCGCCGGTGGGGCGTGACCGTTCTCCATTTGGCCTGTCACAGAATTCATCCGTGAAGATCCACGATTACGGGGGTTGTCTCTTCTCACTTTCCGTTTGACCAACCCCGGCGATGAACTTCTTGTATTGCAATGTGTTACGGCTGGTCACGGAAGTGCGTGATAGGCGTGATTACTCAGTAGATACATGCTGCCGGTTGGCTTTGTGGTCACAAGTTTGGCTACAGACCTTCCCAGTATGTAGGGGTTATCAGGATTGGCGCCGGGGGTACAGGATGGGCGAAAGTGGAAACATAACGAAACGGGTCCCAGCGATGCGATGGGCCATGGACTTGGCAGCCTTGAGGGCTCGCGACTGAAATAGTGCCGCCGCGGGCTCAGGGCCGTCCCGAAAGAGGCCCCGTCGCCCGCCGTGGCCTTCCACGACTA
>Ga0334722_10003502_pt1 | contig 16847 bp, 19 predicted proteins | sample C3_bottom_MG_FD_207210 | JGI IMG/M metagenome (GOLD analysis project Ga0334722, IMG submission 207210) | Sediment microbial communities from Yellowstone Lake, YNP, Wyoming, USA - C3_bottom | ecosystem: Environmental > Aquatic > Freshwater > Lake > Sediment | place: USA: Wyoming | collected...
GCGGGTTCTTCCATCCGCACCTCACCGGTGAACTCTCCTTCCACCGGAGCAGGGGCCTCGATGGTGGCGTTCAGACCGGCCTCTTCGCCACCGTCCGCCTCGCCACCCTCCTCGCGTTCTTGTGATTGGCCGAGTTCCTCCTCCAGCAGCGGGTTTTGCTCCATCTCCTGCTGGATGGTGGTAGCCAGTTCCAGCCGGGAAAGCTGGAGCAATTTGATGGCCTGTTGCAGCTGGGGGGTCATGACTAGCTGCTGGGACAGTTTCAGGTTTTGCCGCAGTTCCAGGGCCATTAATGTGTACCTTCTCCGTTCCCGTTGCCGGGGAAACTACATGCTGAAGTGTTCACCCAGATACATCTTGCGGGCTGCTTCGCTGTTGACGATCTCGCTGGCCGGTCCCTGAGTGAGGATCTGGCCGCTGCTGACAATATAGGCGGTGTCGCAGACCGCCAAGGTCTCGCGGACGTTGTGGTCGGAAATGAGCACCCCCAGACCGCGTTCCTTCAGGTCGCCGATAATCACCTGCAGGTCGGCCACCGACAAGGGGTCGATCCCGGCGAAGGGTTCGTCCAGCAGGATGAAGCGGGGCCGGGTGGCCAGGGCGCGCATGATCTCGACCCGGCGGCGTTCCCCGCCCGAGAGCGAGTGCCCCAGGTTGCCGGCCAGGTAGCCGATCTTCAGATCCTCCATGAGCTGGGCGATGCGCTCCTTGATCTTCTTGCGCGACAACCCCAACGGTTCGAGGATGATCCGGATATTTTCCTCGACGGTCAGTTTTTTAAAGACCGAGGAATCCTGGGCCAGGTAGGAGATGCCCTTCTGGGCGCGGCGGTGGATAGGCAGCCCGGTGATGTCCTCGCCGTCCAGTAAAACCTTCCCGCTATCGGGCCGGATGAAGCCGGCGATCATGTAAAACGAGGTGGTTTTGCCCGCCCCGTTGGGGCCGAGGAGTCCCACCACCTTGCCAGTTTCGACCTGCAGGCTGATGCCGTCCACCACCCGCCGCTTTTTGTAATGCTTGGCGATTTCCAGGGTTTCCAGTACCGACACGGGCGCAGTCCTCAAGGCTTGAGACCGGACTTGGCATCGGGATAGAAGAAGGCCTTGACCCGCTCTCCTTCCCCAGAACCCTTGCGCTCGACAATACTCTTGCCCTCATCCAGGTAGAGGACAATCCGGTCGCCGGTCACTAAATTGTTATCCTGCCAGACCTTGGTGTTGCCGGTGAGGATGATCTTGCGGTCGCGAGAGACATATTCTAGCTGATCGCCGGTGGCGTTCCAGTCCAGCTTGACGATCTCCACCGAGCCGCTGGCGGTGAGGCGATCGATGGAGCGAGTGGCCTCGGCACCGCTGTTTCTGGTGTCGGTTTTAGCGGCGGCAGCCCGCTGATAGAAGACGGTCATCCGGTCAGCCTTGATGGCCAGATCGGCCTGATGCGCCTCGACATTGCCGACAAAAAGGATCGACTCGGTCTTCTGGTCTGACTCCATGCGGTCGGCCTCGATATGGACCGGTTCCTTGCTCAGATCGACCTTGGCCGCTTCCGTAGCGGGGCTGCTGGCGGGATGGCAAAGCACCAGGGCCAAAGCCAGGGCACTAAGCACCAGCCGCCCGAATTTGTTAAGAGGTATGAACATTGCTGCTCTCGTAGAATGATTGGCCTATCGGCGTGACAGCGGTATTTTTGCCCCCGGCAACTGTGGGAGCGGTCGCCTGACCGCGAATTTTTTCGGGATTAAGGGCGCCAGGTGGTCTCGCTAGCCCTGGAGTATTCCCACGCCGGACGGGCAATAAGGCCACTCTACTTGCTCTTCATGCAATTGTAAAGCCAACTGGCGGAAGAAGAGCCGGGGGGGGCCGGAGCGGCTGGGAGGCGGCGCAGGGGTGGTGGCCGGATCGTGGAGGGACTAAAAGTCGGACAGGTCCGACAATACCCCACCCCCCTGCCCGCGAACTTTTCTTTACAGATCAACCTCCTGTCATTATGATGTTTTCCCTCTTCCGGGCGGCCGGAAAATTTATCACCCAAAACCACAAAGATAACGCCATGCAGAAGATCATCGAGAAAGCCAAGACCCTCATCGAGGCCCTGCCCTACATGCGGGAGTTCGCCGGGCGGACCATCGTCATCAAATACGGCGGTCACGCCATGGTTGACGAGGAACTGAAGAAAAATTTCGCCCTGGACGTGATCCTGATGAAGCATATCGGCATCAATCCGGTCATCGTCCACGGCGGTGGGCCCCAGATCAACCAGTTTTTAAAGAAAATGAACGTCCAGTCCAGCTACATTCAGGGCATGCGGGTCACCGATGGCGACACCATGGACGTGGTGGAGATGGTCCTGGTCGGTAAGGTCAACAAGGAGATTGTCGGCCTGATCAACCTGCACGGAGGCAAGGCGGTGGGGTTGTCTGGCCGCGACGGCGACTTGGTCAAGGCCAAGAAGATGGAGATCTATAAGGAACTGGTGGAGAATGCCCCGCCGGAACTGATCGACCTGGGCCAGGTCGGCCAGGTGACCGAGGTCAACGTCGAGATCCTGGAAACCCTGGACAGCCAGAACTTCATCCCGGTCATCGCCCCGGTGGGAGTTGGTATTAAAGGTGAGTCCTACAACATCAACGCCGACCTGGTGGCCGGGGCTATCGCCGCCAAGCTCAAGGCCCATAAGCTGATTTTGCTGACCGATGTGGCCGGGGTTAAGGACGGCGAGGGGAATTTGATTTCCTCGCTGGCCTGCGGCGAGCTGGACGGCAAGATCAAGGCTGGGGTGATCACCGGCGGGATGATCCCCAAGGTCAACTGCTGCCGCGAGGCAGTGGCGGCCGGGGTGGGTAAGGCCCATATTGTGGATGGCCGGGTTGAGCATGCCATTTTGCTGGAGATTTTCACCCAGGCCGGGATTGGCACGGAGATTGTGCGGTGAGGTTTGGGGATGGCATAGCGGGATGGAATGAGGCAAGAACACGTGACTTGTAAGCACTGATGAAAAAGTAATTCCGTTCACCCTGAGCCTGTCGAAGGGCGGCCCAAGCCCGTACATCCCAGTAATTTGGGCCGTGCTTCGACAAGCTCAGCATGAGCAGTTATTTACGTTTCAAATGTTCAAAGCACGCCCCAAATAAGAGGCAAACATGAGCTTCTTCACTTACATCCTTGGTTGTTCGGACGGCTCCTTCTACACCGGCCACACCGACAACCTGGAAAAACGGCTGGAGGAACATGCCTCCGGCGCAACCGGCGGCTACACGCAACCCGTCGACCCGTGAAGCTGTTGTTCTCCCAGGAATTTCCCAGCCGAGAGGAGGCCCTGACCGCCGAACTCCAGATCAAGGGCTGGTGCAGGAAGAAGAAAATGGCGCTGATGGCCGGGGATTGGCGGGAGATTTCCAGACTGGCGAAGAATCGCCCTCTGGCACATGATGATAAAAAGTAATTCCGTTCATGCTGAGCTTGTCGAAGCATGGCCCAAATTGGGAGAAGACATAGGCTTGGGCCGCCCTTCGACAGGCTCAGGGTGAACGGTGTCACGGTTAGTTATAGCTGAAGGGTAATCATGAAGAACCCAAACTACTGTTGTGAGAGATTTCAGGAAAGTGTTGAAGAACATAGGGTCATATTAAGGGCAACCGATATGCCGGATGAAACGGAGTGGCATATTAGCGAAGGCGGTCACATCTATTACTGCCCATTCTGTGGTGCATTTATCAAGGGCGAAGGGTTTGGCGACTACAACGAAAAATACCCTCGGCCTTAAGTCGTAACTGTTTTTGACACATGTAACTTCAAGTTGACTGAAGGCGTAGCGAGGTTTGGGCCGCCCTTCGACAAGCTCAGGGTGAACGGAATAACTTTTTGATATTCCGTTCACCACGATCCATCATTGACCTATTAGCCTTATTTGAGATATGACCACACGCATCAACTACAGAAAGCTCGCGTTTGAATCGTATCCTCCACTCTGTGTGCACTGTGGATTTGGAGTCCCAGAGGTCTTGGAAGTAGCCCATATTGATGGCAATCGAGGCAACAATGAGATTAAGAATCTGGTGATCCTGTGCCCCAATTGCCACAAGATGCACGACATCGACCTGATCCCGACTGAAACCATTATCCTCATGAGAGATCGGGAGAAGCGCGTTGCCTGGAGTAAGCGCATGAAAGAAGCCGGGGCCAAGGCCGCGGCGACGAGAAAACGTAAACAAGCTGCAAAAAAAGCTGTCGAAACGCGGCGACGAAATGCCGCAGGCTAACCTAATCGCCACGTTATCCGGGAATTTTTAGCGAGAGAACCCCAAAATGAACAACCAAGAACTAATCGCCAGGAGCAACTCCGTGTTTATCAATACCTACGGCCGGTATCCGGCGGCGATGATTGAGGGCAAGGGCTGTCGGCTTACCGATGCCGACGGCCGGGAGTATCTGGACTTTCTGGCCGGGATCGCGGTCTGCAGCCTGGGCCATTGCCATCCGGCGGTGACTGCGGCCATCTGCGCCCAGGCTGGTAAGCTGGTGCATGTCTCCAATCTTTATCACACCCTGCCCCAGACCGAGCTGGCCGAGCTGCTGGTGGCCAACTCCTTTGCCGATCGGGTTTTCATGTGCAACAGCGGCGCCGAGGCCAATGAGGCGGCGATCAAGCTGGCCCGCAAGGCTGGCGGCGAGGGGCGCTATGAGATCATCTCCCTGGAGGGCTCCTTCCATGGCCGCACCCTGGCAGCGGTAGCGGCCACCGGCCAGACCAAGTTTCACAAGGGTTTCGAGCCGCTGCCGGCGGGCTTTATCCATGCCCCCTTCGGCGACCTGGGTGAGCTGGAGAAACTGATCACCCCCCAGACCTGCGCCATCCTCTGCGAACCGTTGCAGGGCGAAGGTGGGGTGCGGCCGCTGCCGGTGGAGTACCTCCGGGGCATCCGGGCGCTCTGCGACCAGCATAATCTGCTGCTGATCCTGGACGAGATCCAGGTCGGCATGGGCCGGACCGGCACCTTGTTCGCCTACGAACAGTTCGGGATCACCCCGGACATCATCACCCTGGCCAAGGCCCTGGGCAACGGTCTGCCCATCGGCGCCCTGTTGACCAGTGAGAAGGTGGCGGCGGCATTTGAGCCGGGCAGCCATGCCTCGACCTTCGGTGGCAACCCGGTGGCCTGCGCCGCCGCAGTGGTGGTGATGCAGACCATGCAGGGTGAGGGCTTTCTGGCCGAGGTCAAGGCCAAGGGGGAATATCTCGCCGGTGGGCTCGACAACCTGAGCCGGATGTTCCCGGCCATCGGCGCTGGCGCCCGGGGCATGGGGTTGATCCAGGGTCTGGCCCTGACTCCGGAGTTTATCCCTCGGGGCGGGGAAATCGTGAACGAACTCTTCAACGCCGGGGTGCTGGCCAACTTTGCCGGTGGCCTAGTCCTGCGCTTCCTGCCGCCGCTGGTGGTGAGCCGGGCCGAGATCGATGAACTACTGGCCGCCTTGGCCCGGATCTTCGCGGAGATGGCCGACTAGCACCGGGCTGCGGCAAGCCGACAGAAAAATCTTTGCAAAAAAGAACCATATTTTGTAATGATACACCCTTCGCCCTCCGGTCCGGCGGGAGACAGTGAACAATAAACGGTTTTACCGACGGCTCAATCTGCCCCCGCAACGGCGATGGCGCAGTGATTGGGCCAGTATTTTTTTCGCGAATCGATAAACGAGAATCAGTGATGACAAAACACCTCCTTTCCCTCTGGGATTTTGACCGGCCCGCCCTCCAGGCCTACATCGACCTGGCCCGGCGCCTCAAAGCAGAAAACAAGGCCGGGGTTCGCCACCAGCACCTGGTCGGCAAGACCGTCGCCCTGGTCTTCGAAAAGCCCTCGACCCGCACCCGGGTCTCCTTCGAGGCCGCCATGTACAGCCTGGGTGGTCAAGTGATCTACCTCTCCGGCCGCGACACCCAGCTGGCCCGGAACGAGCCGCTCAAGGACATGGCCCGGGTCATGGATCGCTACGTCGATGGCCTGGTGGTGCGGACCTTCGGCCAGGAGATCGTCGATGAGCTGGCCCGCTACTCCCGGGTGCCGGTGATCAACGCTTTGACTGACTTGCACCACCCCTGCCAGATCCTCTCCGATGTGATGACCGTCATCGAGAAGCGCGGGGAGATCGCCCAGCAGCACATCGCCTGGGTGGGTGACGGCAACAATATGGCCAACTCCTGGATTGAGGCGGCGGGCCGTTTCGGCTTCCACCTGACCCTGGCCTGCCCGGTGGGCTACGAGCCTGATGCCCAGATCCTGGCCGAGGCTCGCCAGAACGGCACCGGCGTAATCGAGCTGACCAACGACCCGGCGGCGGCAGTCAAGAACGCCGACGTGATCAACTGCGACGTCTGGGCCAGCATGGGCCAGGAGAGCGAGCAGGCGGCCCGGGTGCAGATCTTCCAGCCCTACCAGGTTAACGCGGCGCTCTTGGCCCAGGCCAAGCCCGGGGCCATTGTCCTCCACTGTCTGCCCGCCCATCGTGGCGAGGAGATCAGCGAGGAGGTGCTGGAGGGGCCGCAGTGCGTGGCCTTTGACCAGGCTGAGAACAAGCTCCATATCCACCGGGCCATTTTGGCCAGCCATCTGGGCGGATGATGCAGGTTTACTAAAATGAGCCATTGAGTCTTAGCCAATAAGTTCCCTCCCCCCTGGTGGGGAGGGTTAGGGCGAGGGGGAGTTGCGGCGCAAGTAGCAGGTTGCCGCTTCACCCCTCCCCCCAACCCCCTCCCATAAAGGGAGGGGGAGCCTATTCGCGAGATTTATGCACAAGGTTAAATAATTTCAGGGAACTACCATGACCAAGAAAGTTGAAAAAATCGTCCTCGCTTACTCCGGCGGCCTTGATACCTCGGTGATTCTCAAGTGGCTGCGGGAAGAATATCAGTGCCCGGTGGTGGCCTTCGCCGCCGATATCGGCCAGGAGGAGGATTGGGACAAGGTTCGCGCCAAGGGCATGGCCACCGGGGCCGAAAAGGTGGTGGTTTCCGACCTGCGCGAGGAGTTTGCCCGCGACTATATCTTCCCGGCCTTCCGGGCCAACGCCATCTACGAGGGTTCTTACCTCCTGGGCACTTCGCTGGCCCGACCGCTGATTGCCAAGGAACAGGTGCGGGTGGCCGAGGCGGAAGGGGCCGACGCGGTCAGCCACGGCGCCACCGGCAAGGGTAACGACCAGGTGCGCTTCGAGCTTACCTATCTGGCCTTAAACCCCAAGCTGGCCATCATCGCCCCCTGGCGGATTTGGGATCTGAACTCCCGCACCAAGCTGATGGCTTACGCCGCCGAGCATGACATCCCGGTGCCGGTCACCAAGGAAAAGCCTTACAGCTCCGACGAAAATCTGCTGCACATCAGCTTCGAAGGCGGCATTTTGGAGGATCCCTGGAATGAGCCGGAGGCCTCGATGTTCAAGCTGACCTGCTCGCCGGAACTGGCCCCGGACACCCCGACCTATCTGGAGATCGAGTTTAAGAACGGCTCGCCGGTGGCCATCGACGGCAAAGTTTACTCACCCGCATCCTTGCTGGCCGAACTGAACCGCCTGGGCGGGATAAACGGCATTGGCCGTCTGGACATGGTGGAGAATCGCTTCGTCGGTATGAAGTCCCGCGGCGTTTACGAAACCCCGGGCGGCACCATCCTCCGCGCTGCCCACCGCGATCTGGAGACCATCACCCTGGACCGCGAGGTCATGAAGATCCGCGACTCCCTGGTGCCGCGTTACTCCGAGCTGATCTACAACGGTTTCTGGTTCTCGCCGGAGATGCGGATCATGCAACGGACCATGGACGACTGCCAGCAGACGGTCAACGGCGTGGTCCGGCTCAAGCTCTACAAGGGCAACTGTACCCCGGTGGGCCGCAAATCCGCCCAGTCCCTTTACCAGGAGAGCTTCGCCACCTTCGAGGAAGATCAGGTCTACACCCAGTCCGACGCGGGTGGCTTCATCCGCCTAAACGGCCTGCGGCTGCGGATCAATGCCCTGGTCGAAAAGAGGCAGGGACAGTCATGAGCAAGAAACCCTGGGGGGGTCGTTTCGCGACCGGAACCGCCGCCACCGTTGAGCAGTTCACCGCCTCACACCAGTTCGACCGCATCCTCTACCGCCAGGACATCGCCGGGAGCAAGGCCCATGCCCGGATGCTGGTTCGCCAGGGGCTGATCAGCGCCGAAGAGGGCGACCTGATCATCGGTGGCCTCTCCCAGATTGAGGCGGAGATCGACCACGGCCACTTCGAGTTCTTGGATGAGCTGGAAGATATCCACATGCACATCGAGAACGAGCTGGTGGTCAAGATCGGCGCCGCCGGGCAGAAGCTGCACACCGCCCGCAGCCGCAACGACCAGGTGGCCCTGGACCTGCGCCTCTATCTGCGCGACGAGATTGACCGCTTGGACAACCTGGCCGCCGGGCTGCAGAAGTCCTTTGTCCGCCAGGCCAGGAAAAACCTGGGCGTGATCATGCCCGGCTACACCCATCTGCAGCGGGCCCAGCCGGTTCTGCTCTCCCACCATCTGCTGGCCTATTACGAGATGTTCGGCCGCGATCGCGAGCGGCTGGCCGATTGCCGCAAGCGGGTCAACGTCATGCCCCTGGGCGCCGCCGCCCTGGCCGGTACCGGTCTGCCAATCGACAGGGAGAGCGTCGCCGAAGAATTAGAGTTTCCGGCCGTCACCGCCAACAGTATGGATACGGTGGGCGATCGCGACTTCGTCATCGAGTTTGCCAGTGTCGCCGCCCTGGCCCAGGTCCACTTGAGCCGGTTGGCCGAGGAGCTGGTGCTCTGGTCCACCGAGGAGTTCGGCTTTGTCCATCTGGCCGACAGCCACTGCACCGGCAGCAGCATCATGCCCCAGAAGAAAAACCCCGATATCCCCGAGCTGATCCGGGGCAAGTCCGGCCGGGTAATCGGCAACCTGATGAGTCTGCTGACCCTGGTCAAGGGCTTGCCGCTGACCTATAATCGCGACCTCCAGGAAGACAAGGAGCCGGTCTTCGACACCGTCAAGACCCTGGCTTCCTGTTTGTCGCTCGCCGCCGAGATGCTGGCCAACCTGGAATTCCGCCGCGAGCGCCTGACGGCGGCGGCGGCCGGCGGTGGCTTCATGACCGCCACCGACCTGGCCGATTACCTGGTTACCCGGGGGCTGCCCTTCCGTCAGGCCCACAGCGTGGTCGGCAAGACCGTGGCCTATTGTCTGGATAAGGGTAAACCCCTTACCGAGCTGACCCTGGCCGAGTTACAGAAATTCTCCCGGCTCATCGAGGACGATGTCTTCGCCTGTCTCTCTGTGGAGGGTTCGGTGGCCAGCCGCCGTTCCACCGGTGGCACCGCCCCCGAAAGGGTGGCCCAGGCCCTGGCCCGGGCCGAGCAGGCCCTGGGTATCAGCAGCTAATGCGGCGGCTCTTGGGCCTGACGGCTTGCCTTTTGGCCGCCCCGCTCTTCTTGGGCGGCTGCGGCAAGAAGACCGCGCCGGTGCCCCCCGAGAGCGCCGAGCCCGCACCGGTTTCCAATCTGCGCGGCGAGCTGGATCCGGAGGGGGTTACCCTGCGCTGGTCATGGCCGAGAAAAACCGAAAAAGGCGAGAACCTGCGGCGGGTCAGTGAATTCATCGTCGAGCGGGCGGAAGACCGCCTGGATGATTTTTGTGGCGAATGTCCCCTGCACTATCAGGCCGTTGCTACCCTGCCGGGCGGCGCCTTGCCGGACGCCGAGGCTGCGGACTTAAGCTATCGGGATGGAAGTTTGCGCCCCGGTTATCATTACGCCTACCGGGTGCTGAGTAGCCTGGGTTGGCGGGTAGTCAGCGGACCATCGCAGCCGCTGGCCCTGACCTGGCAGGTGCCCCTGGCGCCCCCCAGTGGGCTTACCACCGAGAGCGGAGAACTGGAGGTGGCTTTAAGCTGGCAGCCACCAACGCGGGACCGGGATGGCCGGGTATTGGATGAACCCCTGCGCTATCAAGTGGAACGAAGCGAGGCAGGGCAACCCTTCCGTCTGGTGGCCGACGCCCTGAACACCCCGTTCTTCCAGGACCAGGGGACCAAGAGCGGCTTAACTTACCAATACCGGGTGCGGGCCGGCCGGGCCAGTGGCGGCACCGGTGAGTATTCCGCGCCGGTGGCCGTGTCTCTGCGGGACCTGACTCCACCCACGCCGCCTTTTGGCCTGGCGGCGGTCATTACCGGAGAGGCAGTTCGGCTCTTCTGGGAAGCGCCAAGCAGCGAGGACCTGGCCGGCACTTTTATTTACCGGCGGCGGCAACAGACAAACTGGACCAGCGACTTCGAGCAGATTGGGCAAGTGGGAGGAAGGACTTCGGTGTATGTCGACACCATGCCCCTGCTTGATCCTGCCGAGGTCCGCTATTACGCGCTTAAAGCATATGACCGGGCAACGCCCCCTAACTTGAGTGACTACTCTCGGGAAGTCCAAATCACCGTCAAAACGAGCCGACCATGAACCATTTTACTTACCAAAATCAGGAACTCTACTGTGAAGATGTCGCGGTGGCCAAGATCGCTGCCGAGGTGGGCACCCCCTTCTATCTTTACAGCCACGCCACCCTGGCCCGCCACTTCCAGACCTTTGACGCCGCCTTCGCCCAGGTTCCGCACTTGAGCTGCTTTGCCGTCAAGTCCTGTTCCAACCTCGCCATCCTCAGGCTCTTCGCCCAGCTAGGCGGCGGCGCCGACATCGTCTCCGGCGGTGAACTCTTCCGGGCCTTGACGGCCGGGGTGCCCCCGGAAAGGATTGTCTACTCCGGGGTCGGCAAGACCCGGGAGGAACTGGCCTATGCGTTGAAGGCCGACATCCTCCAGTTCAATGTCGAGTCGGAGCAGGAGCTAGAGGCATTGCAGGAGGTGGCGGCCGCGGCCGGGGTCCAGGCGCGGGTCTCCTTCCGGGTCAACCCCGATGTCGATCCCCAGACCCATGCCTACATCTCCACCGGTCTGGCCAAGAACAAGTTCGGCATCCCCATCGACCAGGCGGTGGCCGTCTATTTGCGGGCCAGAGAACTGCCCAATATCCAGATCCAGGGGGTGAGCTGTCATATCGGCTCCCAGCTCACCCAGGTCTCGCCCTTTATCGAGTCGCTACGGAAGCTGAAAAACTTCATCGGTCGCCTCAAGACTGAGGGAATCAGCATCAGCCATCTCGATTTGGGCGGCGGCCTGGGCATCCAGTACAAGGCAGAGGAGCCGCCCCACCCCGAGGAGTATGCCCGGGCCATCCAGGCCGAACTGGCCGGGTTGGACTGCACCTTGATCCTGGAACCGGGTCGGGTTATAGTGGGCAACGCCGGGGCGTTGATCACCCGGGTCCATTACACCAAGCAGGGACCGACCAAGAAGTTCATCATTGTAGATGCTGGCATGAACGACCTGGCGCGGCCCAGCCTCTACGGGGCCTATCACGCCATCCGCCCGGTTCATGAAAATGACCGCGGGAGCGAAGTGGCCGACGTGGTGGGACCAATCTGCGAAACCGGCGATTTTCTCTCCCGGGACCAGGAGGTGCCAGTCAGTGAGCCAGGTGAGCTGTTGGCGGTGATGAGTGCCGGGGCTTACGGTTTTTCCATGTCGTCCAACTACAACTCGCGACCCCGGGTGGCCGAGGTGCTGGTGGCCGGGGACAGCTACCACGTTATTCGACAACGAGAAAGCTACGACGACCTGATCCGGGGTGAAGAAATCCCCGCCTTTCTGCTGGCCTGAGGCTGGAGACGAGACTATGAATGTCCCCTTGCGTTTCACCAAGATGAACGGCACCGGCAACGACTTTATCATCGTCGATAATCGGGATCTGGCCATCGCCAAGACCGAGATGGCCGGGTTGGCCAAGCGTCTTTGTCACCGCCAGTATGCCGTGGGTGCTGATGGCATGATCTTCATCGAGAAGAGTGTTGGGGCAGATTTTTGCTGGCAGTTCTACAACGCTGACGGGAGCGAGGCGGAGATGTGCGGCAACGGCGCCCGCTGTGCCGCCCGCTACGCCTTCAGCAAGGGCATCGTCAAGAAGCACATGCGTTTCCTCACCCGGGCCGGGTTGATTGAGGCCCAGATTGTTGGCCACAATGTCAAGATCCGTCTGACCCAGCCGACGAATATCGTCTTGGGGCAGTGTATTGAGATTGATGGCGAGGAGCACGAGATCCACTCGATTAACACCGGGGTACCGCACGCCGTCCATTATGTGGCCGACAACAACGCCACCCCGGTCAAAAAATGGGGGCGACTGATCCGCCACCACAAGCTCTTCGAGCCGGCGGGGACCAATGTCAATTTTGTCCAGCTACCCGAAAACGAGCTCCATGTCCGCACCTACGAGCGCGGAGTTGAAGACGAAACCCTGGCCTGCGGCACCGGCGCGGTGGCCTCGGCCCTGATCGCCGCCCTGCACGGCCATGTCACCTCGCCGGTTACGGTCCATACCACCGGCGGCGACGAGTTGCGCATCCATTTTACCCTTCTGGATGTGGGCGATGGCCCGGAGAGCAGCGCCAGTCTACGCCATGAGCAACGCATCGCCGAGGTGTACCTGGAGGGCCCCGCCACCCTGGTCTACGAGGGTGAGTTGTATCCGGAGGTCTTGGCCTGAGGGCTGGTTGGGGTTTACCGTTTGCGGAAAGGAAATTTTTACGTGGCTCTGAACAATCTTCAGCCAAACTTGTAGGAGCGGGCATGGCCCGCTCCTACAAGGATTGTCGGCACATTAAGGACAATCCATAATTTCCAGGTGAGACTCCTTAATTAACCACTTTTTATGAATTGTAGATTGACCAAATTTGCGGAGGATAAAATGAGCAAGTTCAGCGGCGCCTATGTCGCCATCGTTACCCCCTTCACCGACGGCAAGGTGGACGAGCAGGAGTTAATCAACCTGATCGAGTTCCAGCTAGCGGGCGGCACCCACGGCATCGTGCCCTGCGGCACCACCGGCGAGTCAGCCACCATGAGCCACGCCGAGCATCACCGGGTGGTGGAGCTGACCATCAAGACCGTGGCTGGTCGGGTGCCGGTGATTGCCGGGACCGGCTCCAACTCCACCTCGGAGTCCATCGAGCTGACCCGCCATGCCAAGGCGGCCGGGGCCGATGGCGCCTTGATGATCACCCCTTACTACAACAAACCCTCCCAGGAAGGCCTCTACCAGCACTTCAAGGCGGTGGCCGAGGCGGTGGATATCCCGATCATCGTCTACAACGTGCCGAGCCGCACCAGCGTTAATATGCTGCCTGAAACCGTGGCCCGCCTGGCCCAGATCCCTAATATTGTCGGGATCAAAGAGGCCACCGGTGATTTGAACCAGATCAGCGAGGTGATCCGCCTCTGTCATCCCGGCTTCCTGGTCTTCTCCGGCGATGATTTCACCTCCCTCGCCACCGTGGCCATCGGTGGGGTCGGGGTGATCTCGGTGACCTCCAATGTCGCCCCGGCCGATATGGCCACCATGATGGACGCCGCCCTGGCCGGTGATTACGCCCAGGCCCGGCAGCTGCACTACAAGCTCTTCCCGCTGATCAAGGCGATGTTCTTCGACACCAACCCGGTGCCGGCCAAGACCGCCCTGGCCCTGATGGGCAAGATCAAGGCGGCCAACCCCCGCCTGCCCCTGTGGAATATGACCTCGGCCCGGGTGGAGGATCTTAAGAAAGAGCTGGTGGCCTACGGGTTGATCTAGATTGGGAGGAGAAAGTTCCCTCCCCCCTGGTGGGGGAGGGCTAGGGAGAGGGGGCGTTTGCCAGCCATGTAACAGGTTGCAGTTTAACCCTCCCCCCAACCCCCTCCCATAAAGGGAGGGGGAGTTTTTTGTGAGTTCATAAAATTTGAAGGAGTACCCAATGACCAAAGTTATCGTGGCCGGCGCCGCCGGACGCATGGGCCGCCGCATTGCCTATATGGTTGACCAGCATCAGGGCTTGACCCTGGCCGGTGGTTTTGAGCAGCCCACCAGCCCGGAAGTGGGCAAGGATATCGGCGATCTGGCCGGGATCGGCGCCACCGGCGTCAAGGTGGCCGGCTCGCCGGAGGCGGTGCTCGACCAGGGCGAGGTGATCATCGACTTCACCTTCCATGAAGCGACCATGAAACTGGCCCGCCTGGCCGCCGAGCGCGGTACAGGGATGGTCATCGGTACCACCGGTCTGACCGCCGAAAACCTGGCCGAACTTAAGGAGCTATCGGCCAAGTTCCCCTGTGTCCAGTCGCCCAATATGGCGGTGGGGGTTAATGTGCTATTCCAGGTGGCCCGGAAGATGGCGGCCGTCCTCGGCGACGCTTACGACATCGAGATCATCGAGGCCCACCACCGGATGAAGAAGGATGCCCCCAGCGGCACCGCTTTAAAGCTGGGCGAGATGGTGGCCGAGGGGGTCAAGCGCGATCTCGCTAAAGTCGGAGTCTATTCCCGGCACGGCATGATCGGCGCCCGCACCGACCAGGAGATTGGCATCCAGACCATCCGGGCCGGGGATATCGTCGGCGAACACACCGTCTATTTCGCCGGGGCCGGGGAGCGGCTGGAGATCACCCACCGCGCCCACAGCCGCGACAACTTTGCCCGGGGCGCCGCCCTGGCTGCCGCCTGGGTGGCTAAGCAGCCCAACGGCTTGTACAACATGTTCGATGTTTTGAATCTGAAAGATTTTTAATCAGCAACTTTTAAGGATCACACTTCCCATGCTCAAGATCGAAAAAGCCGACCGGCTCAAGCAATTACCGCCCTATCTGTTTGCCGAACTGGACCGCAAGAAAGACGAGGTGCGGGCCAAGGGCGTTGACGTCATCGACATCGGCGTCGGCGATCCCGACCTGCCCACCCCCGACCATATTATCGATAGCCTCTGCCAGGCCGCCAAGGAACCGCGCTTCCATCGCTATCCCAGCTATTCCGGGATGAACGATTTCCGCAAGGCAGTGGCCACCTGGTATAAGAAGCGCCTGGGTGTCGAACTCGATCCCCTCAAGGAAGTGGTGTCGCTGATCGGCTCCAAGGAAGGCATCGCCCATATCCCCCTGGCCTTCATCAACCCCGGCGATGTGGTGCTGGTGCCGAGCCCGGCCTATCCGGTCTACAAGGTGGCCACCACCTTCGCCGGTGGCATCCCTTACGAGATGCCGCTGTTGAAGGAGAACGGCTTCCTGCCCGACCTGGATATCATCCCGGCCGCGACCCTGCAGAAGGCCAAAATGCTCTTCATCAATTACCCCAACAACCCCACCGCCGCCACCGCCACCCCGGAGTTTTTTGCCAAGGTGGTCGAGTTTGCCAATAAGCACAACATCATGGTCTGCCATGACTACGCTTACTCCGAGATGGCCTACGACGGCTACCAGCCCCCCAGTTTCCTGGCCACGCCGGGGGCCATGGAGGTGGGCATCGAGTTCCATTCCCTCTCCAAGACCTACAACATGACGGGCTGGCGCATCGGCTGGGCTGCCGGCAATCGCGAGATCATCGCCGGTCTGGGTCAGATCAAGAGCAACATCGACTCCGGCATCTTCGAGGCCATCCAGATCGCTGGCATCGAGGCGATGCGCGACGACGACGCCTGGCTGGCCAAGATGCGCGCCATCTACACCGAGCGCCGCGACGTGGTGGTGGCGGGTCTGGCCAAACTGGACCTCCAAACCATCTCCCCCAAGGCCACCTTCTATGTCTGGGTAGAAGTACCCAAGGGCTACGATTCGGCCGGTTTTGTCGCCCATCTCCTGGACAAATGCGGGATCTGCACCACCCCCGGTAATGGCTTCGGCGGTCCCGGCGAGGGCTATTTCCGCATCGCTCTCACCGTCTCCAAGGAGCGGTTGCAGGAAGCGCTGGACCGGATCGCCAAGACCGGCTTCTGATGGCCCGCGCCTTCATCGGCCTGGGTACCAATCTTGGCGACGGACGGCAGAATCTGCTGGACGCCTGGCGCCGATTGGCAGAGCAACCGGGGATCACTACCCTGGCCTTATCCAGCCCCTACCTGACCCGGCCGGTGCCGAAGGCGGAGTGGCTGGCGGCCGGGCGCGTGGTGGGAACACAGTTCTTCACCAATGGGGTGGGATTTGTTGAGTGCCAACTTTCGCCCACGGCTCTACTGGCGGTGATGCAGAACATTGAGGCGGCGATGGGCCGCGACCGGAAAGCGACGGTGGATCGGCCGATGGATCTGGACCTGCTCTATTATGGCGAATTACTCCAGGATGAGGAAAAGCTGATTCTGCCCCATCCCGAGATCCAGAACCGGCGTTTCGTCCTGGCGCCGCTCGCGGAGGTGGCCCCGGAGCAGCTTCACCCGCGCTTGAGACTGACCAGCCGCCAGATGCTGGCCGCCTTGCCGGGGGATGTTGAGGAAGGGATCCAGCGTTTATCGTGGCCGACCTCGGAGCCGGTTGCCGCCAGCCAATTTGACCAAAGCCATACCCCGTGAATCCGATGCGAACGCTCGTCCTCCTCGGCCTGTTCTACATACTCTTCCGGTTGCTGATCGATTCCGGGAAACGAGTGAATAGCGAGAACGTACCGCCCGTAATGCCAGCGGAAGCAGTCTGCGACGTACTCAAGGAAGACCCGGTCTGCCGCACCCTGATTCCGGCCCGGCAGGCAATTACCTTGAAAAATAACGGAAAAACCTTATACTTCTGCAGTTCCGACTGCCGGAGTAAATTTATTACCTCTCAAGGAGACCACCGAGCATGAAGTTCTTCATCGATACCGCCAACATCTTCGAGATCAAGCAGGCCGTGGAAATGGGCATGGTTGACGGGGTTACCACCAACCCATCCCTGATTGCCAAGGAAGGCCGCAAATTCGAGGATATTCTCAAGGAT
>Ga0334722_10003503_pt1 | contig 16847 bp, 18 predicted proteins | sample C3_bottom_MG_FD_207210 | JGI IMG/M metagenome (GOLD analysis project Ga0334722, IMG submission 207210) | Sediment microbial communities from Yellowstone Lake, YNP, Wyoming, USA - C3_bottom | ecosystem: Environmental > Aquatic > Freshwater > Lake > Sediment | place: USA: Wyoming | collected...
GGTCCACAAGCCCGTTGCTTCCTTGTAGCCGGCAGGAATCTGCGCGGCTTTCGGCGAAACATACGATTGCAATAGCCCCTGTTTGCCGAGCACATCATGGAACGAGCGGTCGCCGCCGATAAAAATGTCGCCCTTAGGCGAATCTTTTTCGGCGATGATGCGCGTTTGGAGTGCGCCTGCCGCGGCGAGCGGAAGCAATTCAACGTCGATGCCAGGCACAGCAGCTTTGAACGCGGCGAAGAAAGCATCGTTCGTCGATTGGTTGAGTGCAGAGTATACCGAAATCTTGCCGCTGGGTTTAGGCGCGGCAGTGGGAACAGGGGCAGTCGTTGGCACAACGACGGTTGGCGCGGGGACGGGGGTAGCGGTCGGCGTGGGAGCGCACGCGGCGAGGATGCCGCCCGCGCCAAGCACAATGCCGCCGCCGAGCAATTTCAAAAACTCACGTCGATTCAATGTCGGGGACCATTTGTTGTCCATCGTACTTCTCCTCCTTGAACAATCTATTTTTCATCTGGACGATAGAGATGGCGAATCCTGCTGGCGCCGCAATCACCTCCTATAGCCGAGTGCGCTTGTTATCGATCCGTGGGCTTGGTCATGTCAACGTGTGTCAAGAATTATATCACGACTTGGTGTTTTAACCATGCCATGAAAACTGGTGATTACCCACAAGTGTCATTTCGAGAACCCATACCGCCGCCCGGTATGTTTAAGGACAGAACCTTGTCACATCGAGCGAAGCGAGATGTCTCACTCCGTTCGACATGACATGTTTCTGGGTAGCGGAGCGAGAAATCTCCGACTGCTAAAACGAGATTTCTCCTCGCAAAAATCGCTCGTCGAAATGACATAACCGACTTGTAAGCAATCATCAGAATGAAAACGACAGGGCAACTGAGGAATATGTCCGAATCTATATTAACACAATGAACGGTTACTTGTCCAATCGACTTGCCAACGAGCGCGCGACGAATTGCAATTTCAATAAGACAGAATCCTGGCTTCTTCGAGAAACCAGGATTCTGCTATTATGATTCAATCGGCGGCAATTTGGTCGGCACATAGATACGAATCGCGGCGGGACCGACCTGCGGGCATTGGTACTCGCAGATGCCACAGCCGATGCATAAATCGTGAACCATATGCGGACGCTGCAAATGCACCTGGTTGCCATCCGGTGTGACCGCATCGACCTCCTCGAGTCGGATCGCTTTGGGCGACAACGGACACATCTCTTCGCAGACCACGCACGGACGATACATTGCCCAGGGAATGCAGCGGTTTTGATCGATGTATGCGACGCCGATAATTTTCTTGCGCTTGTCTTCGAGCGACAACGGCGGAATTGCGCCGGTCGGGCAAATCTGCCCGCACGCATTGCACGAAAAATCGCAATAGCCGATGCGGGAAACGAGGAGCGGCGACCACACGCCTTCCATTCCCGATTCGAAAAGACTAGGTTGTAGTCCGCCGGTCGGGCAAACCTTGGTACACTCGGCGCACCGAATGCACTTGTCGAGAAAATTATTTTCGCGCGCGCCCGGCGGACGAACGAGGAACGCATCGTCACGGCGCGCGGTGGGCGCAGATCGAAAGAGCGCAATCATGCCGACGCTGACGAGCGCACTGCCGATGAAGTGTCGGCGCGATAAACCAAACTGGGTTGGTTGACCGCTGACGACAGACCGCCGACCGCTATCAATCGTCTGTGGTCGTCGGTCAGCGGTCGAAAAATTGATCGCGATAACTGACTCTGGGCATTCCGTCACGCAGTCCATGCACATAACACATTCAGCAGGATCGACAGTGAACCCATCTTTCATTACCGTGATCGCGCTCGTCGGGCACGCTTTCATGCACGCGGCGCAGTGACTGCAATCTTTCACCGCGCGCGGACGCAGCCAGGAAATTTTCGCCTGCAAGGCGTAGACCGCGCCGAGCGGACAGAGATAGCGGCACCAGAAACGCGAGGCGACCCAGTTCATACCGACAATCGCGACAAACGAAACCGCGAGCATCCAACCCAGTTGATAAAATGTTTGCTGTGCCGACAAGACTGTGCCGCGAAAATTCTGCTCGATGCCATCGAACAGCGGTTGCAGCGGCGGCACGATGGAATACAACGCCGTTTCGACGGCAACGAGAATCACGTTGAGCACCGGCATGAACGCGCTGGCAAAGGTGCGATTCACAATCGTGATGGGATCGAGGATGAGGAGCGAGAGATTGCCAAGCAGTGCGGCGAAGAACGCGACGATGAGCAAGATATATTTGACGCCGCGCCAACTCGCGTGCGGTTCGATTCTGCCGGGTTTGCGCGGTGACACCCAATCGAGCAGTGCGCCGAGCGGACAGAGCCAGCCGCACCATGCGCGCCCAAAGACAAATCCGAAGACGACGGCGACGACCGCGAACAACATCGTCGCGATGATCGCGCGCGAAGCAAGCATTGCCATGAACGCGGCGAATGGATCGAGCCGGAAATAGAGATCGAGCGGAATCAGTGAATTAGATTCGCGGAAGGTGAGCAGAGCGAGAAGGAAAAATAGGACGACGCTGATGATTTGGGTAGTCTGTCTTGCACGTCTCCATTGAGTGCTGGTCATTGTTTCCTCAACCATGAGTCGTGATGCGTGATACGTGTTCCGTTAGGTTCACGCAACACACATCACGGATCACGCCGTCACTTCTTTAATTCGCAGATTGGCAAAATCGTACCGCCCCAGTCCCATCTCCGCGCCGTACTTGATATAGCCGATTTGTTCCGGTTTCTTTTTGAAAAACAACTGGGTCGTGTAACCGTCGGCGGCAACGGGGTCAACGCTGGCAATGATCGTGTTCGCTTGCATTACGTAATCGAGACTGCCGCCAGTGGGTCCGTTCTTCGTCAGCACGCGGATGGCGTCGATGATGTGCAGGGTCGGTTTGAGGAGTGTGTTCAAATCGGCGATGCGTTGATCGAGCGCCATGTGAATATCGTTGCGATCTTGAATCACGCCCATCATCGCTTTCATCGCCAGCGTAACTTGCGCCGAGCCGTGATGCTTGGCGATCGGCACATTGATCACGACATCGGCTTTCAAAATATCTTGATAGACCTTGGACGATTTGAGATCGCGCCCATTCGGAAAATCGACGTTGACGTATTTAGCGTTCGCCATGATCTCCATGACTCCGCCAACTTTTTCCACGGCACCTTTGATGCCACTGCGCTGATACGCGATGTTGGCGGTCCCGCTAAATGGTTGGTCCATCACGCGCACGCGTTTCGCGCCCGCTTCCAAACACATCTTGACGAGTTCCGCCATCACCTCAGGGTTAGTGGTCGATGCGTACTCAAACGTATTCTGCGCGTTACAGATGTTTGGCTTGAGGATGACCTCGTTGCCTGGTTTGACAAATTTGCTAATGCCACCCAGCGCATTCACCGCCGCACGCACAATCGCGCCGGGAGTTGTGCCGCGCGTAACGACGAGGTACGGTTCACCGGCTGTCGGCGGAACGGGCGTCGCAGTCATGGTTGCTTTCGCGATGGCGGTTGGAGATGCCGCGAAAGTTGATGCGGCAGAACTTACAGCGCGCGCGACTATCGTCGCCGTTGAAATCGGCGCAGGAGAGAATGGCGGAACGATCGTGGGTCCAGACGTTGGAGAAACCTGGGTCGATGTCACTTGCGGCGCGCACGCGGCAAGCACCCCGGCAGCATATACTACGGAGAGTCGCAGAAATTCACGGCGAGATAACATGGGCACCTCCGGTTACGACCGCGTCATCCACCACCACGCGCCGACAATGCCCAGCAGCGCGCCGACAAGCACTTCGAATGGAGTGTGCCCCAGAAGTTCGCGGAGATGGGTTTCGCTGATGGGATGACCTTGGAAAAGTTCGTCGATGATTTGGTTGAGGATGCGCGCCTGAATGCTCGCTGAGCGGCGCACGCCCGCCGCGTCGTACATCACGATGATCGCGAGGATGAATGAAACCGCAAAGAGCGTGGAGCGCACGCCTTCTTGAATTGCCACTGCCGTTGCCAGCGCGCAGACCGATGCCGAGTGTGACGAAGGCATCCCGCCCGCGCTGACGAGCAACCGCAGATTCACCTTGCGCTTGCGAATATATTCGATGATGGGCTTGACGATCTGGGCGATAAACCAGGGAATAAAAATTGCCTGAATGATGGGATTGGAGAGAAATTCATTCATGAGATATGCGAGTTTTAGGTTATTGAGGTTTCAGGTTTCAAGGTTAAAAATTTCATGTTTAGAATTCCATCCGGTTGAACATGAAACCTGTAACCTGTAACCTGAAACTTGCTATTCCTCTTCCATTTCTTCTTCGACTACTTGGTCGCCATGTGGGACGAGTTGCTTGATTCGCAGTTCGGCAGAGTCGAGCATCGCGCCGCATTTCTTCGACAATTCCATCCCGCGCTGAAACAGCGCCAGCGATTCGTCGAGCGAGAGGTCGCCCACTTCCAATTTGGCGACGATCGATTCGAGTTCAGAGAAAAGATTTTCAAATGATTCGGGTTTGTCTTTTGTTTTTGGCATTTACTTGATCGCCTTCCGCGCCGCCAGCCGTCCTAGCTTGACCGCGACATTCACACCTGGGAATATTGTTCCAATCGCATCTGCGCCGATGTCGAACAGCGCATCGTTTTCCAAAACGTTCACCACTTTTTTCTTGATCTCGCCGCTCTCCGCTTTCGCTTCGCCCGTCAATCCATCGAACTCGACCACTTGCTTTTTGTCCTTCGCCTTCCAAAAATATTCGACGGCAAAGATGGGGCGATAGTAGAGCGTCACTTCCGCCACGTCGATCTTTTCTTCCAGCACCTTGTCGGCTTGAAACGTCTTCATCAACAGCGATGCCAGCTTGCGAACGACGAACGAACTGCGAATTTCGGGCGCGATTACCAACGTGCCACCTTGTTGCAAAGCGGCAACATCGGTCACGACATTTTTTGGAAAACTCAAGTATTTGTCGTGCTTGACTTCTTTGCCGCCTGCCGCGTCTAGCATCAAAACCTGGGTCAACTCTTCGACGCAACGCTCGAGTCCGTCCAGCGCAAAGGTGCGCGCGCGCAGCGTGTCGCCCGTCACGGGATATTCGATTCCGTTCACGGTGACAGTTTGCGCTTCGGATGACACGGGCACGCGGTACGTCGCCTTGCGATCATAGACATAGCGCGCCGTCGCCAACGCGTACCAAAACGGCTCCAGCCGTTTTTGCGTCGTCGTAATCTCGATGTCTTCGAGCTTGGGGCGCTGGACAAATTTCGCCATCTGACCAAAAGCATCGCTGCGTTTCGCCAGCGCCTTTTCCTGTATCTGCTCAGGCGAAAACGCCGCCTGCAATTCGACAATTTGTTCCGTACCCAGGTTTATTTCCATGCTTCCTCCAAACGTAATGCGGCTAGGTGCGTCGTGTCCCGCGCGTAAATTCGCGCCACAACAAGACCAGACCCAGGATGATGAGCAAGGCGGGGAATACGGGCAAGTCGAACGGCAACCGCAAGACGGCGCGCAAAAAATCCACGCCACCCAGGATGATCGCAACGATGCCCAGCCCAATCGTAAAAGTGCTGGTCGGAATTTTGCCGTAATACCGCGCGACGTTCAAGCCAAGCAAAATTAAGCCGATGCCGATAGTGTTCGTCCCGCTGGGCAAAAATTGGAACAGGGTCGTGATGCCCCACCAAATGAAGAACGCGCCCCAGGCAATCGTTTCGTAACGTCGATTCAACGCACGCTGTGGTTCATCCATCGATTCCTCCTTGAATCAAGTTTTCCGCTTCGGCACGAGCGCGCCGACGGCAAACACCAATCCCAATGCGATCAAAACAATCGGACCGATAACTCGCGCGGCTGGCTCGGGCGACAACGCGGTGAGCGCAAGCCCAAAAATCAAACTGCCGACTCCACCGATGATCACGCCGATGAATTGCAGCCAGCGCGCGCGGGGTCCCAGGTAGTACATCGCCAAGAAAGCCAATCCAATTGCAACGACGAGCAGGGGCCAAAGATAAATCCACGCATCAACTCCGGCGCGTGCAGTGTACACCAAGATTCCGCCAATCGCAAATGCCAGCGAGCCAGGAATCAAGAGGGCTGTCAGCCACGGCACTTGAATTCGCCAAACCAACCCAGGAATCCAAAAGAGCAATCCGCTAAAGATGAGCGCGATGCCCGCCAGGTCGAGCAGCGTCAGCGCGATCACTCCCATCGTCAACGCCAACAAAAGCAACCCGATGAGCAGAACGACCAAGCCAAAGAATGTTTGTAATGCGCGCATTCGATTCTCCTTTATTGCGAGATGCTGGACATGGCAATCCAGCCAACGATTCCACCGATAAACGACAGGATCAACAAAACAATGTTCGATGTTTGCCACGCGCGTCCGCCGTGCGCGGCGCGAAGCGACAACACATTTATTGCGACGCCGTACATCAACGCGGCGAAAGCCAGATACGCGCCGATGGTTGGAACTGCCGCGAATAGACTGGCGAGCGCGTTGATCGGAACAAAAACGAGCGCACCCAGGTACGTCTGTGTCGCGAAATCTCCGCGCCCGCCGAGCGCGCGCGCCGCCGAAAATAAAATCGCATTGACGACGATGAGCGCGAACACCAGTCGCAGCGGATTGATAATGGCGAGCGTGAGTGCTTCGATGATCGAATCGCCCGCCGAAAAGAAATTGATCAGCCCGCCGACAAAACCCGTCGCCGCGCCAATTGCCATCGCAGCGATGATTGCGCGACCCAGGTTCGCACCAGTACGTGCTTGCTCGAACACGGCGAGCGATGGTCGAGTGAGCGCGCGCCACATCGCGGCAAACATCTAGCGCTTGCTCTTCAGCGCATACACCGCCGCGCCAATCGCGCCAAGAATCGCGGCGACGGCGAGCGAAACGACGAACCAGCCAATCGACCATACGCCGCTGAACAATGCGCGCGCGGCTGGCTCGACGCTGGGAAGCAAGAAACGCGGTCCGAAGAAAAACGACTGCGCAAAAAACAGACTCGCGCAAAATCCAATCAATCGACTGACGAGTTCCGCGAGCGCGGCGGCGAGCGCGCCATCCAGCGGTGCAGTCAATTCTCGCGACGGGGCGAACATCACCGCGAGCGCGCCGACGAGCAACGGCAATCCTAGCCCCAAGAGCCATGCGACCGGCGTGAACAGACAGCCGATGAACGGAATGTTATCGACGAACGCAAAGAACAATTCGGCGATGATGCCAAGAATCAATCCAGCCATAGCCGCAAGAATGATGTTCGATTTCATAACAATTCTTTTTCCGCCATTTCCCTCAGTTCCTTCAGTTCCACACACATTCACGGGAACTGGAGGAACTCAGGGAACCAAAGAACTTGCTCTTTCTATCGCCTCAATAATCTTGTAATAGCCCGTGCACCGACACAGGTTGCCCGTGAACGCTTGTTGAATATCCTCGCGCGTTGGATGCGCTTTCTCGTCGAGCAATGCCGCGCCGCTCATGATGAATCCCGGCGTGCAATAGCCGCATTGCACTGCGCCCGTTTCGATGAACGCGCTTTGCACGGGATGCAATTTGCCGTCGCGCTGCAATCCTTCCACGGTCACAATCTCCGCCTGATGCGCGCGCGGCGCGGGGACGAGGCAACTCATCACCGCGATGCCGTCGAGCAAAACGGTGCACGCGCCGCACTCGCCTTCCGCGCAACCTTCCTTAGTGCCTTGCAAATTCAAATCTTCGCGCAACAGACGCAACAATGTTTTGTCGCTTGCGCCTCGCACGGTATACGATTTTCCGTTCACGTTAGTTTCGATGACATCATTCTGCCCACTGCCCACTGCCCACTGCCCACTAAACTTCCCCTCCGTCTTTCCCCACAACATCACCGGTTGCTCGGGAAAATCGGCACGCTCAGTCCCATCGCGCAATTGGCGCAACGCGCGCGACACAAGCACGCGCACGATCTCGCGGCGATAGTCCGCCGTGCCGCGAATATCGTCGATGGGTCGCGCCGCGCTCATCGCGAATCGTGCCGCTTCGTCGATGATGTGCTCTTCGAGCGTCTCGCCGACCAAGAATCGCTGCGCTTCGTCGGCGGCGACGATGGTGGGAGCGACGGAGCCGAGGGTGATCCAGGCGCTCTCGATTTCAGATTTCAGATTGCGGATTTCAGATTTAAAACCCAGGATGACTGTGACGTTCACAACAGAGATGGCTTGCGCGGCGCGCAGACCCAGCTTGATGAATGTGCCGAATTCGTTTTGCTTGAGCGCGGGAAATGAAACCTGGGTCAGCATCTCGTCGGGTTCAAGCGAGGTGTGGCGCACGCCGCGCATAAACTCGTCGAGCGTGACTTCGCGTTTACCGCGCGCTTGGCTTTGCAATGTCACCCACGCGCCCATCGCCCACAGCGGCGTGATCGTATCGTTCGCGGGCGATGCGGTAATCAGGTTGCCTGCCAGCGTGCCACGATTGCGAATCTGCGGCGCGCCGACTTGCCAACATGCGCTCACCAATGGATAGGCGTGTCGGCGCAAGAGTTCATTGCCGACGACCTGGTTGTGCGTGACGCCCGCGCCCAGATGAAAGAATCCATCGTCGAAGCGAATCTCGTCGAGACCTGGGAGTCGGCTCACGTCGATGACGACTTGCGGCGTTCTCACTTTGCGTTCGATCTCGATCAACAAATCGGTCCCGCCATTGACGATGCGCGCGGCGCGTTTGTATTGAGCGAGTAGTTCGATCACTTGGTCAATCGATGTTGCAGTAATGAATTGTTCCCACATAATTCCTCGCACAAGTTAAAAGTTCAAAGTCAAAAGTCAAAAGTACTTTTAGCTTTTTACTTTTGCCTTTTAGCTTGGATAATTTCCGCCATGACGCTCACTGTCCACTGACTCACACCCATTTTCTGCGCCGGAACCAGATCAGCATGCCCATCGGCACAACCACGATGAGCGTCAACATCACGCCGAAAGCCATCTGACTATCGAAGGGAATCCATTGCGTGAAATTCATTCCGCCGAAACCGACCAAAAACGAAATCGGCATAAAGATCGTCGTCAACAACGTGAGCCGCTTCATCACTTCGTTCAAGCGATTGGACACGGTGGACAAGTATGCGTCGAGCGAGTTGCCCAGCAGATCACGCGACGTTTCGATGAGGTCGTAAATGCGAACGAGGTGATCGTACGTGTCGCGATAGTACAGCGCCGTGCGCGAATCGATGAATTCATAGCGGGTATCGGCAAGCACATCCATCGCATCGCGCATGGGACCGACGGTCTTGCGCAAAAAAACCAACTGGCGCTTGAGATGAAAGATCCGATGCAACAACTCTTGCGTTGCCTTGTCGAGAATCTCATCTTCGAGCGCGTCAATCTCGTCTTCCATTTGATCGAGCAGTGGAAAAATTTCATCCACCATATGATCGACGATCTGGTACAAGAGCATATCGGCGCGATAGAGATCGGTGCGATGATCGGAGATGCACCGCGCTTTCATTTCGTCGAGCGCGGCAATCGGTTCGCGATGGAGGGTGATGAGATAATCCGCGCCCAGAAAAACTTCAAGCTCCTGCACACCCAGGTCGCCGTCGTGACGCACCACCGCATCGACCGAGACAAAAAGATAACCCTCGTATCCATCCACCTTGGAGCGTTGTTCAAAATTGCGGCAGTCTTCCAGCGCGAGCGGATGAAAGTTGTACTCGCGCGCCAGCCAGTCTATATCTGCGTCGGTCGGCTGTGGAATGTCGAGCCAGATGATGCTGCCGTTCGATTGAGGATGCGGCGCAGCCAGCGTCAATTCTTTCGTCGAGCCGGTGACGAGATCGATGTGAGTAATGGACATGCAACCCCTTTACTCTTTCGGCATCAATGCGCTCAACTGCTGAATCAACGGCGCAAGCGCATCAGGAATACTGCCGTCGAATACCTCGATATGGTTTGAACGAGCGTGAATGCGCGCGATGATTGCGTGCGCGAGCGTGTCGGGTGGCTGATTGCTTGGCTCGATCTGCAATCGAAAAAAGTTGACCTGGTCGAGCATCTTGCGCAGTCGCGCCATCTGCCCATCGTTTAACTTGCGTCCCGCGCGCGCGTAGATTTGCTTCGACACATCGGGTCCGCCGAAGCTCACGCGCCCATCGGGATAGACGACGATCTCGCGCGAACTGGCTTTCGCTCCGCCGCTCGTGCGGTACGCGATGAACGCGCCGAGCGGCAATTGCAGCGGCTCGACTTTTGGAGACGCGGATTGAGGATCGTGATTCTTCACGGGTTGCTCTTTTGCGGAATCGATTTTCTCTTCATTCATACGAGTCACCTTTTGTCGGAATATTCTTTCATTTGAGATTCGTCTTGATCTTTTGCTTGACGATGTTTTTGAATTCGGTCTCGGCTTGCGCGCTGGGAAATGCGCGGCGCGGAATCAGCGCGACGTTTTGTTTTGAAAAATGCAGTTGATAGAACACTCCATTAAACGTGATTTTCTCCAATCGATCCCAGCCCAACTGCGCCGATGGCTCGCTTGAGGCGAATGTGATACCGCTATTGTCAAAGCGCCATATCTGCTCGTCGAATAGGCGCGGGTCGGTGCGAAAGCGGACAACGAGCATCGGAAAAAAGAAAAAGAACGTCAGCGCCATCGCGATCCACGGCGAAAAGACGTTGCCATCGGGAACCGCGCCCAGCGTGACGACGTAGTAGATTTCCATCGCGAGGCGAATGACAAAGACACCCAGGATCAGCCAGAGCAGCCAGGAGCGAAACGCTTGCTGGCGAAGCGCGGACACCCAATCGCCGCGCGTCATTTTGAATTTCAAATCTATCGGAGCCAATTCCATAGCGTCCTTTTCTTGATGGGAATACCGTCGATCCCGCGACGCCATTCCCAGCGCAAAAATTCTTTCAAGATCGGATCCAAATTTCTATGATCCGAGAAACGGCTTTCCGCTAATTGCCCTGGCGCAAGGGGGTGAGCGCGCTGGCGATGCAATCGAAATTTGCCGTTGGCAAGTTTCTCGATGATAAAACCCTCGTAAACACTCTCACCCTGCTTCCACGGGGATTCTCCCGGCGGAAAGTATTTGCTCTCCGACAGAATCTGCCTGATTGCATTCGATATATCCGCGAGCGTAATTTCTTTTACACCCAGTTCATCTCGCTCTACCCCATTCAGGTGTCTTGTGACAAGCAGCTTTGTAATCAACTCTTGCCGCGTCATTCGAGCTCCTTTTCACAGTCAAAGCCAACCCATTAGAGACTTGCGTCGTTCTGCGCACGGGCTGAAATAATTCTATGCCATGCGTATCGCGGGGTCAGCGACGCAGTGCGCGCGCAAGTCGTCGGGAATCCTGGGAAGCGGCGGCGGTTGTAAAAGCATCGTCGGACCAACGGCGGTGACCATCTCGGCGGCGCACACCGTCGCTTGTTGCGCGGACAGAATCGGATGCACGCCTTGCGCGAGTAGCGCCATGGTCGTCCCAGCAAATGTGTCCCCCGCGCCAGTCGGATCGAGTTCCTCAATTGCGATACTGGGAACCGTGGTGTGCTGATCGTCCTGGACAATCGTCGCGCCATCGGCAGCGCGCGTGATGAACAACAATTTTCCTGGGTCGGTCTGCGCGGTTTCGATATCGCCAAACAACATCGTCGCTTCGTTCGCGTTGCAAAAGAAAATGTCGGCTTTGTAAAATATTTGCTGGATGAGTTCGTGGAAATGTTTGACCGCGTGTCCGTACGTGCCAACCGCCACGCGATACCCGCGCGATTTGAAATGGCGCACGTATCCCAGTTGTCGCGCGGGATCGGCGAGCGGACCGCAGTATACCATATCGGCAGAAAGTTTTTCAGTTGGCAAGTTGGCGGCGGTCAGTTGCGATTCTGCACCCCAGCGCGCGTTGACGAGTTCCGCTTTGCCGTTGCCGTAATGCGCGATTTCAAACATCGGCAATTGCTCGGGTGAGATAATGGGACCGATCCAATTTATACGCTCGGCAACGGGCACGAATTCGGCGGGCATCGGATTCGGACGCGGCGCGAACATTGTTACGTGCGCGCCCGCGCGCTGCGCCGCGAGCGAAGTATACAATCCCGCGCCGCCAATCGAACGCTCGACGCGTCCCGCAAAATGCAACACGTCAATCGATGCGCCGCCGATGATCAGAAGCGAAGAGGTCATTATGTTTCGCAATAGTGTTTTGACATCATGAATTCAACTGATGGGTCTGTTTTTAACAATAAACAAAACGGCTGTTACGATCATAAATTCCGAGAATGATGCTCTATACACCTTTACACCTTTTGAGTTTCTCAAAAGTGAGTGCGTCTACTTTGGTCACCCAGGATTGAAGATTTTTTTCACGTTTGTTATATGCCATCTCTAATCCACGCGAAAGGTGATCAATCCAACTCTGGAAATTCTCCTCGGTCAATCTGACCTTTGGGCTTTGTTCAAGATAATGTTGCATTTGGGTCACTGAATCAAGTGCCACATTATATACACCCTTTTCAGATTTGTCCGAGAACTTGGAGTCTACAAGTTTTCTAAAGATTAAACTCAGTTCTCCAAGACTAGCAGACAGACGACGTTGATCGTCCTTGGATTCCAATTCGGTTTCGGCACCCTGGTCGGCAAGTGCGACGCCAACCAACCAAGCCGCGAGGTGAAGATTGTCAGCACTCCTTTCACAAGTTCCCCATTCGTTGAAAAATGCGCGCCGAGCAACGTGTCTTCGGCCAGGTTCGACTTCGATGGTTCGATACAGTCGCACGCCTTCTGCTGCGTCTTTATATAGACGTAAGAGTTTTGCATGCTCATTGACAAACCGCAAATCCTCTTCATCAGCCCTCCTCAGCGCATCTGCGACGTGCAGTCCCCAATCAATATGCGATCTCTTACATAATTGCTCCGCCAGCTCGTTCCAGGGTTTCATGTCAAACCCAAAGGTTTCTTGAAAAGTCTCCAGGGCGGCAATAGCCAATTCGATAAAGACGTTGTCGAAATCTTGCTCTTTGCTCAACGAATCGACTGAAGTTTTGGCAATCTCATAATGCCGCGTCAGGATTATGCCCCCACCGGCATGAGCAATCGCTTCATTGGCAAGACGTGCCAACACCACTTTTCTTATCTCTGTCGGCTCACAGCCCAGAACCTTACCTAGTACATCTTTAGTCAGGATCAGCAGACCAACCGAATGGAGTGCGGCAATATAGGCGTAGGCATCCAGTAAGGTCTTTCCATTCTTGCCTGGCGCGTTATACTTTTCGATTCGTTTCAAACGCGTCTCCACATGACGCTTGATGTCGTTGCCATACCTTACATTCAGCATCGCCCCAAGAAATGCTCCATCGTAACTGAACACACGATCATTACTTTTGTTCTCTCGTTCTTCTAGTGCATTCCGAGCCGCTAGAAATAACTTATTCTCAGCCACATCTATGCTATCATCGGCAAGTTTGCCCATTCCTTCTTTGCCGCAAGCCTTCCAAGTCTTGACGATTCCGTGCGCTTCTGACTTGGTCAGACGCGGGATCGGGCAGTCGAGTTTACAAGTACCCCAATCTAACCTCTCTGCCTTCGCATTGACCCAATCAAAGTCAGTGGTACTCAACAGAAAATATACATCTTTTCTACACTCGTGTCGCAGTAATCGAATAGCCCTTTCAACATCCGCTGCAATTTCATAACCATCGTCCGAAACAATTAGCCAGAATTGATTCTCGTACTCTGGCAACTTTCGGACGAATTCTTCGGGAAGTGGCGTTTCGGTGGAGTGATGCCAGATAACGTGCCATTGCGGTTGCTTCTCAATAAGGTCAACGACCGTTTGCCGCAATACGGTGGACCTGCCTTCACCCGCCGCGCTACGCAAAAGGACAAGGCGTGTGTTTTCTTGTTGTCCAAGCCCTATCACGGTCTCTTGAAGTTTCGACACAATTTCGCGGCGGTAAATATCCGACGACAATGCCTCTTTCCAGCCCGGCTCTGCGCCGTCAAAGAACGAAACTAATTGACTCGTATCGAGTTTCGGGCGATATTCATCGAAAGATTTTCTGTCGATGCGCATCCAACCCAGAGGATATTGCCGAAGAGGTGCCTGAACTTTGGGACTGGGCAATGGAAAAACCCAAACTACCTCCCCGTGACGAAATTCAGGCTCTCCAGGGAATGACAAACCGTCAATCCCCCACTTCTGATTATCCGACGACCAGAGGCGCGGCAGAACGGCTACATCTTCCTGTTCAAAATCCAGTTCCGCCCAAAGAAAACCATTCTTGAATTCTTTGCTTTCTCGTTCCTGAAACGCCGCAGCTGCCTGAAAATCGAGAAATACAATGCCGCTACCGTAGTGGTTGATTACATCATTTTCATGTTGGTCACCATGCAAATAGATTACTTTATGCTTGCCAAAGCGCGCTCGAATCTTGCGGCGCTCCCCGGGTTCAAACGAATCTATTGGGTGATGCCCCAACACAATCTTCACGTCTGCATCCTGAATCTCCTCAAGCCCCTTTTCGACCATGAATTTGCCAGGAGTCATGTTTTTTTCATCAGTCAGTTTTTTTCTTTATCGCCTTGTGACAACCAAGCAGTGTTTATACCGAGAATTCCCACGGTGAACCCTCCCTTGGGAACTCTTACGGCAAAGTACCCTTTCGTTGATAAGAGCCAGTGAGGTTTTTGGAGAAAGGTAATATCATTAATAGCAAATGTCTCAAACCGCTTGAGCAAATTCTCTTTACGTTTGTCCAACCCTTTTTCATCATCATCGAGAAGATGCGGCTCTCGGGTAAGAATGGTGTACCAATCTGGTTGACTACCTTGCGACTGATCAACGTCGTGATTGCCAGGAACGACAAAGACATTACCTAACCCACCCAGACACTCGTCTAAAGGAAATAAGAATTGGTTGAAAAAAAGATTATATTCCGCAAGTTTTCCTTTGTTCGCAAGATCTCCCGTGATAAAAACAAAATCTGGGGATTCTCCCTTTTCGATTTTTTGTTTTAGGAATTCTAGGACATATTTAGTAAGTCTTTCCTGTCCTAGTTCGTCCTTCCCCATGTGGAAATCAGAGACGTGCAGCCAACGAATAGATTGCGTGGACATGAAAACCTCCATTGCTTAAACTGATTAAGGAAATGTACATATATTTTCGTTTGGTCGTTTTAGCCGATATTTAACAATCCAATTTGATGCGCTGGTTAACGGATTTGATGTTTCATTATCTTCCACACTCGCTCCGGCGTCAGCGGAATCTCGTGCATCCAAATGCCGACCGCATCGTATACCGCGTTTGCGACAGCGGGCGCAACACCATCGAGCGGGATTTCGGCGACCGCTTTCAAGCCGAACGGATGCGACGGCTCGAACGTCTGCACGAAAATCGTTTGCAGTTCGGGCATTTCATCCGCCGCGAAAATTTTGTAATCGCCGAATTGCCGAACGATGGAATCGCCGCGCGCATCGTACAACATTTCCTCGCACACGGCGTAACCGAGCGCCTGGGTCATTCCGCCTTCGATTTGTCCCGACGCAGTCGCGGGGTTGACAATGACGCCGCTATCGACTGCCATCACAAGTTTCTCAACCGTGACTTGACCGGTCTCCGTATCGACCAAGACTTGCGCGAATTGCGCGGCGAACGGCGGCGGCGATTTGGGCGACACGTACGATGCGACCGCCATAATCTGAAATTGATCTTGGTGATGCAACGATTCAAGCGCGACTTGCGCCAGTGTCACGAATCGACCATCCGGTGCGATGACTTTCCTGTCACGGAGGACTAAATCCTGGGACGTGTTGCGTGTTGCGTGTTGCGTGACATTGGGCTCATTGGTCAATTGGCTAATTGGCTCATTGAGCATACGCGCCGCCACGCCGCGAATCTGCTCCGCCACCTGCTCTGCCGCTTTCACCACCGCGCCACCTGAAATGTACGTCGTGCTTGATGCGTATGCGCCCTTGTCGAACGGCGTAAAATCGGTGTCGCTCGAATAAACCAGGATGTCGTCAATCGGACAACCCAGGATTTCGGCGGCGAGTTGCGCCAGCACCGTGTCCGACCCAGTTCCCAGGTCGGTTGCGCCGACCAGCAGATTGAACGAACCGTCGTCGTTGATCTTGATCGACGCGCCGCCCATATCAAGATACGGAATCGCCGTGCCTTGCATCACGCACGCAACGCCTTGCCCGCGACGGAGATGGGGTTTGCCGGGCACAACCCGCCAATCTTCAACTGTGACGTGTGACGTGTGACGTGTAACATTCTCTCGCCACTCGCCACTCGCCACTCGCCACTGGATTGCTTTCGCTCCTTGCTCCACGCACTCCGCCAGTCCACACGTCTCAATGATCTCCGGATGCGGCTCGCGTCCTTCGCTCCACGCTTTCGACGTGGGCAATTCGTCGCCCGCTTTGACCGCGTTCTTCAAACGAAATTCGAGCGGGTCGAGGTGGAGCGCGCGCGCAATTTTTTCCATGTGGACTTCGAGCGGGAAAAATCCTTGCGGCACGCCATACCCGCGAAACGCGCCCGACGGCGGCGTGTTGGTGTACACGACGTGCGCGTGGAATTTTATATTCGGCGCGTTGTACAGCCCCATACATTTTTGTCCCGTGTTGCCTGTGACCGTGAGCGCGTGACAGCCATACGCGCCCGTATCGCTCAGCGCGTACATTTCATTTGCGATAATCTTGCCATCCTTGGTCACGCCCGTTTTCATTCGCACGCGCATCGGATGACGCGAACGCGCGGCGATAAATTCTTCTTCGCGGGTGTATTCAAACCGCACAGGGCGACCCGTGGCAATCGTCAAATGCGCGGCGACATCTTCGATCAA
>Ga0334722_10003504_pt1 | contig 16845 bp, 11 predicted proteins | sample C3_bottom_MG_FD_207210 | JGI IMG/M metagenome (GOLD analysis project Ga0334722, IMG submission 207210) | Sediment microbial communities from Yellowstone Lake, YNP, Wyoming, USA - C3_bottom | ecosystem: Environmental > Aquatic > Freshwater > Lake > Sediment | place: USA: Wyoming | collected...
CCGCGCTGAAATGCTCCGCATCCGCTCGCTGGAATATATTGAAGCCGCACATGCACTCGGCTATTCCGAATGGAGAGTGATTCTCCGTCATGCTATTCCTAACGCACTTTCTCCCGTTCTTATCACAATAGCGTTTGGAATTGCATCGGCAATTTTAATTGAGTCAACTCTTTCATTTCTGGGTGTGGGCGTTTCTCCCGAAACAGTAACATGGGGTTCGCTGCTCGCAGCAGCGCGGCAATCTCCATCGGCATGGTGGCTTGCTATTCTTCCCGGCTGTGCGATTTTTATTACTGTGACGATTTTTAATTTAATCGGAGAAGCGCTTACTGATGCGCTTGATCCGAGGCAGAAGAAATGACCACCGCTCTCCATCTCTCTCCAAAGGCGAGAATGAAGTGCACTAAAGTTCTGTCATTGAAGAGGGTTCAGGGGATGTTCAGGCGTAATCCGTCAAATGCCAGGCGGATATTATCAGGCAAATCTTCCTGCACTTCTTCATGCAATCCGAGCAGGTGGCTGATATGTGTGAGGTAAGTGGTTTTGCATTTTAATTCTTTGGCAAGCGCTATGGCTTCGTCAAATGTAAAATGAGACGGATGCGCTTCGTGACGGAGCGCATTCAGCACCAGAACTTCTGACCCGATAATTTTTTTCTTTTCTTCTTCGGAAATAAAGTTGGCATCGGTGATGTAAGTAAAATTCCCGATGCGAAATCCAAACACAGGCAAATGCATGTGCTTAACAAGAATCGGTATGACAGGAATTCCTTCAGCAACGAACGGTTTATTTTCTATGGTGTGAAAATTCACTTCAGGAATTCCCGGATATTGTTTTTCGGTGAACACATACAAAAACTGGTTGTGCAATGATTGCTGAACAAATTCAGTAGCATACAGTTCCATTTTTTTCTCCATGATGAAATTGAAAGAACGAAGGTCATCCAGCCCCGCAACGTGATCTCTGTGTTCATGGGTGTACAGCACCGCGTCAACGCGGTTTATTTTTTCGCGAATCATCTGCTGGCGGAAATCAGGACCTGTATCAATCACTAATCGTTTTCCGTTCACATCAATCATCACCGAAGAACGCAACCGTTTGTCCTTTGGGTTGACAGAATTGCATATTTTACACCTGCAACCGATAATGGGAACGCCCAATGATGTGCCTGTGCCGAGGAAAGTGATTTTCATCTTATAAAAAAATTTACTTAGCGAATGTACGAAATGAATTTAATACGATTTTTAAAAATAAAAAAAATTATGAAAAGAAAAGTCAAAGAATAATTTCTTTCTTCGCCTGTTCGTATTCCGCCATCATTTCTTCTACAATTTTTTTAACAGGTTTAATTTCTTTTATCATAGCTGAAACTTGACCTATTTCCAGTTCGCCTTCCTCCAAATCTCCTTCAAACATGCCTTTTTTCGCACGAGCGCGACCAAGCAGAGCTTTGAGTTCTTCTGTTGATACTCCTTTATCTTCTGCTTCCTGTACATGCTGGTAAAATTTATTTTTCACCATGCGCACGGGCACTAATCTTTTCAGTGAAAGCTGAGTATCACCTTCGTTCAATTGCGTGATTTTATTTTTGAAGTTCGCATGTATAGAAGATTCTTCCGATGCCGCAAAGCGCGAGCCCACCTGCACAGCGTCAGCTCCCAAAACCATGGCAGCAAGCATTTGCTTGCCGGTAGCAATTCCTCCTGCAGCAATCACTGGAATTTTAACTGCTTTTCTCACCATCGGGATGAGCACCATCGTAGTGGTTTCTTCCCTTGCATTGTGCCCGCCTGCTTCAAAACCTTCCGCCACCACGGCATCACATCCGGCTTCTTCGCTCTTCTGTGCAAATTTTACGCTGCCTACTACCTGCACAACTTTGATTCCCCGCTCTTTCAACCAGCCCGTCCATGTTTTAGGATTGCCGGCAGAAGTAAAAACTATTTTCACTTCTTCTTCGACAATAATGTTCATGAGTTTTTCTATTTCAGGATATATCAGTGCCACATTCACTCCGAACGGTTTACCTGTCCCATTCCCATCGGGGTCGGTGGCTCGTTTGCACTTTTGAATATGCTCGCGCAAAATATCAGGATACATGGAACCCGAGCCGATAAGCCCAAGACATCCTGCATTGGCAGCGGCAGATGCCAATCTCCAGCCGCTGGTCCATATCATGCCCGCCTGAATGATGGGATATTGAATCCCGAACAGTTCACAGATTTTGTTCTTCATATAATAATACTATCTTTGTAATGAAAATTTCTTTCTAAAATCCGAAACAAAGTAAACGAAAAATCCGTTCAACGATTGTCAGAATATTTCAAATGAAAAAATTTATTCTCGCTTCTTGTTTCTCATTTCTCGTTTCTGTTGCTTTTTCCCAGTACAAATGGGATTTTGGCGCAATGATTGGCGCTGCAAATTACTTAGGAGAAATCGGAGGAAAAGAAAAAACCAGAAGAGATTTTATTCTCGACCTGAAACTTTCTCAAACCAGGAGTTCTTTGGGCGGATTTGCACGCTACAAGCTGAAACCCGATATCTATTTGAGGGGAAGTTTAGCATGGAACAGGATTTCCGGTGCTGACCGCCTTTCTACAAATCCTGGACGAAGAGGACGCAACCTCAGTTTCAGAAATGATATTATTGAAGCAAGTGTAATTACTCAATATATTTTTTATGATGTTGCCGATTTAGGAAGAACGTATCGTTACCGCAACGATTTCAAAGCATATATTTTTACCGGAGTTACCGGGTTTCATCAAAATCCAAAAGCTGAATACAACGGAAGTTGGGTTGCACTTCAGCCCTTGCACACAGAAGGTCAGGGAATTGTACCAGGTGTGCCTAAACCATACGGAAAATTTCAGATGGCTATTCCTGCAGGCGCTGGTTTTTATTTTACCATCAGTAAGATTTACCGTATTGGATGGGAGTTTAACTGGAGAACTACCTTTACCGATTATTTAGATGATGTAAGCACCACCTTTGCAGATCCTAAACTTTTGGGAAGTCAAACAGCTATGGATCTTTCAAACCGTAATCCGGAACTCGGAGAGTACAACCCAAAAACAGATGGAATTCCCAGCAAACAAAATTATACTCCCGGTTCAAAGCGCGGTGATCCTACTCACAACGATTCTTACCTAACGACAACCGTTAATGTGAGTTATGCACTCAGAGGCAAAAGCAAGTTTGCCAAATCAAAATATAAATCTTACTTTAAAGGAAAGAAATATAACAAGCGTACCATCCGGGCTAAGTTCTAACTTCCTCTCTTAAAATATTGCGTGACTTTTGAAAGCGGCTTTACTAAAAAAGTAAAGGGTGCAGGTTTTAATCCGTTTATTTTCCAGGCGAGTTTATCTTCACGGTTTGCTTTGATGCGGCTTTTCAATGATGCATTACTGATGCCTCCCGTCCGCATTTTCACGAGCACTTCGGGGATATAAGAAGATGTTATTTTATTCTTATATAAAAATCTTAGCATCAATTCATAGTCGGCTGAAATGGAAAATGTTGTATTGAACAATCCAAATTTTTCATAGCAGAATTTCTTCACAAAGAAAGTAGGATGAGGTGGCATCCATCCTTTGAGAAAAAGTTTTGAATCAAACGACTGAGATTTCCAATGTCTGAATATTTTCAAAGGATTATCTTGTGAAACATACTGTAAATCTCCGTAAATGCAATCGCTGTTTTTTGTTTCAAACTCTTTTACAATCCGCGAAACAATCTTTTCGTTTGAATAAAAATCATCTGCGTTCAGGATCCCAATAACATCTCCTGTAGAAAGTTGAATGCCTTTGTTGATAGCAAAATACATTCCTTCATCTTTTTCGGATACAAATTTTGAAATTCGTAATTTGTATTTTTCAATGATAGAAATTGTTTTGTCAGTTGACTTTCCGTCAATAATTATATATTCAATGTTTTTGTAATCCTGATTAAGAACAGATTGAATAGCAGTTTCAATAGCAGTTTCGCTGTTACGGCAAACGGTGATGATGGAAACTTTCATTCTTTAAAGATTGAATAATTTCTTCCAGACAGCAAAACTTATCATTCTGAATACGCGTACACCATCGGCATGATTGACTATGCTGAAAAATTGTTCAGGATTCTTTTTTATTTTTCTGACATCTATAAAATCACTCAATGAATCATCAAAGAAATCCATACACTGATTTTTTATTTGTTTCATCCAAACGTCAATGGGGGTTACAAAACCGAGTTTATCTTTTCTTGCGCTAATTTGTTCCGGTAAATAATTTTTCATGGCTTCACGAAGCAGAAATTTATTTACACCGTTATGAATTTTATATGTGCCAGGAATATTAAAAATATATTCAACCAAACGATGGTCGTCTGCAAATGGTGTACGCGCTTCAATAGAATGCCACATGGATGACCGGTCTTCATATTTCAAATACATTTTCAAACGTGTATTAGTGAAATCCTTCAGCAACGCTTCATTCAGAGAGGAAGAACAACTCACATCGAGTTCTTTCTTCAGATTATCTGAAGAAACGTATTTGTAAATTATGTTCTTATTTAGAAAATTATTTTGCTTGAACTTATTTTTATAGAACATTGCCTGTACAGCGTACGGCAGAAAGGAAGCAAACTGTCTTTTAGAAAAATCCTTTGTAAGTTGTTTTATATTAAAATATGTTTTTTTATCAAAAGATGTTTCGTATAAAAACTTTTTAATTTTCCATTTTCTCAATAGCTCTTTCCATACTACCATCGAATAAGACAGGTACCCGCCAAATAATTCATCTCCGCCTTGCCCGTCAAGAATCACTTTAATGCCCTCCTCTTTCGCTCTGTGCATCAATTGAAACTGTCCGTAAGTCCCAGTGGAGCATACGGGAATATCCTGTGCGTAATTCAGATTGCGAAGATCTCTTAGTAATTCTTCTGATGTCGGAGTAACTAAATTCCATTTTGCATTTGTCTGGTCAACAACATATTTCGCCCATTGGCTTTCATCAATATTTTTTTCATCGAATTTAAGAGTGAACACATTGAGTTTGTCGCCTAAATTCACTTTATGTCCTTCGCTGATCAGCTTTCCCATTATGCTTACAATGGCAGAACTGTCAATGCCTCCGCTCAGACAAGAACCAACAGGCACATCTGAACGTAACCGTAGTTTTACAGAATCAACAAGAAGTTTTTCAGTTTCATCTCTGTATTTTGAAAATTTTAAATCATTGAATGAAGAAAAATGCGTATTAGTTTTTAATGAATAATAACTCCATTTTCGGAATGACTTTGTGGTCAAATCAATTTTAAAATTCTGAGCAGGCATGAGTTCAAAAATATTTTTGAACATATTTTCTTCCTCTCTTTCTATATACTGAATATCTCCAACAAGAAATGCAGATGCAGCTTTCATGCTGATTTTTGTTTTAACAAAAGGAAGCTTTACTAACGCTTTTTGTTCTGAGGCAAAAGCAAAAACATCTGAATCTTTGTAATAATAAAATGGTTTCACTCCTACTCTATCTCTCGAACCGAATAAAATGTTTTTTCGTGAGTCATAAATCGCAAACGACCACATTCCATTGAAATGATCCACGCATTCTTCCCCCCAATGAAGATAGGATTGGATAATTACTTCTGTATCTGTATTAGTTCTGAAGAAGAAACCATTTTGTTTCAACTCCTCACGTAATTCTATATGGTTGTAAATTTCTCCATTGTAAATAATCCAGATTTTTTTTTCTGCATCGCACATGGGTTGATGTCCGGCAGGAGAAACATCAATGATGGATAATCTTCTATGACCAAATGCGAATTGATAATTTTTATCTGGAACACTTTCAATCGAAATCTTTGACGAATAATTCAAGTCAGAAGAAATAACACGTTGAGGTGTGTCTTTTCCGTATGCTGAAATTATTTCAGAATCATCCAGAAATAAAAACCCTTCACCATCGGGTCCTCGATGACGAACTGTATCTGTCATCATTTTGATCTGTCGGGGAATGTCCTGAATTTTTCCGCTAATATTTAGTATGCCTGTAATTCCACACATAATTATCTTAGCAAAGGTAGGTATTCATAACTCAGCCGAATTAAAAATATTGTACCTTCCTCATCGTTAAAACTGATTTACACTATGTGCGGAATCGCTGGAATAGCTGCCTCTCATCCTTCTGAAATTTCACAGGAGAGAATAAAAAAGATGACCGATGTGCTGGCTCATCGCGGACCTGACGGGGAAGGATATTATTTTTCAGAAGACAAAAAACTTGCACTGGGACACAGGCGTCTTGCAATTATTGACTTAACTGACGCAGCGAAACAGCCGATGGAATATTTGTCACGCTATATAATAACTTATAACGGAGAAATTTACAACTATATCGAACTGAAAGAATCTCTGAAGAAAAAAGGATATAAATTTCTCTCTTCTTCAGATACAGAAGTTTTACTCGCACTTTATGATTTGAAAAAAGAAGAATGCCTGGATGAACTGGATGGAATGTTTGCATTTGCAATATATGACAAGCAGGAGAATATTTTATTCTGTGCAAGGGATCGCTTTGGGGAAAAACCATTTTATTATTTCTGTGAGGAAGGGAAAATATTTCTTTTCGCTTCAGAAATGAAAGGACTATTTTCAGCAGGAATTGAAAAAAAAATTAACAACCGCATGCTGTATAATTACCTCGCATGGAATTATATCAGCAATCCATTGGATGCGTCTGAAACTTTTTACGAAGGAATAAAACAACTTCCGCCTGCACATTCTCTTACTATAGAGAAAAATCTCAAAATAACTATTCATAAATACTGGGATATTGATTACAATAAACAAAATGAAAAAATATCTTTTGAAAATGCTTCGGATGAACTCAGAAAATTACTGCAGGAATCTACCTCATATCGTTTGCGTTCCGATGTTCCGGTCGGCTCCTGTTTGAGCGGAGGATTGGATAGTTCTGTGATTGTTTCAATTATTAATAACCTGAATAAAGGAAAACAAAAACAGAAAACTTTCTCTGCGAGATTTACAAATTTTGATAAGGATGAAGGAAAATATATTGAATCGGCAGTTAAATACACTAACGCAGAAGGATATTCCGTTTATCCGACTGTTGATTCATTTCTTGACAATGTGAATAAGATTTTTTATCACCAGGAAGAACCTTTTCTTTCAGCAAGTGTTGCAGCGCAGTTCGAAGTAATGAAACTCGCTAAACAAAACAATGTTAAAGTTCTGCTGGATGGTCAGGGAGCCGATGAAATTTTTGGAGGGTATGATTATTTAGTGCGCGCTTATTTTCAGGAATTGCTTTCAAAGAATTCCAAACAATATAAAAAAGAATGGAAAAAATATTCTGAAACATTTTCCATGAAAGTGAAAAAGGATATTAAATTTCATTCGCAGGCAATTTTTCCGAATGCATACCAGAGATTAGAGAAAATCAAAAAAATGCTGAAACCAAAAAATTATTCAGGTCTCAATAGTAATTTCCACAAAGAGTATTCAAATAGTTCCTTCCGCATTAAAATCCGCTCTATCCCTGATTTTAATTTCATGCTTTACGAAAGCACTACCGGTGACGCAATGAGGCAGATTCTTCGTCATGCCGATAGAAATTCTATGGCGAATTCGGTAGAAGTGCGGCTACCGTTCCTCTCTCTCAAATTTGTTGAATACGTTTTTACACTTTCTTCATCTTTTAAATTTGCTGAGGGATTTCCAAAATACATCCTCAGAAAATCTTTCGAGAATATCCTGCCTGCTGAAATTGCATGGAGAAAAGATAAAATCGGATTTGAAGTTCCTCAGAGTAAATGGATGAATGATAAAAAAGTTCAGGAAAAAATTAAAGAAGCAAAATCTCATCTTGTCAAAGAAAATATTCTTTCCGAAAAATCATTCAAGAGCAATGAAAATGACTGGCAATACTGGATGAGCGGTAAACTGATGGAAAAGTAATTTTATTGTCTTCCTGCCTGAAGAGCATATAGCAAGTTCCTGTTAATTACTGCAAATAGAATTATCAGCACTGCAAACAAAATTATTTTGAAATAGCCATTCAAGAAATCTTTAAAATAAAAACTCGCTGCAGCAAATAAAATTCCAGTTATAAACATTGCAATAGCCAGCGAAAAGTTATAAGGCACAGGATATCTTTTCTGAGCTGCAAAAAATAAATATACAGGAACAATGATTTGCCCGCAAAGTGAAGCCAAAGCCGCTCCTTCTTTTCCCAATGGTTTAATCAGGAGAAAAAACAAAAGCAGTGTAACGAGCGAACCAAAAATAGTAATCGCGCTGTAGGGCACACTTGACTTGACAATATTTAAACCGATGGAAGCGATGTAAGTAAATCCTCCAATAATGATATTAAATCCTAAAATTCCTGCCACCAGATCAGCTGCGTAATATTTTTCTGTTGTAAAAATCATGAGAATCTCTTTCGAAAAAAAGAAAAGAAAAACTGCTAGCAGAACAGAGATACAGGTATATAATTGTAAAACCAGTGCATAAATTTTTTTTGCCCCTTCTTTTCGTTGAATAGAAAGTGCGAACGGTCCCCACGCCATCTGAAAAGCGAGAATCAACATTCCCATTCCTGAAGCTAGAATGCTGCCCACCTGATAAATTCCGGCTTGAGATGAGTCAAGAAAGTGATTGATAAAATACACTGCAGACGAAGTTATCAGCCAGGAAGCTATTGCTGCCGGGATCAGCGGAGAAGAAAACCGAAACATTTTTTTAAAATATTCAGCACTAAAATATTTTAATGAAAGCCAATCTCTCATCGCTATCACTGTAGCGAGTGTGCCTATAACTGCTGTGATAACCTGACTATATAAAATTCCTTTAAATCCAAAATTCATTTTAACAATAAAAAATAAATTCAATGAAATCAATAAAATACTAATGGAAACAGAATATAAAAACAATTCTTTCGGTTTTCGTTGAAGGCGGAGCCAGTTCATGAGAATTTCGGATGGAAGCGAGAAAAACAAAATTAATCCTCCGAGAATAAAATAGAATGATACGCCTTCCTGCTGATGTAAAATATTTTCAAGCCATCCACTTGATAGAATAATTATGGGAAGTACAATTACACTCGTTACTGTCTGTATCCAAAACCATGTTGAAATTGTTTTTTTCTGCTCTACTTTATCTTCCTTGGCCCAGAAAAAAACAGCTGTTGCAGAATCCATACCCAATATCAGTAGAATAGTAAATAAAAAAATTCCGTTTGTAATCAGTCCCAGCAGACCGTATTCCTCCGGAGAAAAAAAACGCGTATAAAGAGGAACAATAAAAATATTTACAAGTTTAATTGCAACACGCGACAATCCATAAATCAAGCTCTCTGAAAAAAGCTGCTTTATATAGGAGCGGGTTTGCATTTATTTGCTTGAAGATTTTCCCCTGAGAATTTCCTCGTAAATATTTTTTAACTTAATCGCTATTTTTTCTGCATCATAATTTTCTTCTATGTATTGCCTTGATTTTTTCCCAATTTCATTTCTCAGTGCCGGATTTGACAGCAACGCTTCGAGTGAAGTATAAATTGTGTCGGGATTTGAATTAACTAAAGGAATGCCGGAAAGGTTTTTCAACAGATTATCGGTGAGATAACAAAGTGTTGGCTTTCCCAGAGCCATTCCTTCGAGTGAAATGGTACCAAAGGCACCGAGAATCAACTGATCAACAACAATATCCGCTTTTGATAATTGCTCCATAACATTTTTATGTTCGGAATATTCAATCAGCAAAAATTCTAATTCATATTTCTGTTTTAACTTATTAATCGCCTCAAGAACAAAGGATGTTCCTTTAGCGCCTCTGGATGAAACAGGATGAACAATAACCGGTTTCTTTTTTTCTTTTTCAGGATAAATTGGAATGTATCTCCTGACATCTATCCGGTTGTTTATCTTTTGGTAAGTAGCAAAAATATCTTTCTGAATAAATTGTTCGAGTTCTGGGCGAACGAGCGCTTCAAATCCCGCGTCTCGAAATTTTTTTTGAACTAGTCGGGAATGCTTCAAACTTTCAAACTTATAACTGTAATCGGAGTAAAATGATTTTTTATAATAAGTGTTCACCTGAAAAAGAATTTCAGGAATTCGAATATCTGAGCCAAGAAACTCTACGACTGCCGGCTTATTAAAATATTTTACAAGATTCAAAAATCTTTCTGACCTCAAAATTCTAAAATCATAGTACCAATGAATTACATCCGCCCATAAAATCATTCTTTTTAATTCCCGATGAATTTTTATGTATTCAAAATACTTTTTCGGATTAAGATAACTGATATCCTTCGTATTTAAAACCTTAACATTTTCCCCGGCTTCATCCAAATAATTATTCACAGATATTCCGTTCGCCTCAACATTAATTTTCCGCAACGCAGCTACTGTGAGAGAGATTTTTGAGCCAATGTTGTAGGGAAGATGTAAAACCTTCATTCGGTCAAATGAGTTTTTTATTTCTTAAGCGGATAGAGTTTCCTATCACAATCACATCTGAAAACGCCATAGTAAGAGCTCCAATCATAGGACTCAGAAAACCGGCTGCAGCTACAGGAATTGCAACCACGTTATAAAAAAATGCCCAGAAAAGATTTTGCCTGATTGTTTTCAATGTGTGTTTGCTTATGAGGTATGCCGTTTGAAGCTGAGATAAATCTTTTTCATTCAGCAAAACAATTTGTGATGAATGAATGGCAACTTGTGTTGCATTGCCGATAGAAATTCCCACAGATGCCTTTGCAAGAGCCGGTGCATCGTTGATTCCGTCTCCCACCATTGTAACGTGCCCGCTTTTTGCAAGAGAACCTATCCGTTGAAGTTTTTCTTCGGGAAGCTGTTCGCTGTACACGTTTTGAATCCCTAACAGATTCGCTATTTCTTCACAGCGATTTTTTCTGTCACCGCTTAAAAGAAAAGTGGAAATATTATTTGACATCAAAAATGAAATAGTTTCTTTTGCATTTGTTTTTATTTCATCCCCTATATCAACGAAACCCGCCAGCGAATTATTTTTCATAACATAGAGTGAATGTGAATCATCTTTCGTGATTTCAGAAGCAATTCTGTATGAGCCAACTTTAAAAATTGTACCGTCATTAGTTCTGGCTTCTATTCCTACTCCTTTCAATTCTTTAATTTCAGAAAAAATAATTTGCTGAATTGATTTTGCTTTTAATTCCCTAACGATTGATTTCGCAATAGGATGAGAAGAACGCTGTTCAAGATGAAAAAGTATTGATTCTATTTCTTCCTTCGAAGTTCCGTTTAACGTCTGGATATTTTTGATTTTGAAATTTCCTGTCGTGAGTGTTCCTGTTTTATCAAAGACGATATTTTTTGTTTTTGCGAATTCCTCAAGGGAACTTCCGCCTTTGATGAGAATTCCATTTCTTGCCGCCCGCCCGATTCCGACCATCACAGCTGTTGGAGTTGCTAAGCCCATCGCGCAAGGACATGAAATCACTAACACCGCGATGCTGTTCATCAGGGATTTCTGAACTGAGATATCAAACATGAAGTGACAGATTATAAATGTGAAACAAGAAATACCCAAAACAATTGGCACAAAAATATTGCTGATTTTATCTCCCAGTTTCTGAATTTTAGGTTTGGCTTGCTGGGCATTTTTCACCATCTCAATAATTTTTGAAAGAATAGTTTCCTTTCCAACCTTTTCCGCGAGCATCCTCATATTTCCGTTTACAACAATTGTCCCTCCTATCACTTTATCTCCTTTCGATTTTTCTACAGGAACACTTTCACCCGATATCATGGATTCATCCACAAAAACATTTCCGGATAAAACAGAACCATCCACAGAAACTTTATCGCCTGTATTTACAATTAAAACATCTCCAATAAGAATTTCTTTTGAGAAAACCTCTTGGATCATTTCATGTCCGTTATGAAATATCACTTTTTTCGCAACAGTAATTTGAAGCTTGCTTAATTCACCTATTGCGCTTGTGGTTTGTTTCACTGAACGGTGCTCTATCACATTTCCCATCAGCACAAGAGTAATAATTGTCGCAGTAGTTTCAAAGAAAAGATAATTGTGTATCTCGTGCGTTCCATAAAAAAGAATAATACCGATTACACTATATACAAAAGCAGCTCCCGAACCCATCATAATCAGAACATCCATATTGGGCGCGCCCACTTTGATGGAGCTCCACGCGCTTTTTCCAAAATACAAACATCCTATTATGAAAACAGGAACGCAAATTGCCAGCTGAACAAAAGGTTGATTTAAAATAAAATCATGAGTGAAAATCATATGGGAAAAGAAAAGAACAATTGTAAACGGCAGAGTGAAAAGGAATTTCTTTTCCACGGATGACGCTCCATGATGATGTTCGTGCTCGTGAGCAATTTCCTCGCTGACAACTTTATATCCGGCTTTTGAAATTCCTGAAATTATTTTCTGAAGATTATTTTTGTTGAGAAGAAGAAATCTTGCTTCACCCGTTGCGTAATTTACATTCGGTTGCTCAGCTCCATTATTCTCGATTATTTTGGAAATTGTCATTGAGCAATGCGCACAGGTCATTCCTTCGATATTAAGCGTGACATTATTTTCCTCTGACATAGCAGAACAAATTTAGGGATTAAAATGCTGGTGAAGGAAAGAAAATCATCACGATTCCTCGCAAACATCAGGACAAGTACACTGCGTCATTTTCTCCGCCATTCAGTTCTACAGAGATATGCTCCTGCATAGTAGTGGCAAGTGAAATTCCGACAAAGTCAGCTTTTACAGGATAAGAATGGTGGGCGCGGTCAACAAGCACCACGGTAATAATCCGTTTAAGGGAAAATTTCAGAAATGGATTAATTCCATACATCATCGTTCTTCCTGATTCAAGCACGTCATCCACAACCACAATCACTTTGTCTTTCAGTTCTTTTTCAGAAAATGTGACTTTTACTTTTTCAGAAAGAGGATTTTTTTTGTTTACAATAATTTCAATAAGTTTGATTTTAATAGGGGAAATTGCCTTCATCTTTTCCGAAATCCTTTTAGCAAGCAAATATCCGTTACTTGCAATTCCCGCTATAATGATTTCTTTTTCCTGATAATTATTTTCATAAATCTGGTAAGCAATGCGGTCAATCCGCTGCTGGATTTTCCGACTGCTGAGTATGAGTGTTTTTGAGCTAGACATTGCTGTTTGTTTAAGAATCCTGTAAAGGGCGGATTTGTTATTTCGCAAACGAATATACGAATTTCGTACTTTCGTTTTTGATGAAGCAAAAGCAAAAAATAAAATCTTCTGTTAAAGAAAAATTCAAACATTCATTCGCAAAGAAATCCGTTTCTCCTTTAGTTAAAAAAAGACGATTGACTATTGCCTTCATTATTGGGATTTTCGGTATTCTGCTTTATTCCAATACGCTTTACAACGGATATGTGCTGGATGATTTTTCTGCAATAAAAGAAAATAATATTGTAAGGCAGGGCATTCACGCTATTCCGGAAATATTCAAGACCTCTTACAGGCAAGGCTATCTTTCTGTGAAAGACGGATTGTATCGCCCGCTTTCACTTGCAACTTTTGCTGTCGAATGGAATTATTTTCCGGACAAGCCGGGCGTGAGTCATTTTGTAAATATTGTTTTGTACGGCATCACCGGAATGTTATTGTTTTTTCTTCTGTGCAATTTTTTTGCAAAGGGAGATGAAACCCGAGGAGAACTGTTTGCTCTGATAACTTCTCTTCTTTTCATAGCTCATTCGCTTCACGTGGAAGTAGTGGCGAATATAAAAAGCAGAGATGAGATGCTATGTTTTTTGTTTGTGATTTGCAGTTTTCTTTTCGTATTTCGTTTTCTTACCAGTGAGAAAAAAAGATTTTTAATTTTTGGTTTATTCGCTTATTTCCTTTCACTTTTATCTAAAGAAACTTCTATCACTTTTCTTGCTTTACTTCCTCTTTCGCTGCACTTCTTCTCAAAAATTACTGTCAGAAAAAATATTTTACTTACATCTTTTTTTGTAGGAGTTGCTGTGGTTTATTTATTAATCAGACAATCTGTTTTACAAGGCGCGGTGGGAGATCTTGGCGTTTCAATGGCGGATAATATTATTGTTGGCGCAAAAACATTCGGCACACATACCGGAACAGCGTTTTATATTCTTGGGTTGTATATTCAACTGCTTATCTTCCCGCATCCGCTTTCGTATGATTATTCTTTCAACCAGATTCCGATTGTATCACTCGGAAATATTTTTTCTGTTGTTTCATTGCTGTTTTACATCGCAATTGGAAGTTATGCGGCAATTATCCTCTTTAAATCATTCAAACAACAAACTATAAACTACGAACAACGAACCATTTCTTTCGGGATATTATTTTTTCTTGTCACTATTTTTCTTTTCTCCAATCTTGTTCTCACCATCGGCACTTCTATGGGCGACCGACTTATGTATTTCCCTTCCCTGGGTTTCTGCATATGCATTGCGATTTTGTATATAAAGTTTTTTGTAAAAAATGATTTGAAACCGGAAATTAGAAACTGGAAGTTATATCCCCTATTCATCATTCTTATTCTGTTTTCCTACAAAACATATTCACGCAATGCTGACTGGAAAGATAATTTCACTCTGTACACTCACGATGTCGGCATTGTTCCGCAAAGCGTGAAAGCGCATTATTATCTTGGACTGGAATTAGTAAAAGTTGTTGCGGATGCAGAACAAGATGTGGATAAAAAGAAAAAATGTTATGAGAATGGAATTGCTGAATTAGAAAAAGCTGTGAAAATTCTTCCATCCTTTTCCAGCGCATATACACAAATGGGTGTTGCTTATTACCGGATGAAAAATTATGAAAAGGCAATTGAAAATTATAATAAGGCAAATGAACTGAAACCCTCAGATGCTATTACTTTAAATAACATTGGAACTGTTTATTTTGAGTGGGGAAAATATCAGGAAGCGAAAGAAAAATTCCAACAGGCATTGCAGATTGATACAAGGTTTATTGATGCTCACATGAATCTCGGAAGCGTGTTGGGTACGATGAAGGATTTCAATGGCGCCATTGCAAGTTTTCAGAATGCTATCCGGTTTGCACCTGACAATGCCCGCGCTTATTATTTCACGGCAATTACTTATCAGAACATGGGAGATAAAGCTAACGCTGATAAGTATTTTCAAATTGCACAGCAGATGGATCCGAAACTCAAAAAACAGTAGCAGTGGCAGTAAGCAGAAGATGTATGATTCGCAGCTTTCGCTGCTAACTATTCTGTAAGATTACTCTTCCTTCTTCTTTAAATAATTCTCATTAAAAAATTTCTGATACTCGTCTGTTTTTTGCTCTTTATAAAAAACAGTAAAGTTATCGGTAGAGATGGGGAAGATTTTGTAATCCTCAGGCGCAATATCTTTGAACACCTTAGCATCCTGATTAATCAGGTCAAAATAATCTTTTGCTTTACCCGAAGTGGGGAAAGTTTTTACAATAAAAAGCTGGTGATCCATATCCAAAAGTATATTGCTGCTGGTCAGATCGGATAAACGAAAATATTCACCGTTGAAGTTCGAAATTCTTGTGCTGAAATCATTTGCGTTAACTTTTTTTGCTGAGATAATAATGATACATTGGTGCTCTGTGCTGTCCTTAAAAGTATAAGGAGAAATATATTTCACAGTATCTTTTAGAGCAGCAGAATCCACCGGAGCCGCTTTTAGTTTTTTAATGTGGTCAAGAATTTCCTGCGCTTTTACTTTGGTTTCGTCTTTCGGATATTTTGCCATTACTCCTTCCAGTGCATGCTGGTAATTATCAACTCCGCTTGTTTTGCCTATGGAATAAGCGCGAAGAAGCGCAAACTTGGGCATAAGTTCACTGCTGCTGTAAAACGAATCAGCTTTGTTCACCATGGCAATCACATCTCCGAATCTTGACTGATGATAAGCAGAAAAAGTTTCACCGTAATATTTTTCAATCTCGTTCTTCGATGCCAAAAGTGCTTTCTGGTAATTCGGATTTTTAATAATTATTGCATATTCAGAATCGGGATACTCATTCAGGATTTTATCTTTATAATAAGTTGCTTTCCCCTGGTTATTCATCCCCAAATAAATTCTATAAAGCTGATAGTATAAATTCAAGGCGTATTTATTATCCGGAAATCGTTTGAGAAGTTCTTCAAATGTTTCTATAGCTTTCTGGTTATCCTGTAAATCCTCCTTGTAAATTCCGCCAAGTGTATAATAAGCGTCTATGATTCTGTGATTTGATTTTATTTTCTGTTCATCGGAAAATGGAATGTTCTTCAGATAATATTCCCTTGTTTTATTATCGGCAATTTTTCCTGAACCTTTTGCTGTATCAACTTTCGCTGTGTCAACGGTTTCTTCTGCAATTACGGTTTCCTTGCTGACTCTTCGCCAATTATCTTCCAATGGGCGGTTTCCCCATTTTTTGAAGAACTCAACAAAACCAAAACTGACAGTGGATGGATTATAAAAATACCAGGTGCCGGTTCCCGGGGAATTTTGCCATGGATTGTTTTCGGTTGAAAGCGAAGAATTATTATTTGTTTGTCCTTTCGTTTCCTGCTCCTTCTTTTTCTTTTCCTCGTCTTCAATCAGTTTTGCGATGATGCCGTCAATGAGCTTATTGATTTTTGCCGTATCCATAGCGGAAACTTTCTGTAAACTATCTTCCCGTGAAATGATGGTGATGTTTTTTATCATCGCTGTTAAACTTTCTTTCTTGTTCTTTATCTGCTCATAATTTTTATAATCTTTTGGAAGAAACACCATCGTGCTGTCGTAATACGCCTGAGCGGGCTTGTAATCTTTGC
>Ga0334722_10003505_pt1 | contig 16841 bp, 10 predicted proteins | sample C3_bottom_MG_FD_207210 | JGI IMG/M metagenome (GOLD analysis project Ga0334722, IMG submission 207210) | Sediment microbial communities from Yellowstone Lake, YNP, Wyoming, USA - C3_bottom | ecosystem: Environmental > Aquatic > Freshwater > Lake > Sediment | place: USA: Wyoming | collected...
TGCAGGTGGTCCGCAAGCTTCACCAAAAGAACCCGAATATCGGTGGACATGGCGAGCAACATTTTCTTGACGTTCTCGGCCTTATAGTCGAGCCTGCTCATGAACTGGATGTCGTTAATCTTGGTGGTGCCGCTGACAATCAGCGCCACATCCGGCCCAAAGAGCTCGGCCATCTCGGCCTCGGCCGACTTGGGCCGGCCTCTGAGCGCCTTATGCAGGAGCCCTGCGATCACCGTATGGATATCAAGCCGCATGGTGGCGAGGATCTTCGCCACCGCCACCGGGTGGGTGATATACGGCTCTCCCGACATCCGCAAGGCGTGCTTTTCATAGACGACAGCCGCGTAATCATAGGCCTTACGAAGCAGATCGCCACTCTTTTCCGGCATGTATTCGGCCGTCAGGGCTATGATTTCATCAATGGGAGGCATGGGATAAAAAAGAGAAATTGCAATTAGTTAGTTAAGTCGGTTCAGTGTTGCCCGGTTAAGATCAGGGAAGAAACTCCCCCACCCTTTACGGGGAGGGGAGTTTATCCGATCCCTCCTTGCCCTCTACTGCGCTATTGTCATCCGCGCCAGCGTTTCAACGGCCTCGGCGAAGGGTAGTTCCGTCACTTTGCCGTTCTGACGCTCGCGGATTTCCACCATGCCATCGGCGGCAAAGCGTTTACCGACTGTCACCCGGAAGGGGATGCCAAGCAGGTCGGCATCTTTGAATTTGCTGCCCGGTCGTTCGTCACGGTCGTCGAGCAGGACATCGACCCCCTTTGTCCGCAGCCCTTGATAGAGGGCCTGGGCGGCGGTGGTGATTTCGCCATCGGTAAAGCCTAGGTTCAAGATGATCACCTGAAACGGGGCAATCGGCAAGGGGAAGACAATGCCGTCTTTATCGTGATTCTGTTCGATGGCGGCAGCCATCACCCGGCTGACGCCAATCCCGTAACAGCCCATGATGAAGGGCTTTTCCTGGCCGTCGCTGTCCAGGAACCTGGCGTTCAGGGCTTCGCTGTAACCGGTGCCGAGCTTAAAGATGTGGCCTACCTCAATGCCGCGGGTTAGCTCCAGGTCGCTGCCGCAGAGGGGGCAGCGATCACCCTCGGTAACCATTCGGAGGTCGGCGATCTTTTCAACCTGGAAGTCGCGGCCCAGATTGGCGTTGATGAAATGAAAATTTTTCTCGTTGGCGCCGATGGCAAAGTTCTGCATGCCGGTGATGGCGTGGTCTGCCACTACCTGGATCTTGAGGCCGATTGGCCCCAGGTAGCCGGTGGGCACCCCGGTGGCGTCAAAGCACTCCTGGTCCGTGGCCAGCTCGACCTCGCTAGCGCCCAGCATATTTTTCAGCTTGACCGGCTGCACCTCGTGGTCGCCACGGAGGAGCACCGCCACCGGTCGGCCATCGGCCATATAGACCATGGTCTTGATCAGGTCGCGCGGGGTGATTTTCAGGAATTCGCAGACCGCCTCGACCTTGCGCTTGCCGGGGGTCTCAACTTTAGCTAGAGCCTTCTCCTCTCCGGCCTTGGCGGCGGCAGGCGCGGCGCAGGCCGCCTTTTCGAGGTTAGCGGCATAGGAGCATTGCCGGCAAATGACAATGGTGTCCTCGCCGGTGTCGGCCAAGACCATGAACTCATGGGAGAAATTGCCGCCGATGGTGCCGGTGTCCGCCTCCACCGCCCGGAAACGCAGGCCGCAGCGGGTGAAAATCCGGTGGTAGGCGTACTTCATCGCCTCGTAGGAGGCATCGACCCCCGCCTCGGTGGCATCGAAGCTGTAGGCGTCCTTCATGATGAACTCGCGGCCCCGCATCAGACCGAAGCGTGGCCGGATTTCGTCCCGGAACTTGGTCTGAATCTGATAGAGGTTGACCGGCAGGCCGCGGTAGGAGTGGATATTGTTCCGGACCAGGTCGGTGATGACCTCCTCGTGGGTCGGCCCCAGGCAGGACTCCCGGTCGTGGCGGTCTTTGAAGCGCAGGAGCTCCGGGCCGTATTTCTTCAGGCGCCCGGATTCGGCCCACAGGTCGGCAGGCTGGACCATGGGTAAGAGGACCTCCTGGGCGCCGGCGGCGTTCATCTCCTCGCGGACGATCTGCTCGATCTTGCGAAGCGTCATCAGGCCGAGCGGCAGGTAGGAGTAAATGCCGCTGGTCAATTTACGGATGAAGCCGGCCCGCATCAACAGTTTATGGCTGACGACATCGGCCTCGGCCGGGTTCTCTTTCAAGGTGGGGATCAGGAGTTTGGTGAAGAGCATGTGGATAGGTCAAAGGGTAAAGGTTAAGGGGAAAAGGGTTGGTGGACCTTCAATCTCATGTGTTAGCGATCCGTTTCGATTTTTCAAAAAGTAGGTCGGGTTACGCTGCGCTAACCCGACCTACAAACTGGCGAATAATGATTTATGTCGGGCCCATCAATCATTATTCGCATTTTTAGAAGGGCTATGCTTTCGCCGCCGCTAACCGCTCTTTCTCCATCTTCTCCAGTTCCGCCGTGAACACTTCGAATAGTTGCTCCTCAGGAACCTTTTTGTAGAGCTTCCCTTTTTTGAAGAGGATGCCCATGCCGTTGCCGCCGGCAAGTCCCAGGTCGGCCTCCTTGGCCTCGCCGGGACCGTTGACCACGCAGCCCATGACTGCGATCTTGAGGTCGGACTTCATGGTTTGGACATAGCGTTCGACTTTTTCCGCCAGGCCAAAGAGATTGATCTGGCAGCGGCCGCAGGTGGGGCAGGAGATGAGCTCCGGGCCGCGGTGGCGGATATGCAAGGCGCGGAGCAGCTCGAAGCCCACCCGGATCTCCTCCACCGGATCGCGGGTCAGCGAGATGCGGAAGGTGTCGCCAATGCCTTCGCTGAGCAATATCCCAAGCGCCACGCTGGATTTTACGGTGCCGGCAATCAGGCCGCCGGCCTCGGTCACACCCAGGTGGAGGGGGTAGTCGCATTGGGTTGCCAACTCGCGATAGGCGGCGACCGTCATCATGGCGTCCGACGATTTGATCGATATCTTGATCTGGTCAAAGGCCAATTTTTCTAGCCTTGCGACATTGCGCAGGGCGCTCTCCACCAGGGCCGCAGGCGTTGGGTGGCCGTATTTGGCCAGGATATCCTTCTCAACGGAACCCGAGTTTACCCCCACCCGGATGGAGACCTGATGAAGCTTGGCTGCGGCCACGACCTTGGCCAACTTCTCGGCCCCGCCGATATTGCCGGGGTTAATCCTGATCGCCTGCGCCCCATGCTCCATGCTAGCGATGGCCAAGCGGTAATCGAAATGGATATCGGCAATCAAGGGGATAGCGATCTGGTCGCGGATCTGACGCAAGGCCTTTGCCGCTTCCTGGTCAAGGACTGCAACCCTGATAATTTCGCACCCCGCCTCTTGCAGTTGGTGGATCTGCTTGACGGTCGTCTCGACATCCCTGGTATCGGTGTTGGTCATCGATTGTACGGCTACCTGCGCATCCCCGCCAATGGCGACGGTTCCAACCTGTATTTTTCTTGTTTTTCTGCGTGTAATCATGGCTCGCCAATATAATAAACTGTTGTTCGATTTGCACGACATTTACAGGAACAACGTAACTATCCAGCAGCACCACATCTGCTTTGTCATAGGTCTGCTCACATAGGCTGGCTATAGTTCGCAGACCTATTCCGCGCATCTGCGGCGCTACTGAATAGTTACGGAACAGCAAGGTTATCGGTTTACAGTTTACCTTTGCCGGTTTATACTTTTTTGTGTCAGCGGCATTAATTCTGTGTTGTCAGTTTGCGATTAATCTAAATCATACACCCCGTCACCCTGCATAATTTTAGCGGGGGTCCAGTGTATTGCAACTGACTGGATTCCCGCTAACTGCATGCTGGAATGATTCAGTTCAATACCCCCTTGAGGGGTACGAGAAAAAAATTGGCGCACGCATCAGAGGAAATGTGACAAAGTAGAATTGACAGTTACTCCTATAAAGTCAGGACCATTCAACTCCCTCATGCCAGATTCTCCTGCCCTCTCTAACAACCACAGCAAAGTCCTTTATCTTGGGGCAGTCCTGACCCTGACGCTCTTCTGTCTGTGGCCGGTTTGGGCGCTCGAATTTCCTCCCCTGCAGGACTACCCGCAGCACCTTTTTCTGGCGCATGTCAACGCCACCTATAGCAACCCGGCCTATAACTGGCCGCAATATTACCTGGCCGATCTCAAGTTTGGGCCGTACGCCCTTTTTTATCTCCTGGTCGCCGGGCTCGACAAAATTATGCCGATCACCATCGCCGGCAAGCTCTATCTTTCCCTTTATATTTCGTTGTTAAGCGGACTTGCCTGTGTCCTGCTCAAAAAAACGCGGTCCGGCAATCCGCCTTGGGCCAGTTTGTTGCTGTTTCCTCTGGCCTTCCATCAGATGTACTTTATGGGGTTCACGAATTTCTTGCTGTCGGTGCCTATCCTGATCTTCGCTCTCCTTGACCACCAACGACTTGTCAGCGGCCCGCCAGCCGTTTCTGCCTTTTTGCGCCAAGCCGTTCTGGTCCTGCTTCTGCTGCTCTGCCACCCGTACACCATCTTGGTCTACATCTGTCTGGCCGGCACCAACGCCATCCTGCCGGAGGCAAACACACTTAGGCGTAAAGCCGCCTTCATCCCACCGCTCGCTACGGCCTGCTTCTTTGGCATCTGGTATGTCTGGGCCTTGCCAGGCAACCAGGGGAAGATGCCCTTGGTGTGGTGGCCATGGCGGGAGACGCTTCACTATTATCTCTTGATGTTTACCGGCATGCGCTGGAACAATGGCATCAACTGGCCGACGTTTGCTGCCTGGATCGCCGCTGGTGCTATTGTCCTCTTTGGCGTGGCCCGCAGCATCAAAGCTGGGATTTCCTTCCCGAAAAGGATGGCCCTGGCCTTTGCACTGGCAACAGCAGGCTTTTTCGTCTTGCCGTTCTGGGCCGGCCAATACTCCTATTTTAGTCTGCGGATGGCGCCAATCTCCTACCTCTTGGCCGCAATACTCGCCGGCTATTGCACCCTGTCGCGGCGAGCAGGCCTCTGTCTTGCCTGCATTGCAGCCTTGCTGATCATTCAGTCTGCCTCCATGCAGGCCGCGATATCCGATGAGACAGCCGTGGTCAAGCCGCTTGTCCAGCGGATGGCGCCAAACGCTACACTCCTGCCCATAACCTTCCAAACCGAATCCGCTATCCTGGATAGCCATTTTTTTCCAGAGGCCCACAGCCACGATTATTTCTACTACCACCTCTTGGTTGGGGGCGGGGCCAGCCCCAACCTCTTTCCGAGCCCCATGCTGCCGGTCCGCTTCAAGCCGGGAGTTAATCTTCCCAAGGCAACTCATGATTTTTCATGGCAGGAGCATGGTTCCAAGTACGATTACATCCTGACCCGGGGTGCGCCAGTGGAGTTTCCTCCATTTATCAAACGCTACGCCACTCTCGTCAGCCAGTCCGGGGATTGGCTCCTCTTCAAAAACGAACGAAAAAAATAATGCGCATCCCAATTGTTGATCAAGCGCTCAGCCGCGCTTCATCCCTGCCAATAATCCTGGTTCTGACTACCATCGGCCTGCTTGTCACCTTTCCGGTGGGAGATTTCGACATTTTCTGGCATCTTGCTAACGGCAGGGAGATGCTGGCGAGGGGGACCATCATCAACCAGGAGATTTTTTCGTTTACCGCGAACGGTAAGCATTTCAGCAACCACGCCTGGCTGGCCCAGATCATCCTGTTTATGATCTTCAAAACCCTTGGCGCCAACGGCCTGATCGCCGCCAAGGTCTTGATCACCACCATCATTGGCGGGGGCCTTTACTTGTTTGGCCGGCGGCAGGGGTGCTCGCCGCTTACCTCCGCACTCATCTGCCTGCTGGCCTTTGGAGCCTCGCTCTTTCGGTATGTCGAGCGACCAGAGCTTTTCTCCTCCCTCTTTCTGGCCATGACCGGCACCCTTCTCTTCTCGTATCGATCCAAGACATGTTCCGCCAGGATACTGCCCGTTTTACCGCTCATCATGATTCTCTGGGACTTCATGCATGGCGCGCTTTACGGGGTAATATTTCTGATCGCCTTCATGGTTGGCGAGACCATCAAAGGCCTACTCCCGGCCAAGGCCAGCGCAACCTTCCCGTCCATGCCGAAGAAACAGCTGCAAACGCTATGGCTCTGGATTGGGATAACAGTTGCGCTGATGCTGATCAGCCCCTATGGCCTTCGTACTTACGAGATCTTTTACGAATTCATGAATAACAACCTGATGACCTCGATGACGGCGGAGTTCCAACCAAGCACCTTGGGCGGACAGCCGCTGTTCTGGGGGTTGTTGGCCTTGACCATCGCCAGTATTTTTTTCGCTGGTCGCGCCCTTGACCTTACCAGTCTCAGCCTCCTGATTCCCTTTACTGCTCTCGCCATCCGCTATGTCAGGGGTATTGGTCCTTTCAGTCTTGTCGCCGCACTCCTTTTGGCAGTGAATCTGGCCCCGATAGTGGCCGCCCTGTCCCGTCCAGACCAAAAGCGGAAGTTTAATGGCCTTTGCCTCGTCATGCTCATCGCCGGACTGAGCTATGCCATCTATTATAAATTTTCCTCACCGCCCCGCTATGACTCGCTGGGGCTTGGCATCAGTGCCGATTCGTTCCCTGTCGGTTCAACCCGGTTCATCAAATCGGCCAATCTCACCGGCAATATGTACAACACCGATCGCTACGGCGGCTACCTGGCCTATTATCTTTTCCCGGAGAGGAAGATATTCCACTATAATCACCACACCCTTTTCAACGCACTGGAGCGTTACGTCCATGAGCCCGAAAGCCGAGCCCAATGGCAGATCAACTATGCGATTGTTGGCAGGTCGGACGAGTGGGATATGTTTAGCCGGGATGGTTTTGTGCCAATTTACTGGGAACCGACTGGCGCGGTGATGATCAAAAACACCGACGAGAATAAAGCCCTTATCCGGCGCTACGCCATACGCTACTTCTCGCCGGTGATGCCTCGGGAAGAATTTTACGTCAAGGCCAAAAATCCTCTCATCATGCCGAGTTTGGCTAAAGAGACCAGCGATTACCTCGCCGAGCGTCAGGATCTGGAAAAGACTGACATCCTGGTGGCCATGCTTAGCAAGCAGTCAATCGTCGCCCCCCAAACAACTCTTGAACTGTTGACCCGCGCTTTACCCTATAATGCAAATAACCCGAAGCTCGCGTCAAGCATCGGGATCCTCTCCTATCAACTGGGGTTGACCGAGCAGGCCGCAAAATATCTTGCTGTCGCGCTCAGTCTCGACCCAAGCCAGATCGAAGCACGCTTCAGTCTGGCCTATCTCCTCTTTGACCAGCAAAAATTTGAGGAGGCGGCCAGCCACTTCAAGCAAATTTTACGAATGAACCCCAGGCACCCTGACACCATTTATGGATTGGGCCTCTGTCTGTATCAGATGGGCCGTAAGCAGGAGGCCAGGCGCTCTTTCCAGGAATATCTCGACTTAGTGCCCGATGGTCCTTGGGCTGAAAAATCGAGAAAATTTATTGCTGACCTCCCGGTTGGCAGTTGATTAAACATATTGATTATATTACTGTGTAAAGACGAGTTTTTATGATATCCATCCCAGCGGTGTGCTTGTCTCCATAAGGCAGTCGCCGACAAAGACCTCGCCAAACTTAAAATCCAACGTCTATGGCGCACAATAAAAAAGTATTGATTGTTGACGATGAAGCCCTTATCCGTTTTGGGCTTGAAAAATTTGTCAAACAAGAGGGATACTCGACGATTTCGGCAGGCTCCGGGAAAAAGGCATTGGAGCTCATTGAAGACCATGACCCCGATATCGCGTTGCTGGATTTAAAATTGCAGGACTCGATCGATGGACTTGAGCTGTTAAGTATCATCCGGAAGACCCGGCCGAAAATGGTCTCGGTTATGATCAGCGGCCAGACCGAAATCCATGGCGCGGTTGAGGCTATGAAGCTCGGCGCCCGCGATTACCTTGAAAAACCAATCGATTTTGATAAATTAAAAGCGATTCTCGATTCAATCTCGCAAGAACTCGAGCATACCGACCAAGACGAAGTCACCTCTGATATCGATCTGTCGTTTGCCAGCGACAAGATGAAAAAAGTGGTGGCCATCATGAAACGATTGGCCCTCAAGTCCGATCTTACCATTCTTATCCTGGGTGAATCCGGCACCGGCAAAAATTATCTGTGTCAGAAGATTCATGAGATGAGTTCCCGGCGCGATGCCCCTTATGTCCAGATCGGGTGTTCAAACATCCCGGACCATTTGATAGAAAGCGAACTGTTTGGTTACGAAAAAGGGGCGTTTACCGATGCTAAGTCCTCGAAAAAAGGGCTGATTGAGGTGGCGGAAGGTGGGACTGTCCTGCTTGATGAACTGGGAGATATGCCGTATCAGTTCCAGACTAAGGTGCTCAAACTCCTTGAAGAACGGTGTTTCAGGCGGATAGGGGGGTTGGAGGACACACAGGTTGACATCAGGATTCTGGCCGCCACCAACCGCGACTTAAAACTTGAGGTCCAGGATAAAAAATTCAGGCTCGATCTTTTCTATCGCTTGAATATCGCCACCATTGAGCTGCCACCCCTTCGCGAACGTCCTGAAGATATCCCTGTCCTGATCAACAGTTTTCTTAATATCTTCTGCGCCAAATATGGGGCTTGCGGCAAAACCATTAGTCCAGATGGCATGGCGATTTTGATGGCATATCCATGGCCTGGCAACGTAAGGCAATTAAAAAATCTGGTGGAAAAACTGGTGGTGCTTTCGGACGGAGAAGAGATCGTTGCCGCAGAAATTACGGAAAATCTTGACACCCCGCTCGGCACCATTGACACCTTGGCTGCCCCATCTCCGGTTGCCGCAAAAACACCATCAGCACCAACCCTGCCGGAAGATTTATCTCTAGAGGCCATGGAAGAACGATTTATCCGTCGTGCCTTAGAGAAGACTAACGGCAATCAGAGAAAAGCCGCCACCCTGCTCAATATCTCCCGCGACGCTCTGCGCTACCGTCTCAAAAAGATGCAGATCTCAATCGATGACGATGAGGAATAGAGAAACAATTCAGGTCGGTTAGACTATTAGACTGTAGCCTGTTAGGTAACAAATGATCGAAGGAAGATAAGGAAGGAGGCAAAGCGGGCCGCATCTTGTACTCAGTTCAATATCCGCTGATGCTGTAGGTACGGGGGATTTTTCAGTTGCTAATAGACTAAACGCCCACAGTCTATCCACCTGAGTTGCTTAGCGGTTCAGGTCTGTTAGGTCTCTCAACAGGAATTCACACCGTGAGAAGCTCTTCATAATACTGTCGACTTCGTGAGCCGTGCAAGATCCCCCAGATCTTTGCCATTTCGAAAATAGCCACCCCGAAATCCCTCACCTTCAGTTTCGACCCCGGCACATCAAGCCACTTGCCTAACGGATATTCGCAGGCGATGTCGGCAAGGGGTAACGCCCCCTGATACTTCGTCAACAGAATGTAGCGTGCCAAGATTTCAACATCGAATATCCAGTTTACCGTAAACGGCTTGGAAAAGACCTGCCGCAGGTCTTGGTTATTGGCAAAGAGCTTGGCCCCGCATTGGGTGTCGTAGATCGTCAAGCCCAGGACAATGCTGGCAAGCGTCGCAAAAACTCGGCCCAGATAATGTCTTGTTGTCTGTCTCTCGACCAGACGGCTGAGCAATCTGACCCTTGCCCCTAACACCATGTGGTAATGGGAGTCAGCCAGTAAGGCGCAAAAATTATTGATTTCGGAAAGCGGCGTCGCGAGGTCGGCATCCCAGAAACCAATAGCTTCATACTCCCCCGCAAACGCTTTGATGAATCCTGCTCGTACCGCCCCGGCCTTACCCAAATTATGCGGCAGATGCAGGGCACGAAATTGCCGAGGGCGCTGTAGGCATAATTCATCAATGATCCTTCCCGTGGCATCGCTGCTGCAATCATTGACAAAGAGAAAATGAATGGTTTCGTTTTGCTTGGAGTAGTCGAGAAATTCGCGCTGCGGTAATCGCGTCTCCTCATTATAGCAGGGGATGATTATTGCGGTGTTTTGCATATGGCCCAAACCGTGAGTCCTGGGATCTTGATCCCCATTTTGTTTAAGCAAAGGAGCAAGAAATTGTCGGCGTCCAGAATTCCGGCAATCGTTGAGGTGAGAAAACGCCCATGGCGCCAATGACCGATGCCGGGATCCTTATCCGTCGAGCCAAAGAGTTTCTCAATCAAAACGGCCAAAGTCCTGAGTGGCAGGAGGAGTCCGAAGAGATAGCCGGAACGAATGACCTTAAGCCCTGCTCTGTCAAGGATTTGTTCTAGCCCCGGTAAACTATACCGACGGTGGTGGTTAAGAAAGGTGTCGTGAGAAGAAAATAGGGACTGAAACGCGGGGACAGTGCAAAAAAAACAGGTGCCCGGCGTGGCAAACCGGGAAATAGTCTCCTGCAAAAAGGGGACATCGTCCTCAACATGCTCCAGGACATCAAACATGGTGATCAACCCATAGCCATTCTTGGCCAAGGAGTGATAGGAATTATGGAATTTGATCCTCGGCCTCTCTTTGGAAAATAGCGATAGTTGATCGGCAGTCAAATGAATATCAACCGCATCAATCGCATCAGCAGGGTCGGGACAAAGCGCATCGACAAGAAAACCATCGCCACAACCAAGGTCAAGGATCCTTGCCTCCGGCGTCAGCCCCCCATAGGTCAAGGCAATTTTCCGCAAGGCCTTGCTTCTGGACAATTCCCAAGGATGACGATTGACTGTTGTATGATGACTTTCTCTGAGGTCCATCTGCCTGATTAAATTCCCTGCTGTATCAGGCGAGACTTCGTTGCCTGGTCTTAAGAGTAGTTGCTTTCGGCCCTTCGCCTATGCCGCTGATTATTTCAGCGTTCAATCCAGGCTCAAACCGTAATCGTTTTGCTTGGCAATAAGTCGGAAGATTATTAGCATCAGGATAAATGCGAGGGGGGAAAGCGTACTGCGCCCATCGTACCCTCCGTTCCCTGTATGGCAGCCGACAGACTTGAACAGTCTGAGCTGTTGTTATCCGTAAACTTTGGTGAGATCGCAGAGAGTTAAGGGCGATGATTTAGCAATGAGGCCATGGGACTAATCTCGCTTACGGATAGGAATACTTAGCACTCCCGTCATGAGTAACGCCATGACAAACCAAGGTGCAATTTCCAGAGAAGGTGCCGGTATCGGTAAAGAGGGGATAGGTCTGGCCGCTTTTTGCCCCTACCTCTGTGGTGTTAAAATTGATGAGGTTGGTGTGATCGCCGGAAAGATGCTTGTCGTCATAGATGCCATGGGGGTCGTGGCAGACCGAGCAGGGAACCCCACCGCCATACCCCAGGTGTAGGCTATGTCCACCTTTGCCACTTGTGGCGTTTTTTTTGAATGAGGCGTTGCTTAAGAGATTGTTCCGGTCATGGCAACGATAACACAGGGCGTATGTGGCTAAATTTTCGGTATTGCCACCAAGCATCTCATAGCGTTGCCGCAGGATTGGACTATACAGTGAACCATGCGGGCCATTGGGGCCAGTGCCTCCAACCTTGGTGCTGAGATCGCTATCATGGCAGCTGGTGCAATAAATGATGCTATTGACATTAAATGAGGGTTCATCCAGGCTTGGCAGACTTGGCACATTGCTGTTACGGCCAGGGCCGACTATTGGATGAAAGGATGGTGTCAGCACTACGTTGGTCGGATCAAAAACCAGGCGCTTATTTATAGTGCTTATGACTCGGGTCACGACGGGGATGCCGTCGTCCGAGTTGCCATGGCACTTAAAACATATTTCATATTCAAATTGAGCGGCCCCGACCACTGACCCATTTCTATTAATCCCTGAGACACCCTGCAGCCTGCCATTGACCATATTCGGCTGCAGAGGGGGGGCCTGACTTACTCCATGAGGGTCATGACAATCCTGACACTCGACATGGCCAGTTATCGCGGCGACATTTTCCGTGGGATCATGGGCATGGCCACTACTGTCGCCGATGGTCGCCAGCTCGACATGGTGCCGCGATTCCTTCTGGAACTCAGCCGCGATATTGGTGACACCAAGCTGCCCATTATGGCACTTTAGAATGCAATTGTCCTCTTCTTTCTGATACTTCAAGAGCCGCTGTTTGCCGCCGGCGTTATGGCTGACATGGCAATTTTCGCAGCCATTCTCCGCCACCGTATGGCGCTGGTTGACGGCCTCGACTTTATCGTTCCAAGGCCAGGGATTCTGGGCGGGATTGCTTCCATTCCAGCGGACTGTTGAGGTCGCATGCGTGGAAGGAGCCCAGCCGCTAACCTTATGGCAGCGAGTACATAACCCGGAATTTTTGTTGCTGACGGCGAGGAACTGCCCGTTGCTGTTGTCATGAGCATCATGACACGTCGGACAATGGATTGCTCCGCCCGAATAAATAAGCAAGTCTTCAGGAAGTTTGGATTGCAATTCGGGATCGTAGGGCAAGGCATCATTATACGAAAATGAAAAGGGGTGATCGTCCCGCAAGTCCCTGCCGAGCATGGTGGAACGGGCCGTTAATTCCTTTGTCATGGCGATACCGCCCGAAACACTCAGCACCGCCCCCAGGCCCACTGTCCCGTCATGACAGCTCAAGCACAACCGTGACGGGCCGGTGGGCTGGCTTAATGTCACCTTTAAGGTCGAGCTGTCATAAAGTTCGTAGTTGGTACCCTCAAGGATACTGCGGTTCCATAAAGGGGTCAGCGGCGTGGCGGTATGCGGGGTATGACAGAAGATGCAGACTTGATCCTCAGTCAAGGCTTTCACATCTCCCGGCCCCCATGAAGACATGTTATGTTTCGATGAGAGAATTCCGGGCGCGGCCTGCACGACGGTTGCCCATAGCACGACGGAAAAAATAGTGAGGAGTAACGAATTCATGGTTTACCACCTCTATCCGTGCCATAGAGTTGGAAAATTTGAATCCTTTGGTTGTAGGTATCACAAACATACAATTTGTTGTCTCGATCAATAAAGAGGCCGGAAGGCATCCAGAACTCGGCCGGACCTTGACCTTTCGAACCTAAGGCTAGCAGATAATCTCCCTGGATAGAAAACAACTGGACCGTATCGAACAGTGTTTCCGCCACATAGATAGTCCCCAGCCGATCGACTGCGATACCTTTCGGCATGGCGAAGTCTCCAGAACCGTCACCGTGATGGCCAAACATGGAAAGAAATCTCCCTTGGGGCGTAAATACCTGGGCACGAAAATTCATCGCGTCATTGATATAGATCTTCCCTCCCGGCCCGCTAGCAATGTGGGTTGGTATATTCAACTCCCCATTACCGATGCCCCGTTTGCCAAAGCTGTCCAAGTATTGTCCTTGGTCATTGAAGATAGCAACTTGGCTGGTCTTGCTGTCCACCACGTAAAGTTTATTCTCTTCGGATTCCTGATAGGCCAAACCGGTTGGCCGCACAAAGGCCTGCTTCTTCGGTGGGGTAATTTCTTTGGTATAATTGCCGTTTCCGTCAAAGACAAAAACTTTACCCAACATGGAATCGCTTATCACCAAATTGAGGCTACCATCAAACATGACACTGACTGGCGAAAGAAAATCTTCAGCTCCAGCCTTGCTCAGCAGCACATACTTTTGTTGGCTTGGAATATAAAAATGAACGCCTCGTTTACTGGCATCGGCAATCGCCATTCGGCCATCGTTGCCAACGGCGATGGCGATTGGCTTGACAATCATTCCTGCCGGATCTTGTCCAAAGATAATTGAGCTGAGTGAGCGGCTGGCCGGTGTAAATTGGCGCAGAATGCCAATGTATTCGATTTTTTTAGGATTGGGCATGGGGGGCCAACTGAGCTTGGCTGGCTCACCTACCGCAGCATTCCATTTGATCGGCGCGCAGGCACTGATACAGAGGAATAACAGCCCAAGCAGTCCTGTTCGACAATGTGTCGTGAAATAATTCATGCCAATCCTTAAAACTTTAACTGGTTAGATCCATTATCTCAATGTCCGCGCCTTCTTTGAGCCCAGACATCCAGGTTTGAATCAACTCCTGCAGTTTCTGCTGCCTGAGCTGTTTCTTCAACTGAGGGGCCACCTCTTCCAATGATTTATTGATCGCCGATTTATAGCCAACCAGTTGGACAACATGCAAGTTGCCATCCACGTTGACCGGGGCTGACCAGCCATATTCCTTCAATCCTTTTGCCGCTTCGTACAAGGACTTATCCTTGAGTTTATCCAATGGCAGATTTTTCTGGAGGGCAAAGGCGCCTTCGGACGGAAATTTACTTGGATCATTGCTATACTGTTCTGTAATAGATTTCGTTGTTTTTTCGATTGTTGCCGCTGCTTCCGGGTCGGTTGCATCAAGGAAGAAAAGTAGGTCATTGACTTGAACAAATTCGTCAGTGACAAATGACCTTGCTTTTGTCTCATCATAGGCCTGTTGCACCTCCTGGTCACTGACCACCACCTTAGCGTCAAACTCTTGGGAGATAAACAACTCAAGGGGCAGGAGCCGCTTTAATTGTTCGCGTAGGCCATCAATTCCCCCGAATTCGGTCTGAATATACTTTTGAAAGGCATCTTCACTCTTATATTTTTTCTTGATTGCTTGGACCTTACCATCGAGTTGTTCTGGTGTGATATCTTTTATCTTGGCGCCAGCAACCTGAACAGCCAACTCCTCTATCACTAATTTATCGATTGCCTCCTGCTTGATTTTTTCCGCAAGGAGAGGTGAAACTTCCTCACTGCCATGTTTTGTTCGCGAAATTTCGCTCATCGTTCGCATCAGTTGGTCCATATTGATCACCTTCCCATTGACCTTGGCAACCACAATGTCCTTGGCTGAACCATGGCCCATAGTTTCATCCCCCTTGTCTGCGGGGGGTGCGGCTTGAACCGGCGTAAGCAAACAGAACCAAGTTATAGCCAAGACAAGGGCAACCAACGAAGCGTACCTGTTTTTTTCAATATCCATCAACATCTCCTGTGATCAAAATAATTATTTTTTGGTAATCCTCAATGGCTATTTAGGCGGAGAGGAAGGGGAAGAATAGGTAGTTGCAGTACTGGTTTAGAATAATTGCCGAGTCACAGTCAGGAACACCGAGGTGCTATTTGTCTGCTCCACCGTTTGCCACATTGTCGCGCCAGTTATACTCGTACCAGTCTCATCATAAGCATCTTTCGTGATGGCATAATTCGCATTCAGGTTGACAGAGGTCGACCCGAAGTACCAACCTCGTCCGGCATTCACGCCATATGTAAGATATGACCTGTCCTGGCCTCCGTTGCTAATCCCGGCGTTATCTATGATGGTTTGGTTTTCCCACCGATATCTGACATAACTACTGCCTGCAAAGTTAATCCACGGGATCGTGAAAGGTTTGCTCAGCGAAATAGAGTTATTGAAGCTTGTCTGCTGATTTATGCCAGTGTCGCGAGTCGGGATAAGCGGATAGTTCTTAGAATAGGACTCATATCGGATGATCGTCCCCTTGCTGTAGGAATAACTTTGGTCAGCCTTCAAACTTGCCTTGATATAAGGCAGAGGCATATCGCCTGAAAGAGAATACGTGTATCCCTCCGTTGTGCTTTCTGAATTTTTGGCGGAAGTCAGGGCCGAGTTAGCCCATCCCTTTTCCGCTTTAGCACCCAGTGAAACTGTGAGCAGTTTCCAAAATTTCCTTGATTTGGCATACGTGGCGGAAAAATTAGTAACGGAGCCATTAACGGTATTGTTTGATTCGTCGGTAGCACTGGTCCAATCCTGTGAAGCGTTGAAAGTCCAGTCGTACAGTGAAAATCCCAGGGCTACTGTGTCTGAAACGACTTGGTTCACCAGTTGTTGGCCACCGTAAGTTCCATTCTGATTCGTCACTGAATGTTGGTAACCGGAGGATATAAACTGAAAGAGCGCCAGACCAGCAGCAAGCTGATTAGTCTGCACGGTGAAGTCACCAGCTTTGCGGAAGCTGATCACCCGGAAGGTAAAGCCGCCCATTTCCTTAAATAAGTCATAATACGTTTTAGGTTGATTGGGATCAATTCTAGGGAATGGCACCCGACTAAGGTCACGAATCTCAATGAGAAGTCTTGCAGGTACTAGCACGTAATTATCAGCAGCGACAGTCAAGGGGCCCCAACAAAAATTCCGATTTGGTGCCTGTAGATTGTTGAGAGCCGTCGAGGTCTTGCACTCATCAGAATTATTCAATAACACTTCAACCGAAATCTGTTGATTCGTATCGGTCATCGGGCTCAACTGAATGGTGCCAACATTTTCCTGGATGCCGGTATAAAGTCTCGCTTCCGAACTCAGGCCAACCTGTTTGGTCTGATTGGTGTTGCTCGACAGGGAGGCGGTCAGGGTGCTGTTGCGCGGCAATATTTTTCTATACTGGGTCACCATGCCATACTCGTTTACTTCATCAAGGCCAGCCACAGGGTTATCTGCGATTGAATTGCCCGTTGCCCCCGGGCCTTGATCGACTCGGTTGCTCGTGGTAGAATCATGCTTCGCCGTAAAGTTTGTGTCAAGACTGTCGTAGAGGCTTTGGCTTAGGGTAAACTCTAAATGATCAGCGTCCGAGTCAGATTTGCCACTCTGGGCTGACGACTGATTACCGGATCGTTGCCTCCATTTATTGGTAGAATTTCCTACACTCTTGCCATAGGCAATACTTGAGTTGAAATCCCAAGGCAAACTTATTCTGACCCCCTCACTGAAACCAAAGGCATCAGAGAGGTAGCTGTTGCCACCAAGGCCATTCAATTCTGTTGTCGAACCAGATAACG
>Ga0334722_10003506_pt1 | contig 16839 bp, 12 predicted proteins | sample C3_bottom_MG_FD_207210 | JGI IMG/M metagenome (GOLD analysis project Ga0334722, IMG submission 207210) | Sediment microbial communities from Yellowstone Lake, YNP, Wyoming, USA - C3_bottom | ecosystem: Environmental > Aquatic > Freshwater > Lake > Sediment | place: USA: Wyoming | collected...
CTGATCCGGTACGGCGGCACGCTGGAATCGTCCAGGTTCCGGTCTGCCATTGCGCGCCGGACGACGTTCACCGAGGCCGAGACGAACGCGTACCTCCAGTACAAGGCAGGTCCCGACATCCCGAAAGGGATGATCGGCCCGTCGATCACGGCAACGGGGGGCGGGCGGATCGTGGGCGCCGCGGTCCTCGACCTCGACGTGGTCCGGCGGGATTCGCAGCGCGGGATGTTCGACCTGGCGCAGTTGCTGACCGGGAAGTACCCGGTGGCGGTGTCGGGCGTGTTGCGCACTCGCAAGGGCATCGCGACGTTCGAACTCGAGTCGGCATCGATTGGCGGCGTGCCGGTGCCCAGGAGCCTGATCGCGCTTGTGCTGGCGTACTACTCGCGTTCGCCGCAGCATCCGCGGGGCCTGAGCCTCGACGCGCAGTACATCCTGCCGTGGGGCATCCAGGAGATCGACATCCAGTCCCACCGCGCCGTCGTGACGCAGTGACGCCTGACGACCCGCTGTCATCGCTCAAGGGCATCGGTCCGCGCCGGGCGGCCGACCTGGAGCGCATCATGCTGCGGACCGTCGGCGACCTGCTGAGCCGGTTCCCGGTCCGCTACGAAGATCGGTCGCACTTTCGCGAGATCGCCACGCTGCGGGCGGGGGAGACCGCGACGGTGTCCGGCACGGTGATCTCGTCCGGCCTGCGCCTGACGCGGCGGCCCGGGTTCAAGGTGTTCAATGCGGCCGTGCGCGACGGGACCGGCACGCTCAACGTCGCGTGGCTGAACCAGCCGTACCTGACCGACGTGATCCACCGCGGCGACCTGCTGGTGCTGTTCGGCCCCGTGCAGGCCGGCCGGCCGGGCGGCCTGCAGATGACGAACCCGCAGTTCGAGGCCGCGGACGCCGATGCCGACACGATCCACACCGGCCGCATCGTCCCGATCTACGAGAAGGCCGGTTCGTTGACCGGCCGCATGCAGCGGCGCCTGGTGTTCGACGCGTTGAACCAGCTGCCGGACGACCTCGCCGATCCCATGGCGCCCTGGCTCGGGCCGGACGCCGGCTCGACTCCCTGGCGCACGGCGCTGCGGGACACGCATTTTCCGCCGCCCGGAACGGATCTCGCGTTGCTGAACGCGTGCCGGACGCCGGCTCAGCTGCGCGTCATCTACGACGAGTTCCTCTCGTTCCAGCTGGGACTGCTGTTGAGGCGGCAGGACGCCGCGGCGGAGCGCAAGACGGCCGCCGTGGCCGTTGATGATCGGATCAGGCGCGCGGTGCGGGAACGCATGCCGTTCCGGCTGACCGAGGGGCAAAGCTGCGCCCTCAAGGACATCGTCACCGACATGACACGGCCGGCCGCGATGCACCGGCTGCTGCAGGGCGACGTCGGGTCGGGCAAGACGATCGTGGCGGTTCTGGCCGCCGTCGTCGCCATGGAAAACGGGCTGCAGGCCGCCCTGATGGCGCCCACCGAGATCCTGGCCGAGCAGCACTACCTGACGCTCAGCCGGCACCTGGCCGGCTCGCCGTATCGCGTGGGCCTGCTGACCGGATCGACGGCGGCGGCCGAACGGCGCCGGATCCGGGCGGAGATCGCCTCGGGCCTGATCCGGTTCGTGGTCGGGACGCACGCGCTGGTGCAGCAGGCCGTGCGTTTCGCGCGGCTGGGACTCGTCATCGTCGACGAGCAGCACCGGTTCGGCGTGCTGCACCGCGCGACGCTGAGGGAGAAGGGGTGGAATCCGGACGTGCTGGTCATGACGGCGACGCCGATTCCGCGCACGCTTGCGCTCACGGCGTACGGCGACCTCGACGTGTCGGTCATCCGGGACATGCCGCCAGGGCGGTCACCGATCCGGACGAGCGCGAAGACGCAGGCCAGGCGAGACGAGGTGCACGCCTTCGTCCGTGCCGAACTCGAGCGGGGACGCCAGGCGTACATCGTGTACCCGCTGGTCGAGGCCTCGGAGAAGATCGACCTGCGTGCCGCGACCGAGGCCGCCGACGCGCTGGCTGCCGACGTGTTCCCCGAGTACCGCGTGGCGCTGCTGCACGGCCGGCTGGACGCGGGCGAGAAGGACCGCGTCATGCGCGAGTTCGCCGCGGGCCGGATTCACGTGCTGGTGTCGACAACGGTGATCGAGGTTGGTATCGACGTGGCAAACGCGAGCGTCATGGTCATCGAGCATGCCGAGCGGTTCGGCCTGTCGCAGTTGCACCAGTTGCGCGGGCGGGTCGGGCGGGGCACGCACCAGTCTCACTGCATCCTCCTGTACCAGGCGCCGCTCAACGAGCAGGGCCGGGCCAGGCTCGACGCACTCGTGTCGACCGCCGACGGCTTCATGATCGCCGAGCGCGACCTCGCCTTGCGGGGGCCGGGCGACTTCTTCGGGACCCGGCAGTCGGGGGCGCCGACCTTGCGATCCGGCGACCTCGTGCGCGACCATGAGGTGATGGAGCAAGCGCGGCGGCTGGCGTCAGCCGTGCTGGAACGTGCGGACGACGCCGCGCCGCTCATCGCGCGGGTGCGCGAGACATGGAGCACGCGGTTCGGCCTCGCGTCGGTGGGGTAGCGAGGGCCCGGGATCGCCAGGCTCCAGCCTGGCAGCCCGAAAAGGGAGCAGGTCTGTTTTCCGAAGGCCTGGGATCGCCAGGCTCCCCGGCTCGCCGAAGCCCGAGAGGCGGAGGCGGCCGGCCTGGCAGAAGGGCGACCGGAGGTCGCACACGACATGCGCATCATTGCGGGGCGGCTGCGGCGGAGGGTGCTGAAGGCGCCCACGTGGGACGGCCTGCGGCCCACGTCGGACCGGCTCAAGGAATCGTTGTTCGCGATCCTGGCGCCGGTCGTGCCCGGCGCGCACGTGCTGGACGGGTTCGCCGGGTCCGGCGCGCTGGGCCTCGAGGCCGTGAGCCGCGGGGCCGCCAGCGTGACGTTCGTGGAGCAGGACAGCCGCGCGATCGCCCTCATCGCGGAGAACCTGGCGCACTGCGGCGTGTCCGACGGCTACGTCATGATTCGCGGCGATTTTTCAGCCGCGTTGCGCGAGTTGCCGGGCGACCGGCGGTTCGATTTGATCCTGCTCGACCCCCCGTACGCGGCCGACGACATCGACGCGCTGGTCTGCGCGGCGGGCGCGCGGCTGGCGGCGGGCGGCATGCTGGTGCTCGAACACGCGAAACGTCGGCCGGCACCCGAGTGTGTGACTGGCCTGCAATGCGTCAGGCGTGTCGTGGCCGGCGACAGCGCCCTCGCGTTCTACCGGAGGTTGGGGACGGGTTAGTTTTCCACAGGTTCCAACTTGTGAGAAACTAACGAGTTGCCAATGGCACCTGTGGAAAACTAACCCGTCCCCAAGAGGGCTACATGAGCATGACAGGTCCGCGCATCGCGGTGTTTCCCGGCTCGTTCGATCCGCTGACCAACGGGCACGTCGACATCATCCTCCGGGGCGCGCGCCTGTTCGACCGCATCGTGGTGGCGATCCTGCAGAACGCCGAGAAACGCCCGCTCTTCACGCCCGAAGAGCGCGCGGAGACCATCCAGGAGGTGTTCCGCGAGTACCCGAACGTGGATGTCGAGTCATTCGACGGGCTGCTGGTGGATTACGCGCTGCGGCGGCGGGCCTCGGTGATCGTGCGCGGGCTGCGGGCCGTCTCGGACTTCGAATTCGAACTGCAGATGGCGCTGATGAACCGGCGGCTCGGGCCCGAGATCGAAACGGTGTTCATGATGCCCGCCGAGCAGTACACGTACGTGAGTTCCCGGCTGATCAAGGAAGTCTTCGCGCTCGGCGGGCCGATCGCAGGGCTGGTGCCAGAGGTCGTGGAACTGCGCCTGCGGGAAAAGCGGGAGCAAAACAAGGTATAGTCAATTCGACACACCCCCCGGGCTGGTGCGCCCGCCTCTTTCCGGACGATGCACCCGACAGGAGTCACCCATGTCCGTCAGTGAGCTAGCGCGGAGCATTATCGAGTCGCCGACCCTGCGGCTCAACGAGGAGGCCCGTCTGCTGCGGGAGCGCGGCGAGCCGGTCATTCACCTCGGGATTGGCGAGCCGAAGAACAAGACGCCCATTGCGGCGATTCTGTCGTCGGCGGCGAAGCTGAGCCAGGGCGACGTCAAGTACTGTCCGACCGACGGGACGCCGTCCCTCAAGAAAGCCATCATCCGGTATACCGAAGAGCACTACGACAAGGTCGTCGCGCCCGAGAACGTGATCGTGTCGGCCGGCGCCAAGCAGTGCCTGTTCAACCTGCTGTACTGCATCCTGAATCCCCAGGACGAGGTGATCATCCTCGCGCCGTACTGGGTCAGTTATCCCGAGATGGTGAAGATGTGCTACGGCGTGCCGGTGGTCGTCACGCCGGAGGACGGCAGCTTCCACCCGCGGATGGCAGACATCGAGCGCGCGGTCAGTTCGAACACCAAGGCCATCATCGTCAACAGCCCGAACAACCCGAGCGGCATCGTCTACAGCGAGGAGTTCATCGCCCAGATCATCGACTTCTGCGAGCGCAAGAAGATCTACGTGATCATGGACGACATCTACCACAAGCTCGTCTTCGACGGCAGACGGGCCCCGGCGGCCTACCAGTTCACGACGAAGGACCTCGAGGACTCGCGCGTGCTGGTGGTCAACGGGATTGCGAAGCTGTACGGCATGACCGGGTTCCGCATCGGCTGGTCGGTGGCGCCGCGCAAGCTGGTCGAGACCATGACCAACGTCCAGGCGCAGACGACATCGTGCGGCTCGCCGGTGATGCAGGCCGGGGCCGAGGGCGCGCTGCTGGGCCTGCAGAGCATGGTCGAGGGCCTGCGCCTCCAGATCCAGAACAACCGTGACGTGGCGATGCGCGAACTGTCGTCGTTCAACGGCATCAAGACCTACAAGCCGGACGGCACGTTCTACTGCCTGCCGGACTTTCGCGCGTACTCGTCGAATTCGGTGGAACTGGCGAGGTTCCTGCTGAAGAAGGCGCTGGTGGTCACCGTGCCCGGGCGCGACTTCGGCATGGAAGGGCACCTGCGGCTGAGTTTCGCGGGAACCGTGAAGGACGTCACCGAGGGGATTGCCCGAATCAAGTGGGCGCTGGATCCGACTTCGCCGAATGACATCTACATCGGCGACAAGAAGCTCATCAGGGACTGGCTATGATCAACCTGCTCGATATCAAGACGCCTGCGCAGGGCCAGGCTGCGTCGCTCAAGAGCGACTTCGGGCTGGACAACCACGGGTTGTTCAACCTGGGCGGCGTGTACTGGAACCTGCCGACCGAGGCGCTGTACGAGGAAATCGTGTTCCGGCGCGAGGGGACCATCACCAAGGACGGCCCCGTGGTGATGAACACCGGCAAGCACACGGCGCGATCGGCCAACGACAAGTTCGTCGTGCGCGAACCGTCGACCGAGGCGAACGTGTGGTGGGGGCAGTACAACCGGCCGTTCTCGCCCGACAAGTTCGACGAGATGTTCTCCCGCATGCAGGGGTTCCTGCAGGGGCGTGACGTCTTCGTGCAGGACTGCTACGTCGGTGCCGACCCCGACTACCGGATGCCCGTCCGCATCATCACGGAGTTCGCGTGGCACAGCCTGTTCGCGCGGAACATGTTCCTGCCGCTCAAGTCGAACGAGGAGTGCCGGCGGCACGTGCCGGACTTCACCGTCCTCTGCTGCCCGAACTTCAAGGGCATTCCCCAGATTGACGGCACGGGATCGAACACGTTCATCGCGCTGAACTTCGCGCAGCGCCTGTGCGTGATCGGCAACACGGCGTACGCCGGCGAGATCAAGAAGTCCGTGTTCACCGTGATGAACTACCTGATGCCGCTGCAGGGCGTGTTCCCGATGCACTCGTCGGCCAACGTCGGCCACGCCGGCGACGCCGCCGTCTTCTTCGGCCTGTCCGGCACGGGCAAGACGACGTTGTCGGCCGACCCGGCGCGCGGGCTGATCGGCGACGACGAGCACGGCTGGAGCGACAACGGCGTCTTCAATTTCGAAGGCGGCTGCTACGCCAAGGTCATCCAGTTGTCGGAGTCAGCGGAACCGCAGATCTTCGCGGCGACCCATCACTTCGGCACGATCCTGGAGAACGTGGTGTTCGATCCGGTGACCCGGATCATCGACCTCGACGACCCGACGATCACCGAGAACACCCGGGCGTCGTACCCGCTCGAGTTCATCGACAACGCGCTGCCCGAAAAGAAGGCCGGGCACCCCAGGAACATCATCTTCCTCACCTGCGACGCGTCCGGCGTCATGCCGCCGATTGCGAAGCTGTCGGAGGATCAGGCGCGCTATCAGTTCATCTCGGGCTATACGTCGAAGATCGCCGGCACCGAGGTCGGCCTGGGCAAGGAGCCGGAGATCACGTTCAGCACCTGTTTCGGGGCGCCGTTCATGGTGCATCAGCCGGACTTCTATGCCCGCCTCCTCAAGGAGAAGGTGCATCGGTACGGCGTCAACTGCTGGCTGGTGAACACCGGCTGGGTGGGCGGCCCGTACGGCGTGGGCAAGCGCATCAGCATCCGCCACACGCGGGCGATGCTCAACGCGGCGCTGAGCGGCAAACTGCTCGACGTCGAGTACACGACGGACCCGGTGTTTGGATTCCAGGTCCCGAAAACCTGCCCGGATGTTCCGGCCCAGGTGCTCGATCCGGCGAGTTCGTGGCCGAATCGGGAGATGTACAACCAGCGGTACCGGCAGCTCGCCGCCCGCTTCATCGACAACTTCAAGAAGTTCGACACCGCGGAATCGCGCGAAGTCGAACAGGCCGGGCCGAAAGTGTAGTACCGGCCGGGGCTGACGCCCCGGCGTCCTACCTGGTGTGCCCCGGGGCTTCGGCCCCGGGGGGCCCGTGCCGGAGTCCCGGCGGTGGAGGGCCACCGAAGGCATCTATGAACAAAGTGGTCGCGATTATCGGCGCGTCGGCCGACCGTGCGAAGTTCTCGAACAAGGCGGTCCGGGCGTTCCTCCGGCAGGGCTACACGGTCGTGCCGATCAACCCGCGAGAGGCCGCCATCGAGGGCCTGACGGCCTACAAGTCGGTGCTGGACGTGCCCGGGGCCGTCGACCTGGCCAGTCTGTACCTGCCACCGGCCGTCGGCATCAAGGTCCTCGACGAGATCGCGCAAAAGGGCGTCACCGAGGTGTGGGTGAATCCGGGCGCGGAGAGTGATGAACTGGTGGCGCGCGCCTATGCGCTGAAGCTCAAGCCAATCGTCGCGTGCAGCATCGTCGGGATCGGTGAGTCACCACGTTCCTTCTGAACATGCTATGATTGGGGCAACCCCCACCCCGCAGTTGTAATTCGCTCGTCCGTCGCCAACCGTCCAAATTCCGAGCAGACCCATGGCAAACAACCCGAAGCGTCATTCTCCGTCATCGCGCACGCCCAGCGAACCGCCCCAGGCCGAGCCGCCGGTGGCCGACGCCGGCGCCCCGACCGAGACCGAGACCGAGACCGAGGCCCCGAAGGGGCCGGAGGCCCAGAAGGCCGGCGACGCGCCCAAGGGCGGCGGCAACGGCGGCGCGAAGCGCGCCGGCGAGGGGCTGAACATCTCCGAGCTGAAGGACATGAGCATCCAGAAGCTCACGCAGATCGCCAAGGATCTCAACGTGGCCGGCGCGACGGGGATGCGGAAGCAGGAACTGATCTTCCAGATCCTGAAGGCGCAGACCGAGCAGAGCGGGTTCATTTTCTCCGAAGGCGTCCTGGAGGTCCTGCCCGACGGGTTCGGGTTCCTGCGCGCGCCGGACTACAACTACCTGCCCGGTCCCGACGATATCTACGTGTCGCCGTCGCAGATCCGCAAGTTCGACCTGCAGACGGGCGACACGGTGTCCGGCCAGATCCGCCCGCCCAAGGAGGGTGAGCGCTACTTCGCGCTCATCAAGGTGGAGGCGGTCAATTTCGAGGCCCCGGACCAGGCGCGCGAGAAGCTGTTCTTCGAGAATCTGACGCCGCTCTATCCGCAGGAGGCGCTCCACCTGGAGACCACCGCCGAGAACCTCTCGGCGCGGGTCATGGACCTGATGGTGCCGATCGGAAAGGGGCAGCGGGGCCTGATCGTGGCGCCGCCGCGGACGGGCAAGACGATGCTCCTGCAGGCGATCGCGCAGTCGGTGGCCCAGAATCACCCCGAGGTGTTCCTGATCGTGCTGCTGATCGACGAACGGCCGGAGGAAGTCACCGACATGCAGCGTTCGGTGCAGGGCGAGGTGATTTCCTCGACCTTCGACGAGCCGGCGCAGCGGCACGTCCAGGTGGCGGAGATGGTCATCGAGAAGGCCAAGCGCCTGGTCGAGCACAAGAAGGACGTGCTGATCCTGCTCGATTCGATCACCCGCCTGGCGCGCGCCTACAACACGGTGATCCCGCCGTCCGGCAAGGTGCTGTCGGGCGGCCTCGATTCGAATGCGCTGCAGAAGCCCAAGCGCTTCTTCGGCGCGGCGCGCAACATCGAAGAGGGCGGGTCGCTGACGATCATCGCCACGGCGCTGATCGACACGGGGTCGCGCATGGACGATGTGATCTTCGAGGAGTTCAAGGGCACGGGCAACATGGAGATCCACCTCGATCGCAAGCTGGTGGACAAGCGCGTGTTTCCGGCCATCGACATCCAGAAGAGCGGGACGCGCAAGGAAGAACTGCTCATCCCCCGCGACGACCTCAACCGCATCTGGGTGCTGCGCAAGGTGCTGAACCCGCTCTCGCAGGTCGAGGCGATGGAACTGCTGCTCGACAAGATGGCGAAGACCAAGTCGAACGCGGAGTTCCTCGCGTCGATGCAGCGGATGGGCTAGGGGCCGGGGCCCGCCGCGCCGGCGGGCGGCCCCCGACCGGGCGCTTCAAGTCGGCCGCGCCGACTCAGCGGGCCTTGGCGAACGCCAGGTCGTCCCCTGCGGCCTCCACGCGGATCGTGTCTCCTTCCCCGAACCGTCCCTCCAGGATCTCGAGCGCGAGCGGATCGAGCAGCTTGCGCTGGAGCGTCCGCTTGAGCGGCCTCGCCCCGTACTGCGGGTCGTAGCCCTCCTCGACGAGGAGCGCCCGCGCCTTGTCGGTCAGCTCCAGCGTGATCTTCCTGGCGTCCAGCCGCTGGAGCAGCAGCCGCAGCTGGATTTCCACGATCCGCGCCAGATGCGCCCGGCTGAGCCCGTGGAAGAACACGATGTCGTCCACGCGATTGAGGAACTCGGGCCGGAAGTGCGTGCGCAGCGCGTCCATCATGTGCCGGCGCGTCGACTCGTCCAGCGCTTCCTCGGGCGGCCCGGGCCGGTCGGCGATGAACTGGCTGCCGAGGTTCGACGTCATGATGACGACGCAGTTCTTGAAGTCGACCGTCCGCCCCTTGCCGTCTGTCAGGCGCCCGTCATCGAGCAGCTGCAGCAGCACGTTCAACACCTCGGGATGCGCCTTCTCGATTTCGTCGAGCAGCACCACGGCGTACGGCCGGCGGCGCACCGCTTCGGTGAGCTGGCCCGCGTCGTCGAAGCCGACGTAGCCGGGCGGCGCGCCGATCATCCGCGACACCGTATGCTTCTCCTGGTACTCCGACATGTCGACGCGGATCATCGCCTGCTCGCTGTCGAAGAGGAACTCGGCGAGTGCCCGCGCCAGTTCGGTCTTGCCGACGCCCGTGGGGCCCAGGAACAGGAAACTGCCGAGCGGGCGGCCCGGGTCCTGCAGGCCGGCCCGCGCCCGGCGAATCGCATTCGACACGGCCGCGATCGCCTCGTCCTGGCCGACCACGCGCACGTGCAGGCGCTCTTCCATCTTCACGAGCTTCTGAATCTCGCCCTCGATCAGACGGCTGACCGGGATGCCCGTCCACTTGCTGACGACGGCGGCGATGTCCTCCTCGTCGACTTCGTTCTTGAGCAGGCGCGGCGCGTTGTCGCCGGCGGCTGCGGTCTCGGCGGCGGCGATGCGCCGTTCCAGTTCGGGGATGCGGCCGTAGCGGAGTTCGGACGCCTTCTCGAGGTCGTTCGCGCGCACGGCGCGGTCCTCGTCGAGCCGCGCCTGCTCGAGCTGCTGCCGCAGCTGGCTGGCGCCCTGGAGCGCCCCCTTCTCGATCTCCAGGCGGGCGAGCAGCTGGTCGCGCTGTTCCTTCAGGTCCGCGAGCTCCCGTTCCAGCTTCTCGAGCCGCTCGCGCGAGGCGGCGTCGGTTTCCTTGCGCAGGGCTTCCCGCTCGATCTCCAGCTGCATGACGCGCCGCGCGGCTTCGTCGAGTTCGGCCGGCCGCGAGTCGTTTTCCATGCGGAGCTTCGCGGCCGCCTCGTCGACGAGATCGATGGCCTTGTCGGGCAGGAAGCGGTCCGCGATGTACCGCTGCGAGAGCACCGCTGCCGCCACGAGTGCGGTGTCCTTCAGCCGCACGCCATGATGATTCTCATAGCGCTCGCGCAGCCCCCGCAGGATGCTGATCGTGTCCTCGACGGTGGGCTGTTCCACGAGGACCGGCTGGAACCGCCGCTCGAGCGCGGCGTCCTTCTCGATGTACTTCCGGTACTCGTCGAGCGTCGTCGCGCCGATGGTGTGCAGTTCGCCCCGGGCGAGCATGGGCTTCAGCATGTTCGACGCGTCGATGGACCCTTCGGCGGCGCCGGCACCCACCACGGTGTGCAGTTCGTCGATGAACAGGATGACCTGGCCCTGGGCGTCCGTGATCTCCTTCAACACGGCCTTGAGCCGTTCCTCGAACTCGCCGCGATACTTGGCGCCGGCCACGAGGGCGCCCATGTCGAGCCCGATGACCCGCTTCTGCTTGAGCCCCTCCGGGACGTCGCCGCGGACGATGCGGCTGGCAAGCCCCTCGACGATCGCGGTCTTGCCGACCCCGGGCTCGCCGATGAGCACGGGGTTGTTCTTCGTGCGGCGTGACAGGACCTGGATGACACGCCGGACCTCCTCGTCACGGCCAATGACCGGATCGAGCCTGCCGGCGCGCGCCAGGGCCGTCAGATCGCGGCCGTAGCGCTCCAGCGCCTGGTACTTGCCCTCGGGATTCTGGTCGGTCACCCGCTGGGATCCGCGAATCGCCTGGAGGATCTCGAGCAGGCGGTCGCGGGACGCGCCGACCGTCCGGAGCACCAGCCCGGCCTTCGTGCGGCCATCCTCGCCAGCCATGGCGAGCAGCAGGTGCTCGGTGCTGACGTACTCATCCTTCATCTGCTGCGCTTCACGCTGCGCGGCGCTGATGACCTGCTGCAGGCGCGGCCCGATCCCCCGGGTCGCGGCGCCCTGCACGCTCGGGAACTCGCCAAGCGCCGCGTGCAGCGTCGCGGACATCTGTTGCGGGTCGGCGCCGAGCTTGCGCACCACCTCCGGGACGATGCCGTCCGCCTGGTCGACGAGCGCCGTGAGCAGGTGCTCGGGCTCGATCTGGGGGTGGCCGGCCTGCTCGGCCAGCTGCTGTGCGCCCGCCAGCGCCTCCTGGGCCTTCTCCGTGAATCGATTCGTCATCATCTACGGCTTCCCAGCCGGCGCAGGCCGGCCGTCCTCCAATCGTGCAAGCGCTTCGTAGTGCTCCCGCATCTCCGCCGTCAGTTCGCGTGGCAGGCGGACGTCGATCGTGGCGTACAGATCCCCGCGGTCGGCCGGCTTGCCGATCGCGGGCATGCCGTGTCCCTTCAGGCGGAGGACCTGCCCGTTCTGCGTGGCCGGCGGAATCTTGAGGCGGAGGGAGTGGCCGTCCAGGGACCGGACGTCCATGTCGCCGCCGAGGACGGCCACGGTGACCGGCACCTCGATCCGCGTGTAGAGGTCGCGTCCCTTGCGCTCGAAACGGGTGTGAGGACGGACGCGGATCCGCAGGAATAGATCGCCGGCCGGCGCGGCACTGGCGCCGTGTTCCCCCTCGCCGGCCACGCGGACCCGCGACCCGTCGGCAACTCCCGCGGGAATCCGGACGTCCACGCTGCGCGCATGTCCGCCGTGCTTGATGGACAGCCGGCGCATCGCGCCCTGGCTGGCTTCTTCGAGCGTCAGTTCGAGATCCTGCTCGACATCGCGTCCCTTGCGCGGCCGGCCCGAGCGGCCGGCCCGGGAGCCGGCGGCTCCGGCGCCATCCGGCCGGGCGCCGCCGAAGAACGCATGGAAGAAGTCCGAGAACGGATCATCGGCGCCGAACGCCTCGTTCACGTCATCCGCGTTCATCGTCGTGTACCCGCCAGGGCCGCCGAATCCGAATGGGCCCCCCGCGAACGGCCCCCCCGCGCTCGCCCCGGATCCCGGCGGCGGGCCTTGTTCGTACTGCCGCCAGTTCGTGCCGAGTTCGTCGTACTTGCGCCGGTGCTCCGGGTTGCCCAGAACCTCGTACGCCTCGTTGACGAGCTTGAACTTCGACTCCGCCGACTTGTCGCCCGGGTTGACGTCCGGGTGATGTTTGCGGGCGAGCTTCCGGTACGCCTGTTTGATTTCCTTCTCGGTCGCCGACTTGGCCACTCCCAGCGTGGCGTAATAGTCCTTGAACTCCACGGCAACTCCCGCCTGGGGCCAGCCGCCCGGCCGGCGGCCCGCCCCTGTATCTGCTTCCTGCCGCTACGACCGGGCCGGGTCGTCGCGCAGGTCGAGCCCGAAGCGTTCCGCCATCCGGTACAACGTCCGCCGGTCGATCCCCATCACCTCGGCCGCGCGGGTGCGGTTGCCCCTGACATTCTCGAGCACGTGGACGAGGTACCGACGTTCGATCTCGTCGAGCGTCGGCAGATCGGTGAACAACTGCTCCGCGGCCGGGGCGCCGCGCCCGGCCATGGCGGTGGGCAGGTCGCCCGTGTCGATGACCGTGCCGCGGCTGAACAGCACCAGCCGCTCGATCGTGTTCTCGAGCTCCCGCACGTTGCCGGGCCACCGGTAGTTCACCAGCGTCTCGAGTGCTTCGGCCGAGAGACGGCGTTCGCGTCCGGCCCGGGCGCAGGACGTCCGCAGGAACTCGTCGACGAGCAACGGGATGTCGGAGCGCCGATCCCGCAACGGGGGCACCCTGATCACGATGACGCTGAGCCGGTAGTAGAGATCCTGCCGGAACCGGGCCTCGGAAACGGCCTGTTCGAGCTCGACGTTGGTGGCGGCGATCACCCGGACATCGATGCGGACGGCGCGGGTCGCGCCGACCGGCCGGATCTCGCCTTCTTCGAGGGCGCGCAGCAGTTTCACCTGCAGTGCGGCCGAGGTCTCGCCGATTTCGTCAAGGAACACGCTCCCGCCGTGCGCCTGTTCCAGCAGTCCCTTCGTATCGGCCACCGCACCCGTGAATGACCCGCGCATGTGCCCGAAGAGCTCGGATTCGAGGAGCGTGTCGACGATCGCGCCGCAATTGACCGCGACGAAGGGCCGTGTCGCACGCCGGCCGTGGCCGTGGACGGCCTTGGCGACCAGTTCCTTGCCAGTCCCGCTTTCGCCGATGATGAGCACCGGCGCCGCGGCGGCGGCGGCGTGGGCGATCTGCTTGTACACCTCCAGCATCGGTGCGGAGCGGCCGAGGAGACCGGCGGGCGTCTCGCGCGCGTCCCGCGGCCGCTCCTCGGGCAGGGCGGCCTGGGCGAGCGCGCGTTCGGTCACCGCCTTGACCTCGGTGATGTTGAACGGCTTGCTGATGTAGTCGAAGGCGCCTGCCCGCACGGCTTCGATAGCCGTCTCGAGGGTGCCGAATCCGCTGATCAGGACCACCTGGCACTGCGGATTGGCCGCCTTGGCGGCGTGCAGCACGTCGAGTCCCGACTGCGGGGCGTTCAGGTTGATGTCGGAGATGACGAGGTCGAAGCGCTCCAGGCCCGCACGGGCCATTGCCGCCGCCGGGTCGGACTCGTAGGCGAGCGTGCGCCCGGGTGCCGCGATCAGTTCGGCGATGAACTGGCAGGTGTCCCGGTCGTCGTCCACGATAAGGACGCTAGCCATGGTGGGGTGTCTCCGCCGCGGGTGAGGGCGCCAGCGGCAATTCGACGGTGAACACGGACCCGGCGCCCGGCGAACTGCCGACGCGGATGCTGCCGCCATGCTCGGCGATCACGCCGCGGGTGATGCTCAGGCCCAGGCCCGTGCCGCGGCCCTCCGCCTTGGTCGTCACCCAGGGTTCGAAGATCCGGGGCAGCAATTCGGTCGGGATGCCCGTGCCGGAGTCGCTGACGTCGACGCGTACAACTCCTTCTGTCGTCCGCAACGCGATCCCGAGGCGGCCTCCGCCGGGCATCGCATCGATCGCGTTGCTGATGAGATTCAGCAGGGCCATCTCCAGTTGGACCGCATCCGCTTCGACGGGGATCGCCGCCGGGCACTCCAGTGCGAGCACGACGCCAGCCGACTCGATGGCGGGCTGCACCAGGGTGCAGATTCGCCTGATCAGACCGGCCAGATCGACCCTCTCGCGCACGAGCCGTCGCCGGGATCGCTGGAGCAGCCCGCGCACCGTGTCGGTGACCTTCCGCACCTGCTCCTGCGCAATGCCGAGCCGCTGCGTCACCGGCGATGCGGGTCCATGTTCCTCCATCAGCACCTGGATGTGGCCCGACACGAGGTTGAGCGGCGTGCCAATCTGGTGTGCGACCACCGACGCCGTCTCGCCGACGGCGGCGAACTGTTGCGCGCGCCCGAGTTCCTCGCGGAGCGTGAACAGCTGGTGGTAGAGATCGGCCAGCTGCCGGTTCCGCTCGCGCAGGGTTGAAGTGGCCTCGTCCACCCGCTGCTGCAAAGTGGAGTGGAGATCGTCGATCTGCGCCAGCATCGAATTGAGTCCGGCCGCGATGGCCCCGATTTCGTCCGGGCGTTCGACCGGCGCCCGTTCGGACATCCGGCCCTCGCCGGCCGCCAGCATCGTGTGCTGAATCGCTTCGATCGGGTGGAGGATCATCTGGCGGGCGAACCACTCGAACAGCAGGAACAGGACGATGCCGCCCGCGAGCGTCGCCCCGACCGCGACGGTCCGGCCAACCGTCCTGAGCTGGTCGAGCGACCGGAACGACACCGCCAGAACGACGGCCCCGAACAGACGGCCGTCCCGCTCGAGTGGAACCGCCAGACTCCGGAGGCTTCCCGTCTCGGGCCCCCAGGCCATCTCCCGGCGCTCGACCGAGAGACGGGCCGCGGCCATCATGTCGGCGCTGGCGCGCGGCGCCGAGCCTGCGTACGGAGTCGTCCCATCCGGGCCCTGAGCGAAGACGAAGGCGCGGTGCACATCCGGGATCGCGTCGATGAAGTCGTGCAACCGTCGGGTCACGGTCTCGGGAGTGAACGTCCCTTCGCGCAGCTCGAGGTCATCGGCGATCGCCAGAGCGGTGAGCCGCCCGGTTTCGGCCAGTTCGCGTTCGACGGCGCCCTCGAACACGCTGAGTTCGATGAGCGTCGATGCGGCAATGACCGTGGCAATGGCGGCCACGGCAACGAGCGCGATGCGGGCACGCAGCGACCGGATCAGCGGGATTGCCGCCACAGTGGGGCGGTCCTGCCGGGTGCGATCGAGAGTCATCGGCATCGGATCAGGGAGGTAAACGCTTGAGCGTCCAATACTTGCACTATTCTACGCCGTTGCGGGCAGGGTGGCACATCCCTTGTTAGAGACCACCTGCAAGGAGAGATCCCCGGCCCCCCCATGACACGCTTTCTCGTCAATAGCCTCGCCGCCGTCGTCCTGCTGTCTGGAACGACGCAGTACTCCAGCTATCCTGCCGTGGCGCCCCAGGCGTCAGAACGGGCGGTGGTCGGGATTCTCGCGGCCTACGACGCCCAGACACGGACGCTGACCGTCACGGTGGACAAGGCTCGTGAGAGGTTCGTGCTGGCCGAGCACGCGTCCGTGCGGGTCGGGCCTGACCCGCTGGCCGAGGACGCGATTACCGCGCACGCGGGCAGCCGGGTCAAGATCCGTTACCGGCTCAGGCAGGGGAAGCGGGTCGTTCAGACCCTGATGTTCTCCCGGTCGAACTGACGCCGCCGGCGGCCGCGCCGGCCGGTGCGGCCTACAATTCCATCACGTGCAGCGGGCGCGACGTCCGCCAGCGCCCCTTCATGAAGTCGGGAAACGCGGCTGGCTTCCCCTTGTTCGCGAGCGACCGTTCGCTGAGGGGGGTGACCGCACTGATCGCTGCCGCGTCGTACACGTCCATGTCCAGCGGCTGGCCGTTCCTCAGCGCCCAGATCAGGCGATAGTCCTCGAGGTAGTCCATGCCGCCGTGGCCGGCATTGCGCGCCCGTTCGCCCTCGGTAAGCCACAGCGGATGCTCGAACTCCTTGCAACTGGCCAGGTCCTGCCATTCGTCGTCCGGGCCGCGGCCTTCGATGTAGACGCGGTCGGGATACTTCTCGAACAGGCCCTTGGTCCCCTGGACGTGGTGGATGCGGCTGTACGGACGGGGCAGGTTCGTGTCGTGGTACAGCGTGATCACCTTGCCAAGCGCCGTCTGGATCAGGCTGACGTTGACATCGCCGAGCTTGAAGGCCCACTTCGAACGGGGGTCGGTGGGCGGCACGTGCTGCGAGGCCCAGAGTTGCAGCCCCCTTGACGGGCTGCTGACCGACACCAGGTAGTCGAAGCGGTCGCCCCGGTTGATGTCCATGCACTGTGCGACCGGGCCGAGGCCATGAGTCGGGTAGAGGTTGGCGTTGCGGCGCACGGCATGCTGGAGGCGCCAGAGGCCCTCGCCGTCGCCGCTGAACTTGATACCGCGGAGGTCGTGACAGTAGCCGGCCTCGGCGTGGAGAATCTCACCGAGGAGCCCCTTGCGGACCAGGTTCAGGCACAGCATCTCGGGCCTGTCGTAGCAGCAGTTCTCCATCATGACGCAGTGCTTGCCGGTGCGCTCCGCGGTTTCCACCAGCTGCCAGCACTCCTCGAGCGTCGTGG
>Ga0334722_10003507_pt1 | contig 16839 bp, 7 predicted proteins | sample C3_bottom_MG_FD_207210 | JGI IMG/M metagenome (GOLD analysis project Ga0334722, IMG submission 207210) | Sediment microbial communities from Yellowstone Lake, YNP, Wyoming, USA - C3_bottom | ecosystem: Environmental > Aquatic > Freshwater > Lake > Sediment | place: USA: Wyoming | collected...
GTTCGCTAATTTCATCCAGGTAGATAAGCGGTTCACCGGCGGTGAAGCTTATGCCACGAATTTGAGCACCGGCCATTTCGGCAATGATCTCTTTTGCCTGGGCCAGCTCCATCTTTACATTATTGGGGATGGCATCTGCGGCAACACAGTGTTCGCATTTGATATTGCACCGTGTTGAGTAGCCAAAGGCTATTTTTCTCATAATTCTGTTCGGTTATGGCACGTATTTATTGACCGCTACAATTAATGATTATCACCTAAAATGGTTCCTTAGGGTACAGATCGGCAGACCTACCGTTCACACTAGCGATTGCATGCTGGCAGGAGCTAACATCGTGCTGAGCGGCCAGATCAAAATGGTCATCAGAAGTGGTGGGTAAGGCTATTTTTTTAATATAATTTTGGGCACGTAAACCGCGACTTATTTTCTTCTCTTTTGGGCCTTTGTAGTATTTGCTGTTGCCTTCTTACCAGCAGGAACCGAGACATCGATTACGATGACATCTATCAGGCCTGCAGACGTTTCTGGGACCGTTGATTTAAGGGTTATCTTCAGCTCGAGCGCATTAGCTGGCATTTTGAAACCTTTTGGATGCTTCACCATACATTTTCCATCAAACCAAAAGACTAGGTAAATACCATTTCCTTCAGATGCAGGGTCACGGGAATATTGTTTTTCCAGCTGATTTTCTGCAGCTACCCAAATTTTGTCGTGATCGTCTCGCTTGATTTCAATCGGTAGTTTCATCCCACGGCAATATATTGCTATATCAGCGCGTTTGTCATCAGCGTAGCGAACCTCTGGTTCGGCAGAAATATCGAGATGCCTTAGTTTGGGCCGCAAAAGTTCAAGTAATCTATCTCGAGCTGTGTTCTCATCTATATGTTCGTCTGTGGCCTTACAGTGTTTACCGATGTTCCAGAAAGATTTATAGCCATCCGTGTTCCCATGTCTGATTTCATCGGCGACCTCTTTTAGCGCATCTACAACTAGAGCCTTCAAATCGGCAACATTTGCCGGTTCAGCATTTGACAATGTTGCCACCACCTGGGACACATCTGGATAAGTAAATCGTGCAGCACGAGCGGTTCTGACTTGATTAGCAATCGTATAGAGAACGTCCATATGCCAGTGGGAAAGTGTGGAGTTTTCCTCCAAATCGGCGAGAGCCCTCGCTGCATCATCCGATGGGTCTTGTGCAAAAGCATGAATGAGATTCCTAATTTCGTTCGCGGCCGTAGGCTCATCTTGATTACTGACCCGCCGAGCCATGCCGCTGCATTCAAAGTGTACGTTCTTGAATACGCCGCCAAGAAGTTCAACTACTAGCTTCCTATGACTGATGGGAGAAATGAGTTGGGCGTCCTCTCCGCGTTTCCATAAGTTCTCCATGAGAATAGGACGGGCCGCCCATTTTTCTCGATCATTGCTTCTCAACTGCGCTTTAAGGCGATCAATGTAATCATTTTTGGCAATGACGAAGCCCGTTGCGACCCACATGGTGCGTTGGCCAGACTCGGCACTAAAACGCCCAGTAAGGGCATTTGCCACCAATGGAAGGAGCTCTTCAGAAGGACAGAACCGAATAGCGTTAAGCAGCATAGATTCAAGTAGGCGAGGATGAGCCTTAGGGAAATCTCTCAGTAACCCTGGAAGAATTTTTACAACGATGAACAATTGTGGCTCATCCCCGTTAAAAACATAGAAATCTTTGATACGCTCGGGGTTGGTGGCAAGCTGTGTCCGCCAGTAGTCATCTAATACACGCGAATAAAAATCAGGTTTTTCAATAAGCAGCCACATAGGCCATTTGGCAGTTTTTTTTACAGTGTTGGCCTTTTCGTATGCGATAGCTAAACGTAGAATATCCTCTGGCAATTTAAGCACAACGTCCTTGCCAGTGGCTGACAAAACATCCATAGCTGCAAGTATTAGGTACCCCCGGTAGTAATTCCGGTTACTCGCATCCTTTTCTGCAATATCCTCCAGCGTGTTAAAATATGATTTGTGCAGTGAGTTAATGAATCCTGACACAATGCTTTCTGCAAGTTCATCTCCCACTTCTTGACAAAGACGTATCTTAGGAGTGGCATCGTGATCGATGTCAAGAAACAGGTCAAACCAAACACGCGCATAATGCTCCAAAATACTAACCGCACTCCCTGATTCAATATCTGCCTTGTGACTGGCAATGTTTTGAATATTGCTAGCTTGACGGGTTTCCCTCTCTTCGATTCGCCGTCTCTTACGTATTGCATCTTCTTGACGCCATTCTTCAATATCGCATTTTGATGCACGCTCAAGAATTCCATCGAATTTGGGAGTCTTTTCTGAAACCTCCTGCAATTCCTCTATGGTCACGGATGAAAGGGCTGGTTCTTCGTTCATCACCAAAACGCAGGCCAGTTCGTATAATGCACGAGCCTCATCTGTACCCATTTTTTGTTTAAGTTGTACAAGCAACGCCCTGGGAAACTCATGTGGGGGAGAAACGTGAACAACGAGTTCTCTGAAGCGCCACCATATCTGATGCCAGTCCATCTCCTCCGACCAGCGTTTTTTGAAGAAATCGAAAAAGAGACGGATGTATATCTGATCATGGGTCGATAGAAATGCGCCGATCGTTTTCGCTTCTTCACCGCGGATGCGGCTGCTTTCATGTTTGTCTATGCCCATGGAAAGCCATGAATAAAGTTCGTCAGTGATGGCTTCTTCTCCAAACTCTTCTATCAGACGATGGATAAGCTTGCTGATGAACGAGCCTTCATTATACTCATCGTCTGGCTCACAACTGTTATTTTGGTTTTGGAAGGTCTGAGCAAGAACTCGCAGGCCGTTTTTGTCAGTTATCTCAAAAATCGTATGTTGCACGAACATATGGTACCAAGCGATAATTCCACCCGATGGCTTGATGAGGTAATCTGTAACTCGATCTGGACCGATTACTGTGGGGTAGAGAATACGCAATAATGCGCCCCGCAGATATTGATCTTTGTCTGAAACATTGCCGGTATGGACATCGTCAAGCAACGTCATAAGATCAGCTTTCCGTTCGGGGCAAGCCGTGTCAAAGGCATCGATTGCACTACTCCTTAAGGAGTCTGGCCTGTCGGGTCTTCGCACAAAATCTAAAAGTGTATCACCTATTCCAGACAGAGTGGAACCGCCCGCAATGGCATCAAGAATGGTACTCATGAGGTGGGACTCACAGTTATCTTCCAGAAGGAGCTGTTGAAAATCTTCTACAAGTGCTGGATCAGATAATCCTCCAAGCGCAGGGCGAGACCAGTCCTGACCACGGAACCATGGATCTTTTTTGGTCAGTTTTTGTAAGGCGGCCAGTGCGCTCTTCTTGGTACTTGGGGTCCATGCACGCGCATCACCGTAAATGATGGCTCCATACGGATCATGAACCAACACATGGTCGGCCATGCCTGATAGCTGGGTTACTAGCCAGGCGTAAACGCCTCTTAAATCTGGTGGAGTTCCGCCATCTATGCCTGTCATCAAGGCCATGACACGCCGAAGAGGGAGGCCTTCGCGAACACGTGCAGCAAGGTAACGCGCAGCCATGTACTCGGCGATTTTTCGGTGTTTGGGTTCAATTCTTTTTTTTTCAGCGGATTTGAATACGTGTCGTCCTGTAGCAACCTTCATGGCAAAAAGATCGCCATCAAACTCATGGATAGAGGGAAACTCCTTGTTAGCAGTGGTGCGGTCAGAAGATATGCCCGCGACATTCGACAGCATTAAGATAGATGCCAGGTAATCTGAGGCTCGCGTTAAGTCCCTATCACTCACCCAGTCATCTACTGCTTCGTAGTGCGCTTTATTCAGCTCTTTAAGGAGCGATTTGCAAGCACCTTCCATCAGTGCCGAGCGGTTTTCCGGCCATTTGTTTTTCTCACGGTAGAAATCGTGCAAAAGGAAAAAATCCTGTGGATTGTTCAGAAATTCATCTAGGCCATTAGCTCGGGCACCTTCAATAAAATCTTCAGAGTTTGGAATAAGAGTGAGAATGTCCTCTGGTGTTAGTGGCTGAAGATCCAACTGCACAATGGGAGTGCCATTACTCACAGAGCTTAGCGCACCTAGGTCTTTGCCTCCATGCCATTCGGCCGTGCGGCAAGAGATCCTGACCTTTGGGCAGCCAAGTTCTTTCAGACGGCCGATGATGGCATCCATCACATCCACGCCATTGGCGCGGCTACGATGCTCATCCAGTCCGTCCAGGTAAAGTGTCTTCCCTCGCAGATGATCTAGTTTTGGTGCGCTCAGAAATTCGCCGATGCGCACAAACTCTGCATCGGCTTCTTGTTTTGCTGCGTATTCAAACGACGTAGTCTTACCCAGCCCAGGTTCTCCTAAAACCACGAAAGCATGAAAGTCAAAGAAGTTTCCAATCTCCCTTTTAGGCTGAAATGCTGTATCTCTTACGATAGGCTTGATTTGGGTAAAGTACCGAGTGGCCTGTGTCATTTGGGGTAACCGAAATTGAAAGAATATGGCTTCTAAAAAAAACCGGGACAAATCATGACCAAGTGTGGCGCCTCCCCTTATGGCTTTTCATGAAAAAACGACCACGGCCCCATGGTCGCGGCTAGCTATCTGATGGGCCGCCTTGGCCGGCACCACCTCGTAGCTGTTGCCGAGTTTGACAATGGCGAGCTGGCCGCGACTGAGCTGATCCGCCATCTCGTCAGAGACAAAGATCCTTTTTATCTTGTTCTGCTCGATAACTACTACTCACTCAAAATCACCTTCTGCATCAACATCTGGTTGTTCGCGTAAAATGGCACATCCGTTTCACCGAGGACGGAGGGCGGTAGGTCTTGCAGTTCGTTGAGGTTAGACATTGGCACCAGGACCATCTTAGCACCGTTTTCAGAGAGAATTGAAACCTTGTCAGCAAAATTCAGCGCTCGTTCGATAGCGCCACCGACGGAGATATTGCCCAAGACTGCCAGTGCTGGCTTGAGGTTCTTTTTGTAGATGGCCGAGATGATGGCGACATAGGCAGCTGCGCCTATTCCGGTGGAAACATTGGATCCCAATAGCGAGGTGATCTGGATCGAAATATCATAATTCTTCAGTGAATGCTGCTCGTTCAGAATCGATTTCTCGTTGGCCTTTATGTACTGGTAGGTGTTTTTTATATCTTCCCTGGGCGCGGTACTGTTGGTCCCAGAGATATTCAGCTTGCCACTCCCCATGACAACCGCCGTCTCGATTTTGACCACGGTCAGACAGTCGCCATCGCTGGTTGACGTGTAACAGACGCCAGGCGAAAGGGGCGAGTTTTCGATCAGGTGCGAGCTCCGTTCTTCGGGCAACGAGACAAAGGTCTCCTCCTGGGTCTCTTTGTCGATATACGAGAAATTGGTGTCCCAGAACTCCATCCCACCAATACGTTTGAGCTGCTCCTTAACCCGGCGGCGCATTTCAAGAGCAATGGTCAGGTATTCTCGCACATCTTCCTTGGTGTAATTGTTATCGGGATGAATCAGCTTGATAAAGGCCGAGACCGTCTTCTTCACCGGCTTGGTGTCGCGTTGCTTGAGGTGAGAGCCCATGGCAAAGAACTCTTCCACCACATCCGTATGATTGACCTTACGCTGTGACTTGAGGCACTCCGAGAAGAAGTCGGTGCTAAAACCAAAACTCTTCGTGAAGTGCTTTGGTGCAAACTTGAGCATCTCCCAACCCGGCAGATAAAAGTGAATGCGGTCGAGGAATGCCGTGTCACTATTGACTTCTTCAGACAGTGGACTGAAGAGGTTCGAGTTCTGCAAAACCGTTTCCACCGGCTGATTGATGTTGCCGTTCAGGACGATGGAAGCACTCCCCGTGATTTCTCCCCCCGCTCCAGCCCTGGAGAAAGAACCAGATTCCATATAGTCTTTCATCAAAGGGATGGCGTCACGCTCCTTGAAGAGCTTGTCCGTAGCCTCATCAAAGGTAATCGTGTCCCATTGACCAACTGCCCCTACCTTGCCGGTTGAACCATGCACAAAGAGTTTGGCGACTGTTCCCTGGCCACCAGAAATCAACACGGCATAGGGCGTGAGCTCTTTGAAGACATAGGATTTGCCGGTCGAACGCGGCCCCAATTCAATAAAATTGAAGTTCGACTCCACCAGAGGGATCAATCGCGAGACAAGGAGCATCTTGATGCGCTGGGTGACCCCTTCTGCGGTCGGTTCGATGCCGGAACTGCGTAACAGGATGTCGACCCACTCACTCTTGGTGAAATGGGCGCGGTTGCGCACGAAGTTGGCGTTTTCAAAATTTGATAACTGAATCGGCTTGATCTCTTCGACCACAAAGGGATAGATGGTAGTGCCGATGACGATGTCTGGGTCGTAGCGCATTTCGATGATGGCCCAGATGCCGCCGAGCATCATTTTTTCGTGCTGGCCAACCAGACTTTCGCTGATATTCGCGTTTTTGATGTTGCTGTTCTGGAGCTTGGCCCAATACATATCCTTTTTTGAATCAAGTTCCACACTGACCTTGTCGATGATCTTGTAACGCCCTTGGTTCTTAATCTTGGCGTGGATCAGGGCGCTCTCTTCGGGGTTGACATAGTGATCGCTCAGGATGCGTTTGACATTGTCCAGCCCCTTCTTGATGGCCTCTTCGTCGTTGGTGGAGCAGGAGTTGGCAATCAGATATTCCAGCACGAAGACGGGGACATTCTCCCCGACCTTGAGCATCTGCACCAGGTCTTTCTTGACGACAAAACCACGGAAATACTCCAGCAGTTTTTCATCCAGTTGATCCAAAAAGATAGTCATAGATTCTCCTATTCCCTTTCTGTGCTCTTATCAAAGACCACCAAGGTCACGGGCGACGGTTTGTGAGACCGACACTTTTATCAATTGCTGCTTGGACGAGTCATCAATCACAATGACATCAATGGCACGGCGACCCTCGAAGGAAAATTCCCTCTTGATGAATTCCCCGGCTTTGATGGTGAAGATGTCGCTTTTATTGAACGGCTGGCCATTGTCGATAAAGAGGAGCTGGATCTTGCGCTCCATACTGCATAAGTCCTTTCCTCCTTCGTCCGCCTTGAGGTGGATGGAAAAGTTCTCGCCGACCACTCCTTTCAACTGATCCTGATTGATAACAGCAATTTTCAATTTCTGAAATGCCGTAGTCTTTGAGCTGAAAGTCACAAACGGAATGATCAGCTCTTGCGGGGCAAATCCACCGTGGGCATAGCCATATTTACCCGGAGTCTTGAAGGGCTTCATGTTCTTGGTGAAGTAAAGATATTGGTAATTGCTAGAGCTCTGTTGAATCTCGATGTACTCCGCAGACGCATTCTGCTTTTCCGCAGTACGGATGTAGCGTTCAGCCTTGTTGACTTCACCGTGAAAATTGATCTCCACCTTGTCCGATTCGTCCAAGATGCCGGTCAGCACAAAGCCATGATCGGAGGTGACCACCACCTCCTGGAATCCGTTCTTGAGCAGGAACTGAATCTTTTCGGCGATGGTGTCTTCGATGGTGCCGATGAACTTCAGGGCCTTGTGTTGTAGCTTTTCGGCAATATCATCAATGTCCTTACAGGAGCAGATCAGAACCTCCGCCTCGGTGTGCTGGTAATTAATCTCGTCAAGCTGCACGAACTGGATGCTCTTGGGCACCTGGGCCACGAGAAAAGCTTCACGCTTGCTGTGTATAGCCTCGACGATGCCGTCATCCCTGTACAACAGGCTCATGTTGTTGGCGGTTTCCGAAGGGATACCGCAGCAGCGGAACTGATTGTCCACCTTGACCCCTTTCCCAACCTTGGCGATGACATTTTGGGAGATCTCATAGGCGATGCCGTCACCCACCACCATGGCAATTTTGCCCTGTGCCGATTGGATTCTGTCGAGCAACAGCCCTTTCTGATTCTCCCGGTAACTGCCGAAATGCTGAAACCACTTGAACAGGAACGGCGACATCAGTTCGTTGTAAAACTCCTGGAAGGGCCGGATGATCCCATCGTCACCCCAAAACTCTTCGTAAATCAGCCGGATTGCGGTATCGACCCGATAAAGATCAGCGGTGTAATAAGCCAAGGCCTCATCAAGCGATGAAATCGCTTTGATCTTCGCAGGGTCAAAGTCAAGCAATTGCAGGATGCGTCCCCAAAGCCCTTTGCGCCACAGTTTGCCGTTACCTGTTTTGAAACGGGCACGCAGACGCGGCAGCTTGGCCGTGATGTATTCGCGGTCGGCCAGGTGCAGCGCCACATCTTTGACCCAGCGGAGATCCATCGAGTCGAAGGGATGCTCGGGATTGACGCCCCAGGGTTCCGCCACCTGATACTGTGCTTCCACCTCTTTGCAGTAGTTCTTCAGCGAGACTTCGCACCCCTTGGAATCTACCCATTTGGCATAGACTTCGAGGTACTTCTTTTCGGGTTGGCTCTCCAGGAGTGACCCCAAAATCTTGGCCGCCACCTCTTGGGCCAGGGTCTTGGGCGGCTGCTCAATGGTGTCGCGGCCTAGCCAGTTGTTGATCTTGCCGAAGAAAGCCGCAATGACCACAGAGTCACGATTGACACAAAAGCCATCAGGGTCGTTGAGGAAGGGCAGAATGTCGGTACCGATGTCGAAAAGGCGTTCTCCACCTTTACGGCAAAGCCCTTCCCAATACTCCTGATTCTTGCCGATACTATTGTGGGCCGCCGCCTTGAGCTCTTCGGAAGTGATACTGATGTTGAGCCCCAGTTCGTCAAAGACTTTTTGGGTCAGGTAATTTTCAAACTTGCCGATCTCGACGCAGCCGCAGGTTTCGCAGTAGTCCCGGATAAAGGTCAGCTGTTTTTTTGGCGTGGACGTAAACACCACCACCTTGTCGTGCCGGTGGTGTTTTTCGATGGTGTACTTGCACTCCAGCTCTTCGATGGAGTCGTTGACCACAAAGACCTTATATCCCGCAGGCAGAACCTTTTGCAGCAGATCCAGGTGGGCGGATTCATCCACCACGACCACCCGGTTGCGCTTAGAGAGGACCTTTTCGATGTCCTGATTAAACCATTTATCAAACATCGGTCACATTCCCCTGGTTGGCATCTTTTTTGTGCTCAATCCCGGCAGCCTCTTCCAATTGTTTCTTTAATTCCTCTTTGGAGGGCAGATAGAGCTGATATTTTGAGGCGAAGATGTTTGAGTCCTTGGGCAAGGTCACTTCGACCAAGGCATCATTTTTGCGGTGGCAGAGAACAATGCCGATGGTGGGGAGTTCGTCTTCGGTTTTGACATAGCGGTCAAAGTAATTGACATACATCTGCATCTGCCCCAGATCCTGATGGCTCAGCTTGTCGCGCTTGAGATCGATGAGGACATAGCACCGCAACAGGCGGTTGTAAAAGACCAGATCCACATAAAAATGGTCATTGTCAAACGTGAATCGTTTCTGGCGCGCTTCAAAAAGAAATCCCTTCCCCAGTTCAAGCAGGAAGTGTTCAAGCTTATTGATGATGGCGGTTTCAAGTTCATGCTCGGAGTAGGAACTTTTCTCTTCCAGATCCAAGAACTCAAGCACATAAGGACTTTTGACGACATCGGCGGCCTTCTCAATCACCAAACCACTCTGCGACAGCGCCTTGATGCCTTCCTTGTCGCGGCTCAATGCCAGACGTTCATAGAGCGAAGATGCGATCTGCCGTTCCAGTTCACGGGCACCCCAGCTATTTTCACGGGCTTCAATCTCATAGAACCGGCGTCCGTCGGCATTGGAGATGGTCAACAGGGTCACATAGTGCGACCAGCCAAGCGTGAACTTGCCTGCCAATTCCGCAGACAGTGTCTGCAAAATATTCGGGGTATCCAAGACGGAGAGTTGAGATTCGACAGACAGTGCCTGACGAATCTTTTGCCACCCTATGCTTTGACCCGAGGATTGGTCAGACAGTGCCTGCCCAATCTCTCCATAGGCGGTGTAAAAGGATCGGCATTGTTTCAAGCTGGTAGGAGAGACCCCTTTGAGACCAAGTCCTTTCAGCTCTTCCGACAAGCGGTTGATCAAATTTTTGCCGTAGAGTTCGGCACGGTCAGCCCCGCCCTGCTCAAACTCCACAATGTACCAGCCGAAAAGCCAGTTGCGAATCACCAGGGCAATATCCACCGACCGGGCAGCCCGCGTCTGGAGTTCCCGATGGGTTTCATGAAAGAGGGTCAGTAACTGTTCAAATTTCATTCTCCCCCCTTACCAATCGGCGTTCAGGTATTTTTTGAGTTGACCGGCATTGAGGACATCATAGGCGATGATGCCCTTCTTTTGCAGGGGGGCGATGTTCTTGCCCACCCCGTCGTCGAGCTTGGGATCGTAGCCCTCGGCCAGCAACTCGTCAATTTTCTTCTTGAGTGATTCGATTTCTTTAAGCTGATGGAAGATCAGATCTTTCTCGTTTTCGGCCTGGGCTGATTTTTCGTTGATCAGGTCAGACTGGCGGTTACGGAGGGAGGTTTCGCGTTTCTCGATGTAGACCGATTTGAGCGTGAAGAGCTTGTCGCGGTTCCACTTGTAGATAATGATGTAGGCGTCGAAGCCTTGTTTAGTGCCGGAGGTGATGTGCCAGATGAAAGGAGTCTTAGGCAGGTATTGAAAGAGATTGAGATGGTCCGAGAAGTCTGCAAAGAAATTTTTGTCGATGTACTCGTTGATCTCCTTACCCAAAATGGCAGGGAACGCCGAGAACTGGGCAGAGCTTAGCCCCTTCTCTTCGAACTTCTTTTCGATACGGTCGATCAGAATCTCTTCCCCGGCGTTACGCACCAAGGGCACAATGCCGTCTTCGTCCTCATTGAGGATTTCACGGATGAGGTCGGCCAAGAACTCCATGGCGATGGTTTTGGCCCTCTGGGACGGCAGCACTCCACTCTTATGGAAGAGGTACCACACATTGATCGGGTTGGTATGGTTCCTGATGCAGAACTCTTCGAGGTCGTTGTTGCTCTGGTAGAGAGTTTCGAACTTCTGGTTGAGGTCAGCGATCTCCTGTTCCGTAAGCGTGGTGGAGGGCAGGGACTCGATAAACTCGCGGATGTTGTCTAGTGGAAATTCTGCCGAGGTATGGCTTTCGGCAAGGTAGACGGCGCGAGCTTCGGCCAGCAAGGGCAGGCCACCGATGGATTCTCCCTCTTTGGCAAGAACCATTGCCTTGTCTTTAGGGGTGAGTTCATAGACCTCGAAGATTTTTTCGTTGATGATGGCCTCGTTGATCAGAACATGGGTTAGGAGATGGTTCTCGTAGGAGAAGAAGGATTTGAGTTTTTCTCGAAGGTCAGAGATATTAGATGAAAACAATAAAGGAGTAGCACTATAATTAATTTCAATGAACGAAAATTTGCAGAGGTGTTTTTTAATATCGATAGCTACCTTAGCCAATGATGAAATCATACTTTCGAATTCTTTTTTCGGAATAACAAAGGGGATTCTTTGAATATCTCCAACCTGGATATTTACGGTTGGATTGAGACATCCAGTTATATAACTGGACAGCTTTGAATTCATAAAAGAGATGATGTAATTTAAATTATTATATTTTCCTATCGGAAATATTGATGAACCACCTACATCAAAAAGATGCATTTTGGGCAATAATCGATATGATGCACCTTTAGATCTGCATGCAGAGTATGTAATACCTTCTAAAAAATAGAATTTTTCATTTTGTGGCCTAGATCGCTGCTTGCCATTTTCATCACAATAATTTCTGATTTCATCTCCATTCTTTTCCCAATTTACAATGAGCCAGTCGTTCCCATACCACTTGTTATATGGACCTCCCTTGACATACATAACCCACTTATCAGGATCCTGATTTTGCTCGGTCTTGATATTTTCTTCCAAAACTTCCCAGAAATATCGAACAAATCTATTGTTGTTCGCTGTTGCAAGTCCTTGACAATTTTTCATAATATCTTCAACGGTTTTCCCCCCAAACTTCTCCCGGAAGGCATCACTGATCCAATAAATAAGCGGCCAAGTCTTGATTTGCTTTATTTTAGACTGTTGAATACAGTAAATATGTTGATTATTGAAACCAACAATATAATCAGCAAGTCGCTGGTTAAAAATAAGCGACTCGTCCTTTCTCCCCCCATTGACGTTGGAAACATTTATAAAAACGCTATTCTCATTGCTACTCAATTTCTTTTCAAGAACATAGAAGGCAGGATAGATTATTCCAATTCCAAATACTCCTCCAGTTTGAGGATAATGAACAAAAATATTGATATGAGTATTATCAATAATAAATGATCTGACACCCTCAAATGTTTTTATAAACATAAAAGTATCAGGATGAATCATGGCAATCTTACCCGTATCTATCACAATCTCAGCACACCGCTTAATGAAGGTCGCGTATAGGTTTGTGTGGAAGGCGTGTGGCTTCTTGTAATTTGTCTCAATAAAGTTCTTTAACTCCCCTCCAAAATCCCCTGAATCAATGTAAGGAGGATTTGCCACAGCCACATCGTATTTCTGGGTCATAATTTCCAAGAAGGTGATGGCATCATTGGTCTTGCTCTGCAGGAAGCCGTTACCGCTTTTTTGACTGTAGGCAGAAACAGCATTGTGCAAGTCTTGGAAAAACTGCCCTTTGAACTTCTCAAGGTTTTGGAATTCATGGGCCGCAAAAAGATTCGGCTGCCGTGCCTCCATTTTTTCATAAAGCTGCGCAAACTTGGCATTGAAACGTTCTTCAACCCGGATGAGTGAACCGAATTGGTAGGCTTGCTGCAGGTCGACCCAAATCTCCTTAATCAACTCTTTCTGATGCGGATCTTTGGTCAGACTGCCCGAGAAAGAATCGGCGACCACATCAAAGCCGGGCAGATAGAAATCCGACGAAACCACATTGAATTTTCCAATATGGACCCGGCTATTCTTGCGCAGGGCCTTGACATAGAGACCCAACTGGGCAATCTGAATGGCGCGGTCATCCAGATCCACTCCGTAGAGGTTGTTCTCAATGATCAGCTTGGGAATGTCGTCCTCTTCGTACTCCTCGCCGTAGTTCTCGATCTGGTCGAGATAGAGGGCGTAGAAAAAATCGAAGGCATAGAGCAGGAAGTTTCCCGAACCGGTGGCCGGGTCAATGAGACGGATTTCGGACAACGGTTTGGGCGTGCGAACTCTTGTGGCAGGTGCATTGGCAATCTTATACTTCCGCTTGATTTCTGAATCGGGATACATCTCCAGGTAGAGCTTGCCGAGCGAGTTATTGACCAGAAACTCAACAACCCACTTGGGAGTGTAGACCTGTGAAGTCAGCGAAACCTTGTCGAACTCTATCTTCTCATCGGAATCCTCGAAAGCCTTTTTTTGGGATAGGTTGTAGCTCTCGTAGAGCCAGCCCATAATGTCGTCGGACTGCCAGATCTCCGTTCCTACATCCTTATCCTCTTCAACGGCATTGACCGCCGCAATGATGGTATTGAGGTCGAGCACATAGGGCAGCATATCGTAGGTGCTATCCTGTGAGTACAGGCGGATCTCTCGCCCCAGGGAATCAAAGGCAAAGCGAATATACGGCAGCAACCCTTCCAGCTCTTCGGAAGCCATGGCCGAGTTCTGCTCCAGCCAGGCCCGGTGTCCAAAGGAGCGTCCGCCGTTTTCGGCCCGTTTGGTAACGACCTCGGGAAACATCCGATGGGACTCCATCACCTTGAGCGCCGCCAGCCGGTTGAAGAGCGTGAAGGTGTATTCGTCCAGGGCCTTCTCAAAGGCTCCCGCATAGGAACCAGTCTCTTCAATGTGGCTGGCAATGATGGCATCCAATTTGGTGCGAGCACTTTGCCCTACCGCGTCAAGCCCTGCGGTGTCGCGCTGTTTTTCGGCTGTCACCCCCAACCGGGCAAACTGGTTGCCAAAGGCGGTGGAGATCAGCTCACGGATGGTTTTGACATGTTCGGAAAGCTTCATAGGTCGGGTCTTTGTGTGGTTATTATTTATTCCCTGGCGGGTTTTTGGGACGATGTTGGAGGATATGCTACTTTCACCCTTCACCCACCCCCCCAACCCCCTCCCGTCAAGGGAGGGGGAGCTCTATTCACCTGCCTGTTATGCAGGGGGGCTATTACATCATCTAATAAACTCCCCCTCCCCTCGCGGGAGGGGGTTGGGGGGTGGGGGAAGTCACTTGCAAACACTGGAGCCTGATAACCTCAAGGACACCCTCAATATTTTGGATTACATCATTATTCCAAAACCGTAACACCCTAAATCCGTTCGCATGCAGACAGGCATCTCGTTGCTCGTCGTACTCTTTATTTTCTGCATGTTGCCCGCCGTCAGGCTCTATGATAATCCTTGTATCAAAGGAAACGAAGTCAACAATGTATGCTTCAATCGGTTGCTGTCTACGGAACTTGACGCCTTCAAGCTGACTGTTTTTCAAATACCGCCATAGCAGTCGTTCTGCGTCAGTGCTGTTGCTTCGTAATTCTCTGGCAAAGAGCTGAAGAGAATGTCGTGGTTTCATGGCAACTTCCCCCACCCCCTAACCCCCTCCCGCGAGGGGAGGGGGGACTTTTAAAGGTCAATCTCAATTTCTTCGGTGTCTTGCATCCCCGCCACTTGCTGGAGCTGGAGCTGAAGCATCTTTTTGAAAGCCCCAACCGTAGTTTTGCGGGAAATTTTGAGCGAGAGCCGCTTGGGTGGCTTGGGCACCGGGGGCGGGGTAGGCGCGGGTGAGCCGCCTGGGCCGGGTGGCGGCGTTGGCTCAGGCTTCGGGGGGGCTTCCTTGACTACGCTCATTTCCGCCACCTGCAACTCCGACATCTTTTGCGGAACCAGGGCGGTGTAATTGATCATGTCGGACAGCGAAAAATGGCAGTTTGAGCACTTAATGGTGTAGTCGAGGGTGACGGTATCATTGCGACGCTTGTCCGCATAGTCGGCAATGGCATTGACCTGGGCCAGCAACGAACGGTTGAGCTCCTCGGGGTACTTGCTGATTTCGGACAGAGTGCTTTTGGCGGCACTGCGCAGGGTACCGTGGGCATCGCTCATCTCTTTGTTGGCGGCAACCATTAGCGTGTGATAGTCATCTTTGAGCTTTTGCCCCTCGGCCAGGAGTTCTTTGAAGTTGTCCACCACCGATTTGGCGTAGATGTCTGCGAAGCGCTGGATGGAACTTTCGAATTCCGCAGTCGAAGCGTTGGCGTTGCCGAGCTCGATTTTCAGCTCATCCACAAAGCGTTTGATGTTTCGAGCCTTTTGCAGGTTCGATTTGATGAACTTTTCGATCTTCTCGATCTTTTTGACCGTTGCCTGAAACTCGGCTTTGCTCAACAGGAAGTTGTCGGCGGTGTCGAGGAAATTGCCCTCAGTTACCTTGCCAGAGAACTCGTGCAGCTTGCCAAGGAGAGACCCTTCGGTTCCAAAAAGTATCTCGAAATCGCTTTGAGTCTTTACCATCGTGCGGACGGCATTGATGTAATACTCCGCCATGGCGCGGACAGCCTCAATCAGCTGGAAATCATTGGTGTTCCAGTCCACCTTTTCCTTGGTCACTTCTTCAATCTTGAGATCGCGCAGCACCTGAACGATGTCGGTCTTTTGAGCAGTCGTCAGCGACTTGGAGAGGGACTTGAACGAGGCTTTCTGGAAGTTCTTGCTGGAGCTAAAAATTGTGCTGACCGCATCGTCCCGGTACGAGAAGAGATCGCTGCCGTTAAACTTGGCGGTGAGTCGCCCAGCACGGAAGAGAACAGCCACCAAGGTCGCCACGGTGCCATACTCGTAGCCGGTAGGGGCATTCTTTAACTCTGCCTCAAGCTCCTTGCCGCTGAGGTATTGGCTCTTGATTTTGCTGGTGATGGCGTCGATGCACTGCAGGGTATCACCGACGAAATTACCATTGGCGTCAAAGTAGGCAAAGTCGCTGCCATCGTTAAACCGGGCCAGCTTGTCATCCTGTTTTTCTTTAAGAATGGAGGACGCCAAGCCCTCGGAGAGCTGCTTGGAGGGGCGCTTGTGGAACACATTGTCCAGCACCTTCTTTTGCAGGGCATTCACTTCGGCCTTGAAGTTGGTCTCGTTGAGCAGGACGGCATTGAAGAGATAGACTGCGGTGTTGTTGGCGTAGGCCTTGTTGATTAGATTGAGAAGGTCTTTCTCCTTCTCGTCTTTGATGATGGCAAACTCCCTGATGATCTGGCGCACATTGGTATCGCTGTCATTGCCATATTTATCGGCCATATACGAGAACCGCTGGATCTCTTCGATGAGGCGGTTGATCTCGGTGTAGTCCGTGTTGTCGGGAATCAGGGTGATTTTGTTTTTGTTGTTCTGGGTCTGCTGCTTGACCGTTTCAATGAAGTCGATGCGGTTGTCAGTGATGTTGTACAAACTACAAACTTCAACGCAGAGCTCTTTGTTCGATGAACTAATGAGCTCGTCGCCCAGGTCCGAGGTGACCAGAAAATTGTAGGTGACGCTGTTATCGGTGATTCCGGCGATTGACTTGATGGAGCTGTTCTTTTGCAAACGGGTGATAAGTTCGCGCTTGCGGATGAAGTGCTCGACCGTGAAGTTGTTCATCTCGTCGAGGAGTTTGGTTTCGAGGTCGGAGGTGATCTTGAAATTGTTGTTGGATTCAAGCAGCACCTTGGCAGAGGGAGAGGTCAGTATGCCAAGGGCCGCGTCGATCTGGGGTTTCACGGTGAAGTAGTCATCGACATTGGCAATGTAGACCTTGGCAATGTTCTCGGCGGTGGTGCTCACAATCACAGATTCGGAAAGGAAATGGATGGCCTTGAGCAGCCTGATGCCGTCGATGGGGGTATCTTTCAGAATCTGACGGGCGGAATCGTATTTGTTGA
>Ga0334722_10003508_pt1 | contig 16835 bp, 14 predicted proteins | sample C3_bottom_MG_FD_207210 | JGI IMG/M metagenome (GOLD analysis project Ga0334722, IMG submission 207210) | Sediment microbial communities from Yellowstone Lake, YNP, Wyoming, USA - C3_bottom | ecosystem: Environmental > Aquatic > Freshwater > Lake > Sediment | place: USA: Wyoming | collected...
TGTCGAGGATTGCTTCCCAGGTGGCGACAAAGGTGAAGCACTGGGTGATTACCTCATCCCCCGGCCCCACGCCCAGGACGGCCAAGGCGACTTTTAAGGCGGCGGTGCCCGAGGTCACCGCCTGGCCATATTTAGCGCCGCAATAGGTGGCAAACTTTTCCTCGAAACTCTTGACCTTCCAGACCCCTTTGCGCTGCTCCGGGAACTCATAGCGAAACAGCACGCCAGTCTCCAGAACCTCTAGGATCTCTTTCTTCTCTTCTTCGCCGAACACTTCAAAACCTGGCATTAATCATTCTCCTTATTTGTTTCCTGCAATATTTTTAGTAATTCCAGCTTCACCACCGGCAAGCGATTTTTCAGGGTGATCCAGACAAGTTGGTAATCAACCCCAAAATATGAGTGAATCAAACGATCCCGCATTCCGGCCATTTCTTTCCACGGCGTCAGCGGATTTGCCTCCCTGATTTCAGCAGGAATATGCTTGGCCGCCTCGCCAATGATCTCAAACTTTCTGACCACCGCGCTGCGGGTCTTGTCATCCCCAAGAAAGTCTGCGAGTTCCAAGCCAGCCACAAACTCCTCAATACTGTCAATGGCAACGACAATGTCCTGGAGATAAACCTGCCAGTTTCTCATACGGCAATGGCCTCTCTCAGTACTTCCTCCCGGAATTCCTTTCTCAGGGAACGCTTAGGCACGACATCAACCGACATGCCCAGCCTCTCTGTGAGAAACTGCTCCAGACCGACCAAGTCGAACAGGTCGGCATCCTCACTAAACTCGGCCAAGAGATCAAGATCGCTGGCCGGGCCATGCTCGCCCCGACCGGTAGAACCGAAGACCTCAAGCTTTGTTACCCGAAAACTCCGATGCAGCTCGTCTTTTAGCGACCGCAAGATAATCAGTATTTCCGGGAGGTTCTTCATAAAGTTCTCATTCCCAAGGATTCCCAGACCTACTCCCAGCCCACCATGGCCGTCTGATAAACCTTAATAACGTCTTCCCGGGTCGGTTTCCGAGGATTATTCTCCACCGGCCGGGTCACGGTCAGGGCGATATCGGCCATCTCTGGAATGCGGTCGGGAGATATCCCCAGGTCGGATAAGCTGGCGGGAATACCCACATCGTTATTGAGGTTAAAGATCGCCTCGACCACCAGGGAAGCGGCCTCACGCAGGGGCAGGTCGGAGGTGTCGTAGCCCATCACCTCGGCCACCGCTGCATACTTGCCGGGGTTGCCGATCAGGTTGTACTCGATGACATAGGGCAGCAGCACCGCGTTAGCCAGGCCGTGGGGGATGCCGAACATGCCGCCCAGAGGATAGGCCATGGCGTGGACCAGCCCTACCCCGGCGGTGGCCAGGGCCTTGCCGCCCAAGAGGCTGCCCAGCATCATGGCGCTACGGGCCTCCAAGTTGCCGCCATGGGCGTAGGCCTTGGGCAGGTTGTGGCTGATAAGTTCAATGGCCTCCAGGGCGTACATATCAGAGATGGGGTGGGACTGGGTGGAGAGATAGGCCTCAATGGCATGGGTGAAGGCATCAATGCCGGTGGAGGCGGTGATCCTGGCCGGCATGGAGATGGTCAGTTCCGGATCCAGCAGGGCCGCCTCGGGATAGAGGGGGTCACCGTTCATCCCGCCCTTGGACTTGGTCTTCTCATTAATGAAGACGGCGGTGAAGGTTACTTCGGCGCCGGTGCCAGCGGTGGTGGGTACCATGATCTTGGGCACTCCCGGCTTCTTGATCTTGCCGAGGCCCAGATAATCTTCGGCCTTGCCACCGTTGGTCATTAGGATGGCAACCGCCTTGGCCACATCCATGGCCGAGCCGCCGCCCACCCCGATCACACAGTCACAACCGGCCTTCTTGGCCAGCTTGCAGCCATTGTCGGCCAGTTTTAAGCCCGGCTCGGGATCGACCTTGTCGTAAACCTCGAAGGCCAGCTGATCGCGCTGGAGGGGGGCGGTGATCTTGTCAAGAAGTCCGGCCTGTTTGACACCGGGATCGACGACCAGAAAGGCCTTGGTGCCCCCGAAAGAGCGGACCAGGGAGGCCAGACCGTCAATGGACCCGGCCCCAAAGGTTAAGCGGGTGGGCTGGGTGATGGTAAAGGTTTTGGAAGGCATCGGCGAAATTCCTTTTGTTATTGAAATAAGCAGGTTAAATGCTACCTAAAAGCCCCCAGATACTACTTATCCACCCCTCTAATAGCAACAAAAAAAGCGGCGCCGACCGCACCGGAACTCCCATGGATTACGCCCCGAGTCGCTCGGAAAAGAAACGCCAGGCCAAGGACATCGAGAAGCTCAGCCATGAATTGGTGGTGCTGCCGCCGGGTGATATCGCCAAGCTGCCCTGCGAGGAGTTCATCCGTCAGGAAATCATCGTCTGCCGCGACTTCCAGGGTGGCGCCAGGAAGCGCCAGGTCAAGTACTTGGCCAAGGAACTGCGGCAAGTGGATGTGGCCCCCATCCTCGCCTTTCTTGAAACCCGCCGCGGCTCAACCTTAAAGGGACAGCTGGAAGAAAAAGAAGTGGAACGCCACCGCCTGAACATCATGGACGTTGCCATTTGCGAATACCAGGATCGTCCCGACCACCTGGTCCATTTCCATATGAGCAAAGAGGCCGCGCCCCTAGTCCAGGCGCTGGCGGCCTTTCCCGAACTCGACCTGGAGGCCACCGCCCGAGCCGCCGAGGACTTCGCCGCCACCCGCAGGCCGGTCCATTCCCGGCAGCTGGCGCGCCTCCTCCACGCCGCAGCCGAACGGCGGAAATTTTCGACCGCGAGCAAATAGCATGGACTATCGCCAGGGCACCACCGGCCGGGTTTTCTGCATCCGTTTCGACGATGGCGACGATTTCCTCGGCAACCTCACCGAACTGATCAAAAAAGAACAGATCCACCAGGGCTGGTTTCATGTCATCGGCGGCCTGCGCGAGGCCCAGGTGGTTACCGGCCCCAAGCAACCGACCATGCCCCCCGATCCGGTCTGGGCGGAATTGGCCACTGTCCGGGAAACCCTGGGCACCGGCACCGTTTTCTGGGAGGGCGACGCCCCCCGCCTCCATCTGCACGCCGCCCTGGGCCATCACGGCGATACGTTGACCGCTTGCGTTCGCAAGGGCACCAAGGTTTATCTGATCCTGGAAGTGATGCTCATCGAAATCGCCGGGATCGCGGCCGACCGCCCCTGGTATGCCGCCGGCGGCTTTAATCGCCTGAGCTTCGGCGACTAAAAGCGAATCCTCCCCCAGAGCCCGGTTTTTCTGTTGACAGCCATCCCCCTCCTGCTCCACACTCTCTCCTAACTGCCCGAATTTCCCGGCCCCCGAGATTATTCCGTCAGGCCGAGACAAATCAAACCAGGAGATAAGAGTATGGCCAGCCCCAACCTGAGCAACGCCAAGACCACGACCGCAGCAACCAGCAAGGCCAAACCCGCGGGAAAAGCCGCCGCCCCGGCCAAGGCCACTCCCGCCAAAGCCGCTCCACCCAAGGCAGTCACAACCAAGGCCGCTCCAACCAAAGCCCCAACCAAGGCCGCCCCAACCAAGGCCGCCCCAACCAAGGCCGCCCCAACCAAAGCCGCCCCAACCAAAGCCGCCCCAACCAAAGCCGCCAGCAAATCCCCTGAGCGACCAGCCGCGGAATTCACCCTATTCGCCCCGGAGGCCAAAGAGGTGCTCCTGACCGGTGAATTTTGCAACTGGGATGGGGAAAGTTGCCGGATGCGGCGCTTTAAGGACGGCAGCTGGAAAAAAAGTCTGAAACTAAAACCGGGGCGCTATGAGTACCGCTTCGTGGTGGACGGCCACTGGTGGACCGACCCGGAAAACCCTCAGCGGCAGCAAAACCCCTTCGGACAAGACAACTCAGTCCTGGTTATCTCCTGAAAATAAGAAAGGGCGGAAGATCTAATCCGATCTTCCGCCCTTTCGCTGCACTCTCTCCGCCAATGACTTAATCAGCCACCGCAATCTTCATGATCTTGTCGCCAACCTTCAGGGGTTGGCCAACTTCGGTGAAGAGCTTTTCAACCTTGCCGCTCACCTGGCTTTCCACCGGGGTTTGCATCTTCATGGCCTCGATCACCGCCAGTTTGTCACCGACATTCACCGTTTGCCCAACCTCGACACAGATCTCACAGACATTGGCCTTGAAGGAGGTGCGCACATCACCGACCTTGGCCAGATCCAGCAATTCTTCCTTGCTCAACTGTACCTCCTGGGGCGCGGCCACCCCTTGGCTCTTCTCCTTGAAGAGATAGACCCGTTCGTGATGGTCGACGTTTAAGTAGACATTCCACTCGCCGGCCTCACTCTTTTCCTTGGGGCCAACCTCAATGATGTGCTCCTTACCATAGTGGTCGCGGAATTTCAGGTTATCCCCTAACTTAAAACCACCCCGCCGCAGGAAGATTGCCGGCGGCAGGACATAAACCTTGCCGAATTTTTCTTCAAACTTATAAAATTCCACCGCATCATTGGGATGCTGTAAATAGATGACCAATTGCTGCTCGCTGGGGGTGGTGCCTAAGCGCTTGGCCAGGGTGGCGCGCTCCTTTTCGATATCGATGTCTTCGATGTCATCCAAGCCGCCCTGGCTTTCCAGGATCTTCCGCCAATCCGGGCCGAAGACCTTCTCATAGATCCAGTCGGGTGGATTGTAGAACGGGAAGGGACCGTACTTACCCAAGAGTAAATTCTTCAGATCGCCGGAAGGGCTACCATAGCGCTCACCTCCCAAGACGTTACTCACCGCCGTGGTCCAAAGAATCTGGGAACCGGGGGTAACACTCCAGTAATTACCCAGCTCCACCTGGACCTTGGGTAGTTCCTCGTGGAGAATCTGGGGCATTTTATCAAGGAAACCGCCCTTCACCGCCTGCTCGAAGCTGCTGCCCATGGCCCCGCCGGGCAGCTTGTGAATCTGGACGGTGGGGGAAAAACCCTTGAACTGGGACTCGAATAACTCGTAATGCTCCCGCTCGCCCCGCAAGACCTCCGAGGTCTCGATGATGGCCTTTTCATCGATCCCGATGGGCTCAAAACCGCTGTCGCGCAGGTCGTGGATAACGCTGAGAATCGGCGGTGGCCCATAGTAACCGGTGAAGGCGTGGTCGGCGGCGTCAACGATCTTGGCGCCGTTTTCGACGGCGGCGGTGATCCGGCCAATATCGTTACCATCGGTGTTATGACCATGATAGTGGATCATCATCTCCGGGTATTTATCCTTAATGGCCCCGACCAGATCACCGATCCGCTTGGGTGACCCCAGACCGCCGTGGTTCTTGATGCAGAGCAAGATCTCCTCGCCGGTGACCCCGATGATCTCACCCACCTTCTTTACATAGTATTCGTTGGTATGCTCGGGACCGGTGGAGAAGCAGATACAGGGTTCCAGGATCTTACCGGCCTTCTGGACCTCCTCAAAGACCGCCAGCATATTGGGGATGTGGTTCAGAAAGTCAAAGACCCGCCAGACATCGACATATTTGGCGAATTCCCGCACCGTCAAACGGATGACGTTCTGCGGATAGGGTCGATAACCAAAGAGATTCAAGCCCCGGCAAAGGGTCTGAAACATGGTGGTCGGCATCTTCTCGCGCAGCAGTTCCAGTTTAAGAAACGGGTCTACCTGCTTCCTCAGGATATCGACATGCACCGAGGCCCCACCGGTGATCTCCAGAGAGAAGTAGCCCGCCTTTTCCCGCGCCGGCGCAGCCAGGAGATCGGTATGCAACAAAATCCGATTTTTGAAGTCCGACTGGGAAAGATCGCGGGCGGTGTTGGTGATGTAGTACCCCTCCGTGCCCCGCATGGTCTTGAGGACCTCGGTGATACCCATTCCGGTGACAATTCGTTCCATGACAGCTCCTGTAATATCTGTACCGCCGTTGTCGGCGCTAAGTTTAAATGGCGTAACGGTTTTCCTGCTCGTAATGAATCTCGGCAATCAACCGGGCCAGCTTATTGACCTCGGTGGACTGCTCGCCGTATTGAGTCAGCTGCGGATGGGTCTCGATGAACGAGGTGTCGAACACCCCGGACTTAAAATCTGGGTCGTTGATCAGGTTGATATAGTAGGGGATGGTGGTCTTCGGCCCGACAATCACATAATTATTCAGACAGCGCCGCAACCGGTCAACGGTCTCATTCCAGCTGAAGCCGAAAACGGTGAGCTTGACCAGCAGGGAGTCGTAAACTTCCGGGATGGTGTAACCCTGGTAGACAAAGCCGTCCAGCCGCACGCCATAGCCGCCCGGTGAGCGGTAAACCGCAACCTTCTTGCCACCCTCGGGCATGAAGTTATTCTGGGGATCTTCGGCATTGATCCGTACCTCAATGGCGAAACCGCGGATCCGAATGTCATCCTGGGTAAAGGCGAGATCCTTGCCCAGGGAAAGCTTGATCTGGGTGCGGACGATGTCGATACCGGTAACCATTTCCGAGACGGTGTGCTCGACCTGGACCCGGGTGTTGATCTCCATGAAATAGAAGTTGTAATCCTTGTCGACCAGAAACTCGACGGTGCCGGCGTTGAAGTAATTGGCGGCCTTGGCAGACTTTACCGCCGTGTCACAGATCAGGTCGACCAGGGCTTGGTCCTTGATCAGCGAGGGGGCAATCTCCACCAGTTTCTGATTACGACGCTGGATGGAGCAGTCACGCGAACCCAGATGGACGGTATTACCCTTGGCGTCGGCAATGATCTGGACCTCGATGTGCTTGGGGGTCAAAACCACCTTTTCCAGATAGACGTTGTCGCTGTTGAAGGCGGCCTTGGCCTCGTTGCGGGCCACCTGGATCTGCTCGCGTAGCTGATCGTCATTGTCAACCCGACGAATACCCCGACCGCCACCACCGGCGGTGGCCTTGATCATGATTGGGTAGCCGTATTTACCGGCAAAGATCAGGGCCTCGTCGACCCCCTCTTGCCCGGCTTTGAGGTTATTGGTGCCGGGCACCATGGGGATCCCCGCCTCGGCCATGATCTTCCGGGCCATGACCTTGTCTCCCAGGTTATGAATTACCTGGGAAGGCGGACCGATGAAGATGATTCCAGACTCCTCGCAGGCCTTGGCGAAGTCCGGATTTTCCGCCAAAAACCCGTAGCCGGGGTGGATTGCGTCGGCCCCACTCTTACGGGCAGCGCCAATTACCTTCTCGATACTGAGATAATCGCACCGGGGCCCATCGCCAAGCCAGACGGCCTCATCGGCCAGGCGGATATGCAGGGCATCGTTGTCCGGGGTTTCATAAACCGCCACGGCGATATGCCCAAGCTCCTGAATGGCGCGGATGATCCGGATCGCAATCTCGCCGCGATTTGCCACAAGAATTTTCTTTTTCAAAAGCGTACCTCTCGACAGAATATAATTTAGGAAAACCGGTTTTTCAGGGAAAGAGCAGGAATCGCGAGCGGATGAATCACCAGGAACAAGCTGAATTTACATTCAAACCGCTGGGCAACCGGCGGAGAATAGCATACCGTCCGGGAGTATGGCAAGGGCAAAAGCTCACATCCGCGATGCACCCAAAGGCTTACCCCACAGCTGGTCACTTAGTCCACTCCGCCGTTCACTAACGGTCCCGATCGCCTGCGCAAACACCTGCCGAGATCCCCAGATTTCCACCCGGCTTTTTGCCCTGGTGATGGCGGTAAATAGCAGCTCGCGGGAAAGCACCGGCGAGGGGCGATCGGGCAGGATCAGCACCACCTGGTCAAACTCCGACCCCTGGCTCTTATGCACCGTCATGGCATACGTCGTTTGATGCGGCGGCAGCCGGGCCAAGGCAATTTTGCGAAAACTTCCCGCCAGACCCGGGAAAAATGCCTTCAGTTCATTATTACTTTCGCGATCAGCCAGGACCACCCCGACATCACCATTGTACAGAAGCAAGTCATAATCGTTACGCAGCACCATTATCGGCCGCCCCGGATAGTTCCTGCCCGCCAGCACTCGCGCATTTCCTCCGGCGAGCGCCCGCTCCAGGGCAACGTTTACCAGATCCGCCCCAAATGGTCCCCGCCGGAGCGCGCAAAGCACCTGAACCGCTTCCCCCCCGGCCAGGGCCACTCCGGGGTCTGGCGCGCCAAGACTGACAAAGGCACCCTGGGCAACCAGGTCCGCCAAGAGCTGAGCCAAATGCCCGGCGGTGGGAATTTCGCGCCAGACGACATCCGTTTCCGCCTGGTCGGACAGAATCTCCCAAGCCGCATCCCCATCGCCCTGTCGCACCGCCGCCCCCAAGCGCCCGATGCCGCTGTCGACGCCAAAACGATGGCTCCGATTCAGCTCCACCAAGGAATCTGCCAAGCCACCGGCCGGTTCCGCGACCATGGTCGGCTCAACGATCACCCCGAAACTCCCGAGGGCGTCTATCGTTGCCCGAGAAAAACGCGGCAACGCCTCCGCTCGACAGAGATCACCAAGCACCGAACCGGGTTCCACCGAGGAGAGTTGATGTCGATCACCCAGGAGAATCAGCCTGGCCCCGGACGGCAAGGCCCGCAGCAACTTGGCCATCAGCGGCAGATCGACCATGGACACCTCATCAACCACCAGCAGCTCAAGGGGAAGCGGGTTTTTTTCATCATGTCGGAAGTCTGGCGATTTCCCCAGCGCTCCCAACAAACGATGCACGGTCACCACCTGATCCGGGATGATCTTGGCAATATCGCCGGGAAAATTTTGCGCTGCCTTGATTCTCGCAATCGACTCTTGTAGACGCATGGCTGCCTTGCCGGTGGGAGCAGCCAGAGCCACCCGCAACAACTCCCCTCGTCCTTGATACTGCTCGGCAAGAAGCGCCAAAATCAGGGCCACAGTTGTAGTTTTACCGGTCCCGGGGCCACCGGTGACAATTGCCAGGGGCCGCAGCAGACAGACCAAGGCCGCCAGCCGCTGGTTACCATCGCTCCCTGCCAATTTCTGCGGGAACCACCGCGCCAAACCGGCAAGCAGCAGTGCTTCATCGCAAAGCCAAGGCGACTCTTTCCCACGCGCCACCAACCATGTGGCCACCGCCTTTTCATAGCCCCAGTAACGGGATAGATAGAGACGTTCTCCCACCAACACCAGAGGGGTACATTCACCGCCATCACTTACCGCCGGAGACGCCGACAATCCTTCGCACCACTCTGCCAGAGGCGGAATCAGCAACTGCTGCTGCCCGTCACCAAGCAATACTCCGCGCCCAGCCCACTCCCGCAATTCCAGGCAGCTATGCCCATTTCTCGTCACCATACTTGCCAGGGCCGCTCCCAGAAAAACCTGCTGGCACCCCCCGGAAAAACGCGCGACGAAACGAGCGTAGTGCAAATCCAGGCTCGCCAGGCGGACCTGGTCTCCATCCCCATCAAAAACGGTCATATCACGCAATCTCCAAGTTCATCCCGACATATCCACAAGCCCATCCTTTCCCTCATATAGCTTGACAATAAATATCAACACGGGTTACTTTTTCAATGCTTCAAAACACTTACTAACAATTCTCCAGACAAATTACTGTATTCCTGAAGATTTCCAGGAGTTTTTTATCATCGGCCACAATATCGGCTTGCTTAAATTTGTAGATTGCACTTAAAGTAGCCGATGCAATTCAAAAGGCTGGACGTTGGCAACATTCCCTTCCAGCACCTAGTAGCGTAGATGCATTAAATTGTATCGTTTTAGTGGATTAATTTTGGAGGTCGTCCGTGGCAGATATTATCATTACCGCCCAATCCCAGGAAAAGGCCGGCAACCTTATTGTCAACGCCCTCATCAAGGCTGGAGTAAGGACCGCCCTGTTGATCGATTCCGCCGGCAATGTCCTGGCCAACTGCGGCCACGACCAGCAGCAGATCGACATTGATGCCATTTCCCTGGCGGCTTTAGCCGCCGCCAGTCTGGCAGCCACCTCACAAATCGCCAAACTAATCGGGGAAGATGACTTTTCCCTCCTGTTTCACAAGGGAAAAAGCGGCAACATCCACTTCGGTCGGGTTGGTGAGGAATTGATTCTGATCACCATCTTCGGCGACGATGTTTCGCTTGGTTTGATCAGATGCCGGGTCGCCGAGTTGTCAGATGGCCTCGCCGAAATTTTTGAGGGCTAACCATGGCGCTTATCGACCTTAGCAAAAAAGAGGTCCATTGCAAGGTTGTCTATTATGGCCCTGGCCGATGCGGGAAGACCACTAATCTTCTCTACATTCACAAAGCCATGGACGCAAAAGACCGCGGCAAATTGCTCACGATCGATACCAAGGGCGACCGCACCCTGTTTTTTGATTTATTACCTCTGAACTTGGGTAAAATCTCCGGCTTCGACATCCGCATCCAGCTTTACACAGTTCCCGGCCAGGTCATGTATGAGGCGACCAGAAAACTAGTTCTCAAAGGGGTGGACGGGCTGGTTTACGTGGCCGATCCCCTCATGGTCAGAAGGGAAAGAAATATCGAAGGGCTTGAAGACCTGCGCCGCAATTTGGAAAAGCACAACGTTAAGCTTGAGAATATGCCCTTGGTGTTGCAATACAACAAACGGGATCTCTGCGATACCCCCATCCCCACTCTGAGCATTGAACAACTTGAGCAGGACCTTAACAGTCAGCTTAAGACCGTATATTTTGAAGCCACCGCCACCACAGGGTTCGGGGTCTTCGAGACCTTAACGGAGATCACCAAGCGCACGGTCCGACATGTGGCGGAAAAGCACCTATTAACCAAAATATGAACGATCCTTATCGGTACTTGCCGACCTTTTGATGGCATGAGAGACATCAGTCGGCTTGCAACAATCAGGCTTGTTAACGTTCGGGAGTTTTTCGATGACAGAAAAAGACGACCTGTTTAAAGGCATTGATTCGGCGGCAGACAATCTCTTCAGCCAATACATGGTTAAAAAGCCCGAACCGCTGGCACCAACACCAGCAGCACCAGAGGCGGCAGCGCCAGAGGCAGCCAGCTCTTTACCTGACTTTGCCAGCCCATTGCCGAGCGAAGCCGTCGCTTTACCAGAAGAGGCCCCAGAGGCCCCGCCAGCAATCATCCCACCGATTACAACCGTCCAGGAGCTCGACCTGCAGGAACCTGCTTTGGATTTGGAGCTTAGCCTTGCAGAGCCGATAATCTTGGGCCAGGGAGATGATCTCCTGGACCAGATGGATGAGGCATTGTTGTCAATTGACTGGGAGGTCAGCCCCAAAAATCTGGCGAAGGGCCGGGAAATCCTGTCCCAACTGGCAGACAAGCACGGGTTCACCCCGACCACCCCTGCCGGTCTGCTGACTGAGCAAATGGACAAAGTTCTCGCTTCGATGCTGCAGTACCCGGAAAACGTCCCGGTTTCAGCCCCCAGCCAAATCAAGAAAGCACTGGAGGCCATCAGAATCGCCATAGCCCAAGGGGCAACGCCAAATGCCGAGATTCGCAAGATTCTCTCGCAAGCCCTTGCCGATCTCCACACGGTAGTCGCTCCACCTCCCGCCGATGGCGTAACCCTCGATTTCAATTTACGCATGGAGGGGGATCTCTCAGCGGTGGAACCGGCAGTACCGCAGATGCCTACCCGGACATCGCCAATGCCAAGTTCGGAACCTATCCCCGATTTCAATCTGGATCTAAGTCTTGAGTCTGATACCGGCGCTGCTAGCTCCGGTCAACCGGTCGCAACTGATACCGCTCAGGTATTGAGATCTTACCGGACCAGCTTGGCCACAGCAATCAATGGCATCACGCCCTTGGTCACCCTGTTTACCAACCGGGCCGGGATGGAGAAACTGTACAACGTCAACGAACAGGTCCGAGAAAAGCTGTCCAGCCAGGAGACCATCTTAGGGCAAACCTTTTCCGCAAATTATACGATTTACAACGGCATTGGCACCGTCAATGGCTGGTTGGAATCACAACTGGACATCCTCAATCCCTGCATAAAAAGACTGGCCAAGGTTGAAGCCCTTTTTGCCAAAACCAAGGGCTACGAAAAAGTCCATGAATTGACCAGAAAAGTCCGAAAATCCTTAGCAGAGCAGCAGGGTGAAATCACCAGGGTGGTAGGAGGAACACCAACCAGCCATCAGTTCGATCTCACCGGTGAATACCCGGCCTTGCAGCCGGTTTTGGACAGGGCTCCAGAGGTTTCCCTGGCGGCAGTTTCGGCCGTTACCGACACCCAGCGACTCCTGGACAACTGCATTGGCATCGCCCAAAGAATCGAGAGCGGCGAGGAAAAGATCGGTTCGGAAGTAGGTCGTAAGCTCCGCGAATCCCTGGAAAAAATTAAAGCCGCTTTGGCCGGTTCAGCCGTCTTCTCACCAGGCGCAACTGCTGCCGCCATGGCATCTGTCTCTCGGCACACCAAGTGTAGTTGGGACTGGTTACTTAAAACCTCCTGGGCCGGGCAACTTGTTGGTTTAGCCCCGGAGCAGGTCGCTTACGAAAGTCATTCCACCTTCTCGGCCAAGGCCTTCAAGGATATGACCCATTTTCCCCTGAAAAAATTAAAGTCCCTGCCCTGGACCAATCTCCAGAATCTTTTCAGTGGTGAACTCGCCGAAATTGACAAAGTCACCCTGAACAACATGGAACTTGAAATCGCCAGGCCTCCGGAAACCTTTCGGGGCAGCCCACAAAAGAAGGTGCACGTGGTGATCATGTTCACCGGCGGCAAAGGCAAGGTTTTCTTGATCGATTCCCAGACCGAGGCTATTTCAATAGCCGATGAAGGCGTTTGGAATCCGGGAACAATGGGTTCCGATATCGCTGGAACCATCACAGTATACGGAAGCATCATGCCGGTCATCGCCATTGATTGATTACCGTCCCACAAATTGCGGGGATGAGTTCTTCAACCTGGTCACGATGCATCCCCTGGTTGCGGGGGTGTTGACCAATTATTCAGGCACCAAGCATGAACCAACCTTCCCAACCTGACCTCAAATCCAGACTGGCCGAAGCCGACCTGTATTTTCAGCATGGGCTCAAGGAAAACGCCGAAGAGATCTATCGGGAAATTCTTGCCCAGTTGCCGCCCGACCACTCTGCCCGCGCCGGCATTGAACAAAAAATCAAATCCGCTTCTCCCGGCGCTGTTGTCCCTGCCCCGGTTGGCGCCCTCGGTTTTGAACCAGAACAACGTTTCGAAAACTGCCTGGGACTAATTGAAGCCGGATTTTACTCCGATGCCATTGACGAGTTAAAAGTCCTCCTCGACAAGGGCTATCGACGCGGCGCAGTTCATGCCAAAATCGGCGAATGCTTATTGGCCAACGATGAGCCGCATGAAGCCCTTAAGCACCTCAACAGCGCCTTAAGCGACCACACCATCTCCAAGGTGGAACGCCTTGATGTCTTGGACCAACTGGCCTCTACCTACGAAGCCAGTGGCAACGTCCAAGAGGCCATTGTTGCCCTCAAGACCATCACCAGCACCCAGCCAGATTTCCGCAATGCCGATCACCGCCACGACAAATTGGTGGCGATGGTGGCAAAGTTCGAGCGCTTTTATCATCTCTATAAAACCAAAGCCATCACCGAGGAGCAGTTTGACCGGGCCAGGCAAATCTCCACCCAGCGCCACAAGGACATCGAGAAAGTACTGTCTGATGATTGCGAAATTACCAAACAGACCATCGGCGAATCCATAGCAGAATTCTACAAGTGTCAATTCGTAGAATTCAGCGAGCTTGAGGTTGGGCCAGCGGCTAAATGCCTGAAAACCCTCAAAGAGGCTTTTTGGCGGGCCAACAACTGTATTCCGATCCGGGAAGATGGCAAAAATATTACCATTGCCACGCTCGACCCCAACAACCAGACCATGCTGGCCAATCTGCGCTCGATGTTGAAAGGGAATATTCTGGAATTTGCAGTCTGTTTCCCCGACGATCTGGGCAAGTTCATCGATTATTATCACGGCAAGATGGATTCGATTCTGGCCGAGTCAGATGACGTCTTCCATGAACTGGAAATGGTCGAGGACGTCGAAGTTGAGGGCGATGACCGTGATGACGATGATGGTAGTGTCAACGCCGAAGGCGTGGTGGTTAAACTTACCAACCGGATCATCGAAGAGGCCTTTGCCAGAAATGCCTCCGACATTCATATCGAATCCCAAACCGGCAAGCGTGGCGCCCTGGTACGCTTCCGAGTAGATGGCGAATGTTCAAACTTCCAGACCATCCCCTTTAATTACAAAAAAGCCCTGGTTTCGCGGATCAAGATTATCTCCAAACTTGATATTGCGGAAAAACGCATGCCCCAGGACGGCAAAATCAAGTTCCGGACCAGGCGCGGTAAAAACATCGAGTTGCGGGTTGCCACACTCCCCACCGTCGGCGGCAACGAAGACGTGGTCATGCGTATCTTGGCCGGCGGCGATGCCCTGCCCTTGAAGAAGATGGGGTTAATGCCAGACACGCTGGAAACCTTCAAGGCTTTGGTCGAAAGACCTTACGGACTGGTGCTGGTCGTTGGCCCCACCGGTTCCGGTAAAACCACGACCTTGCACGCCGGTTTAGGTTATATCAACCGCCCGGAAAAAAAGATCTGGACGGCCGAAGATCCGGTGGAAATTGTCCAAGACGGCCTGCGCCAGGTCCAAGTTCTGCCCAAGATTGGTCTAGATTTTGCCAGGGTTCTGCGGGCCTTTCTGCGCGCCGACCCTGACGTAATCATGGTCGGCGAGACCCGTGACCAGGAGACGGCAAACACCGTTATTGAGGCCGCTCTAACCGGTCACCTGGTTTTCTCGACCTTGCACACCAACTCCGCCCCGGAGACCGTCACCCGCCTTCTCGGCATGGGCATCGACCCCTTTAACTTTGCCGATTCACTCTTGGGGGTTCTGGCCCAACGACTGATCAAACGGTTGTGTCCGCACTGCCGACAGCAATTTAATCCCGGCGATGAAGAAATTGAGACCATCCGCAGGGAGTACGGCGAACATCCCCTCAAACCCTTGGAAATTGACCGCACCTCCACACTATTCAGGGCCAGGGGGTGCAGCCATTGCCAGAAGACCGGTTACAAGGGCCGCTTGGCCATTCATGAATTGCTGGTGACCGACGACAATCTGCGGACAAAAATTGAGAGCAATGCCCCGGTGGCCGAAATTCGCTACGCCGCCATGCTGGCGGGCATGCGCACTTTGAAGCAGGACGGCATCCGGAAAGTAATGCAGGGCGACACCGACATGAAGCAGGTCTGCGCCGCCACCAACAAGTAATTCCCTTTTTAAATCAAGATTAAAAAAAAGAACACCCTTGTCAGCATGTGCAGACTCAGCAAGGGCAGGGTTTTTATAAAGATTTGAGGCATTCCAATGAAAACAATTTTGCTCGTTGATGACGAAACCAATTTCCTCCTGAGCCTCGCCGACATGTTGCGGGCCAATGAAGACGAATTTTCCATCAAGACGGCGGGCAATGGCAAAGATGCCGCCGACATCATCGACAACGAAAGTATCGACCTGGTGGTCACCGACCTAAACATGCCGGTAATGGATGGATTTGAATTGATGGCGCATATCAGTCAAGTCAATTCTGACCTCCCGGTAATTGCCATGACCGCCTACGGCACCCCGGAAATGGAGTCCCGCCTTAGAAATATGGGGGCCTTTCAGTACATTGAAAAGCCCATCGATTTCGATACCCTGTTACGTAAAATCAAGGACGGCCTGAAAACCGGGAGCACCCGAGGTCATGTCGCAGGTATCTCCTTACCATCATTCATGCAACTCCTTGAACTGGACAAGAAAACCTGCACTCTCCACATTAAATCTGGCAAGAACAGGGGTGATATGTTCTTCAAGCAGGGCGAATTGATGTCAGCCCGAACTGGAAAATTAACCTCCACAGATGCCGCCTTTGAGATTATCAACTGGGATTATTCCGAAATCGAAATCGAGAATACCTGTAAGTTCAAAGAAGAAGATCGTGACATCAACGTCCCCATGGGTTTTCTGTTGATTGAAAGCGCCCGGATGAAGGATGAAATAAATCGGCCACCGGTTGATGAAGATGGGGATGTCTATCCAGAGACCGAGTTCAAACCACAGACAGAGGCCACCTCGCAGACCGAGAACGCCTCCCCGGGAACCAGGGAAATTCCCGGGGTTGATCTGGACAACATTTCCTTTGGCGCCAGTGCCCCAGTCGAAGTGCTGGTAGATACGAAAACACTGGAACCGCTGGTGGTACCAGCGCCTGATACTGCGGATGAACGAACCCCTCTGGAATTACTCTCCGATGCGATATTCAACGCCAAAGGTGTCAATCGGATGATAATTATTTCCGGTAACGGGGCTGTGTTGGCGCACAACAACATTCCAGTCAAAGAATTTGGGGCTTTTACCGCCGCCGTCACTGGTAGTGCGGTAAAATTAAAGAAGATTCTCGGCTTCACCGGCCCTAAGCACATACTCGTCAATCACACCAACGGCGAAAAAATCCTGATTCTCATCGGTGCCCAGATCGTAGTCGGCATCGGCTTAACCGCCGATACCAACCCCGAACCAATCAGCGCGGTCCTTAAACCGACGGTGATCAGGACCAGAATAAACTAACCAGACTATTGTGACTTTCCAGGGAAGCCTTCACAATTAGGTTTAGCTAAACAGCAAGGATCAGAATCATGCAAGAACTGCTTAAGGAAATCAAGAGTGTGCCTTCAGTTATGGGCTCCTACGTGCACATATCCGGGGTCAGGGAAGCAAGCTCCGATCTACCAAAAATATTTTTATCAAAACTTAAAGATATCGGAGAGATTTTTGATCGGGTCATCAAAGTTAACCTGGCCACCAACATGCAAACCAGCACCATCGAATTCAAATACGATGAGGC